>Ga0308168_1003442_pt1 | contig 12093 bp, 7 predicted proteins | sample PhyCR2_FD_202133 | JGI IMG/M metagenome (GOLD analysis project Ga0308168, IMG submission 202133) | Phyllosphere microbial communities from UC Gill Tract Community Farm, Albany, California, United States - DLSLRC.R2 | ecosystem: Host-associated > Plants > Phyllosphere > Unclassified | place: USA... | reverse complement strand
ACGAATGCAATTGCGGCCTGGGCGCGGGCGATACCGGCGACGGCTTCAGCGGCGGGCGCGACCTGGCGCACACCAACGTGGGCGAGGTCCAGAACGGCATCATCAACTGGCTCAACTACACGCTGAAACCGGTCGGCTTTTCCGGCCTGCGCTTCGACTACGTGAAGGGCTTCAATCCGAGCTACGTGGCCCAGTACGCGAACGCCTTCGGCGCCGAATTCTGCGTCGGCGAGCTGTGGCCGGACTTCGACCTGAACAACATGGATGCCAACCGCCAGGCGATCATGAACTGGATCAACGGCACCAACAGCAGCTGCGGCGCCTTCGACTTCACCACCAAGGGCATCCTCAACGACGCCCTCGCCAACGGCAATTACTGGCGCCTGAAGGCCACCGACGGCAAGCCGCAGGGCGCGATCGGCTGGTGGCCGGCGATGTCGGTGACCTTCGTCGACAACCACGACACCGGCGCCGCCGAAAGCTGCGGCAGCGGCCAGAACCTGTGGCCGGCGCCCTGCGGCAAGGTGATGGAAGGCTATGCCTACATCCTCAGCCATCCGGGCATCCCGACCGTGTTCTACCCGCACATCTACAACTGGAACCTGAAGACCCAGATCGCGGCATTGATGGCGGCGCGCAAGGCAGCCGGGGTCACCTCCACTTCCGCGGTCGCGATCCAGCAGGCCAGCCAGGGACTGTACGCGGCCATCGTCACCGGCACCACGCGCCAGCTGGCCATGAAGATCGGCCCCAACAGCTGGAGCCCGGGCACCGGCTGGACGCTGCAGACTTCGGGCAGCAACTACGCGGTGTGGATGAAGTAAGCCCGGCGCGGACGCCGAACCGGGGTGTTCAGGCCCCGGCAGCCTGCTGGCGCGGCGCCCCGGCCAGGTCGATGCCGTGCACGCTGACGCGGTTGCGGCCATGGTGCTTGGCGTGGTACAGCGCCTCGTCGGCGCGGCGCAGGATGTCTTCCCACTTGCCGTCTTCCGCTGCCGGCGCGGCCACGCCGACGCTCACCGTCATCCGCACCTCATGGCCGTCGGTATGCAAGGGCGAGGCGGCCACCATCTCGCGCAGCCGTTCGGCCACGCGGCACACGCCACCCAGGCGGCTGTCGCTCACCAGCACCGCGAACTCCTCCCCGCCGATGCGGAACAGCGCATCGCAGCCGCGCAAGACCCTGGCCGCCACGGCAGTCACGTGACAGATGGCGGCGTCGCCCACGCCATGGCCAAAGCGGTCGTTGATCGACTTGAAGTGGTCGATGTCGAAGGTGATGAAATGGATGGCGCCGCCGCCGCGCTGGCTGCGCTGGAATTCGCGCAGGGCGATGTCGTGCAGCGCGCGGCGGTTCAGCCAGCCGGTCAGCATGTCGGTGAGGGAGGCGCGGCGCAGTGCCTGGGCCTGGTCGTGGTAGACGATCAGGGCGCAGCCCATGGTCGCCACCGACAGGAAGACCAGCACGAACAGCGAGCCGGCCGTCTGCAGGAACTGGCTGCCCATGAAAGTCAGGTAGGTGCCGCCCTTGAGCGCCTGGTACAGGGTGCGCAAACCCTGTTGAAAGGCGAAGAAGACCTCGAGCGCGATCATCGGCAGGTAGACCAGCCGGGTCGCGCTGTCCTGGCGGCGCCACAGCAGCCAGGCGGCGGCCAGGTCGATCGCGACGATTAGCGGCGTGAACAGGAACATGCGGTGGCTGACCGAGGCCGCCACCGCCGGGAACAGGTGCACGCCAAACACGATCGCGGCCAGAGCGGCCAACACGTCGCGGCGCGGCCGCAGGCCGAAATGACGGCGCAGGCCGGCCAGGATGCCGTAGTGGCCGGCGATGTAGAAGACGTTGCCGCAGGCCGGCACCAGGAAGTGATGGAGCCGGTACTTGATGGCGCAGGCACCGATGACGCTGCTCAGTGCGAAGCACAGGCCGGCCAGCGCCCAGTCGACCATGCAGGTCCGGCGCAGGCTGGCAAAGTAGAGCAGCCCCATGCTGACGGCCATGATCGTGCCCGCGAGCGCGGCCGCCACCACCAATGTGAACGAATCCATCTTTTTCCTATGACAAAGAACGATGCGAATTACTTTCCATAAGTATAAAACTCTTGCCTATATATAAATCTCACCCTTTGTTTCAGTAGCGAAAAAACATCACCTCGGTGGATGCTCTGCCGTTCGCTCAACCATCCCTCAAGTGAAACCGCCCGCTGGGACGCCTGTGATATAAGGGCAATCCGACCTGACCACCGAGCCAGCATGAGTCCTGCATTTTTTGCGATCGTTGGCGCCCAGTTCTTTTCCTCGCTGGCCGACAGCGCCCTGTTCATCGTCTGCGTGTCGCTGATCTCCACCCTGGCCTTCCCGGAGTGGATGACGCCGATGCTGAAGATGGGCTTCGTGCTGTCCTATATCCTGCTCGCCCCCTTCGCCGGCGCCTTCGCCGACACCTTCCCCAAGGGCCGGGTGATGATGGTCACCAACACCATTAAAATGTTCGGCTGCTCGCTGATCCTGGCCAAGGCCAATCCCCTGCTCGCCTACGGCATCGTCGGCTTTGGCGCCTCGGCCTATTCGCCGGCCAAGTACGGCATCCTGGCCGAGGTCTTGCCGGCTCGGCGGCTGGTGGCGGCCAACAGCTGGATCGAAGGCACGACGGTGGTCGCGATGATCCTCGGCACCATCCTGGGCGGCATGATCTCCTCGAACGAGCAAACCATCGCCTGGCTGCTGCACGCCAGCTTTTCCCTGTTCGGCTATACGATTCCGAGCCCGCTGCATGCGGCGGTGACCGTGATCGTCTGCATGTACCTGCTGGCGGCGCTGCTCAACCTGGGGGTGCTCAACAAGGGCAAGCGCTATGCCCAGCGCGGTCGCACGCTGCACACCCTGTTCCGCGATTTCTACCGCTGCAACGCGACCCTGTGGCGCGACCGCGCCGGCCGCGTCTCCCTCGGCGTCACTTCGCTGTTCTGGGGCGCCGGCATGGTGCTGCAGATCCTGCTGCTGGCCTGGGCCCAGACGGCACTGGGGCTGGGGCTGGACAAGGCCGCCGCCCTGCAGGCGGTGTTCGCGGCAGGCGTGGTGCTGGGCGCGGCGTTGGCCGGCAAGGCGGTACCGCTGGTGCGGTCGATGTCGGTGATGCCGCTCGGGGCCGTGCTCGGCCTGGCCCTGTGTTCGATGGCGCTGGTGCACTCCGTCCGGGTGGCACTGCCGCTGCTGCTGGTCATCGGCATCCTGGCCGGCCTGTTCGTGGTGCCGATGAACGCTGTCCTGCAGCACCGCGGCCACAGCCTGATGAGCGCCGGCCAGTCGATCGCGGTCCAGAACTTCAACGAGAACCTCGCCATCCTGGCGATGACCGGCGGCTATGCGATGGCGCTGCAGGTGCAGATGGGCATGAACACGGTGCTGGTCTTGCTGGGCACCGCCATCACCCTGGTCACCCTCTACCTGCGCATGATCGCGCGCACCATTTCCGGGAACGCGCACGATTCCTGAGTCGGCCCGGTGCACTGCCCGCACCACGACACCGCCCTCTGCTGCGGATTTACTACACCCGGTGCTTTGTAACAGTCTTGTTACAAATCAAATAGTTCAGTGTCTATTCGGTAAGACTAGAATATTTTCTTCTATTCAAGCTTATAGACAGGGAAAAAATGATACGTTTGCCGATCGCCTTGGCAGCGCTGTGCCTCACCGTGTCCGCTATCGCAGCGGAACCTTTCGACGACAAGTTCCGCCAGCTCGACGAACTGCTCCCCACCCCGACCACGATCCGCACCGCTTCCGGCGCCCCGGGCCACGCCTATTGGCAGCAGCGCGCCGACTACCAGATCCGCGCCACGCTGGACGAAGCCAAGCGCTCGATCACCGGCGCCGAGACGATCACGTATCACAACAACTCGCCGGATAGCCTGAGCTACCTGTGGGTCCAGCTCGACCAGAACATCTACAAGCCGAACTCGGACGCCCGCACCAGCGCCACCCTGCCCTCGCGCGATGCATGGCAGGCACGCAGCGCAACCGACGGCGTCAAGTTCGACGCCATCCGCACCGTGCTGGAAGCGCGCACCTTCCCCGGCGGCTTCAACATCAAGAGCGTCAAGGATGGCAGCGGACGCCCGCTCAACTTCGTGATCAACCGCACGATGATGCGCATCGACCTGCCGCAGCCGCTGAAACCCGGCGCGCGCACCGCCTTCAGCATCGAGTGGAACTACAACATCACCGAAATGAAGGTGCTGGGCGGCCGTTCCGGCTTCGAAACCTTCGACGACAAGAACGAACTGTTCGAGATCGCCCAGTGGTTCCCGCGCATGGCGGCCTACTATGACGTCTACGGCTGGCAGCACAAGCAGTTCCTGGGCGCCGGCGAATTCACGCTGGAATTCGGCGACTACGACGTGCAGGTCACCGTCCCGGCCGACCACGTCGTGGCCTCGACCGGCGAGCTGCAGAACCCGGACGCGGTGCTGAGCGGCGCCCAGCGCGACCGCCTGAGGCAGGCGCGCACGGCCGACAAGCCGGTGGCCATCGTCACCCAAGCCGAAGCGGAAGCCAAGGAAAAGACCCGCGCCAGCGGTACCCGCACCTGGCATTACAAGGCGAAAAACGTGCGCGACTTCGCGTTCGCCTCGAGCCGCAAGTTCATCTGGGACGCCCAGGGTTACAAGAAGGACGGCACCAACGTGCTGGCCATGTCTTACTACCCGAAGGAAGGCAACCCGCTGTGGGGCCAGTACTCGACCCAATCTATCATCCACACCATCGCCGAGTACAACAAGTATTCCTTCGACTACCCCTACCCGGTGGCGATTTCGGTGAACGGCCCGGTCGGCGGCATGGAATACCCGATGATCTCCTTCAACGGCCCGCGTCCGACCAAGGACAAGAAGACCGGTGAGCTGACCTACTCCAAGCGCACCAAATACGGCCTGATCAGCGTGATCATCCACGAGGTCGGCCACAACTACTTCCCGATGATCGTGAATTCGGACGAGCGCCAGTGGACCTGGATGGATGAAGGCCTGAACAGCTTCGTGCAATACCTGGCCGAGCAGGCCTGGGAAGAGCACTATCCGCAGTCGCGTGGCGAACCGCGCGTGATTGCCGAGTACATGAAGAGCCGTAACCAGGTGCCGATCATGACCAACTCGGAATCGGTCCTCCAGTTCGGCAACAACGCCTACGCCAAGCCGACCGCCGCCCTGATCGTGCTGCGCGAAACGGTGCTGGGCCGCGAGCTGTTCGACTTCGCCTTCAAGGAATACGCCCAGCGCTGGAAGTTCAAGCGCCCGACGCCATCCGACTTCTTCCGCACCATGGAAGATGCCTCGGGCACGGACCTCGACTGGTTCTGGCGCGGCTGGTTCTACACCACTGACGCGGTCGACGTGAGCGTGGACGGCATCAGCGAGTACACCATCGGGACCAAGGATCCGGAAGTCGAGAAGGCCTGGAAGAAGGCCCAGCGCGACGCCGAGCCGGTCTCGATCACCGACCAGCGCAACAAGGGCACGCTGCCGCGCCGCCTCGACACGCATCCCGAGCTGAAGGACTTCTATAACGAGCACGACGACTTCACCGTCACCAACAAGGACCGCAACGCCTACGCCACCACGGTGGAAGGGCTGGAAGACTGGGAAAAGGCGCTGCTGAAGGAAGGCAAGCACCTCTACCTGGTCGACTTCAGCAACGTCGGCGGCCTGGTCTCGCCGCTGGTCCTGGAGATCCAGCTGGCGAGCGGCAAGAAGTACATCGAGCGCGTGCCGGCCGAAGTGTGGCGCTACTCGCCGAAGAAGATCACCAAGCTGATCATCACCGACGAGCCGATGACCGGCCTGACCCAGGATCCTTACCTGGAAACCGCCGACACCGACATCAGCAACAACGCCTGGCCGCGCAAGGCGACGCCATCGCGCCTGGAACTGTTCAAGACCACGCGCGACCAGAGCGACATGATGAAGGACTTCGCCGAGAAGCTGAAAACGGCCAAGGACAAGGACGCCAAGACCGAAGCCCAAAAAGCTGAATGATCTTGTAACGGCCGAACAACCGTAGGGTGGGCTCCCCGAGCCCACGCGGACCTTAGCGCATCGCGTACATTCGCGTGGGCAGCATTTCGGGCTAAATGCCCGAAATGCGAAGTGCCCACCCTACCTCGGCAGCCGCACTCACAAAGTGCCGCTGCCGTTTCTCCATCTAGAACACCGCCATGAAACGCCTGCCCCTCAGCCTCGCCGCCCTCGCCCTCCTCGCTGCATTTTCCGCCACCGCCCAACCCTTCGACGACAAATTCCGCCAGCTCGACGAACTGCTGCCTACGCCCACCGATATCCGCACCGCGTCCGGCGCTCCCGGCCACGCCTACTGGCAGCAGCGTGCCGACTACCGCATCCGCGTGACCCTGGACGAAGCCCGGCGCGCCGTGAGCGGCAGCGAGACCGTCACCTACCACAACAAGTCGCCGGATACCCTCACCTACCTGTGGGTGCAGCTGGACCAGAACATGTTCCGCGCCGACTCCGACAACCGCAACATCTCCAGCTATCCGTCGCGTGAAGCATGGCGCACGGCCGCCACCCCGGGCGGCCAGGCGGGATTGCAATACGAGGCGGCGCGTTTCCTGGTCGAGAGCCGCAAGTTCGACGGCGGCTTCAAGATCGCCAGCGTGACCGGCACCAACGGCCAGGCGCTGAAGGTCGCCGTCAACAAGACCATGATGCGCATCGACCTGCCCCAGCCGCTCAAGCCGGGCGCCAGCTTCTCGTTCAACATGGCGTGGAGTTTCAACATCCCCGAGACCAACGTGCTGGGCCGCCGTATGGGCTTCGAGCGTTTTGACAAGGAAGACAAGAACGACCTGTTCGAGATTGCCCAGTTCTTCCCGCGCATGGCCGCCTACTACGATGCCCACGGCTGGCAGAACAAGCAGTACCTGGGCGACGGCGAGTTCACGCTGGAGTTCGGCGACTACGAGGTCGAGATCACGGTCCCGGCCGACCACATCGTCGCCGCCACCGGCGAATTGCAGAACGCGGATGCGGTGCTCTCTGCCGCCCAGCGCGAACGCCTGCAGCGCGCACGCAAGTCCGACAAGCCGGTCCTCATCGTCACCCAGGCGGAGGCCGAGGCCAACGAGAAAGGCCGCGCCGCTGGGACGAGCGGCGCGTCCAGGACCTGGCGCTTCAAGGCGAAGAACGTGCGCGACTTCGCGTTCGCCTCGAGCCGCAAGTTCATCTGGGATGCGCAAGGCTACAAGAAGGGCGGCAGCGACGTGCTGGCCATGTCCTACTACCCGAAGGAGGGCAATCCGCTGTGGGAAAAGTATTCGACCCAGGCCATCATCCACACCATCGACAGCTATAACAAATACGCCTTCGACTACCCCTACCCGGTGGCGATCTCGGTGAACGGCCCGGTCGGCGGCATGGAATACCCGATGATCTCCTTCAACGGCGGCCGCCCGGTCAAGGACAAGAAGACCGGCGCCCTGACGTACTCGAAGAACACCAAGTATGGCCTGATCAGCGTGATCATCCACGAGGTGGGCCACAACTACTTCCCGATGATCGTCAACTCGGACGAGCGCCAGTGGACCTGGATGGACGAAGGCGTCAACAGCTTCATGCAGTTCCTGGCCGAGCAGGCCTGGGAAGAGCATTACCCGGCGCGCCGCGGCGAGCCGCGCAACATCGTCGACTACATGAAGAGCCGCAACCAGCAGCCGATCATGACCAATTCCGAGTCCGTGACCAACCGCGGCGGCAATGCCTACGCCAAGCCGGCGACCGCCCTCAACGTGCTGCGCGAGACCGTGCTGGGCCGCGAACTGTTCGACTTCGCCTTCAAGGAATACGCCCAGCGCTGGAAGTTCAAGCGCCCCACCCCGGCCGATTTGTTCCGCACCCTGGAAGACGCGTCCGGCACCGATCTCGACTGGTTCTGGCGCGGCTGGTTCTACAGCACCGACGCGGTCGACGTCAGCGTCGACGGCATCAGCGAGTACACCATCGGGACCAAGGACCCCGAGGTCGAGAAGGCCTGGCAAAAGGCGCGCCGCGACGCCCAGCCGGCATCGCTCACCGACCAGCGCAACCAGGGCACGCTGGCGCGCCGCGTCGATGCGCATCCGGAACTGAAGGATTTCTACAACGCGCATGACGATTTCACCGTCACCAACGGCGATCGCAACAAGTACAATGCAGCGGTCGAGGGCCTGGAAGACTGGGAAAAGGCGCTGCTCAAGGAAGGCAAGCATTTGTACCTGGTCGACTTCAGCAATGTCGGCGGGCTGGTGACGCCGCTGATCCTGCAGATCGAACTGCAGAGCGGCAAAAAGTATATCGAACGCGTGCCGGCCGAGGTGTGGCGTTATTCGCCCAAGAAGATCACCAAGCTGATCGTCACCGACGAGCCGATGGTGGGACTGACCGAAGACCCCTTCCTGGAAACCGCCGACACCGACACCAGCAACAACGCCTGGCCGCGCAAGGCGACACCGTCGCGGCTGGAACTGTTCAAGAGCAAGCAGTCGCAGGATGACATGATGAAGGACTTCAACGAGAAGCTGAAACCGGCCAGGGACGCCAAGGATCCGAAGGACGCGGTCAAGGCGGCCGAGCAGGCCGTCGAAGCGGGCAAGGCGGTCGAATGAAGGTGCGCCGCATTCTTGTAAAAGCCGCTTGTGCGGCGGCGCTGGCCTGTGCCTGCGCCGCCGCGCCGCTCACCGCGCAGGCACACCGCTTCCACGCCGGCATCGCCGACATCAGCTTCAACGAGCGCACCGGCAACACCGAAGTCGTGCACACCTACATGGCGCACGACGTCGAGGCGCTGCTGGCCAACCTCTACCAGCGCCAGTTCGATTTGTCCGATCCGGACGACCAGGCGGTGCTGCGCAAGTACGTGGACAAGCAGTTCTGGCTGGCCGACAAGGCCGGCCGCCGCCTGGCTTTGACCTGGGTCGGCCTGACGGTGGACACCGACAGCGTCACCGTCTACCAGGAGCTCGCCGCTACGCCGCCCGACAGGATCGAGACCATCCACGACGCCGTGCTGAGCGACTTCCTGCCCGACCAGGCCAACACCGTCAACTTCACCGCCGGCGGCAGCCTGCGCACCTTCGGCTTCAACGCCCGCCAGACCGAACTGTCCGTCCACTGATGAAATTACGTGTCCTCCCCTGCGCGCTGGCCGCGCTGTTCGTCCACGCCCACGCATTCGCCGACGACCCCGTGATCCAGCGCGTGCTGGTCGAAGGCGCGCGCGCCAGCCAGCTCGGCATCGCCGATTCCGCCAACATGGGCAGCGTCAGCCAGAAAGAGCTGGAGATGCGCACCATCTACCGTCCCGGCGAACTGCTGGAGGCGGCGCCCGGCCTGATCGCCAGCCAGCACAGCGGCGAAGGCAAGGCCAACCAGTTCTACCTGCGCGGTTTCAACCTCGACCACGGCACCGACCTCGCCACCTTCGTCGACGACATGCCGGTCAACCAGCGCAGCCATGCGCACGGTCAGGGCTGGACCGACCTCAACTTCCTGATCCCGGAACTGACCGCGCGCCTGGACTACCGCAAGGGCCCCTACTCGGCGCGCGACGGCGACTTCGCCTCGGCCGGCAGCGCCGCCATCACCTATGCCAACCGGCTGGTGCGCGATGTCGCCACCGTCAGCCTCGGCCAGAACGGTTATAGACGTACCGCCGTGGCGGCCTCGAACGAAGCCGCGAACGGCGTTGTTACGTATGCCGTGGAAGCCCTGCACAACGACGGCCCCTTCACCCGCGGCGACGACTACCGCAAGCTGAACGGCGTGCTGCGCTACAGCCGCGGCTATGCCAACAATGGCTGGAGCGTGACGGCGATGGCCTACCACGGCAGCTGGAATTCGACCGACCAGATCCCGCAACGTGCGGTGGCGGACGGCAGCATCGGCCGCTTCGATGCCATCGACGGCAGCGACGGCGGCGCGGCGCGCCGCTACAGCCTGTCCGGCGTGTGGCGCCAGACCACGGCCGAGACGGCGACCAAGGTCAACGCCTATGTCATCCGCAACCAGCTCGACCTGTGGTCGAACTTCACCTATTTTCTCGACGACCCCGAGCACGGCGACCAGTTCGCCCAGCCCGACCGCCGCGTCACCAGCGGCGTCAACGCCATCCACACCTGGCACACCCACCGCAGCGACGCCTTCACTTCGGACATCACGGTGGGCGCGCAGGCGCAGAACGACAATATCTTCAACGGCCTGTACAACACCCAGGCGCGCCGCACCCTGTCGACCACGCGCCAGGACCACATCGTCGAGACCAGCAAGGCGGCCTGGATCGAGAACGCCACACGCTGGGGCGACTCCCTGCGCAGCGTGATCGGGCTACGCGCCGACGACTACCGCTTCAAGGTGGCGAGCGACCGTCCGGAGAACTCGGGCAAGGCGTCGGACACCCTGGTCAGTCCCTCGCTGAACCTGGTGTTCGGCCCCTGGCAACAGAGCGAACTATATCTGAACTACGGCCAGGGCTTCCACAGCAACGACGCACGCGGCACCACGACCACCATCGATCCGAAGACCCTGGAAGCGGTCGGCGAGACGCCCGGCCTGGTGCGCTCGCGCGGCATGGAGATCGGCCTGCGCACCGAGCTGCTGCCGAAGAACCAGACCGCGCTGTCGCTCTACCGCCTCGACTTCGCGTCCGAGCTGACCTATATCGGCGACGCTGGCAACACCGAGGCCGGCCCGCCGAGCCGGCGCGTGGGCATCGAGTTCTCGAATTACTACAAACCCTATAAATGGTTGTCGCTGGACTTCGACGCAGCCTTTGCGCGCGCGCGCTCGAAAGGCGTCGAGGATGGCCAGGACCGCATCGCCGGCGCGGTGGAAGGCGTGGGCCAGCTGGCGCTGACCGTCAGCCAGCTCGGCAACTGGGAAGGCGCGCTGCGCCTGCGTTACTTTGGCCCGCGTCCGCTGGTCGAGGACAACAGCGTGCGCTCGCACGCCAGCACCACCCTCAACGGCCGCATCGGCTACCGCTGGTCGCGCGACCTGCGGCTGGAACTGGAAGCCTTCAACCTGACCAACGCGCGCGATTCGGCGATCGATTATTACTATGCCTCGCAGCTGCGCGGCGAGGCGGCGGCGCGGGATGACGTGCATTTCCATCCGATCGAGGCGCGTTCGTTCCGGGTCACGCTCATCAAAAACTTTTAATCACCGTAGGGTGGGCGCGGCCGGCTCGGGGAGCCCACCCTACCTTCTGGCCATCGCATACATTTGCGCCGGAATGGTGCTACGCTAGCGGAATGACTACACTGCAAGCACCCTATACCGACCCATCCCGGGTCGTCGACGCACTGCGCGGCGACGGCTACGCCCTGCTCTCCCCCGCCGACGTGGCGGCATTGTCCGGCTGTTCGCTCGACGCGCTGACAGCGCTGGTGCCAAGCTGGGACCGCCTCGAAATCGACAACTACCTGAAGGATGGCGGCCGCTACCGGCGCCGCCGCCATTCCTGCTTCGTCGACGACGGCGCGGCGCTGGTGCAAAGCCCGCACCGGGCGCACTGGCAGCCGGTCGAGTACAACGCCCTGCATGGCGGCATGCACCGCCTGTTCGTGCCGATCGAACCCGGCACCGTCGCCCAGCCGGCCTGGGGCAAGCTGTTGCGCGCCCTCGGCGGCGTGTGCTCGCAGGTGCGCGGTCCGGACACCTGGTACGTCGAGGCGCACCAGTTCCGCATCGACACCGCCGATGGCATCGGCCGCCCGACACCCGAGGGTGCGCACCGCGACGGCGTCGATTTCGTCGCCGTCATCCTGATTGGCCGCCATGGCATCAAGGGCGGCGAGACGCGCGTGTTCGAGGCGAACGGTTCGCGCGGGCAGCGTTTCACCATGCTTGAACCATGGACCCTGCTGCTGCTGGACGATGCGGCGGTGATCCATGAATCGACGCCGATCCAGCCGCTGGGGGAGCATGGGTACCGGGATACGCTGGTGCTGACCTGGCGTAAGGGGGCGTTTCAGGGGGACGACGCTGTATAGCGTCGAATACGCAGCCTGGTTCCCGCCAAGCTCAAAAAAAAGGCCCGCATCCTAGG
>Ga0308168_1003436_pt1 | contig 12110 bp, 14 predicted proteins | sample PhyCR2_FD_202133 | JGI IMG/M metagenome (GOLD analysis project Ga0308168, IMG submission 202133) | Phyllosphere microbial communities from UC Gill Tract Community Farm, Albany, California, United States - DLSLRC.R2 | ecosystem: Host-associated > Plants > Phyllosphere > Unclassified | place: USA... | reverse complement strand
ATTACTGCTGATTAGTCTTACCTCCTCACCGTTTTTAGGGAGGTAAACTGACATAGTTTTGTGGGTTCGATTATCAAATCACCATGAAATCAGTCATTGGTCCCTTGGATGCATAATGACTCATCGGTTCAGAATGGCTCTGAGGGCCTTCGTAATAGAGTTTTTGAATTTGATACGCGTAAGAAAAGCATTATGGTAAATATGTGACCCGGCTTTTTTGAGGAATAAATATAGCCAATAAAGTATCAGAAATATTACCTAGATATCGGCTGTTAACTGGACCATATCATGCATGTTTCTGCCATCGAGTATCAGATATGGTAGATCGTGGGTATGAATTATATGGTCCCCCATCGTTAACCCATGATCACATTAGGGCCAATAGCACAACTACCTGGCGTGTACTCGGCGTATCGATGCTGGATATTTTTTTAACGAAGCAACAGGACGAATAGGCCTTCGGACTAGCTCACCATTACAGTTAGGACATATCCCCTCTAATTTAATTTTCGAGCAATGCTTGCAAAACGTACATTCGAACGAGCAGATGAAAACGTCTGTCGAGTCTGGAGGTAAATCACTATCGCAAAGTTCACAGTTTGGTCGTAGCTCTAACATATTTTTTCTCCGTCACTGACGATTTTCAACTTCATGGTAAATATCACCTATCTCACAAAATTATGATATCGTAAAATTAATAAAAATATTGTTCTGGCAGATCTGATTAGCCATTATTTACGTTTTTAATAGATGGTTTTTATTAATAAAAGTCATCAGTAGAGCAGCACAGCATACTGAGACTAAAGGGATAAGTAAGGTTGTTTTAAATCCCGCTAGCTGCGCAACGATACCGCAAATTCCATTACCCACCATCATTCCTGTACGCATAGCATTCGAATGAAATGCTGAGGTGAAACCACTACGTTCAGGTAATGCCTCTTGAATAATAGAAAGCCCTAAACCGATGAAGATACCAAAAAATAATCCGTTAACTATCTGTAAAAAAATAAGTTCGGTCATATTCGTTGCTACTTGAAGTAAACTGTAATACACAGCAGCAAACAAAAATCCAACGATAATCAGTGGTTCTTTACCCGTTCGTTCAGCGAGACGCGCGGCGGCAAGCATAACGGGTATTTCCATTATCGCAGTTGCTCCCAGCAGGAAACCAGGAAATGAGGCAGGTAAATGAAGCGCGTGTACTAGGTATAATGGCATAATCGTCAGGTACATACTGTTTGATAAATTTGCCAGCATCATTACTATGCCCAGCATCCATATCATACCCGAAACCTTGCCTTGACTCGGCTGAGTGTCTTTTTTTCTATTGGTATCGGCAGGTTGTTCATTAATAGGAAGCAGCAGTTTGCTGGTGAGTAAAGTGAGGAATGAGAGAAAGGCTGAGGCCAAAAAATTAAATGTGAATCCAAATCTATCGGCAAAGATAAAGGCTAGAGCCGGTCCAACAATCCATACAATTGAAACACCCGAACGCATTTTCGTATTGAGTGAAGTCGCGTTAAGGCCTGCAGTCAGTGAATGTTTACGGATCATCGATAAAAGTAACGGTATAGAAGCATTACCGGGACCCATTAAAAATATCCCTATGGCTAGCGCCTCAATGGGTGTTCTGCAAAGGTAGAAAGCTAAACTCGCCAAAAAAAGCGCAATAATAGATATCATAAAGAGTTGTCTGACTGGGTACCCTTTATCTGCTAAAGATCCCATTAGCTGGCTAAAAAATAATCCTGATAATGCAAATCCCAAGCTGTAGAATGTAATAAAAATCGGAGTTGAATGTAATCCATTTATTAGAAAAAGACTCATGATAGGTAAAATAAAAGCATATGAAATCGCAGTCATTACGTTTATCAGAAACAGTCGCCCGGTAACCCCTGATAATAAATTCATAAATATCAATACCCTATATATTAATTCTTTTTTAACACAGTATCATTCTTAATTCAGCCTACAACCTACCTCTCAATGAGTTAGTGATAATAACTCATTAATATTGCTTTTTGGTGGAAGATTACCTAATAATTTTATTATGGATTACGGCTGATGGTGAAAATATCATGGGTTATGCCCTCTTCGCATTCTATGTAGCCTCAGATTATCCCGTTCAATACCCTATGTATCATATTTAACGCTATTTACAGTTTCAGTGTCGCGACTTAATCCATCAATGATGTTGAAATAGTCCCTGCGGGAAGTCTGAGGCGAGAAATATCGTTGTCAGAAAGCCTAGAGTAGTCAGTACTCAGGTTATTTGGTTCGTAAATCTATTTAGAATGCTATTGTCATCCCACGGATCATGAATTAACGATACTGAGAGCGTAAATTTTCCCACTTCCCTTTATGCTGAGAACGGAAAAGTTATTACCTTAAAAATATTTCTCTATAATTCTTGAGTTATCGATTATTAAGCCTTTTTGCTGCGGATATTTTTGAAAACCACACACCTGTAATAATCAATAAGACAGCCACACTCTGAATTCCTAGGTTACTATAAGGATGAGATAAATGATCGATCATAACGCCAGATATCATTTGCCCACTGATAATCAACATTGCAGCCTGAGTGGAGCCGGTGCGCGGTAAAATATAGCTGTTGATCGCCACAAAAAGCGCACCCATCGCTCCGCCAAGATAGCTGTACCAAGGCGCGGAGAAATGGAATGGGGTCATCTGCTGCCCCTGCACGACAAGGATCACGCTCAAAAAAATAAAGCCGATGATGTGATTCCAAAGCGAAGCGTAAAAGGCATTACGATCCATAGCCAAACGGCCGTTTAGGGATCGGCTGAGGTTAATACACACGCCGTTAATTAATGAAATTAAAATATAGGTAAGCATTGAGTTATCTAGCATAAATAAGAAGCGCACTGCCGCCAAGAATTATCGAAACAGAATATAAGTCAAGTACAGAAAAACGACACTTAATGACGCCAAACCAACCACGAAGATCGGCCATCAGACCGAATAGGATCTGACCCATCAGCACCAGTGCCAGCGTACCGCTGAGCTGCAGTGGGCTGTTTACCGCGATAGCCGCCAGTAATACTGTCATTGCGCCGGGTATACCTCCTAAGTAGCTCCATTTTGGCGGTTTTTTCGCTACAGGATCTACCTTGAGAGGACGCAGGGTACGAAACCGTAACATCAGCAGAATCCAAGCAACAACCGCGCCAGTACCATGCGCGAACCATGATGCGATAAGTGGCGAGTTCCAGGTTGACAGAGAGCTATTGGTGGAGATCATGGCCGTTAATAGCCCGCCTGCACTAATTCCCAGTAACATAGTGGTGCCGGTAGTACGCATAATTCAAACACTCTTGGAAGATTAAGAATCTCATTTTAAAAAAAATTTAAATTCTCCATAACCTAGGTTATAAGAAACATATTGTTTACCTCAGGTATATAAAATAATGATCGACTTTTCTAAAATTCCTTTTTTTATTGCCGTCGTGGAAACGGGCAGTTTTACCAGTGCAGCGCGGAAGCTTTTTGTCACTAAGTCAGCTGTTAGCAAAAGGATTAGTCAGATTGAAGACGAGCTGGGTGTTCGCTTATTAAACCGTACAACGCGCAAGCTGAGCCTGACACAAGCGGGCCTGAAATATTACGAATATGCGCGGGCAGCGAGCCTGCTGGTAAAAGAGGGTGAAGATGCAGTTTCAAAAATGCAAGACAAGGCGCAGGGCTTGTTAAGGCTAACCGTTCCAATGGTGTTTGGTCGGTTACATATTGCACCCATTCTCCCGTCTTTTCTACAACAACATCCGGATATAGAACTGCATGTTTCGATGGATGATAGCGTTGTAGATATCGTTGGGGAAGGATTTGATATCGGCATTCGTATAGGTCAGCTTAGCGATTCATCTCTGATTGCCCGTAAACTTTCTCCTTGTAATAGCGTCCTGTGTGCCTCACCTTCTTACTTACAAAAACATGGCATACCCAAAACACTGGACGATCTTACCCAGCATAACTGCCTATTTTATTCTTATTATCGCGGCGGCATAGCTTGGCATTTTGAGGGGCCTTACGGCCCAGAACGTATTTTGCCTCGCGGTAATTATCAGGTTAATAATAGCGAAGTTTTATACGAAGCATTGCTGGCCGGAGTGGGTATTTGCCAGATGCCCAAATTTATCGTCGGCCCAGCACTGGAAGACGGGCGCCTTGTTCCACTTCTCCCTCAGTATCATCTACCCTTGCATCATATTTTCGCCGTTTATCCCCAAAGGCGCTTTATGCCGGAAAAATTACGGCTGCTCTTGAAATATTTCCTCGACCACTTTAACGAAGGCTCAAATTACCGCCGGTATTACGAGAAATAAGTCTGCCTTATTGAAGGGAGATTTAACATAGATAGAAGGACGTTGACTCACGGCGTAGAAATTCTGCTGACGGACGAGTCGTTATTTCCCGTCAGGCGCAAAAAGGGGAGGCTGGCAATCATAGTATGGCCTTAACGTTCAACTTTCTTCGGCAATGACTTTCTTATCGCCCTTAAGTCTTATTTATCGAAATCAGGGTAACCCTTAGCACGATATAGGGAGTATTTTGGCGGATACAGACTCAATTATAGATATTCATAATGGTCACAGTTTTCACAGGAATAGAATGACGGAGGTACGAAAGTGTATGTAGCGTTAAAAGGCGGGTAATGGTGTTGAGAAACACCGTAGCAAATGTGGATTTATCAGTGATAGAGTTATTCACGATGAGAGTGAAAAGCTATATACCAGTACATAGCCCATTCTGTTTAGGTTCGATAACATTCGATAACGGAATTAGCTTCTCAAGAGCTACGTATTACCCTCTGATATTGGTAAAGACTGACTCAGTATCTGGCTAGCCAGCTCCCCCTGTCCTCTAACAGCCTATAAGCAGTTTTCACTGTGTTAATACTGATATTATGCGTTTGCGCGAACTCTCTGATCGACTGGATACGTACGCCGGGATCCAATAATCCCCTACTGATTTTCTGAGCAATATCTGTCGCAATACGTTCATAAAGATACATGAGAAAAAGTCGTTTAGGCTGATAATGATTAGTATCGATTGCGACCTTTTTTATCTCCCAAATAAAACTCTTTGTATGATTTACCCTGCTCTGTGCCCCTATAAAATATAATAGTCTGTATCTGTAACCTTTTTTTACGGGTGTAACATCGGGTCATACTGATCATTATTTTAGAGGTAGATTATGTCCAGCGTTGCTTTCCGTCAGGTAGATGTTTTCACTACCGTTCCATTTAAGGGCAATCCGGTTGCTGTCATTTTGGATGCTCGAGAGCTATCATCCGCTCAGATGCATATCAACGACGACAGTATTCGTATCGGTGGATACGCCGTTACCTGTATCGAAGGCACATTCAGTTATTGATTTTCCCACGCAAGCAACGATCCGATAAAGGGAGGGGCATGTTGCGGGAAGATACAGGAAGAGTGTTATCACTCAGTATCCCCTAACGGATAATAACAACGCTATTTTTTATAGTACCGCCCTTATTCTTGGCGGGAAATTATATAGTCACTCAGGCAATAAGACATGCTATGCCCCCCGTAACATTCACTCTGATGCGTTGGCTGATTGCGCTAACAATCATTATGCCTTTTGCCGCGCCGTCTATTTTGGATAACGTTTTTCAGCGATATCAGTAGATAACTGACTCCTCAACGCTTCTCTGAATCGAGATACTGTTATCTCTCTTGTTGAGTCATAAGTTCTTTCTGTTCAGTATCTACTTGCGCCCTAAGTGTTCTCAGGGCAATTTAGCAGTAAACATAAGGAGGGCGTTATGCTGAAGAGCGCAGTATTTTGTCTAAAATCGTTATTCACTCGTTTAAAACCCTATTCTAAAGCTTTAAAAATCGATTCGATGTGAATATCAATTGTATCAAGAGCTTTAACCGGTAATTCGACATCAGTAAATAAAATAGGAAGTTCAGTACACCCAAGAATAATCGCTTCGATACCTTCATCTCGATACATTCTTTTAATGATAGAAATAAAGACAGCCTGCGTCTCTTGATTAACTATTCCACGTTCAAGTTCGTGATGTATTTTATCTGAAATATAGTCTATTTCGGCTGAATGTGGCGTGATTATCTCAATACTCGCTTCAATGAATGGCTTCTTAAAGAAGTCTTCTTCCATTGTAAAACGTGTTCCGAGTAGCCCAACTCTTTTGATACCTTGAGTCTTTACCTCTTCACAGGTGGACTCAATAATACTGACTAGTGGGACGGGACTGCGTGATTGGAGTTCCCGAAAAACGATATGGGGTGTGTTGCCTGTCAGTGCAATAACGTCGGCCCCAGCAGAAACCAGATTTGTTATAGCCTTGGCCAGATAGTTAACAAGCCCCTGATGATCATTTTTGGCGCACATAGCCAGTACATCATAAACATTAATGCTTTCTATGGTGAGATTAGGAAAAAAAGTCTCTCCGGTGCGCTTATTCGATTCATATACAAATTTACGGTAGTAGAGCAATGTGGATTCAGGGCCTGTACCCCCAATGAGTCCTAGCTTTTTCATCTTTACCTCAGTTGGTATCCGCCTATTTAGATAGGGGCTTAGAGAAGAGTTCCTGTGCGACATGAGTAGAGATAAACGTCTGAAGTATCGCTCTGGCATCGACGGCGTCGGTGAGTAAATTAGTCATTGACGCCGGATCATGGCCTTCACTCAATAAGGTTTCTTTGCGCAGACTAATCAGTGAGGCGGCTATATCGGGTATAAACTCTGGATGGAACTGAGTCGAGACTGCTTTTGCGCGATAACGAATGATTTGGTTTTTATCTAAATCCGATTCAGCCAGCGATTGCGCACCCTTTGGCAGAGTCGTAACCGTCTGCATATGTGTCAAGTGAGCCCTAAACCTGCCTGGTGTATGACGAGTCAGTACATCGCGAGAACCGACATCGGTTAGTTTCACTTCTAAGCATCCCATTTCACGGCCCTTCGGATTATAGTCAACTTCCCCACCCAGAGCGTATGACATCAGCTGATGACCGTAGCAAACCCCAAACATAGGCATATCTGCTTCAATTGCACGACGTATCCATGATGCGGTTTCTTCACTCCACATCAGCTTATCTGTCACCATATCCCATGATCCGGTAATCACTACCACTCTATTCGGGTCGGGCTCTGGAAGAGGCTCGCCATTGAATACTTTCACAACTTGGATATTTTCTAGATCAATACCCATAGCGGTACTAAACCATAAAGGTAAATCGCCGTGTTTAGCCTTCAACTCATCCGGTGGCGTACCCGCTTGAATAAGTAGAATCTTGGGTAAAGCCTGCTCAGTTATGGGAGTCGTCATTTTACGATTACCGTTTGAGATAAGGAGAAATCAAGCCAAAATGTTATTAAATAGAAAATAATCAATATTAAAATTCAATACAATTGAATAAAATTAAAATTAATTTTCTAAAAAAATGAAATTATGGATATCGCAGATTTTCGTACAATTATTGCACTTACCGAAACTGGCAGCGTTACTGCTACAGCGAAAGCGCTTAATCGGGTTCCTTCCGCAATTACGACCCGTATTCAGAATGTGGAAAGCCAGCTTGGAAAAGTGCTTTTTATCAAGTCGAGAGGTAAGTTTCATCCTACCGGGGAAGGACATCTACTTTATGAAAGTGCATTAAAAATTATTGAGTTAGTGACATCAGCTGAAGATCAGGTCACACGGCCGCGACCAGGTGGGAGGTTTAGGATTGGCGCGCTTGATAGCATGGCTGCAACGCGCTTACCCCGACCATTAGCTCGACTTTACCAGAATCACCAGTCTATTTCAGTTGAGCTTATGACGGGGATTAGTCGAACCTTACTTAATGCGGTCCTCAGTTACGAGCTTGATGCAGCCTTTATCGCAGATGCCCCCATCGATGATAGACTGGAGCGTATGCCTGTCTACTGTGAAGAACTTGTCATCATCGCTGCCGCGAATTTTCCACTGATTAAGCATCCTCATGACTTATGTCGTACTACCTTACTGGCCTTCCAAGATGGTTGCTCCTATCGGGACAAATTAACGACTTGGTTAAAGTCAGCGGGAATAAGACCCGTTCGGCTTGCAGAAATGTCGTCTTACCACGCAATTTTGGGCGCAGTCAGCGCAGGGATGGGGGCAGGAGTCGTCCCTAAAGCAATCCTTGAGACTTTTCCCTCAACAGAACTGATTTCAGTGCACCCGTTCGATCGAGCACACAGTTCCGTGACGACTGACCTTATATGGAGAAAAAATGAAAAAACAGCAAATGTGATAGCATTAATCGAGATTCTACGTGCTTTGGAATGACGTGCCGTGCAAAGAGAAAACTCGGTGTATCGGTACTCGACCCCAACGATAAAAATAAAATCGTGGGATAGGTGGATTGGTTCATGCCTATTTAATGTAGGATTTTTTTATTAGCAGCCGTCCTCGTTTAGTCACGTCAAAAAGCCATTCGTTTTAGGCTGGAGCAATCGTTGGACAAACAGAATCGTAACGTTTTTTTCAATGTGAGGATGGCGATAACACGTCCAAGCCGTTGATGAGCGAATTATAAGTCTCGCCCCTAAATCGCTATCAAATGACGAGGCCGCAGCGCATCCCTTTCCACATCCCCTTAAGTCACATGAAGCATACCGCCGGAAACGCCATATCGACGACCCATCGACTGATATCCCCTAATACTGGGCCGATTAAGGCACCCATGGTGGTAGAGGCTAACCAAACCGCGAAATAGACGCCTAAGCTGAAGGCGGGCTCCTGTCCTGCGGCCCGGCGGCGCGTAGCGTCCGCCATGGTGAGATCCCAATTTTCGTCATACATAAAAAATAAGGTGGGTAGTGCTTTGCGCCGAGGTAGGTGATTTAGGTAGGGGGCAAGCGATGCGCCCATGACTAAGTGACGGCTGTTAATCAGCATGCTTGGGATACAACTAGCTTTGAAATAATGGCTTAGAGCACCTCTACGACTTCGAAATCTTCGGCCACAAGTTCCATGGTCTCGCTGAAGCTTCCTTCTCGGGTGAAGAAGGCTTTATGTTCTTGCTGCCAATACGCTAGGCTACGGTCACCCTCTCCCTCTTTATAGGCAAATTCAGCCTCCACCTTATTGAACCTCATTATTCGCATAGCGATAAGTCGGATGACGCATACCGGTTCTTCACGACCATTGAGGATAATATGGTAGCTGCCGACAGTAGGGGGCGATGCCTCATTGAGGTAGGCACTCAGTGAACCGCAAGAAGCCGTTTTACGGCCTTCAACCACATGGTTAGCCAGCTCATCCGCCATGGCCGCGCTGTCGCCAAAGCCCCAAGCCAGTGCATTGGGGTATTTGGTCTGTAGGTGATTAAGCAATGTCATGATTGACCCTCAACGTGACGTAAATACTCAGTAACGGTTTCAGTGGCTAAAGCTGCCATAGAATCAATAAAGTGTAGTGACGATCCATCGCTTATTTTCACTAAGGGGCTGAGGTCTGTGCAGGCAATAATCACCTGTTGGGCGCCTAATCGACTCATCTCGGCGACAATCTCCTGCCATAAACCTTGAGCGCGTGGGCTTTGGTACCCCTCAGCTTTAAGGATAGGGAGTAGAGCGGTGGTTTTTTCTCTTAACGCGTCAGAATCGATAAGGGTAATCCCCTTATTACGGAGCCTGTGCTGATAAAAGCCAGCATCGTGGGTGGGGAGCGTCGCCAGTAAACAGACTGATGATGGCGGGGGTGGCAGTAAAGGAGAGAGCGAGTCAGCAATATGCAGCAGAGGAATACCCTGTGAAGCTTCAATCATTTCGTCAAAATAGCAATGCGCAAGATTACAAGGGACTGAGATTAAGCTCACACCACTCTTTACCAAATCGGTAATACCCTGCTGCAGCGCTTCACGCATCTTAGCGCAATCAATCGGCCTTCCAGGATAGAAAGGCGTCGGCAGAGAGAGGATATGCATTTCAGGAAAATCCATATCGTAGGTCGCGCCATATTGACGTTGGCATTCGTCGATAATCTTTTCCAGAAAAGGGGCGGTAGAGCGCGGTCCCATTCCCGCTAAAATACCGATTTTACTTTTTTTCATTATATTGGCTCTTAAGGTATTTTCGTCTTTGTCGATATTCATAAAAGCATTCTTGTTAAAGAATTAATATCCCGTCTCTTCTCTCAATAATCCAAATAACCAGTCATCTTGCCATGATCCGTTTAAATAATAGTTTTTTCTTAAGGTTCCCTCTTGCAGAAATCCGGCGCTCGCTAAGGTTCTACGTGAGGCTTCATTTCCTGACGTTACCGTCGCCACTAATTTATGATAGTGATAATGCGTCAAGGCAAACTGAATAATATCCTTTAATGACTCACTGCCGTAACCCTTCCCTTGGAACTCAGGTTTAAGTATAAATCCCACCTCGGCGATACCGTCACTGCGTTCGATAAAGCCGGTTACACCAATAGGAACACCTGTGGTCTTCTCACTGATGACTAGGCAAAGCCAGTGTTTACAGCCTGGCTGCCAAGATCGTAAACGTGGCTCAAAATAATGGCGGCGGATCGTTTCTTCATCAAGCGGATCACTAATAAAAGTCATCACTTGGCGATCGGCCTGTAACGCCAAAAATAAAGGCCAATCAGTATCGCATAAGCTGCGATATTCCAATCTTAAAGAATCAATCTTATCCATCGATAATTCCTTTGCGCGCATATTTACGGGACGGGTGCATGGTTATTACATGATTCAATCTACCTCAATTCTGCGGAATAGAACAGCACCCTAATAGAGAGGTGACTCAACGTAAATTATAAAATTATTTGTGAGCCGATCATCCGTTCACTCTTCTCAACGCTCGGTTAAGACACTTTTTTGAGGAGAGGATCTCCTATTTGAGGATTAACCTTTCCTGCGCTTCACTCTCACCTATACTTTACTATTAGCGAAAAAAGGGGAGTAACTGATGAAAGCGTTCAACTATCAACAAGACTTTTCTACCATTGATTTCCGTAAAGAACCCGAACGCTATCAAGTTGGGCGTGGGGAACAGGGGGTCTTGATGGTCGAACCTTATAAAAGTGAAATTCTTCCCTATTGGCGGTTTAAAGATGTCGCCAGCGCAACCGCCTCCGCTAAGAAAATAATGCAACTGTTCGAGGATTATCGGCAACAAGACGATTTTGTCGGCATGGATATGGCGCGTAAATTTATTCAGATGGGATATACCCGTGCTAGGCGCTACGCCAACCATCCCGGCGGTAAAAAATACGATAAGAATCGTGAAATACTGCCTTATCAACTCGATGAGGAGAAAGCGGCGGCAGCGAAGATCTTCAAACAATCATGGGATAAGCTTAGAGCTGACAACGACTATTTACAGCGTAAAAAGCAGCATCAGCAAAAGTTTGGCTAACCCATTGCCGCATGAATTACTGTCTAAAGCAAAGAGAGTGATAAGAAAATGTAAATGCTAATCACTATCATTTACATTAATATTCATTCAGATACTCTACTGTCACTCTTATCCTGTCTGTCTAGTACACGCACATGTCTATAAAAAAAGTGATACGTCCGCTTGTTATTCCACTGGCTCTGGTTGGGTTACAGGCTACCGCGATGGCCGCGACAGAAGGCAACACTGCCGATACTGTTGAGACCAAAGATACCGACACCAGTTCGTTATCTAGCGACACCAAACCTGAAGGTCGATTAGTCGTTACGGCACGTCAACAAACCCTCCAAGCGCCGGGCGTATCGACCATCACCAGCGAAGCGATAAAGAAACACCCTATCCAGCGAGATCTGTCCGAAATCATTCGTACACAACCGGGTGTCAACCTAACGGGTAACTCTACCAGTGGCCAGCGCGGTAATAACCGGCAGATCGATATTCGGGGAATGGGGCCAGAAAATACGCTGATCTTGATTGATGGTATGCCGGTCACTAGCCGTAACTCTGTTCGTTATGGTTGGAGTGATGAGCGTGATACACGCGGTGATACCAACTGGGTACCGCCGGAAATGATTGAGCGTATTGACGTTATTCGTGGACCTGCCGCGGCGTTATATGGCAACGGCGCAATGGGTGGCGTAGTCAATATTAT
>Ga0308168_1003433_pt1 | contig 12115 bp, 9 predicted proteins | sample PhyCR2_FD_202133 | JGI IMG/M metagenome (GOLD analysis project Ga0308168, IMG submission 202133) | Phyllosphere microbial communities from UC Gill Tract Community Farm, Albany, California, United States - DLSLRC.R2 | ecosystem: Host-associated > Plants > Phyllosphere > Unclassified | place: USA... | reverse complement strand
TCAGCACCGGCGCCTTGCGCCCCGGGATCAGGGCGGTGGTGACGATGATGTCGGCCAGCTTCGCGCGTTCGTGCACCAGCTCGCCCTGGCGGCGCATCCAGTCGGCCGGCATCGGGCGCGCATAACCGCCGGCGCCTTGCGCGATCTCGCGTTCCTCGTCGGTGACGAAGGGCACGTCGATGAACTTGGCGCCCAGCGATTCCACCTGCTCCTTGACCGGAGGGCGCACGTCGGAGGCTTCGATCACGGCGCCGAGACGCTTGGCGGTGGCGATCGCCTGCAGGCCGGCCACGCCCACGCCCATGATCAGCACGCGCGCCGCCTTGACCGTGCCGGCGGCGGTCATCAGCATCGGCATGAAGCGCCCGTAGGCATTGGCGGCCATCATGACCGCCTTGTAGCCGGCGATGTTGGCTTGCGAGGACAGCACGTCCATCGACTGCGCGCGGGTGATGCGCGGCGCCGCTTCCAGCGCAAAGGCGGTGAGGCGGCGCCCGGCCATGGCGGCCAGGTTGTCGGCATCGAAGGGATTGAGCATGCCGACCAGGGCCGCGCCGGGCGGCATCAGGGCGAGTTCCTCGGCCACCGGGGCGCGCACCTTGAGCACCAGTTCGGCGCCCAGGGCATCGGCGGCGGTGCCGATGCGGGCGCCGGCGGCGGCATACGCCTCATCGGGGATGGCAGCATGCAGGCCGGCGCCGGATTCCACGATGAGCTCGTGGCTGGCGGCCAGCTTCCTGACTGTTTCGGGCGTTGCTGCAACGCGTGTCTCGCCTGGCCTCGATTCTGCCGGCACACCAATTCTCATGATGCCCCCGTAAAATTGATAAACTGTTACGAATCTAGCACGATCCCATGCCGCTGCGCGTGCCGATGTCGAGTAAATACGGTTTAGTGGTTTTTCGTAAACAGACCGGTTATTTTGCTATCCGCCGTGATACATACCCAGAGATATCCCTCCCTTTTTTGTATCAAATCAAGCATCGTTGCCGGCATAAACTGTTGCGGCGCAGCGTGCGGTCGAGCAACGCATGTTCCGGCAAGGTAGAATATCGGCTCATTTCCAAGGACGCGCATGACCCATACCTTCAGACCGTCAGTCACCGTCGCTGCGATCATCGAGCGCGATGGCCGTTTCTTGCTGATCGAAGAAGAGACCAGCGACGGCATCCGCCTGAACCAGCCGGCCGGCCACCTCGATCCGGAGGAATCGCTGGAACAGGCGGTGGTGCGCGAGGCGCTGGAAGAAACGGCGCACGAGTTCTTCCCGGAAGCCCTGGTCGGCATGTACATGTCGCGCTACCACTCGAAGTCGCGCAACACCGACGTCACCTATCTGCGCTTCACCTTCTGCGGCAAGGCCGGCAGGCAGTTCGAGCAGGCGCTCGATCACGGCATCCTGCGCACCCTGTGGATGACGCGCGACGAACTGGCGGCCTGCCAGGAACGCCACCGCAGCCCGATCGTGCTGAAATGCGTGGACGATTACCTGGCCGGCAAGCGCGCCCCACTGGAATTGCTGTACACCGATTACACGGTCTTCGAAGGCGGACTCGAGATCCAGCCTGACGCAACCTAAAGAGAACCAAGATGAGCAAGAAAAAAGTCGTGATCGGGATGTCGGGCGGCGTCGACTCCTCGGTCGCGGCCTGGATGCTGAAAGAACAAGGCTATGAAGTCATCGGCCTTTTCATGAAGAACTGGGAAGACGACGACGATTCCGAATACTGCTCGACGCGCCAGGACTGGATCGACGCGGCCAGCGTGGCCGACGTGGTCGGCGTCGACATCGAGGCCGTGAATTTCGCCGCCGAGTACAAGGACCGCGTGTTCGCCGACTTCCTGCGCGAATACCAGGCCGGCCGCACCCCCAATCCGGACGTGCTGTGCAACGCCGAAATCAAGTTCAAGGCCTTCCTCGATCACGCGATGAAACTGGGCGCCGACCTGATCGCCACCGGCCACTATGCGCGCGTGCGTCATAACCCGGCCAGCAACCGTTTCGAGCTGCTGAAAGCCTTCGACGCCACCAAGGATCAAAGCTACTTCCTGCACCGCCTGAACCAGGCGCAGCTGTCGAAGTCGCTGTTCCCGCTGGGCGAAATCCCCAAGACCGAAGTGCGCAAGATCGCCGAAAAGCTGCAGCTGCCCAACGCGGCCAAGAAGGACTCGACCGGTATTTGCTTCATCGGCGAGCGTCCTTTCCGCGAATTCCTGGGACGCTACCTGTCGCACAAGCCGGGACCGATCAAGCTCGACAACGGCCAGACCGTGGGCGAGCACGTCGGCCTGTCTTTCTACACGCTGGGCCAGCGAAAGGGCATCGGCATCGGTGGCCTGAAGTCGCACAAGAACGCGGACGGCACCGGCGAGCCCTGGTTCGTGGCGCGCAAGGACATCCCCAACAACACGCTGTATATCGTGCAGGGCCACGACCATCCGTGGCTGCTGTCCGGTGAACTGGGTGCCGGCCAGGCCAGCTGGATCGCCGGCGCGCCGCCGGAGCCACGCGCGCTGTCGGCCAAGACCCGCTACCGCCAGGCCGACGTCGCCTGCGCCGTCATGCCGGAAGGGGCGGACCGCTTCGCCCTGACCTTCCTTGACCCCCAGTGGGCGGTGACGCCGGGCCAGTCGGCCGTGCTGTACGACGGCGACGTCTGCCTGGGCGGCGGCATCATCGATTCGGCGTCCGCGGCCTGAGTTTGTGGCTGCGGCTGCGGCTGCGGGCGGCGTTGTTGTAAGTACCCCGCAGCCTGCCCTATTTTTACGGGTTCTTGCCATTCCGCCATCGAACTTGGTGAACAAATGCCGTAACCTCCCTATATATTGCCGCAAGGAAAATTTTAGGGAGTTACCATGGCTGAAGATATCGTCAACAACGCAACAGAAGTGCTGTCATTCCGGCTGGGTGGCGAAGAGTACGCCATCAGCATCCTGAAGGTGCAGGAAATCCGCGGCTACGACGCCGTGACCCGTATCGCCAGCGCCCCCGACTACCTGAAAGGTGTGATCAACCTGCGCGGCATCATCGCGCCGATCGTCGACATGCGCATCAAGTTCAACGTCGGCCAGGCCACCTATGACGCCTTCACCGTCGTCATCATCCTGAACATCAAGGGCCACACCATCGGCATGGTGGTCGACAGCGTCTCCGACGTCGTGACCCTGACCCCGGACCAGATCAAGCCGGCCCCGGACCTGGGCACCAGCGTGGCGACCGAGTTCCTGCAAGGCCTGGGCACGGTGGGCGAGCGCATGCTGATCCTGCTGGATATCGACGCGCTGCTGGGGTCGGAAGAGATGGGCTTGCTGGCGGCGGCACGGGCTGCGGCTTAAGCAATCGATGGGCACCGGCATGGTGTCCGCGAGTCCGCTCCATGTAAACGTCGTCCCTGCGCAGGCAGGGACCCAAGTTCTGCTTGCGCAAACGCTGCGCGTGCAACTTGGGTCCCTGCCTTCGCAGGGACGACGTTTATAAGCTAAAGGTTTCGGGCCGCCGCATGGCGTTTCTCACACCACTGCCACATCCCTCTCCCGCTGCGCAAACCACTGCGCAAACACCCCCGGCTCCAGCGGCCGCGCAAACAGGTAACCCTGCGCCTCGTCGCAGGCCGCCTCTTCCAGCACCCGTACCACCGCCTGCGTTTCCACACCCTCGGCCACCACGCGGTGCCCCAGGTCGTGCGCCAGCTTGATCATGGACGACACCAGCGAGCGTTTGCGCTCGTCGGCTTCGATGCCGCGGACGAAGGACTGGTCGATCTTGACCACTTGCACCGGCAGGCTTTGCAGGTAGGCCAGGCTGCTGTAGCCGGTGCCGAAGTCGTCGATCGCCAGGTGCACGCCGGCGGCGTGCAGGTCGCGCAGCGTCGCTTCCGCCATTTTCGGATTCTGCATCAGCGCGCTCTCGGTGAGTTCCAGCGACAGGCTGGCGGCCGGCAGGCCATGGCGGCGCAGTCCGTCCACCACGCGCGCGCAAAAGTCCGGCTCCAGCAGGTTCACGGCCGACACGTTCACCGCGAGCTCGAGTTCCACGCCGTCGGCGCGCCACTGCGCCAGCTGGACCATGGCGGTTTCCAGCACCCAGTTGGTGGTGGCATGCACCATCGAGGTCTGCTCGATGACGGGGATGAATTCACCGGGCGAGACCTCGCCCGCTTCGGGATGGCTCCAGCGCAGCAGCGCCTCGGCGCCGATGCAGGCACCGCTCGCCAGGTCGACCTTGGGCTGGAACACCAGGCGCAGCGGACCGGGAAGGCCGGGGATGGCGCGGTCCAGCGTGGCGCCGAACTCGTTGATCAGCCAGAAGCGGCGGCGGTAGACCGCGTCCTGTTCCTGCGAAAACAGCGACACGCCGCCGCAGTCCTGCTCGAAGCCGTGCTGCACGGCCGAATGCAGGTTGCGCAGCACATCGGTATGGCCGGTGACGCCGACCTCGAAGGGCGTCACGCCGATGCGGGCCGTGGTGACGAAGCGCGAAGTGAGGGCGGCGGCGCGCCGCTGCAGCCAGTCTTCGAGCTCGGCGCGGAAAGGCGCCATCTCGGTACCGGCGGGTGCAACGAAGGCGAATTCGGTGGTCGCGATGTGATACACGGTGCTGCGCAGGCCGATGGTGGCGCGCAGCATGCGCACGGCCTCGCCCACGATCTCGTCGAGGTAGCCCGGTCCCATCGCGCGCAGGGCGTTGTTGAGCTGTTCCGGGCTGGCCAGGTTGATCAGTGCCGCCAGGCGCTGCTGGCCGAGCGGCAGGTCGGCCGTCTTGTCCTTGAAGTCCTCGATGAACTGGGTACGGTTCGGCATGCCGCTGAAGGCATCGACCCGTCCCAGCGCGTGCTGCAATTCGATCTGCGCCATCACCATCGCCGCCATGTCGCGCAGCGAGGCGCGCTCGTCCTCGCTGATGGTGCGCGGTTCGGTGCCGAGCACGCACATCGCACCCAGGCAATAGCCGTCATGGGTCACCAGGGGCGCGCCGGCGTAGAAGCGTACGCCGGTACCGGCCAGCGGGCTGTGGCGGTAGTGCTCGTCTTCCAGCAGGTCGTGGATCACCAGCATCGCCGATTCATCCGTCACCTGCCCGCAAGGCGCCTGGATGCGCGGGATCGAGCTGTGCTCGACGCCGACGCGCGACTTGAACCACTGGCGATTGCTGTCCGTGAGCGAGACCGCCGCCACCGGCAGCTTGAACATCTGGGCCGCCATGCGGGTGATGCGGTCGAAGGATTCGCTCGGCGGCGTGTCCAGCAAGTTGAGCTTGCGCAGCGCGTCGAGGCGGCTGGCCTCATGATGCGGAGAGTGTAGGGAAGTAGCCATGGATGTCCGTGCAAAGCAATTGACGGATTTGATTAAATAGTTGAATTTGAGTGAATTTTGCCCTTATAATTTCCATACGTCAACAATAATCGCAATTGTGCGCGTGATGTGAACTGTCACTACGCAAGAAACAGACGGATTGCCCCTATGCAATCAAATCAAATTCATCAGTTTTATTGAATATGCATAACAAGTGGACGTAGAATGCGCTCCACGCAAACCAACAGATGCCCATGCTCTCCCCCGTACAAGACAACACCGACGACCCCGTGTTGACCACCGCCGCCACCGCGCGCCTGCTGGGCGTTGCCGTCAGCACCACCCAGTTGTGGCTGGAAAGCGGCGCCCTCCCCTCCTGGAAAACCCCGGGCGGACACCGCCGGGTGCGCCTGAGCGCCGTGCTGAAACTGCTCGACGAGCGCGCGCGCAAGGGCCAGCCGAATGCCGCCACGGGGTCCGCCGCGTCTGCTCCGGCTTCCGCTGCGGCCGCGCCGGCGCTGCCCACCGCCGTCCCGGGTCTCCAACCCCATCCGCTGCCCACGGACGAGGCGGCGCGCCTGGCCGCGGTGGCGGCCAGCGGGCTGCTCGACTCCGCGCCGGAAGACGTGTTCGACCGCCTGGCCTGGCTCGCGGCCCAGGTCACGGCCTGCCCGATGGCCCTGGTCACCGTGCTGGGCGAGGATCGCCAGTGGTTCAAGTCGCGCATCGGCATGGCCCTCCCCGAGACGCCGCGCGGCTGGGCCTTCTGCAATCACGCGATCGTGCAGGAGGGGGCGTTCATGGTGGAGGATGCGGAACACGATCCGCGCTTCGCCGACAATCCACTGGTGCTGGGCGAGCCGCGGATCCGTTTCTACGGCGGCATCCCGCTGCGCGATGCTAGCGGCCACGCGCTGGGCACCCTGTGCGTGCTGGACCGCGAACCGCGGCGTTTGCGCGGGCGCGAGCTGAAGGCGCTGGCCGAACTGGCGGCGATTGCGTCGGAGGAGCTGGCGCGGCGGACGTAAACTACCGTCGTCCCCGCGCAGGCGGGGACCCAAGTTTTGCTAGCACTGTTGGCATGCGTGCAACTTGGATCCCCGCCTTCGCGGGGACGACGTTCATATGCTGACGCAGGGAAGACTCTCTCGCTGAAATCTACCGGGCCGACGCCCTTCAACCAGCCTGGTGCTTCTTGACGATGGAAATAATGGTATTGCGGATGGTGCGCAGCACTGTGTCCGCCTTGAAGGGCTTGACGATGAAGCCGTGCACACCGCTCGCCGCCGCGGCCTGGATCGCCGGCGCGTCCAGTGTGCCGGAGACCATGAAGACCAGGGTCTTGGGCAGCGTGGCGCGCAGTTGTTCGACCACCCCGCTGCCATCCTCGACCTGCTCGCGCGCGATGCAGATGAAGTGCGGCTGGTGCTTGATCGCCAGCGAATACGCGAGCGCGCTGGTGTGGCCCTGGCCGGCCACCTCGTAGCCGCCCTCGGTCAGCACGGTGTTGAGCAGGCCGCGCGAAATGGCGCTGGCGTCGATAATGATGGCCTTCAGCATGTTCTTCCTTTCTATCCTTCTTCAGTCCACCGAATACGCCAGCATCTTCCAGGTGACGCCCAGCGTTACATCGGTCTTCAGCCGCACCAGCTGGCGCGACAGTTCCAGGATGCCGCGCTCGGCGCGCAGGCGTTCTCCCAGCGGCGTCTTGAGGATGCCGGCGCCGGCCATGACGGCATCCAGGTCGCCATAGGCATTCAGCAGGCGCGCCGCGGTCTTCATGCCGACCTTGGAGACGCCGGGCACGCCGTCGGTCGGGTCGCCCATCAGCGCCAGCAGGTCGAGCATGCGCTCGGGCGCCACGCCGAAGCGCTTGCGCACCCAGGGGTCGTCGTGCCACTCGCCCTTGAAATGATCCCACACCAGCGCACCGTGCGCGATCAGCACGTGCAGGTCCTTGTCGGTGGTGGCGACCACCGCCTCGCCGCGCCCTTCCTGCAGCCAGCGCAGCACGCCGGTGGCGATCACGTCGTCGGCCTCGACCTCGGGAATCGCCAGCACGTGCAGGCCGACCTCGCGCAGGCGCTCATGGAAACCCGGCAGCGCGTCGCGCAGATAGGCCGGCATCGGCGCCCTGCCCTCGCGGTAGCGCGGATACAGCGCATGGCGCCAGTTGGGACCGCCGTAGTCGAAGGCGGCCAGCACGTGGGTCGGCGCATGCGTTTCCAGCACGTTGCGGAACGAGGACAGCGCATGGCGCAGCGCGATGCTGGCCTTGAGGTCCGAATCCGGTTCCGGACTGGCCTCGTACACGCGGCGCACGATGTTCAGGCCGTCGATGGCGAGCAGCTTGGCCATGCTGACTGGGCTTCCCTCTGTTTCTGTTATTTGACGAAATCGTACTTGCCGCCGCGTTCCAGCGCGCGCCGGTAGGCCGGGCGCGCATGGATGCGCTCGAGGAAGCCGAGCAGGTTCGGGTAGCGGCCGTCCAGGCCACCGCGCGAGGCCGCCGCTTCCAGCGGGAAGCTCATCTGGATGTCGGCGGCCGAGAACTGGCTGCCGGCGAACCAGGTACGCTTGCCGAGTTCCGCCTCGAGGAAGCCGAGGTGGGTATCGAGGTTGGGCTGGACGAAGGTCTTGATGACCTTGGCGGCGATGCCGCGCGCGATCGGACGCACGAAAAAGGGCGCCGGGGCGCTGGCCACGCGGTCGAACACCAGTTTCAACAGCAGCGGCGGCATCAGCGAGCCTTCCGCGTAGTGCAGGAAGTAGGTGTAGTGCAGGCGCTCGGGCGTGCCCGGGGCCGGTGCCAGGGCGCCGCCCTCGGCGCTGACACCATGGCGCTCGACCAGGTATTCCGCGATCGCGCCCGACTCGGCCACCACGGTAGCGCCGTCGCTGATCACCGGCGACTTGCCGAGCGGGTGCACGGCGCGCAGTTCGGGCGGCGCCAGCATGGTCTTGGCGTCGCGCTGGTATTTCTTGATCTCGTAGTCCAGGCCGAGCTCTTCCAGCAGCCAGAGTATGCGTTGGGAGCGGGAATTGTTCAGGTGGTGGACGATGATCATGGAGAACCCTGGCCGGAAAATGCCATCAGCTTAACATTGTTGTGCAAATACCCAAAGGGATCGTTAATTCCGATAAATTTATGTATCTGTGTGGAAACTATTGATATACTCGCCACCCTCTTGCATTTGCCTCCTTTCTCTCCATGACACTGTCCGGCCTCACCATCGCCAGGAAACTTGGCCTGCTCACTCTCATCACCGGCCTCGGCATCGTTGCGGTCGCCGCCGTCTTCCTGATCTCCGAACGCCGCCTGATCGAGGACGAGCGCGGGCGCGCCGTGCGCCAGGCGGTCGAGGTGGCCAGCGGCGTGGTGGCGCGCTACCAGCAGCTGGCCGCCAGCGGCAAGCTGCCCGAACAGCAGGCCAGGCGCGAGGCGCTGGATGCCTTGCGCGCCCTGCGCTACGACCAGAAGGAATACTTCTGGGTCAACGACATGACGCCGCGCATGGTGATGCATCCGGTCACACCCAAGCTCGAGGGCCAGGAACTGGCGGCCAAGACCGACCCCAACGGCCTGCACCTGTTCACGGTGATGGTCGAGCTGGTGCGCACCCGGGACGCCGGCTTCGTGGCCTACCTGTGGCCCAAGCCGGGCAGCGAGCACCCGGTGCCCAAGCTGTCCTACGTCAAGGGTGTGCCCGGCTGGGGCTGGGTCATCGGCTCGGGCATCTACATGGATTCGGTGGATGCCGTGTTCTGGCCGCGCATGGCCATGTTCTCGGGTGCGGCAATCGTCCTGTCAGGCGTGCTGATGCTGTTCGGCCACCTGATCTCGCGCAGCATCCGGCTGCCGCTGGCGCGTGCCGTGGCCCTGGCGCACAAGGTCGCGGCCGGCGACCTGAGCACCGTGATCGACGTCCGCGGCAATGACGAAACCGCGCGCCTGCTGCAGGCCTTGCGCGACATGAACGACAGCCTGCGCGGCATCGTCGATGAAGTCGACGGCGGCATCCGCACCATCGCCAGCGCCGCCGGCCAGATCGCCAGCGGCAACCAGGATTTGTCGAGCCGTACCGAGCAGCAGGCCGGCTCGCTGGAAGAAACCGCGTCCACCATGGAAGAACTGACCGGCGCGGTGCGGCAGAACGCCGGCAATGCGCGCCATGCCAGCGTGCTGGCGGCGGAAGCGGCCGGCGTGGCGCGCCGCGGCGGCGCCGTGGTGGCGCAGGTGGTGGATACCATGGGCGCCATCGATGCGTCCTCGCGCCGCATCGCCGACATCATCGGCGTGATCGACGGCATCGCCTTCCAGACCAATATCCTGGCCCTGAACGCCGCCGTGGAAGCGGCGCGCGCCGGCGAGCAGGGCCGCGGCTTCGCGGTGGTCGCGGGCGAGGTGCGCAACCTGGCCCAGCGCTCGGCCACGGCGGCGCGCGAAGTGCGCAGCCTGATCGACGCTTCCGTGGCCACGGCCGGCGCCGGCGCCAGGCTGGTGCGCGAAGCCGGCGACACCATGGGCGAGATCGTCGCCAGCATCACCCGCGTCAACGACATCATCGGCGACATCGCCAGCGCCGGCGAACAGCAGCAGGCCGGCATCGCCCAGGTCAACCAGGCCATCGCCGCGATGGACAACGCGACCCAGCAGAATGCCGCGCTGGTCGAGGAGGCGGCGGCCGCGGCGGCATCGATGGACGAGCAGGCGCGTCACCTGGGGCAGGTGTTCAGCGTGTTCAAGGTGGGCAATGGCGGCCGCGCCGCCCAGACCCTTGACGCCACGCCGCGGCGCACGCTGATCGCGGCCTGAGCGCCATCCGAGCGCCATCTGAGAGCGTGCGGCCCGGCACGGCGCCGGGCCTCGATTGCGGGCGGCCTCCACCTTCGGTACTATGCTTCGACGCAACTTTTAACAAAGTTGCAGTTTGCTCAACCGATCCGGAGAACCCTCGATGCCGCGCCAAAGCCCGCTGTCCCTGTCCGCCCTTCCCCTCTTGCTCTCCCTCTGCGGCGCGGCCGTGGCCCAGACCGCGCCGATGGCGCCCGACATTCCCTCCGCCAAATTCAGCACCACGGTGCCGAACGCCGACTACGTCAAGCAAGACCTCATGATCCCGATGCGTGACGGCGTCAAGCTGCATACCGTGATCGTGATCCCGAAAAGCATCGCGGCCGGTGCCAAGGCGCCCATCATGCTGACGCGCACGCCCTACAACGCCACGCGCCGCGCCGGCCGCATGAAGAGCCCGCACATCAGCTCGATCCTGGGCGACGGCGACGATGCCTTCATCGAGAACGGCTACATCCGCGTGTTCCAGGACGTGCGCGGCAAGTACGGCTCGGAAGGCGATTATGTGATGACGCGCCCGGTGCGCGGCCCGCTCAACAATACCCAGGTCGACCACGTCACCGATGCTTACGACACCATCGACTGGCTCATCAAGAACATCCCGCAATCCAACGGCAAGGTCGGCATGGTCGGCTCGTCCTATGAAGGCTTCACGGTGCTGATGGCGCTGGTGGAACCGCACCCGGCGTTGAAGGCCGCGGTGCCGATGAGCCCGATGGTGGACGGCTGGCGCGGCGACGACTGGTTCCACAACGGCGCCTTCCGCAATCCCAACCTGTCGTATATCGCCAGCCAGAACGCGGCGCGCGGCGAAGGCGAGCAGATCGTCACCGGCGCTTATGACGACTACGACGCCTTCCTGCGCGCCGGCTCGACCGGCGACTTCGCCCACCAGTACGGCGTGGACCAACTCAACTTCACCAGAAAACTGTTCGAGCATCCGGCCTACGACAGCTTCTGGCAGGAACAGGCGCTCGACCGCATCCTGGCCAAACGCCCGCTGACGGTGCCGACCATGAGCGTGGTCGGGCGCTGGGACCAGGAAGACATCTATGGCGCCTATGCCACTTATGCCGCGGTGGAACCGAAGGACACCGGAAACAAGCTGAACTCCCTGGTGGTGGGACCGTGGCGCCACAGCGGCGTGAACTACGAGGGCTCCTCGCTGGGTGCCCTCAAATTCACCGGCGACACCGCCCAGCAGTTCCGGCGCGACGTCATGCTGCCCTTCTTCAACCAGTACCTGAAGGATGGGGCGCCCGCCTTCGATACGCCACCGGTGTGGTCTTACCAGACTGGCGTGAACCGCTGGCGCCGCCTGGATCAGTGGCCGCTGGCGCAGGCGTCCACGCCGCTCTACCTGAAGGCCGGCTTCGGACTGGGGTTCGACAAATCCGCCGACAAATCCGCGGCGTATGACGAATACGTGTCCGACCCGGCGAAACCGGTGCCCTTCGTGCCGCGTCCGGTGCGCATGGGCGAAGGCACGGTGTGGAAGCCCTGGCTGGTGACCGACCAGCGTTCCTACTCCGACCGTCCGGACGTGCTGACCTACGTCACGCCGCCGCTCACCGCCGCGGTCGAAGTGGCGGGCGCGCCGATGGTGAATCTGTTCGCCTCCACCAGCGGCACCGACAGCGACTGGGTCGTGAAACTGATCGACGTCTATCCGGACGAAGTGGCGGCCCAGCCGGAACTCGGCGGCTACCAGTTGCCGATCGCGATGGACATCTTCCGCGGCCGCTACCGCCAGGGCCTGGACAAGCCGCTCGCGATTCCCGCCAACAAGGCCGAACGCTACCGCTTCGCCCTGCCGAACGTCGATCACGTCTTCCTGCCGGGCCACCGCATCATGGTGCAGGTGCAATCGAGCTGGTTCCCGCTCTACGACCGCAACCCGCAAACCTTCGTGCCGAACATCTTCCACGCCAAGCCGGGCGACTACCGCAAGGCCAGCCAGCGCGTCTT
>Ga0308168_1003432_pt1 | contig 12116 bp, 9 predicted proteins | sample PhyCR2_FD_202133 | JGI IMG/M metagenome (GOLD analysis project Ga0308168, IMG submission 202133) | Phyllosphere microbial communities from UC Gill Tract Community Farm, Albany, California, United States - DLSLRC.R2 | ecosystem: Host-associated > Plants > Phyllosphere > Unclassified | place: USA... | reverse complement strand
CGCCGAGGATGGAGCCCATGCCGCCGATCACGACCACCGCGAACACGACGATGATCAGGTTGGAGCCCATCAGCGGCGTGACGTTGATGACCGGCGCCGCCAGCACCCCGGCCAGGCCGGCCAGGCCGACGCCGAAGCCATAGGTGAGCGTGACCATGCGCGGCACGTCGACGCCGAAGGCTTCGACCAGTTTCGGGTTCTCGGTACCGGCGCGCAGGGTGGCGCCGAGCGGCGTCTTTTCGATCACGAACCAGGTGGCCAGGCACACGGCCAGCGAGGCCGCCACCACCCACGCGCGGTAATTGGGCAGGATCATGAAGCCGAGGTCGGTGGCGCCGGCCAAGGCTTCGGGCACGTCGAGGGTCTGGCCGGACACCCCGTACACCGAGCGGAACGCACCTTCCAGCAGCAGCGTGAGACCGAAGGTTAGCAGCAAGCCGTACAGGTGATCGAGGTCATGCAGCCGGCGCAGCATCGTGCGCTCGACCAGCATGCCGAACAGCCCCACCGCGAGCGGTGCCAGTACCAGCATCGTCCAGTAGTCCAGGCCGAAGCGGGTGACGCCGATGAAGGCGGCGAAGGCGCCCGCCATGTACAGTGCGCCGTGCGAAAAATTGATCACGTTCAGCAAGCCGAAGATGACGGCCAGGCCGAGCGAGAGCATGGCGTAGAACGCGCCGTTGACCAGGCCCAGCAGCACCTGGCTCAGCAGGGCCGGCAACGGGATGCCGAAGATGTCCATGTCCTTGTTTCCCGGTGAGGTGCGCCTTATTTCCACAGCGCGCACTGGGTTTCGGCGCGGGTGGTGTAGGCCTGGGCGCCGGGAATCGTGGCCACCACCTTGTAGTAATCCCAGGGTCCCTTCGATTCCTTCGGCGTTTTGACTTGCATCAGATACATGTCGTAGACCATGCGGCCATCCGGCCGGATCTCGCCGTCGCGGGTGAACATGTCATTGATTTTCGTTTTCTTGAGCTGGGCCATCACCTTGTCGGCGTCGTCGCTGCCGAGCGTCTTGACCGCGTTCAGGTAGTTGGTCGCCGCCGAGTAATCGGCCGCCTGCAGCATCGACGGCTGCTTTTTCATTTTGGCGGAGTAACGCTTGGCCCAGGCGCGGCTGGCATCGTTCTGGTCCCAGTACCAGCCATCGGTGAGATAGAGGCCCTGGGTCGTGTTCAGGCCCAGGGTGTGGATATCGTTGATGAACACCAGCAGCCCGGCCACTTTCATCTTCTTGGTCAACCCGAATTCCCTGGCCGCCTTCACCGCGTTGATGAAGTCGCCGCCGGCATTGGCCAGGCCCAGTACCTGGGCGCGGGCGCCCTGCGCCTGCAGCAGGAAGGACGAAAAATCGGAAGCCGACAGCGGGTGGCGCACGCTGCCCAGCACGGTGCCGCCGTTGGCCTTGATGACGGCGGTGGTGTCCTTTTCGAGCGACTGGCCGAAGGCATAGTCGGCGGTCAGGAAATACCAGGACTTGCCGCCCTGCTTGACCATGGTGGCGCCAGCGCCACCGTGTCGTAGGCGTAGTGCACGGTGTAGGGCGAACACTGTTCATTGGTCAGCTGGGCGGTGCCGGAGCCGATGGCGATGAACACCTTTTTCTTTTCGCGCGCGACCTTGGCCATGGCCAGGCTGGCGCCGGAATTGGTGCCGCCGATCAGCATGTCGACGCCGCCCTGGTCGAACCATTCGCGCGCCCGGCTGGCGGCGATGTCCGGCTTGTTCTGGTGGTCGGCGACCACGAACTCGATCTTCTTGCCGTTGATGGCACCGCCCATGTCGGCGATCGCCATGCGCACGGCCTCGGCGCCGCCATTGCCGTCGATGTCGGCGTACACGCCGGAGAGGTCGGTGATCATGCCGATCCTGACGGTGTCGCCCGAGATCTGGGCCTGGGCCGCGCCGGACAGGGCCGCACTGGCGGCAAAGGCGATCATTGTGCGTTTCATGGGGTCTCCTGGTTGATATGGGATGGGTGGCGCATGGATTCAAACGCCGAGCAGCTCGGTCAGGGCCGGCATGCTGGCCTGTAACTGGCCGGCCGCGATGGTGCTGGCGATGCGGCCGTGCTCCATCACGTGGAAACGGTCGGCCAGCGGCGCCACGAACCGGAAATTCTGTTCCACCATCACGATGGTGTAGCCGCGCGCCTTGAGCGCCGTGATGGTGCGCGCCAGCGCCTGCACGATCACCGGCGCCAGCCCCTCCGAGATCTCGTCGAGCAGCAGCAGCCGCGCCCCGGTGCGCAGGATGCGCGCCAGCGCCAGCATCTGCTGCTCGCCGCCGGACAGGCGCGTGCCCGGACTGCGGCGGCGCTCGTACAGGTTGGGGAACATGGCGTAGATCTCGTCCACGCCCATGCCCTTGTCGTTGCCGCTGCCGGCGGTGCCGCGCAGCCTGGGCGGCAGCATCAGGTTTTCCTCGGCCGACAGGGAGGCGAAGATGCCGCGCTCTTCCGGGCAATAGCCGATGCCGAGATGGGCGATCCGGTGCGTACGCAAACGGATCGTCTCGACGCCGCCCACCTTGATCGAACCGCGGCGGGCGCCGGTCAAGCCCATGATGGCGCGCAAGGTGGTGCTGCGGCCGGCGCCGTTGCGGCCGAGCAGGGTCACGACTTCGCCGGGCTGCACCGCGAAACTCACGTCGTGCAGGATGTGCGATTCGCCGTACCAGGCTTGCACCCCGCTCAATTCGAGCGCGGCGCTCATCCGTGCGCTCCCTGCAGCGCCGCGTCCGCGCTGCCCATGTAGGCTTCCATCACACGCGGGTCGGCGGACACCTCGGCATAGCTGCCCTCGGCTAGCAGCGCGCCGCGCTGCAGCACCGAGATGCGGTCGCACAGGCCGGCCACGACCTGCATGTTGTGCTCGACCATCAGCACCGTGCGTCCCTGCGCCACCCGCCTGATCAGGGCCGTCACGCGGTGCACGTCTTCGTGGCCCATGCCCTGGGTCGGCTCGTCGAGCAGCATCAATTCCGGTTCCATGGCCAGGGTGGTGGCGATCTCGAGCGCGCGCTTGCGGCCGTACGGCAGGTCGGCGGTGAGCGTATCGGCCAGGTCGGCCAGGTCGACCTCGGCCAGCAGCGCCAGCGCGCGTCCGTCCAGCGCCGCCAGCGAACGGCTGCTGCGCCAGAAGTGGTAACTGGTGCCGAGCGCGCGCTGCAGGCCGATGCGCACGTTCTGCAGCACCGTCAGCTGCGGGAACACGGCCGAGATCTGGAACGAACGGACGATGCCCATGCGCGCGATCCGGGCCGGCCGGGCAGCCGTGATGTCGCTGCCGTTGAACAGGATCCGCCCCGAGGACGGCGCCAGGAAGCGCGTCAGCAAATTGAAACAAGTGGTCTTGCCGGCGCCGTTGGGGCCGATCAGCGCATGGATGTGGCCGCGCTGCACGCGCAGGTCGACCGCGTCGACGGCGGTAAACCCCCTGAATTCCTTGCTCAGCTTGCGTGTTTCGAGAATGACGTCGGACATGGCGTCTCCTTCAGTGGGTGTCGTGGATCAGCTGCGCCGCCTTTTCGGCGATCCTCAGCGTCGGCGCATTCGTGTTTCCGGATGTGATCCAGGGCATGGCCGAGGCGTCGACCACCCGCAACCTCGCCACGCCTTTGACACGCTGGCGGCTGTCGACCACCGCCAGTGGATCGCCGGCGGCGCCCATGCGGCAAGTGCCGACCGGGTGGAAAATCGTGGTGCCGATCAGGCCGGCGGCCTTGGCCAGTTGTTCCTCGGTGCGGTAGTGCGGTCCCGGCTTGAACGCTTGCGAGCGGTATTTCGCCCGCGCCGGCGCGGCCACGATGCGGCGCGTGAGCGCCGGCGCGGCGGCCGCCACCTTGCGGTCTTCGGGCGTGCCGAGGTAGTTCGGGGCGATCTGCGGTGCGCATGGCCGCGCGAGGTCGGCCGCAGGTTGCGGACGCTGGCCGTGAATGCGGGAAAACCGTGCGGCCAGGCCGCGCATGTCGGTCATGCCGTCGATCGCGGCGCTGCCGCCCAGCGCTTTAGCGCGCGCATACAGCAGTGCCCTGCCCCCCAGTCGGGGTTCGCGTTCGGTCGGGAACAGCCAGTCGGTGCGCGGATTGTCGATGCAGTACAGGTAGCCGACCGGGATGCGGATCCACAGGCAGTCGTCCTTGCCGCCGGCTTCGATCAGCAATATCCGGGTCGCCGGCCGGCGCGTGAGCCGGTTGGCGAGCAGGCAGCCGGCGGTGCCGGCCGCCACGATGACGTAATCGTATTCTCCAGCCGATTCCATGCGCGCCTCACGGTGGGTGCTTCGCTCAGGTGGTTGAATCAGATGCGTGGATCAATATTTCGCAGGGCAAGCTTACCAGATCATCAAGGTTTACAGGAGCTCATCCGCTGTGGATAAGGGTTTGCATATCCACAGGTATCGATTGTGAGGAACGCGGCTTTTTTCCACGACGCCAAATTTTGTCCAATTTTTCCACCAGGCACATACAGAGTCGGCCCACTGCCTTATGCGGCACGTAAACGCCTGATCTTGTGGACAAAATCGGGTTTATCCACAGATGAAGGGGGACGTTAACTATTATCATTATTCTGTATACAAGCTTTTGGTTGTAAACCTGACGAAGCGTTTTCAAAAACCGTACGCGGCCGAAAAAAAACCGGCTTCGGCCATCGCGCCGCAACGCTGCCGAACCCAGCTTCGATGAGGCTGGTTAACCTCAAAAAAAATTTCGACTCCGCTCATGCCGCCGCCCTGGACACAGAACGGCGTCGATCACGCCGCCGCCCTGGACATAGAACGGCGTCGATCACGCCGCCGCTTCTGTAAACCGGTGCTGGAAACCGGTGTCGGTGCTTGGCTTCCAGCCTGACATCCGTGTTAACCCAGCCAAAACCGCATGCTCTGTGGATAAACCCATGCATATCCACAGGAGCGAATGTGTGGAACTGCCCGGTTTACGCACTGCCCGTTTTTTGTCCAGTTAACATCCCCGCCAGACGCAAGCCTTGTTCAGCCATTTCAAAAGTACGTAAACCATTGAGGCTGTTGAGTAAACCGTTCTTATCCACAGCGCAGCCGTCGTTTACTATCACTATCAATTTATATATTTATTCAAGTTAACTAAGACAGTAGGCAGCAGCATAGCGCGGTACGCATGGACCAAGGGCCATGGCCAAGCCGCGTGACTGCACGCTTTCATTGGTCTACAGGAAGAACAAGACGCGAACCCATCGCAAGGAACACGGCGGCAGGCTTTCAGACCGACCTGTGCCTGAAAACGGGCACTGGAGACAACAAAGTGCGCCGATATCGACATCGACTGTGGAAAAACACCTGCATATCCACAGGATCGGATGTGCAGAACGCCCTGTTTCCGGTTAACCGGACTTTTTGTCCACGAACGGTCCAGCCTGGATACAATGTTTTTCCAGCGCGTTAACGCGACCGTAAACCGTTGACGCTGTAGACAAATTCCGCTTTATCCACAGTAGAGTCCACGTTTACTATCTACTACCAGTTTTTATATACATCTTTGGTTTACTAAAACAAAAAGCGTTAACCAGAAAAACGGGCAAAACGTTGCCGCAGGTGGTTAACTGCCTTCTTGAGGTTCCCGTTAACCCGGTAAACTCGACGTTAACCTTGACGTCAGGCTCGCTGACCCATGCGTTAACAGCGTGCAAGCCAGTACGTTAACTGCCGTTAACTTCACACCAGGACAATCAAACCATGCGGTTAGGCATCATCAGCGCCTTGCACGAAGAACAGCAGGGCCTCGTGGAGGCCATGCAGAGCCCCTACAAGCTCATCCACGGTATGCGTGAGGTCTGGGTCGGACAACTGTGGGAAATCGACGCTGTGTGCGTTCTATCGCGAATTGGCAAGGTTGCCGCAGCCATGACCGCGACACTGCTTGTGGAAAAATTCGGAGTTACCCACATCCTGTTCACCGGCGTGGCCGGCAGTGGGGACAATACGGTGCGTGTCGGCGACCTGGTGGTGGCGGAATCGCTGGTCCAGCACGACATGGATGCCAGTCCCCTGTTTCCGCGTCATGAAGTGCCGCTCACCGGCCTCAGCCACTTCAGTTCGGACCGCCAGATGGCGCTTCAGCTGAGCGCCGCGGCCCGTCACTTCCTGGACAGTGAATTCGAAAACGCCGTCGATGCCACGGAAAGGGCCGTATTCGCCCTTGGCGGCCCGCGCGTGCATGCAGGCCTCATCGCCAGCGGCGACCAGTTCGTCAACGGCAGAGAGCGTATACGGGCCCTTGGCGAGGCTTTGCCGGGCCTGCTGGCTGTGGAGATGGAAGGCGCCGCCGTGGCGCAGGTGTGTTTCGAGCTCGGTATACCGTTCGGGGTGATCCGCACGATTTCCGACAACGCCAACGAAAACGCGGCCACCGATTTCATGCGCTTCGTGAAATCGGTGGCCGCGCGTTATGCGTTCGGCATCGTCAGGCAGTTCTGCCGCCAGCTCGCCGGCGCCGGTGACGGTCAGGACAACAGGCTGTCGGCCGGCACGTAGTCGTAGCCCAGGTCCCAGGCCACGGCCTGGTGGGTGATCCTGCCCTGGCAGACATTGAGGCCGTTCTTCAGGTGCGGGTCATCGCGCAGCGCTTCGCGCCAGCCCTTGTTGGCCAGCGCCACCGCGTGGCCGATGGTGGCGTTGTTCAGGGCGAAGGTCGAGGTGCGCGCCACCGCGCCCGGCATGTTGGCCACGCAGTAATGCACGACCCCATCGACCATGAAGGTCGGGTCGTCGTGGGTGGTCGGGTGCGAGGTTTCGAAGCAGCCGCCCTGGTCGATCGCCACGTCGACCACCACCGCGCCCTTCTTCATGCGCGCGATCATGGCGCCGCTGACCAGTTTCGGCGCCGCCGCGCCCGGCACCAGCACGCCGCCGATGACGAGGTCGGCCGACAGCACCGCTTCCTCGATCGCGTGGGCATTCGAATACAGGGTGGAGATGCGGTTGCCGTACACAAGGTCGAGCTGGCGCAGGCGGTCGACGTTCTTGTCCAGTACGGTGACGCGGGCGCCGCAGCCGACCGCCATCTGCAACGCATTGGTGCCGACCACGCCGGCACCGATGACCACCACGTGCCCCGCCGCCACGCCCGGCACCCCGCCCAGCAGCAAGCCCATGCCGCCCTTCGATTTTTCCAGGTGGCTGGCGCCGGCCTGGATCGCCATCCGCCCCGCCACCTCGCTCATCGGCGCCAGCAGCGGCAGGCCGCCGCCGGGCCCGGTGATGGTTTCGTAGGCGATGCACACCGCGCCCGACTTTACCAGGGCCTCGGTCTGCGCCGGATCCGGCGCCAGGTGCAGATAGGTGTACAGGATCTGGCCTTCGCGCAGCATGGCGCATTCGGCCGGCTGCGGTTCCTTGACCTTCACGATCATGTCGGCCTGCGCGAAGATGTCGCGCGCGCTGTCGGCGAGGGTGGCGCCGGCGGCCAGGTACTGGGCATCGGCCAGGCCGATCTCGGCGCCGGCGCCGGCCTGCACCAGCACCTGGTGGCCGCGCGCCACCAGCTCGTGCACGCTGGGCGGCGTCAGGCCGACCCGGTACTCGTGGTTTTTGATTTCTTTGGGAACGCCTACTAGCATGTTTTCCTCCAGGTTATGCACTGCATACGGTGGGACGACAGGATGCGGGCTCCCAAGATGATCACAGTCCCAGTGTCATCAGGCTTGCGTTACCGCCAGCCGCGGTCGTGTTGACGCACAAGGCGCGTTCCGCCACCAGGCGCCACAGGGCGATCGGCTGCCCCGCAGCGGTATCCACGATGCCGACGATGGCGCCGGGACGCGCCGCCAGACGCGCCTGCAGCCCGCCCGGCAGGCCGCCTTCGAGCAGCGCCATCGCGAATTCGCTGCCGTCCAGCTCGGCATCGCCGATGAAGCGCAGATTCGCCTTGACGGCCGCCGGCAGGTTGGACGGCAAGGGATCGCCGCCGCCCAGCACCAGCGCCCGGTTGCCGGTGGCGAATACCGCCGCCAGCTGGTTCAGCAGGCCGGCGCTTGATGCGGCGGCGCACAGCACGGTGCCGCGCGGGACGAATGCCAGGCGGTTGCGCTCGCCGGTCGGGCCCGGCAAGTCGAGGTTGATGCCGTCCAGCGTGGTCTGCATGTAGCCGTCGGCCAGCGCCGCCACCTCGGGATGGCCGTTGCCGCGCGCCCAGGCCAGCAGCGCGTCCAGCGCGGCATTGCTGCGCCGTTCATGCGTCAGCAGCGCAGGCGCATCCTTCTGCAGGCGCTTCAGGTAGAGCGGGCCGCCGGCCTTGGGACCGGTGCCGGACTTGCCTTCGCCGCCGAACGGTTGCACGCCGACCACGGCGCCGACGATGTTGCGGTTGACGTAGATGTTGCCGACGTGGGCGCGCGCCGTGATGAAATCGATGGTCTCGTCGATGCGCGAGTGCACGCCCAGGGTCAGGCCGTAGCCGGCGGCGTTGATGGTGTCGACCACGCGCGCCAGGTCGGCGCGGCGGTAGCGCACCACGTGCAGCACCGGACCGAAGACTTCACGCTGCAGTTCGGCCATCGAACCGATTTCCAGCACGGTCGGCGGCACGAAGGTGCCCTGCTTTTCCAGCCCGGCCGGCAGCGCTAGCGAAAAATAGCTTTTCGCGCTCGCCTTCATGCGCTCGATGTGGCCCAGCAGGTTGCCCTGCGCCTCGGCATCGATCACCGGGCCGATGTCGGTCGCCAGGCGGTCCGGCACGCCGACACGCAATTCCTGCATCGCGCCCTTGAGCATCTGGATCGTCTTGTCGGCGATGTCTTCCTGCAGGAACAGCACGCGCAGCGCCGAGCAGCGCTGGCCGGCGCTGTCGAAGGCCGAGCTGAGCACGTCCTGCACCACCTGCTCCGGCAGCGCCGAGGAATCCACGATCAGCGCGTTCTGGCCGCCGGTTTCCGCGATCAGGGGGATGTCGCAGCCCTCCTGCGCCGCACGCTTGGCCAGCGTGCGATTGATCAACTGGGCAACCTCGGTCGACCCGGTGAAGATCACGCCTTTGACGCGCGCATCGGAGGTCAGGGCGGCGCCGACGGTCTCGCCGCGGCCCGGCAGCAGCTGCAGCACGCCGGCCGGCACCCCGGCGGCATGGAACAGCTGCACCGCGCGATGCGCGATCAGCGGCGTCTGCTCGGCCGGCTTGGCCAGCACGACGTTGCCGGCGGCCAGCGCGGCCGCCACCTGGCCCGTGAAAATCGCCAGCGGGAAGTTCCATGGGCTGATGCAGGTCACTGGTCCCAACGCACGGCTGATCCCGGCATTCCGGATTTCCACCGCGTAGTAGCGCAGGAAGTCGACCGCTTCGCGGATTTCCGCGATCGCGTTCGGCAGCGATTTACCTGCTTCGCGCACGGCCAGCGCCATCAGTTCCGCCTGGTGCTGTTCGAACAGGTCCGCCACGCGCAGCAGGAGCGCGGCGCGCGCGGCGTTGCCAAGACCCTCCCACGCCGGCGCGGCGGCCACGGCGGCCTGCAGCGCGGTGTCGACGTCGCCGATGCCCGCTTCGGTGACCTGGCCGACGATGTCGGCCGACTGCGCCGGGTTGACGATGTTGATCGCGCCGACCGCTTCCAGCTGGCCGGCGAATTGCTGGATGAGCAGCGGCGCGGCCAGGTAATGGCGCCGGGTGCCGAGTTCGCGCGCCAGCGCGGCCAGCACGTCTTCGTTCGCCAGGTCGAGGCCGGCGGAATTCTGGCGTCCGTCCGGATACAGCGCCTGCGGCAGCGGAATGCGCGGATGCGGCAGGCACTTGGCGGCGCGGGCGGCGTCGAACGGATCGGTCAGCAGGGTATCGATCGCCACGTTCTCGTCGACGATCTGGTTCACGAAGGAACTGTTGGCGCCGTTTTCCAGCAGGCGCCGCACCAGGTAGGCCAGCAGCGTCTCGTGCGAACCGACCGGTGCGTAGATGCGGCAGGCCTTGCCCAGGTTGGCGGCGCCGACGACCTGGTCGTACAGCGTCTCGCCCATGCCGTGCAGGCACTGGAATTCGTAGTTCTCCATGTTGTCCGCCTTGGCCCAGGTGTAGATCACGGACAGGGTGTGGGCGTTGTGGGTGGCGAACTGGGCGTAGATGACGTCGGTCGCACCCAGCAGCTTCTTGGCGCAGGTGAGGTAGGACACGTCGGTGTACACCTTGCGCGTATACACCGGGTAGCCCGGCAGGCCGTCGACCTGGGCGCGCTTGATCTCGGCGTCCCAGTACGCGCCTTTTACGAGACGCACCATGAACTTGCGGCCGCTGCGGCGCGCCAGGTCGATCACGAAGTCGATCACGAAGGGGCAGCGTTTCTGGTAGCCCTGGACGACCAGGCCGATGCCCTCGAAGCCGGCCAGGTCGGCATCGAACGCCAGGGCTTCCAGCATGTCGAGCGAAATCTCGAGACGGTCGGCTTCCTCGGCGTCGATGTTGATGCCGATGTCGTATTGCTTGGCCAGCAGCACCAGTGTGCGCACGCGCGGCAGCAGTTCGCCCATCACGCGCTCGTACTGGGCGCGGCTGTAGCGCGGATGCAGCGCCGACAGTTTGATGGAGATGCCCGGGCCGTCCTTGATGCCGCGGCCGTTCGAGGCCTTGCCGATCGCGTGGATCGCGGCTTCATAGGAGGCATAGTAATTTTCGGCGTCGCGCTCGGTCAGCGCGGCTTCGCCCAGCATGTCGTACGAGTAGCGGTAGCCGCGGGTTTCATTCTCGCGGCTGTTCTTCAGCGCTTCCTCGATGGTCTGGCCGGTCACGAACTGGTTGCCGAGCATGCGCATGGCCAGGTCGACGCCCTTGCGGATCAGCGGTTCGCCGCCCTTCGCGATCAGGCGCGTCAGCGCCGCGCCCAGGCCTTTTTCGCTGTTCGACGTCACCAGCTTGCCGGTAACGACCAGGCCCCAGGTGGCGGCGTTCACGAACAATGACGGCGATTCGCCCAGGTGCTTCTTCCAGTCGCCCCTGCTGATCTTGTCGGCGATCAGGCGGTCGGCGGTCTCGCTGTCCGGGATGCGCAGCAGCGCCTCGGCGAGACACATCAGTGCGACGCCTTCTTCGGACGACAGCGAGAATTCATGCATCAGCGCGTCGACGCCGGAAGCGCGGGTGCGCTTCGAACGCACGGCGCTCACCAGGCGATGCGCCAGCGCATGGGCATCGCCATGGGCACGCGCGCCCTGGGCCAGCAGCCATGCCACGGCGGTGGTTTCGTCACGGCGGTAAGCGGCGGTGATCGCGGCGCGCAGCGGGGTCTGCTCGCTGCGGGTCTCGGCCTGCAGGGCGTCGAAGGGCACGAAAGTGGTGGCCGGGGTGGCGGCAATGTTCATGGAGGCTCGAAGAAAAGTGAAGGTCGGAAAGTAAAAACCGTAAAAAGCGGCCGGTGCCCACAGCAAAACGCGCCGGTCCGTTGGGAACGGCCGGCGCGAGACGAAATGTGGAAACATGATTCGATTGTAGACAGAATTCTTCTTGATTAATTCTGTTTTTAGAGAAGACTAGCAATAGATAGTTTTTGGTGAGAGAATTTCGCCAAATAATATTTATAGTGGAGAACGAACAAGATGCTGGACAAGATCAGCAAGAAAATCCTTGCCGAGCTGCAGAGCGACGGGCGCATCAGCAACGTCGAACTCGCGGCCCGGGTCAACCTGTCGCCCGCGGCTTGCCTGGAACGGGTGCGCAAGTTGCACGAGTCCGGCTATATCATGGGCTACACGGCCCAACTCAATCCCCAACTGCTCGACGTGTCGCTGCTGGTCTTCATCGAAGTGGTGCTGGACCGCACCACGCCGGAAGTGTTCGACGCGTTCAAGCAAAGCGTGCAGCTGATCCCGGAAGTGCTCGAGTGCCATATGGTGGCGGGCGGATTCGACTACCTGGTCAAGGCGCGCGTCAAGGACATGGCGGCCTACCGCGAGTTCCTCGGTAAAACCCTGCTGCAGAAGGGGGTGCGCGAGACGCACACGTATGCGGTGATGGAAGAGGTCAAGAACACGACCAAGTTGCCGATCAAATAAAGGCAACACGTCGGCTGATGTCGTTTCACTAGCCGATGAACGTCGCCCCTGCGCAGGCAGGGGCGACGGCGAACTGAGGTGGTGCTGGTTACGGCCGTGGCGGCATCACTGTGT
>Ga0308168_1003431_pt1 | contig 12117 bp, 10 predicted proteins | sample PhyCR2_FD_202133 | JGI IMG/M metagenome (GOLD analysis project Ga0308168, IMG submission 202133) | Phyllosphere microbial communities from UC Gill Tract Community Farm, Albany, California, United States - DLSLRC.R2 | ecosystem: Host-associated > Plants > Phyllosphere > Unclassified | place: USA... | reverse complement strand
CACAGCTAATCGCCTTGCCACCGAAAGTCACTTCCAACTGCTGGAAATCCTTCGCTGAAAACCCTTCGAACTCCGGCAGGCCAGCCACCGGCAACACCACGCGGCTGCCATCGGAGAAGCCAATGGAGAGGCAGTCGTGTTCATAACGCACATTGCTGGCGTTGGCGTACAGGCGTTTCAACCTGCGCCCTCGGGCGATTGCCTTGTCAACGTCGGCTTCAGTGAGAGGTACATAAGGTGTGACTTTGGCTTTTATGATTTTCATAAATTAATCCCCACGCAATCTGGCGCTCTTACCAGATTCAAAATTGTTTTCTGCCCTACGACATCGTGTCGGGCACGTGCAATCACGTAAACACCACGCTGAATGACCAATCCAGGAAACTGAAACGAAACCGCGCATCCCATCCCTTGCCCCTGACATGCACATGGGGCGGACAATGCTCATCCCTGATAAACACCGAAATGACATAGCCTTTGTAAGCACCTACTCTCATCGTAACCCATCCGTTAGGTTATTTTCCGCCAGGTAACAATTTCTCTCTGCCACCCGACAACCGGCTCCTATTCCCGAAGCTGTTTCACAGATTAGTCACCATAAAAAACCCGGCGAATGCCGGGTTGTAACCACTCATGCCGAGGGTTGGAAATACCCGGCCAACGCCCGCAAGTCCTGCTCGCTCAGCAACCCCGCGTAATACTTCAACTGAATGCGCGCCAGCAGGTACGCATGACGCGCATTGGCCAGGTCGCGGCGGGCGGTGAACAGTTGCTGCTCGGCGTCGAGCACGTCGAGGTTGACCCGCTCGCCGCCACTGACGCTTTTCTTCGTGGCGCTCACCAGCGCCGTGGCGGAACTCACTGCCATTTCATAGGCGCGCACCTTGGCCGCGCCGCTGGTGTTGAGGTTGAATTGCTTGCGCAACTCCACCAAGGTCGCAGCGGTTTGCGCGTCCAGCTCGTATTGGGCCTGAGACAGTTGGTTAGCCGCCTGACGGGTGGAGGCCGAGACCGAGCCACCGGCAAACAGCGGCAGGCTGACCTGGATGCCGACGCTGTTGGTGTCGTACTTCTGGTTGTAGCTGCTTTCTGAATCGGAACTGGTTTTGCGACTGGTCGCGTACAGACTGACCTTGGGCAGGTGCCCGGCGCGCTTGCGCTCCACCTCATACGAGGCCACGTCAAGCGCGTGGTGCTGGGACTTGAGTTCGGGGTTATTGGCCATGGCCAGTTCACGCCAGGTTTCAAAACGATGGGGCTCAAGCGGCGCGATCTCGAATTGACGCGCCAGGGGTGCCAGCTCTTCGATGTGCAGCGGCTGGCCGACAATGGCTTCCAGCTCACGCAAGGCACTGTCCTGGGCATCCATGGCTTCGATTTCTTCGGCCTGGGCCAGGCTCAGGCGCGCCTGGGTTTCGAGCACATCGGTCCGCGTGCCCTCACCGCCTTTGAGCAGGCGATCATTGAGTTGCAGGCGCTCGGCAAACGCACGTTTCTGGGCACGGCTCAACGCGATGCGCTCTTGTGCCAGCAATGCCTGGCTGTAGGCGCTCAGCACCCGCACGGCCAGTTCCTGGCTCTTGCCGCGAAAACGCTCATCGGCCATCAACGCCTGGGCGGTGCCTTGGCGAAAACGCGCATAGGCTTCGTAATCGAGCAGCGGTTGCTGCAAGGTCAGGGCCGAGGCGTAGCTGCGGTAATTGCGGTCGCTGCTGACATTTCCGATTGCCGTGCTCTGGGTCACTTCAGACTCATTGCGCGAATTGTTGTAGCTCCATGACAGGTTAGGCAGCAATGCGGCCCGACCGATCACGCGGTTTTCTTCACCGGCCTCGCGCTCCTGAATCGCCGCCTGAAAGGTCGGGTCGTTGCGCAGCGCCAAATCATAAACGTCCAACAAACCCAGGGCATACGCCGTCGGTGTGCAGCTTAAACAGAGGGTGAACAACAACGCCTTCATTCTTCCACCAGGGCCATATGGGTGCGGTCCAGCAAAGGTTTGAACAGGTAGTTGAGCATCGAGCGCTCGCCGGTCTTGACGAAGGTTTCCACCGGCATCCCCGGACGGATCTGCACGCCGTCCAGTTGTTGCATACCCGCCGCGCTGACCTGGGCCCGCAGCGTGTAATACGGCTCATCGGTGCGCTCATCGACCTGGCGGTCGGCCGAGACCAAGGTGACTTCGCCCGCCACCCGTGGCGTGGTGGACTGGTTGAACGCCGAGAACATCAATTCAACCGGCAAGCCTGGGTGCACCTTGTCGATCATCTGCACCGGCACCCGTGCTTCCACCAGCAGTGGCTCGCCTTCGGGCACGATGTCCATCAGCGTCTGGCCGGGCTGGATCACCCCGCCTTCGGTGTACACCTGCAACCCCACCACCACGCCAGACGCCGGTGCGCGGACCAGGCTGTTGGCCAGTTCGAATTCGGCAGAGGCCAGGCGATTGCGCAAGTCGTCGCTGCGGGTGCGGGTCTCGGCCAACTGGCTGCGCAGGTCTTTCTGAAAATCTTCACCCAACTGACGGATGCGCAAACGCAGCTCCAGCACTTGGCGCTGCAACTGGCCGATACGCCCGACATCCTCGGCAATAGCGCCGTCGATTTGCGCATGCAGCCGCTCGCTGTCGAGCAGGCGATTGCGCGGGATATAACCCTCACGCGCCAACTCGCGCAGCCCCTGAAGCTGCTCATTCAACGCCGCGCGCTGCAAAACCTTGCTTGCCTGGGAGGCCCGCGTGCCGCGCAACTGCGCTTCAAAGCCAGCGATAGTTTCACGCAGGCCCGCCTGTTCGGTAGCCAGTGCCTGGGCACGGCTGTTGAATAGCTGGCGTTGCAGGCTCAGGGTGTTCGCGGCGTCGGGATCGGCCAGCAGCTCGGGGCTGAACACAATGGTCTGCAAGCCTTCACTCTCGGCACTCAAGCGCGCTTCGCTGGCCAACGACGCCAGGTATTGGCTGCGCAATGACTGCATCTGCCCGCGCAACGGGGTTTGCTTCAACCGCAACAACACCTGGCCCGCGCTGACCCGGTCACCGTCACGCACCTGGATACGCTCGACGATCCCGCCCGATGGGTGCTGCACCGTCTTGCGATGCCCCGACACCATGACCTTGCCCGGCACCGCCACGCCCTTGTCCAACGGCGCCAGCGCCGCCCAGCCGAGGAACCCGGCAAAGCCGCCGAGCACCAGCCACCAACCCAGGCGTGAGTATTTTTTGTCATCCAGCGCCAGCACGTTAGACGGGTCACTGAGCAAAATGGGCTTGCTCTGGCTCATGCGGGTTTTCCTGCACCGAGGCGGTAGCTCATGCTCATGGTCGAAACCGGTTTGTTTGCCGCAGTTTTTTGCCGCGCCTCCAGCACTCGCGCCGTGGGGCCGAACGCTTGCATCTGGCCGTCCTTGAGGATCAGCAACTGGTCGGTGAGGCTCAGCACGTTGGGTTTGTGGGTAATCAGGATCAAGGTGCGGCGCTGCTGCTTGAGCTGGGTGATCGCCTGCAGCAACGCCTGTTCGCCCACTTCGTCGAGGTTGGCGTTCGGCTCGTCCAGCACGATCAGTGCCGGTAACCCATACAGCGCACGCGCCAGGGCCACCCGCTGCTTTTGCCCGCCGGGCAAGCCCGCGCCGCCCTCCCCCAGTTGCGTGTCGTAGCCCTGGGGCAGTTGCAGAATCAATTCATGCACGCCGGCCATTTGCGCGGCGGCGAGGACGGTGTCGGCCTCCACCGCTTCAAAACGCGCGATGTTCTGCGCAATGCTGCCGGCGAATAACTGGATGTCCTGGGGCAGGTAACCGATATGCGGGCCGAGTTGTTGCTTGTCCCACAGGGCCAGGTCGGCGCCATCAAGGCGCACCTTGCCGGCCAAGGGTGCCCAGGCCCCCACCAGCACCCGCGCCAGGGTGGACTTGCCGCACCCCGACGGGCCGATAACACCGAGTACATCCCCCGCCGGCAGGCTGAAACCCAGGTTTGCCAACGCCGGACGTCGGCTGCCGGGCGCGCAGGCGCTGATCTGCTCCACGCTCACCTGGCCCTTGGGCATGGGCAGGCTCATGCGTACCGGCCGCGCCGGGTTGTCCTGCAGCATCAACGACAAGCGCTCATAGGCCAGGCGCGCCGAACCCCATTGTTTCCACACGCCGATTAACTGGTCGATGGGGCTGAGCACACGTCCCATCAGGATCGAGCCGGCAATCATCATCCCCGGCGTTATGTCGCCGTTGACCGCCAACCAGGCGCCCAGGCCCAGCACGAGTGATTGCAGGGCCAGGCGTACGCCCTTGGACCAGGCCGTGACCACCGCAGTCTTTTCACTGGCCAGGTTCTGCTGCACCAGAAACGCCTGGTGCTGGCTGAACCAACGCCCGCGCAAGGTGGCGAGCATGCCCATGGCTTCAATGGTGTCGGCGTTGCGCAGGTTGGCCGTGGCCTGCTGGCTGGCGCTGATCGACAGTTGGCTGGCCAGGGCCATCGGTGCCTGGCTGACATAATGATTAGCCCAGGCCAATGCGATCAGAAGCAACGCCCCACCCAATGCCAGCAGGCCCAGCCAGGGGTGGAACAGGAAGATCACCAGCAGGTACACCGGAAACCACGGCGCATCGAAAAAGGCGAACAACGCCTGGCCGGTGGCGAACTGGCGCAAGGTGGTCAGGTCGTGCAGGGCCTGGCCCGCCGCTTGGGTGCCACCCTTGAGTTGGGCTTCATAGGCGGCGTCGAATACACGCTGGTTCAAGCGCATGTCCATCTGCGTACCGAGGCGAATCACCACCTGGCTGCGCACCCACTCCAGCGCGCCCATCAAGCCGAAGAGGCCGAGGATCATCAGCGTCAGCATCAGCAGGGTCATCTGGTTGCCCGAGGCCAATACGCGGTCGTACACCTGCAACATGTACAGCGCCGGGGCCAGCATCAGCAGGTTGATCACCGCCGAGAACAAACCAATGTTGAAGAAGGCGCTTTTATAGGCGGTGAGTGCAGCCAGCATCTCATTCGCACGCTTGGCACCGGGCCGAGTCATGAAGGGCATCCCATTGAAGAGTCAAGCAAGGGCCCGCCCGGTGCGTTGACAGCACCTGTGGCGCGCCCACAGAATTTGCATCCGCCGCCGCCATGGCCTGCAAGCACTCGGGCGGCGACGGTGTTCGAGCAAGGCCGATGAAAGAGCGATCTTTCATCGGCTTTTTTGCATCAGGCGGCCAGGGCGAAGTCGTGCGGCGCGTCCTGAATACCCACCAGGCCCACATCGGCAGCTGCAAATGCAGCCGGCTCCTGATGGGCCACACCGGCAGCGGCCAATTGATCGAAGGTGGAGTTGACCGACAGGCTTGGGTCGATGCCCTTGAGCAGGGTGTCGATGGCCGAGGCCAGCGCCGAACTGTCGCCACTCATCAGGCCGTACACGATTTTGTGCACCTGGCCATCGCGGCCTTCGGATTGCAGGCTCGACAGGCCCAGGTTGGTGAAGCTGACTTCCTGGTTGGCGATGGTGTAGCCACCGCTGCTCGCGCCGCCGGCGAGGGTATCGCCCAGGGTCAGGCCGTCGAGCGAACCCCACAGCGTGTGGGTCGGCGGATTGAACAGGGTGTAATGCAGGCTGCCTTCAGCCACCACTGCCGCATCGCTGACGCTGCTTGTCACGCCATATTGGGTGCCATCGAACGGTCCCGGGTTGAAACCACCGGTGTTCACACCCTCTTTCACCGAACCTTCACGGTGGTTGAGATCACCAAAGTAAGCCGACCAGTCGTTCAGGTATTGGGCGACGGTGCTGGCGGCGTAGGTCGTGCTGTATGAAATAGAAATGCTCATGCAAAACTCCAAGTCATTGGGTGGTCACTCCCCAGCAAGCCGGTGCCTGCTGTGGTTTTGCCCGTCACTGGGCAAAAGCGGTCAGAACTGATATTCAACGGTGCCCTGCACGGTGCGCCCACGGCCCAGGGTGAAGGCCAGCACATCCCCGAGCGGCACCAGGTAGGCGCGGTCGGTGACGTTTTCCATGGCCAGGCGCAGGGTCAATTGGTCGGTGGCGCGGTAGCTGCCATACAGGTCGTAGACGGTGTAGGGCTTCCAGTCAGCGGGGTAGACGCCGGTTTGCGAGGTGGTTATCCCGGCGGCGCCCTTGACGTAGTAGCCGGCGCTGTAGCGGGCACGCACACCCACGTCCAGCTTGCGTTCAAAGAACCGCGCGCCCAGCGTGGCGGTGCCGCGGTCCATGGGCATGTGTTCGGAGGAGCCGAGGATCGCGCTGCAACCCACGCCGGCATTGGCTGCGTCGTCCGGCACCATCGCGTCCACCGGGGCACGGTTACCCGGGCGTTTCTGGGTCTTGGTCACGCCGCCCAGCCACGCGGTTTTGCTGCAGAACTGATTGCTGCCAAGCATGCGCGTGTAGTTGAACTGGCCGTAGGCAAAACCGGCGTCGTAATCGAGTTGGTATTCAAGCCCCCGAAAACGCGTGGTCTCCAGGTTGTTCACATAGGCCGCACTGCCGATATTGACGTTGCCATAACCCGGCGGCTGCACGCCCAGGGCCATATAGGAAAAGTCATCGACCCGGGTGTTGAAGTAGGACACCTTCATGCCCATGCGATCATCGGAAAACAGCAGGTCTTCCTTGAGCACATTGAAGCCGACTTCCCACGCCGTGGACCGCTCCGGCTTCAGGTAAGGGTTGGGGAAAATCGACTCCGAACCGCCGCCGTGGGGCCGGCCGCTGACCATGGTTTCGGTCACAGCCGGCGGGCGCCAACCCTTGCCATAGGTGGCGAAGAGTTGCAGCCACTCCACACCCGGCTTGACCGACAAGCCAAACGTCGGCGAAAAACGGCCCTCCTCGCGATCCACGTCATAAGTGGTGGGCACACTGATCTGGCGAGTGGTGCCAATGATGAAGGTACGGGTGTTCAAGCCGGTATCGCCGCGCAGCCGATAACGGTCATAACGCAAGCCGGCGTTGAGGTTCAGCCAACCGTCGTAGTCGAAGTCCAGGCGCCCGAACAGGCTGCCCATGGCGCGATCACCTTTGGGCGTGATGCTCTCTGCCGCCGAAGCCGTCAGCGCCGAGCCCGCCTCTACCCCCTGGTTGGAGTCCGGCCGGACCTTGTCGTAGAAAAATTCCAACCCATAGTTGGCCTTGAGGGTGGCCAGTTCCGTAAGGGCAAAGGTCGAGATGTTCTGCGCCTGCGCGCCGTAGGTATTGGTTTGATAGGTGACGTCGTAAGCCTTGCTGATACCCCGGGCCAGGGTGGATTGGTCGTTGCGGGTATCCACATGGTAAAGCTTGGCCTTGAAGTCGATCAGCGGGTTGTCTGGCGCGTAGCTGTAATCGAGCGCGAAGTTCTGCGCCTTGACGTTGCTGCTGCCGAGCTTTTCCCATAACTGGGGCTTTTCGGCGGTCATCATATTGACGTCGTCGTAGTCGACCTCGGTGACCAGGTAGCTCAGTTGCAGGCGCTGCTCAACCGGAAGATTGAGCCCCAGCTTGAGCAAGCGTGAACGCATCACCGAGCCCGAATAGGCAACGGTGGTGTTTTTGATCCGCTCCTCACTCGCCAGCATGTACGCCGCGCCAGTACGCAACTCGCCAATGCTGCCCCGGGTACCGGGGTTGTAATCACCGAGGTGACGCTCGCTGGCGGCCACCAGCATGTCCCAGACATCGGTGCCCACCGCAAACGCCGAACTGCCGATAAAGTGCGTGCCGTTGCTGCGCCCACCCAGCCCCGAGGTGAGCCGAATGCGCCCGCCGATTTGCTTGCCATCCTTGAGCAGGTCAGCGGCTTCAAGCGTGCGGAAGTTCGCCACCCCGCCAATCACCCCCGCACCGCCCTGGGTGGAGGTCGCGCCCTTTTCGATCACCACCTCGGACAGCAACTCCGGGTCGACATACAGCGTGCCATTGCGTTGCTGGTGACCACTTTGCTGGTAATTCTGGCGCATGCCATCGACCGACATATTGACCCGGCCATAGTCCTGGATACCGCGAATATTCACCGACAGGCCAGGGTCTTGCTGGCTGACGGCGGAATAGACGCCTGGCGCCTCTTCGAGCATCTCGGCGGCATGGCGTGGCGGGTTGCGGTCCAGTTGTTCGCGCCCCACCACACTCACCGCGCGCGGAGTTGAATACACCCAATCCTGCGGGTGCAGGCCGGTGACCGTGGTGGTGGCCAAGGCCAGGGCACCGGCCTGTTGCTCGACCCGGGTGAGGGTGACCTGGCGATCGCCGGTAAAGCGATACTCCACCGGGGCGGCACCCAGCAGGCGGCCCAGGCCTTCCTGCACGTCAAAGCGCCCCTTGAGCGCGGTGCTGCTCAGCCCGTGCAGACGCTGGCTGTCGAACAGCACTTGCAGGCCGGCCTGGTCAGCGAACGCCAGCACCGCACTGCCGAGGGATTGCGCAGGGATATCGAACGTCAACACGGCGGACTGAGCCGTGGCAGCTGGAGGCTGCGCATAGGCCGGTACGGCCACGGTGAACAACCCCAGGTGAATGGCCAGGGCTAAGCGGCTGCCGGTGGTACGCCCCTTGGTGAGTGCTGACATTGGTGGTGATCCCTGCGCTGAGCATTTTTTGTTTATGCGAATACTTCTCACCTAGCAAGACGTGCGAGGCGCGGGAAGTCAGTAATATTTTTTGCAGGAGCGAGCTTGCTCGCGAAGAACGTCAACGAAAACGCGGTGCCCTGGTATTTTCGCGAGCGAGCTCGCGCCTACAGGGGCATCGGTTTTTAACGGGGGAAGGTCAGTAGATCAGGCTGAGGCCAGCCAGCTCCACGCGTTGCACTTGAAGCTCTTGGGTCAGGGTGGCCAGGGCGCTGTCGAGCATGTCCAGGCGGAAGACGCCGCTGACTTCGCGCTCGCCCAGGTCCGCGTTAGCCAACACCACCCGCCCGGGGCGGTAACGGTTGAGTTGCTCGATGACCTTGGCCAGCGGCTGCCGGTCGAAGATCAACACACCACGGTGCCAACTGGTGGCGCGATCCACATCAAACTGATCCAGGCTGACCACCCCGTCCTGGGGGCTGTAGCGCGCAGCCTGGCCCGGTTGCAGGACCTGCTCGGCAGGGCCGTTTCTGGGTGACGCCGGCACTGACACTTCGACGCTGTGTTGCAGCACGCCCACCCAGGCCTGGCTCTCGCGCTCACGTTCGACCACAAACCGTGTGCCCAGCGCCCGGGTCTGGCCGCCGGCACTGTGCACCACGAACGGTCGGGTTTCTTCGCCGGCCATCGGCGCCACCTGAAAAATCGCCGAGCCCTGGAGCAGGTTGACGCCGCGCTGTACGCCGTCGTACTCAAGGCGAATGGCGCTACCGGAATCCAGCTCCACCACGCTGCCATCGGCAAGGTGCACCGTGCGCACTTCGCCTTTGTGGGTGACGTAGTCGGCCTGCAAGCGCAGCAAGGCATCCGGCCCGCGTACCCAGCCGATGCCCGCCGCCACCAGCACCAGCGCCACGGCGGCCGCACGTTGCCACGGCCTTCGACGTTTGGCGCGGCGCGAGGGTATAGCGGGCGCGGGCGGGCGCTGTCTGTGTACACCCTCGTCCTTGTGCACCTCGCCCAGCGCCGCCCAGGTCTGCTCGGCAAACCGCAGGGCCGCTTCGTGGCGGCTGTCGCGGGCGATCCACTGGCGCAGTTCGGCTTGTTCCTGTTCGCTCAAGGCACCGGCGTGCAGGCGCACCGCCCACTCGGCGGCCGCCTCGGTAATGCTGTGCTGTTGCGGTCCCTGGCTATTCACGTGTGAATCTCGAATTCTCGTTATATAGACGCTGTGACGTCTGGCCTGGCGTTTTTCGGTAATTCATTCGTCGGATGGCGTCACCTCGCCTTCCTGCAAGCGCTGCATCACATAGGCCAGGGCCTTGGCCAGATGCTTTTGCACGCTGCTGTCGCTGATGTCCAGATGCCGGGCGACCTGAGCATGGGTCATGCCTTCGATACGGTTCAAGCGGAAAATCTGCTGGGTGCGCGCCGGCAATTCCGAAAGCGCCTGCTTCAATGCCTGCCGCTGTTGCTGCGCCATTGCCTGAGCCTCCAACCCGGCCACGTCATCTTCAATCTCGGCCAGCGCCTCGTGGGGCACGGTGTCGGTCTTGCGCCGTGCTTCCTGGCGAATATGGTCGATCAGCAGATTGCTCGCCGTTCGATAGAGATAGCCCTGGGAGTTGTCGATACGCTCACCGGCCGGTTTTTCTGCCAGGCGCAGGAAGCTCTCCTGCACCAGGTCTGCGGCCAACTGCGGGTCCCGTACTCTGCGGGCCAGATACCCGCGCAGCGTATCAGCGTGCTTGAGAAACAGGCCCTTGAGATCCACGTCCGACAAACCGACTCCCTGGAATGTTAAGGAAACAGGCGGGCATCTTAAGCGTTGTCGAGAATGGTTTTCAATTGATATCTAATCCGATTGAGCCGAGCGTTTGCCTTGATTAAACGTTCGATCACCGAACAGATCCGCTGCCATCCATTGACCAAATTAACCAACCAGTACATTTTGACTCCACAACCAATAAGAACTGTGGAGAAGCCTCTATGCCGCCCATCGTGCTGGTGCTCAACGGCCCCAACCTCAACCTGCTCGGCACCCGCGAGCCTGCCACTTATGGCCATGAAACCCTGGCCGACATTGCCGCCCTGTGTGGCCGCAGCGCCGACAAACTCGGGCTGACCATCGAGTTTCGCCAGACCAACCACGAGGGCGAATTGCTCGACTGGATCCACGGCGCCCGCAACCGCTGCGCCGGTATCGTGATCAACCCGGCGGCCTGGACCCACACCTCAGTCGCGATCCGTGATGCCCTGGTAGCCAGTGAAGTGCCGGTGATCGAAGTGCATTTATCCAACGTGCATGCCCGTGAAGCCTTTCGTCATCACTCGTTTGTGTCACCGATCGCCAAGGCCGTGCTGGCCGGGTTTGGCAGCCATGGCTACCACCTGGCCCTGGAACATTTCAGCCATACGCTGAAGGGACGCACCTGATGAAACCACGCATTCTCGCCGGCCTGATCGGCGCCGGTATCCAGGCCTCACGTACCCCGGCACTGCACGAACAGGAAGGCGACGCCCAGGGCTTGCGCTACCTGTATCGCCTGATCGACCTGGAGCCGTTGCACCTGGACCTCAACGCCCTGCCGGAACTATTGCGGGCCGCCGAGCTGATGCACTTCACCGGGCTGAACATTACCTACCCGTGCAAGCAGGCGATCCTGCCGCTGCTCGATGAACTCTCCGATGAGGCCCGGGGCATTGGCGCGGTCAATACCGTGGTGTTCAAGGATGGCAAGCGCATTGGCCATAACACCGACTGCCTGGGGTTCGCCGAAGGCTTTCGGCGCAACTTGCACAACGTGCCGCGCCAACGCGTGGTGCAGATGGGCGCCGGTGGCGCGGGCGCGGCGGTGGCCCATGCACTGTTGGCAGAAGGTGTGGAGCAGTTGAGCATCTTCGACGTCGACCGCACCCGCGCCCAGGACCTTGTGGATAACCTTGCCCGGCAGTTCGGTGCCGGTAGCGCTCAAGTCGGTAGCCACCTGGAAAACGCCATGGCCGAGGCCGATGGCCTGGTGAACACCACACCGATGGGCATGGCCAAGCTGCCCGGCACGCCGGTGCCAGCGGCGTTGTTGCGGGCCGAATTGTGGGTAGCGGAGATCGTGTACTTCCCGCTGGAAACCCAACTGCTGCGTGACGCTCGCGCCTTGGGTTGCCGTACGTTGGATGGCGGCAATATGGCGGTGTTTCAGGCGGTGAAGGCGTTTGAGTTGTTCAGCGGAGAAGTGGCGGATGCAGACAGGATGCTGGCGCATTTCCAGAGCATGAATGCTTAGACATGTGGGAGGTATGTGGGAGCGGGCTTGCTCGCGAATGCGGTGCGTCAGTTAAAGCTGGGGTAACTGATCCACCGCATTCGCGAGCAAGCCCGCTCCCACATGGATTGCATTTCTTCCTTGGGAGTTGGGTGTTCTCAGGCTTGCAGGTAGCGCAGCACCGACTCGCAAATCATCTCCCGATGGCGCTGCTTGATCGCCTCATCCGACAGCTCGATCTGGAAAATCTCGCTGAAGGTGTGCCGGTTGGACACCCGATAAAAGCTGAACGAGTTGATCAGC
>Ga0308168_1003427_pt1 | contig 12133 bp, 11 predicted proteins | sample PhyCR2_FD_202133 | JGI IMG/M metagenome (GOLD analysis project Ga0308168, IMG submission 202133) | Phyllosphere microbial communities from UC Gill Tract Community Farm, Albany, California, United States - DLSLRC.R2 | ecosystem: Host-associated > Plants > Phyllosphere > Unclassified | place: USA... | reverse complement strand
CATCTCGTATGTTAAGGGTTAAGTCATTGAACGGATGGTATAGAATCTTGACAGGAGCAAACTCCTTCCAGATACCATCTATAGATACGAAGTCAGTATACCCGTTACTGACCGAGACAACGAGTTCTGATATAGAGGAGTCGAAGAAAGAGTTTTTTGCAGACGCACCAACTTTAGCATTGATATCCGTGAACCCAACCGCTCGAGCGATACGTGATGTTCTGTTATCTACTTCAGCGTAAAAGATTTTGTCATTCTTCTCGTAGGATAAACCAATCTGCTGAAGAATCTTAATCAGGATGTGGTCAGCTTCTACGAAGTACGGCGTGCGACGATAATTGTACGCGGCACGAGTGAGCGCTTCATCAAAACGCTCGGAGATATAACCATGACGAGGCGATGCTAACATTGCTTGGTTACGCCCCGTGGTTCTGAATAGCGAATACATAGTAGCCTCCGGGATGGTTTACATAGGATACCGACAAGGTGCGTGTAAAAAATAAATATTGTCTTATAGTATGTAGAACAGTGTTTGGGTAATTCCCAAGCATAGTGGTTTGGTGTCTGAGGTCAGGTTTTAAAAAAATCTCACCTATATATCATTTTGGTGAAGTTACATAGTTAACTTTCCAAAGCGCTTTGTATAACTATTATTTCTGAGGAAAAGAAAGATGTCATTTAACGACAATGAAAAGAAAACTCCTGCCCAGGACATGAAAGATTTCAAAAGTCAGAAGCGCGAAGAACGACGCACTGAAAGCCGCAACGATGATCGCGAAGAAGATCGTGGTGGCCGCCGCAACCGTCGTGACGAAGCTTCTGATAAAAAGCCGGGTAACGATCCGTGGGGAATGATGACGAAGTTCGGTGCGCCGATCTCTTCTATCAACGGTTCCGCACTGGAGAAGTTCAGCACTCCGGCGAAAGACTTCCTGGAATTCTACGGTGCGACCTTCGCAGACAAGTTCGGCCTGAAGCTGGATATCCTTCTGGCTGGTACTGAGCAGACTCGCGTTCGTATCGAATCCGTCATCTTCTTAGCGACCCGTGAAAAAGCTGGCGCTAAACCGGAAACCCTGGTCTATACTCTGTTCCTGCCGACCAGCTCTAACATCGGTACTCAGTATACCGAAGGTGAGCGCGGCCGTAGCGGTCTGGGTTATTCCGCGGTAGCATCTGATGCGTACGATGGTCACTTCAAACGTAACGTTGAAGCGTTCATCAAGAAAGACAGCCGTAACAACGCCGGTGATATCATCCATATCGGCGCAGGTACTGTTCCTTCCACGTTCGACCTGAGCAAAGAAGAGAAAGTACGCGGCCTGATCCAGTACGCGGTTAACGTTCTGTGGTATCAGTTCGCTGATATGTACGACAACATCAACGAATTTGCATTGGTGGACCTGTTCCCGAAACGCAATGGCGAAGATGAAGATGACCGTCGCGGTCGTCGTCGTGATGACGAAGTAATCCTGAACTCCAACGTTGTATTCAAACCGGAAGAGTCTCTGGACGTATTCGAAATGCCGCATGAGCACGATATCCAGATCGAAGTTTCTCTGGGTCGCCGCCGCCGCGATAAAGATCGTCCGCGCAACGCGCTGTCTCTGGAAGAAAACCAGACCCTGGCTAAAATCGGTGCGAACGTTGACCTGGTATACCTGGGTGAAGAAGATAACGGCGGTCGTCGTTCTGGTCGTAACAAGTTCCGCGGTCGTCGTCGCGACGAAGAGTCCGCAGTACCGCTGTACGGCCTGGCGCTGAACGTAACCGAAATCACCACCGAAGGCCGCGATGTAATGGCAATGCAGTTGACTGCGCTGGCAAACATCCCGCTGCTGATCAAAGAGTCTATCCTGACTCAGGCGCTGCTGCCGTCCGCTGACGAAGTTCGTCTGCGCGATCCGCGTGCTCTGGCGCTGGAACAACCAGAAAGCTTCCCGGCTGATCTGATCGCTGAGCATCCGAGCGAAGAAGAATGGGCTAACCTGATGGAAGCCGTTCTGCACGAAGACAGCACCTACATCTTCCTGCACGCTCCGCGTACCGGCGTACACAGCCAGCTGCTGACCTACCTGGTCGACGCATGTGACGAAGAGTCTGATACTTCTGACGACTCTTACGAAATCGTTACTCGCGTACTGAACGCGCTGACCAACAACGAATATCGCCAGCTGGGCGGCGAAGACATGGAATTCGGTACTCTCGAAATCCGTCAGTCCTTCGCAGGCTACTGGAACGATGATCGTTCTGGCGAACGTCGTGACCTGGCACCGATTGGTTACTTCAACATGCTGACTCGTTTCGGTCAGCAGCATCCTGAATATCTCGATATCTACACTCGTTGCTTCGACAACGATTCCGATACCGACGATATCAATGCACGTAACGAAGAGCTGATCTCTGCTTACACCGGTAAAGGCTACACCATCGTTGACCGTAACGATGTTGTCCGTCTGAACCCGGCGTGGCTGGCAACTATTGCCGATGCTCTGCGTGATTCCGGCGTATCTATCGATGCGGAAGGTATCCACACTGAGCGCGGCCGTCGTCGTCCGATGTCTAACCAGTACGCTACTGGCGACATGAAGTCTGGTCTGTTCCGTCGTGGTCGTGGCCGCGATCGTGGCGGTCGTGGTAGCCGTTGGTAATTAGCCAGGGATTGTTAATCCTTGGTTAGATAAGGTGAAGGGGACTTAGGTCCCCTTTTCTTTTTTCTTTAATTACCCACCGGAGATAAAATGGGCATTTCCTTAACGATTGATGATTATGATAAAGACTTCCATAGCATCGATACCGACCCAGTGTTATTGAACTCGCTCTACAACTCCGAGCTGAATTCGATTAACCCGGTGAAAGCCGTAATGGTCACCGAGTACGAAGGCGATTTCATCCAGACCTTACCTGCTTGTGTTTGTGGTAAGACAACTGGCCGACCGAACTATGGCGTTATCTGTCCGCACTGCGATACGGAAGTAATGTCAGCGGTTGAACGTGGATTCGTTACGGATGTATGGATAGAAGCACCTGAAGGCGTGAGCAGTTTCATCCTGCCCAACTTCTTTGCGATGCTGGATTCTTCTTTTAATAAGAACTCCTTCAACGCATTCCGCTATCTGTGCTATAACCGTTATAAGGTCGAAGAGAAAGGAGAAGGTGTTCGAGATCGTATCAAAGCCTCGGGGATTCCTCGCGGGTACAATTACTTCATCGATAATTTCGAGGAAGTTTTCACTGAATTAATGGCCATGCCGATCTTTAAAGATAAGCGTGGATATAACGAAAAAGTATTAGCAGTATATCGGAAATACGGTAAAAAATTATTTCCACGATTCCTCCCTATGCCATCTAAAAGATCAGTCATTACAGAACTGTCAGGCAAGGGCAGGAAAGTGGCCGGTGGTTATCAGCACTTACTGAACGGTGCATCAGCCATTTACGAAGCATGTAACCCACGTCTGAACGTATCAGATCGTGAACGTGCGACGTTCAACGCCTTATCGATGTTCAAGGATTACCACGCATTTGTGGACCGTGAGATCTTAGGCTCGAAAGAAGGCTGGTATCGTAAGCATGTATTCGGTTCTCGTATGGGACCAACCTTCCGTGCGGTGATTTCCTCACTAGCGGGCATACATGAATATGATGAACTGCATCTCCCGTTCGGCGTAGCTGTCGCAACATATCGTCCGTACATCATGAACAAGCTGTTACGTCAAGGCTATCTGGTGAACGAGGCCGAACGCTTCATTATTAATGCAATCACCGCCAAGGGCGATCAGACAGACAGTCCAATGATGGCAATCATCAACGAACTGATCGAGGAATGTCCGCACAAAGGTCTTCCTGTACTGTTCGGTCGTCAACCTACGTTGAACCTTCGCTCAATCCAACTGTTCTACGTAACGAAAGTGAAAAGCGACCCTGCTGATAATACAATCGGCATTAGCATCCTGGCTATCAAAGCGCCTAACGCTGACTTTGATGGTGATCAGATGCAGGGTATGCCTATCCTGTCTTACGTTGACTGGGAACGTGCGAAGATGTTGGCAGGTCATAGCGGGATCAATTCCCTGGACGCGCCAAGGTCGCTGAACCGTAACCTGGTTATGCCGGATACGGATTTCTCAACACTCAACAACTTCATGTATGGGAATAGCAGATGAAGGTAAGAATAATCGAAGGGGACGAGGCAATAATGTCTGCCGTTGCTTATGGAAGAAGAAGTCGTGATTCCGTAGAGCGCAGCGTTAGCCGTCTCCGTAGATTCAGCCGGAACCTGCGGGACGGTGTACTCGATAAGATTGATCGTATCGAGGGTAGTATCAAACGTTATCTCGATGAAGATATTAGTCGTGTAGTACGTGATGTAAACAAACGTCGTAAGCGTGGTTATCGCGATGATGTGATCATGTTCCTGGAATCACGGGAAGAGATCGCAGATTGTCAACCGCGTATGCGCCGCTGGGCCTTAGCTAACCGTCGCTTAGGCGCGCTGTTCCGTCAGCAGCGTCTGGATGGTTGGGGAGCGGCTCCAGAGTTCTTAGACTTTGAACCTGGTGAACGTGATCCTTACTATGTAGCAACCCGGAACGGTGTAGTAGAGAAAGATGAAGAATCTGGCATCTTCTACTCCGAATACAGTTATGGCGATTGCGAAGTTGATGGTGATGTACTCACTGCCGATGAGCAACTTGACGTAATTGCGACTCACGACATCATCGATGATTTGTTGGATCAAGGCATCGACCCGACAAGCCCTCTGGGCGAATTATTGTAACTGTAATGAGAAAAGGGAGGCGGGGTTAACACCCTGCCTTTCTTTTTTTGTTCCTTTGGGGGATAATATGAATACAGTTTACCCAACACCCACGGAATATCAAAGCGATCCTGGTAAGATGGCAGATTGGATTTTCTCCAACTCTTTGCTCTCTAAAGAATCCCAGACCGCCGTTTTCTACGGTAGCATTCATTCCTTGGATGCTATTATGAAGAAGAATATCAATAACCCAGACCAATTGGGTCGTGCAGCACAGGAGATGTATACTGAGCTTTTCGAGAAGTATTTCGACGAAGCAGAAGTATCGCATCAGCTCGCACCCGATCCTGAATTTGGTAATGCGCTTATCTTAAAGATAAGTGTTAACTATAAGCAGGAAAACGTCTGGCGATCATTATCAGAAACGGTCATTTACCTAAATGGTAAGACCAAGAAACTTTCGGAGGTTATTAATGGCTGACGTACCAAAGGTTGGTGAATCCCCTAACGATGGACTGGGCGAATACGATGAACGCGCCCTGGATATTATCCTGAACGATTATGCTCAGGAAGAAACTCCTCGTCTGGGCATCACACCTTTCCGCAATACCTATCTTCCGGTTCTGGCACGCAAGCATCCGCGAGCAGAAGACCAAGCAGCTGTCCGTCGTATGTGGATTGCTGAGGTAGCGCGCTCTAACCGTTATCCGGTGTTCATCGTCGATGATTCCGATAGCACCAAAGTTCTTTACCGTGTCCCGCCGTTGATTGGTACGGTACACACCGGTATCACTGGCCATGAAGAGTCCATGAACTCTATGGACCAGATGGAGCAAGAGTACAAAGATCGTCTTTCTACTCTGGGCGCTAAGGTACGTGAGCAGAAGTTCAATATGTTCAGCCCTGCCACTACCGTTAACCGTGAGTTCCAACTCGACTGGATTCGCATTCTGGCCGACTTTGGTTACTTGACCGAACTGAAAGAAGTCCTGGGCGAAGGACCGTACCCCGAAGATGTTGAAGCTATTATTGGCGACAAGCTTAAAGGGAAAGTGTCTAATAAAGAAGACATGACTTCACCGGCCGCCGCAGGCGCAGGTACAATCGGTTTGGCAAGCGACGAAGTCTATGAAGAAGAAGACTTCTGATCTAGCTGATTCGATCAGAGATGCGTTAGGCGTAGCTCCAGAACAGGAAAAGGTAATCCGGATCTTGTTCGGAACCGACTTCCACTTCGGCAGTACTCGTACCCCGTCGCTATCGACACTGAGAAGTATCAAACATGCGTGGCCCGATTCACCTGAGATGGCTAAACATGACTTGTTCATTATCGGTGGCGACTGGATGGACCGGCTTATTAATCTGTCCCAACAGTCAGCTTATGAAGCTCAGGAAGCAGCGATACACATCCTGACGGTCTGTAAGAAGTACGATATAAAGTTACGTATAGTAGAAGGAACGTGTAGTCATGACCGACGCCAGTCGATTATGTTTACGGAACTCAATACTCGCTTAGAGATTGGTTGTGACCTTAAGTACTTCCAAGACCTTGCGATAGAGTTCATTGACGATCTTAACCTCACCGTACTTTATCTGCCGGATGAATGGCACCACGACTCTGATGAGACGTTACGCCAAGCTAAGGAGCTTATTAAAGCTAATGGATTACAAAAGGTAGATATCGCCGTAGTACATGGCGGATTCAAATACCAATTCCCATTAGAGCTTCCGTCTCTCCATGACGAAGTAGCTTGGTCCGAGTTAGTTAACTACGCAATCCTTTCTGGTCATATCCACGCCCATAGTCGTTGTCTTAAAGTTATATGCGGTGGTTCATTCAACCGTAACAACCACGACGAAGATGGGCCTAAGGGACATATCCGATTAGAGATTGCCAAAGGACGTGTACGGAAAGTCGATTTCGTCGACAACCCGTATGCAAAAATTTACAAGACCATCAATATCTTTGACTTAGACATTCAAGACGTTCTCGAACAGATTGCTCAGTTAGGTTCATTACCAGACGGTAGTGCTATCCGACTCGAGTATCGTGATCCTGATCCTATCAAAGCGATTCGTGAAACTGTAGAAGCGGTTTACCCGCGTTACATCTTCAGTGACGTGAAGCGTGTAGAGAAAAAAGAAAAGGAATTACGCAAGTTATTCTCCGGGACTATTTTCCAACCCGTAGAGATTACCCGCAATTCGGTAGTCAAACTTGTTGTTGAACGTCTAGCGAAGAAAGGCAATGGTGATGATGTTCTCGCCTTAGCCAGTAAAGCTATCAATGAAACTATAGAAGAAGGTATCTGATGGAAACTGTTAACATGGCATTTAAAGTTGCCGGAGCATTTTGTTTAGCATCGTCGGTCGGTTTGTATTTACTGCTGTACTGCGCGATGTCCTCAACTGCCCGCAACGGTATTGGGAGCCTTAATGGTAAACTTCGACCAAATCCTCGCCGAAAGGAAAAAGGATAATCTTCCTATCTCGGTCGGGACATCCCTCGCTATCGAAGCGCTGAAAGAAAATCAGCGCTATGAATCTATCTGGATCAATGTCCGTACGCTTTACCGTAACATTCTTCATTCTGTTGAAGATGCGGATAAGCGAGCTTTGTTCACTGCACGCGGCAACCGCGAGGAAGCGGCAGTAGCAATCGGCAAAGCCATCTCGCAAGAGAAAGAGATTATCCAGAACTATCTCAACGGAAGAGTTGACGGTGTTCGCCTTTACCTCCTTGGTTATAAAGACCTGGAGAAAAAGTTCCCGAACGCCAAACTCAAAATCCCTACAACCGATAACCAAAAAGGATATTGGGGATTAATGGATTCTGTAATCGACGAAGTTCTTGGTGTTGATTACGATCAGGAAATCCGTTGGGACAAAGGCTCAGAGCTGGAAGGTGAACCAACTAGATCGGTGATCATTACTAATCACCCGGTCGACTTGTTAAGCCGCACTAAGTTCCGTGACCTGCGACTGCTGGAATCCCACACCGGCGCAGTAAAACCAAAAAGTCAATGGTACACCAAACTCTCCGATGGTAAAGAGCTGAAGAACATTCCGTTCAACCGCTTTACTATCCAGGTATTCGGAGACGGACCATTCCAGTTCGAGCGTTGGAACATCAAGTTCCGCAATGCTATTCTCCTGCTGGCCCACGATAATCGTTGGGGACCTGTAACTACACTGGATCGTATCCGCTTCTGTCTTGACAGAATGCGCGATCGTTTCTCCGGTGAAATGCTCAAGAAACTGTTGTAATCCTTTTTTACACCAGTTTCACTTCATTTGTAAAGAACCCATTAATCAGAGGCTGAACAGAATGGCAGAACAACAAGGTGGTTATCAGTTAGGTCGTCGTCATCGTCCATTGGATGACTGGTCCTTACGTCTTTGGGGCGATATTGCTCCTGGTGCTCAGAAACCAACTTTCTTTTATATCGACTTCCGTTACGGCCTGAACGAAGAGTACCGTGACATCGAGCTCGGTGTAAACTTCCGTAAGCAGGGTAAAGAAGGCAAAATCAAAGCCTTCCCGTCGCAGTCTATCTTCTACGCAATCTGCGACCTGATCAAAAAGATGTCGGAAAACCCGGATCGTTATCCTTCCGGTTTTGCCCGTGTATTTGACAACATGACGCAGATGGTTGCTGGCCGCCGCGTAGATACTCCGGTATCTGATGTTAAAGTCGTTGTTGGTATGGACGACGAAGGCATCTGGATCGCGCTGGCTAAGAAAGGCCATGACAACATCAAGTGCCGCTTCTCCGCACCGATGAGCTGGGTACTGCGTAATGCTCAGGGTCAACCGCTGACCGCTAAAGAAGTATCCATCGAAATGGCGTACTCCGTAGCGACCCAGTGGCGTAACTACGTTGAACATGTACTGAAAACTCAATACATGGGCGACGACAAGCTGGATGCGGCTAAGGCTAAGAAGAAAGCTGATGCTTTCTCCGGTAGTCGTGGCGGCGGACAGGGTGGTGGCCAAGGCGGTAACGGTGGCTGGGGTGGTAACAACAACGGTGGTGGTCAACAGTCACAACCTGCTGCGGCAACCGCTGATACCTGGACTGTTCCGGGCGGCGGTAATGCAGGCGGTGGTTACGACGAAGACATCCCGTTCTGATAGGTGTTGGCTATGGAACAGACGACAGAACTCGGCGGCAATGCCCGTTCTTTTGCTGAACATGTCAAATGCGGGTTCAGAACAACCGGGTGCATGTTAGGTGTATTCACGGTTATCGTTCTGCTTGCGATAAGAAAACTGTTTAGCTAAAAGAAAGAGGTGGGGCTCGTCCCCACCTCTCCGCCTTGTGACTATCTAATAAATTTTGTCTTATATATTATCTCCATGAGCTTAGAAAGAGGAATGCTTAATGAAGATCGTTCCAGGGTCTGTCGTAAAAGATAACCATGAAGATGTTTGGGAAAGCGCTATAGTTTCACACAACAACAAACACCTCGAATTCACCTTCACCTTTTACGGTAAGTTGAAAGAGGGAACTCGGATGTTCCGCGACTTTAATAACTACCTTGGTTGGTTTGAGGAAGTTAATCCTCGTGGTGCACAGCAGTTGTTTGAAATCTTTGAAAAGGTTCACAACGTGATGGGTATCTTCTTCCCGACAGAAGAAACTCATTCTAAGATCCATGGCTTAGTGCGCGAGCTCATGCAGATCGTTACGTTGGAGTCGGTTCAGTTATGGTCACGGTTTGACAAGAACATTGTTAACCCGGACATTGCAGAGGAGAAAGGAGCAAACTACAATCCAGAGCAAACTTATAATCGTCGTGAATACGATGAGCTGGTTAACCAGACGATCGTCTTAAAGCCGATGGTCTTGATTTGGGGTTCTTACGGGGCACGTGAAAAGAAACTGCCGACCGGAGCAGTAGAAGAGAAATTCCTCTCACTGCTGCGTGCGACGCAAATAGAAGAAAGCGAACCGTATAAACGCTTTAAAGTATTCGTTGACACTGTCACTTCTGGCAAGCTGACATTAGCTGGCGTACTCGATGGGTTTTCCACCACGACACTGCCGCGTAAATGTTTCGCCTGTGCGATCGTCAATAAGTTAGCTATTATTGACCTGACCTGGGAAAGCGACCTGGAAGGCGTAGGTAATCAAGTTGTTAGTATCGTTGCTAATACGCACCGTTACCTCAACACGGTTATCGACAGTATCAACAAAGGCGAAGTACAAACGTCTACGAAGATATTCAAAGACAAACAATCCGGCGAAGAGGATAACACCTCAATCGCAGAGAACTATACCGTGAAGGAAGATATTGCTGAAGTGTCTAAGATCTTCTTCGACTACTTCTCGAAATCAGCCAAGTTCATGGCGAAGCGTGCTAAACCTGATATCGATCTGGACTTTGTAGCCAGACTGGTACGTCACAACACAGGTCGTGCGCAGTTCACTCCGACTGAAGTGCAGTACAAGTTTACTTCTATCATCATGGCGAAAGTCATCGGCGTAAGAAGCTTACCGTACACCAATCGCGCCGGAGCGTTAAACAGCTTCTCTATTGCGCAGCTGGTTGCATTCGAACTGGGGTTCCCAAACATTGCTGCCTTACTAGGTGCAAGTTTATACCTTGACCAGGATCGGATGGAAATCGAACGTAATACAAAAGTTCTTAAGTGCCAGATCCGTAATCAGCAGATTGAAGCACTTAACCAGTATTACCCGAACAAGAAGAAAGTGAAAGGCAGTCGTTCGCCGTATAAGAACCCAGCTGAGATTGGTATCGAAGCTTTGGCCGTTCGATTCGCCAAATATGTCTGGGACGTTTCCGTTCCAGAAGAAATCCGTAAAGCAATGACGTTGGAACCTCACAGCAGCGGGGGCTGGTGCGTGAGAGATGACCTGCGTACAGAGCTTGCAGATTTTATTATTGCCATTAACGAACATATTTACAAATAAGGGGTTTTTTGTATGTCCAAGCCAATTGTTACCAAATGGACCTTTTTCGAAACCGGTACGTTTGAAGATCAGGGCTCACGCTCTTATCGCGCGAAAAACTTCGACGATGGCGTAGTTGATAAAATTCTTCGTAGTACTGACGGTGGCCGTACTATTTCTGCCAGTACTATTAGCGGCGTTGTAAGCGACATTCTGGAACTGGACTCCAATGCGAACACTGACATCTACATCCCTAACGGATGGAACGAGCAGCGTTTAGCATTCATCCTCGAACTATTACTGGACGAGGGTACTGAGAACGAACGCCGTCAGGTATTGACCGGTTATACCGATAAGTCAGACCTGTCCCACAACAACCTGCTGGATCCGGAAACGCAGCTGTATATCAACAACAGCTTCATTCTGAACACCTTTACTCTGGCAGATCATCGCGGTCGTCGTAAATCTCGTCGCGTAATGGCTAACGACTTTATTATTCGTTCAGCTCGTGAAGATGGTGGCGGTAGCCGTCGTAGTCGTCGTGGACGTGATGACGAAGTCGAAGTCCTGTTACGTTCTGAAGATATCTTCTACAAACGCGACTCCGCAGGTATGTCCAGCAACTCTGGTCGTAATGTACGTGATGGTCGTATTCAGTTGACCGGTGAAGTTAAGTTAGGTCGTCGTGCTGATACTAACGCATCCGATTACCTGTCTTCGATCCTTCGCTTGGGCGTTGGTTCCGAAATCCGCCGCCGTGCAGATGACTATCACTTCGCTGAAATCGATACTGACGCAGCACCAAGCTTCCAGCGTCAATCCGTAGACGAACTCGCATCCGGTTATACCCGTGCAGGTTCTCTCGATGACCATGGTATCTTCCGCGACTGGTTGATGGACACCGACTTCGCTAACTGCGGCATGATCGAACTACGCGATCTGGAAGACGCAGTTAATATGGACTGCGAGCCGGACGTAATCATCCCTGGCCGTACTACTCGTAAGTACGAACGTCATCATCGTGGTGACTTCGAAAACTGGGGTGGTTCAGGCCGTCAGGATATTATCCCTGATATCGTTAAGAACACGCTGACTTCTCTGCTGCTGCGTTACACCATCAGTGAAGCACAGATCTTTATTACCAACCAGACCGATCTCGGCGAAGTTATATGTAACATCAGTGGCGAACGTTCACTGGTTGATGGCTTCGATCTGGAACCAATGTTGGATGCACTCGAAGACCAAATTGCATTCGACCTCGGTAAGATTATTACCCGTAATGGTCACGAGGAGATTACCGTGCAGGTAGACTTCAACATGCTTTCCAGCATGATCATTGAAGTTGACCATCACGATGGCGCTGGTCCGGTTAAATATAACGCAGCAATCTTTGCAGATGGTCTTCAGACTAACCTGCGTGCTGATACAGAATCAATCCTTGACGATCTGGTTAACG
>Ga0308168_1003423_pt1 | contig 12146 bp, 10 predicted proteins | sample PhyCR2_FD_202133 | JGI IMG/M metagenome (GOLD analysis project Ga0308168, IMG submission 202133) | Phyllosphere microbial communities from UC Gill Tract Community Farm, Albany, California, United States - DLSLRC.R2 | ecosystem: Host-associated > Plants > Phyllosphere > Unclassified | place: USA... | reverse complement strand
TGCGCACCGCGCCGCCGGCCGAGCGGGTGATGGAAGAGGTCAACGAATTCGTCGGCTGCACGCCATTGCTCGCACACAACGCCTCGTTCGACCAGAAATTCTGGGATTTCGAACTGGGGCGGATCAAACGCACACGCCTGCAGAATTTTGCCTGTTCACTGCTGCTGGCGCGGCGCCTGATGCCGGCGGCGCCGAATCACAAGCTCGGCACCCTCACCACTTTCGCGCAGCTACCGCATACCGGCCAGGCTCACCGGGCCATGGCCGATGCCGAGATGGCGGCCAATCTGATGGCGCATCTGGCTGAAGAGCTGCGGGGCAAACATGGAGTGCGCGAGTTGAATCACGACCTGCTGTGCAGATTGCAGAAAGTCCCTGCCGCAAAAGTGGGCGAGCATTTGCAGCGTTATCGCTGATTCCAGGCACTCCGACTGATCGTTCCCACGCTCTGCGTGGGAATGAAGCCCGGGACGCTCCGCGTCCCTTGCAAAGCCGAACGCAGAGCGTCCGTTGAGGCATTCCCACGCGGAGCGTGGGAACGATCCAAGATGGATGTCTGCTGATGCACCGCCTTCGCGAGCAGGCTCGCTCCCACAAGGACCTTGGCGGTCTCAGTTGCTTTCATGCAAAAGTGTACCGGCGCGAAAAACAGGTTTTGTAACTTATTTTTGCGCGGCAGCCTTCTAGAATGATCCGTCCACAGAAATCTGACTGTCGAGCTGCCCATGCCTGCCTTGCGCCGTTTTTTCCCTGCCGTTGATCGCTGCGTTTTTTGCGTTGTACGTGATGGGGGTCGACCTATCTGGTGATCCGCATCGGCGTCGAATACTGGCCGCCGCTGTTGCTCGCCGGGGTGCGCTTTGTCATTGCCGGCAGCTTGATGTATGCCTGGCTGCGCTGGCGCGGTGCTCCGGCGCCGAGCTGGGCGTTCGGTTCGGTGTGGAGCAAATACCTGCCGTTGCCGCAGGGGGCGATGGCCAGTGCGGTGGAAATGCTCGTGGGCGGCGTGGTCTTGCTGATCGGCAGTGCGCTGAGTGGCGAGCACCTGCAAGCCATGCCGCCGCTCGAAGGCTGGCTGGCGCTGGCCTATCTGATTTTCTTTGGCTCGATCATCGCCTTCAATTCCTACATGTATCTACTCAAACACGTGCGCCCAGCGGCGGCGACCAGTTATGCCTACGTCAACCCGGCGGTGGCGGTGTTGCTCGGTGTGGTGTTTGTCGGCGAGACCATCGACATCGAAGAAGCGCTGGCGATGCTGGTGATCATCAGCGCCGTGCTGCTGATCAGCCTGCCGCAGTGGCGTCGACCGGCGCAGCCACCCGTGGAAGAGGCGAAAGCCGTTCCGACGGAAGCGCGTACGAATTAGGGTAAACTGCGCGGCATTGCATCCCCGCGTCATTTTTTCCTACGGTACTCCCATGACTTTCGCCTCCCTTGGCCTGATCGAACCCTTGCTGCGCTCCCTCGAGACGCTCGGCTACCAGACCCCGACGCCGGTGCAGGCGCAAGCCATTCCGGCGGTGCTGGCCGGTCGCGACCTGATGGCAGCGGCCCAGACCGGCACCGGTAAAACTGCCGGTTTCGCCTTGCCGCTGTTGCAGTTGCTGGCCATGGAAGGGCCGAAAGTCACCGCCAACTCGGCGCGTGCGCTGATTCTGGTGCCGACCCGTGAGCTGGCCGAGCAGGTCCATGAAGCCGTGCGCCAATACGCCGAGAACCTGCCGCTGCGCACATATGCGGTGTACGGCGGTGTCAGCATCAACCCGCAGATGATGAAGCTGCGCGGCGGCGTCGATGTGCTGGTCGCCACACCCGGTCGCTTGATCGACCTGTTCCGCCAGAACGCGCTGAAACTCAATCAGCTGCAAACGCTGGTGCTGGATGAAGCCGATCGTATGCTCGACCTGGGCTTCTCCGAAGAACTGGCGAACATTTACCGCATGCTGCCAAAAAAGCGCCAGACCCTGCTGTTTTCCGCGACCTTCTCCGATGACATCCGCCTGCTTGCCGGGCAGATGCTCAATGATCCGCTGAGCGTCGAAGTCAGCCCGCGCAACGTCGCTGCCAACACGGTCAAGCAGTGGATCGTCACCGTCGACAAGAAGCGCAAGGCTGAACTGTTCGTGCACCTGATGCGCAAGAACAAGTGGAAGCAGGTGCTGGTGTTCGCCAAGACCCGCAACGGCGTCGATGCGCTGGTGGAAAAACTTCAGGGCCTCGGTGTGAATGCTGACGGTATCCATGGCGACAAACCGCAGGCTACGCGCCAGCGCGCGCTGGACCGGTTCAAGCTCAGCGAAGTGCAGATTCTCGTGGCGACCGACGTCGCCGCCCGTGGTCTGGACATCGAAGACCTGCCGCTGGTGGTCAACTTCGATCTGCCGATCGTCGCCGAGGATTACATTCATCGCATCGGCCGCACTGGTCGCGCGGGTGCCACCGGTGAGGCGATTTCGCTGGTGTGTGCCGATGAAGTGAACATGCTCTCGGCGATCGAAATGCTGACGCGGCAGAACCTGAAGCGCCAGAACGAACCGGATTTCGAACCCGAGCACCGCGTGCCGGACACCGACGCCAGCGGTCAGGTGATCAAGAAGCCGAAGAAACCGAAGAAGCCGAAAGCGTCGGGCGGTGGCGGTGGTAAACGCAATCTGGGCAAGTGGGTCGACAGCGGCGAGACCTCGGCACCGGAGCCATCGATCAAGCCAGTGCGCAAAGTGCCGGTGTTCAATACTGGACCGCGTAAGCGTAAGCCGTGATTTGATGCGGCGTCTGCGATGACGCCTTCGCGAGCAGGCTCGCTCCCACAAGGGAACTCCTTGTCACTGGAGATCAATGTGGGAGCGAGCCTGCTCGCGAAGGATGCAACTCGGTTTTCAGTCGGACTGCTTAAGCCACTGCACAATACCCAGCCCTGCCGCCCGCCCACTGGCAAAACACCCAGTCAGCAAATACCCTCCGGTCGGCGCTTCCCAATCAAGCATCTCGCCGGCGCAAAACACCCCCGGCAGCGCCTTGAGCATCAAGCGCTCATCCATCGCTTCGAACTTTACGCCACCGGCACTGCTGATCGCTTCGTCCAGCGGACGGGTTTTCACCAGAGTCAGCGGCAATGCCTTGATCGCTCGCGCCAGAAGCGCGGGATCGGCGAATGTTTCGGCATCGGTCAGCTCGCGCAACAACGCCGCTTTCACGCCATCAATCCCCACCTGACTATGCAGATGCTTGGCCATTGAGCGCGCGCCGCGTGGTTTGCTCAGCGCCGCCTGCAATTTATCCACAGGGCGACCGGGCAGCAGATCAATGTGGATAACCGCCGCGCCATAGCGATTGATCTCTTCGCGAATCGGCGCCGACAGCGCATAGATCAGGCTGCCTTCGATCCCGGTCGCGGTGATCACGCATTCGCCCAGACGCGGGATATCGTCGTTTAACCCGATGGCGATGTTTTTCAGCGGCGCGCCGGCGAATTTGCTCACCATCAGCTCGCTCCAGGCTTGCACCTCGAAGCCGCAATTGCTTGGCTGCAACGGCGCCAGATCCACGCCGCGCTGCTCCAGCGGCAACATCCACGCGCCATCCGAGCCCAGGCGCGACCAACTGCCGCCGCCGAGGGCGAGCAGGGTGGCGTCGGGGTTTACGCTGATTTCGCCTTGCGGGCTGGCGATGCGCAGTGCACCGCTTGCGTCCCAGCCGAGCCAGCGATGGCGGGTGTGGATAACCACGCCGCTGTCGCGCAGGCGCTTGAGCCAGGCGCGCAACAGTGGCGCGGCTTTCATGTCGGTGGGAAATACGCGGCCGGAGCTGCCGATGAAGGTTTCGATGCCCAGTTCGTGAATCCACTGGCACAAGGCATCAGCATCGAATCCGCGCAGCAGCGGGGCGATCTGCGGTGCGCGCTCAGCGTAGCGGGAGAGGAATGCCGGGTAGGCTTCGGAATGGGTGATGTTCATGCCGCCGACCCCGGCCAGCAGGAACTTGCGCCCGACCGAGGGCATGCCGTCGTACACGTCGACGCGGATTCCGGCCTGGCTCAGCACTTCGGCGGCCATCAGGCCGGCGGGGCCACCGCCGATGATGGCGACGTGGGTGTTGGCGGGGGCGGAATTCTGGGTCATGGGCGTGCGCTGCGGTATGGCGGGACAAGGTGCGCATTCTAACAGCGCTGAACCCTGTGGGAGACACCATGTGGGAGCGAGCCTGCTCGCGAACGCGGTCTGTCAGTCAATTAGATGTTGTGGGTGCTAAAGCTTTCGCGAGCAGGCTCGCTCCCACCGGGGCTGCGGTGTATTTCGAGGCTGGTTAAAAAATAAACAGTGCGCTGGGCGCCATGCCCAGCCTGGCCTGCAGTCCCTTTCGCTCAGGTTATCCACAGGCAGTTCCACAGCGATTGTGGGTAACGCAGCACGGTTCAATGACAGCCGTGTGAATCCCAAACTCGTTGCGCGCTGTGATGGAGGATGCCGTGGCGGCGGGCGAGGGCGTGGCGATCCTTGCTGTAGCCGCCGCCGATCACCCCGACCACCGGGATGTCGCGGCCCAGGCAGTGGCGCATCACCCGTTCATCGCGCTCGGCTACGCCCTCGTCGGTCAATTGCAGATAACCGAGTGCATCGTCCTTGTGCACATCAACGCCAGCGTCGTAGAGCACCAGATCCGGTTGATACAGCGGCAGCAGGTAATTGAGCGTGTCATCGACCACCTGCAGATAGTCGGCATCGCCCATGCCTTTGGGCAGCGGGATGTCCCAGTCACTTTCGGCTTTGCGTGCGGGAAAATTCTTCTCGCAGTGCAGGGAAACGGTAATCGCCTCCGGCGTGTCGTGCAGAATCCGCGCGGTGCCGTCGCCCTGATGCACGTCGCAGTCGAAGATCAGCACGCGATTGACCCGGCCGCTCTGCAACAGGTACTGGCTGATGATCGCCAGGTCATTGAAGATGCAGAACCCGGCGGGGTAATCGTAGTGAGCGTGATGGGTGCCGCCGGCCAGATGACAGGCCAGGCCATGCTCAAGGGCTTGCTCTGCCGCAAGGATCGAACCGCCCACCGCGCGCACCGTGCGTCGCGCCAGCGCTTCGTTCCAGGGCAGGCCGAGGCGCCGTTGGTCTTCGCGGGACAACTCGCCGCTCATGTAGCGTTCGATATAGCTGCGGTCATGGGCGAGGGCGAGGATGTCGTTGGGACAGATCTGCGGGCGCAGCAGGTCGGCGTCGCGGGTCAGGCCACTGTCGACCAGGTGATCGCGCAGCAGCCGGAACTTGTCCATGGGAAAGCGGTGATCCGCGGGAAACTCGGGGCTGTAGTCTTCGTGATAGATCAACGGCAAGGGCATGGCTTGTTTCGCGCAGAACCAGGGAAAGAATGAACGATCCTACCAGCGATGTAGACTCAACGGCATGGAAATGGAGGGGACGATGGAGCCGATACTGGAGCTGCAAAGCGCGCGGTTATTGATGCGTCAGTGGCAGGACGAGGATTTGCCGGCATTCGCCGCGATGTGCGCCGATCCGCAGGTGATGCGCTACTTTCCGGCGCCGTTGACCCGGCTCGAAAGTGCCGCGCTGATCGGCCGCGTGCGCGGGCATTTTGCCGAGCATGGCTTTGGCCTGTGGGCGCTGGAGCGCAAGGACACGGGCGAGTTCATCGGTTTCACCGGGTTGGGCGTGGTCGGCTTCGATGCGCCGTTTACCCCGGCGGTGGAGATCGGCTGGCGTCTGGCCAAGGAACACTGGGGCCTGGGTTACGCCAGCGAAGCGGCGTGGACGGCACTGCGCGCGGGTTTCGACCAGTTGAAACTGGAGGAAATCGTCTCGTTTACCGCCGGGCAGAATGCGCAGTCGGAGAAGGTCATGCAGGCGATCGGCATGCATCACGATCCGCAGGATGATTTCGATCACCCCAAGCTTGCGCTCGATCACCCGTTGCGCCGCCATGTCCTGTATCGCATCAGCCGCGAACAATGGCTGCAAACCTTGCATGAATAAGCCGACACGGACGTTTACAATGGCCGCCATCGTATTTGGCCCGTGCCAGAACCTGAATCGTCCGCCGCAGCCAAGACTGCGCGGCCATTGCTTTGTGTGAGGAGAGTCTGAATGAGCCAAGTGCTGGAAGATCTGGTCGATCTGCTGACCCTGGAACCGATCGAAGAAAACCTGTTCCGTGGTCGCAGCCAGGATCTGGGGTTCCGCCAGTTGTTCGGCGGTCAGGTGCTCGGCCAGTCGCTGTCGGCGGCCAGTCAGACGGTGGAAGAGGCGCGTCATGTGCACTCGCTGCACGGTTATTTCCTGCGCCCGGGCGATGCCAAGTTGCCGGTGGTCTACTCGGTCGATCGCGTGCGTGATGGCGGCAGTTTCAGCACCCGCCGCGTGACGGCGATCCAGAAGGGCCACCCGATCTTTACGTGCAGCGCTTCGTTCCAGTACGACGAAAAAGGCTTCGAGCATCAGGGCCAGATGCCGGCGGTGGTCGGCCCGGAAAACCTGCCCTCGGAGCTGGAACTGATCCAGCAGCGTGCGCACCTGATTCCCGAGCACATGCGTGAAAAACTGCTGTGCCCGAAACCGATCGAAGTACGCCCGGTCACCGAAAAGGATCCGTACAACCCGCAACCGGCCGATCCGATCAAATATGTGTGGTTCCGCGCCGACGGCGCCCTGGCCGACATTCCTGCGCTGCACAAATACCTGCTGGCGTACGCCTCGGATTTCGGTCTGCTGACCACGTCGATGCTGCCCCACGGCAAGTCGGTCTGGCAGAAAGACATGCAGGTCGCCAGCCTCGATCACGCGCTGTGGTTCCACAATGATCTGCGCGCCGATGACTGGTTGCTCTACGCGATGGACAGCCCGTGGGCCGGCAACTCCCGTGGTTTTTCCCGTGGCAGCGTGTTCAACCGGGCCGGGCAACTGGTCGCTTCGGTGACTCAGGAAGGCCTGATCCGCCATCGCAAGGACTGGGCATGAGCCTGACCGAGGTTCGTCATTGGGTGTTCGACATGGACGGCACGCTGACTGTCGCCGTGCATGATTTCGCGGCGATTCGCGTGGCGCTGGCGATTCCGCCCGAGGACGACATCCTCACCCATCTAGCTGCATTGCCAGCGGATGAAGCGGCGGCCAAGCATGCCTGGTTGCTCGAGCATGAACGCGATCTGGCGTTGGGCTCGACCCCGGCCACCGGCGCGGTGGAGCTGGTGCGCGACCTGCATGCGCGCGGTTATCGCCTCGGCATTCTCACGCGCAATGCGCGGGAGCTGGCGCATGTCACGCTGGAGGCGATCGGCCTGGCCGACTGCTTCGCGGTCGAGGATGTGCTGGGTCGCGACGAAGCACCGCCGAAGCCGCATCCGGGCGGTTTGCTGAAACTGGCCGATGCCTGGCAAGTGCCGGCCAGTGACATGGTGATGGTCGGTGATTACCGCTTTGATCTGGATTGCGGCCGAGCAGCGGGGGCGCGGACGGTGTTGGTGAATCTGCCAGATAACCCGTGGCCGGAGTTGACCGATTGGCATGCGAAGGATTGTGTTGAGTTGCGGCGGATGCTGCAGGGCTGAGATCGTTGTTGTCTGATCGGACGCCTTCGCGAGCAGGCTCGCTCCCACAGGGGAATGCGTTCCAACTGTGGCATTTATTCCAAATGTGGGAGCGAGCCTGCTCGCGAAGGGGCCGGTGGATCCAGCAAAAAACTCACTGATCAAACAAAGCCTTCTGCCCCTCCGCTGACGTCAGCATGCCATCCCCGTCATGCCCGACCCCGGGCACTTCAATCAGCCGTTGATTGACCCCCTCAGGATGGCGACGCAGCAAATAACCGAAATACAGCTTCCCGCGCATCAAGCGGTAAGCCCCTTGCGCCTCGGCCGCGCAGCTCTTGTCCAGCGCTGGATGTTCCGGATCGACGTCCTGCTGCCCGAGCAGATAAATCACCTCGCGTTTGACGTAAGCGCTCTCGACCTGCAACGGCGTTTGCCCGCCGGCATACACCGGCATGTCCGCCAGACCGTACTTCCAGCGATTGAAGCCAGGACATTGCGCGTGATCGAACGCCACTGGCCGCTGCTCGTTGAAGTACGCATAAGAAGAAGGATTGGCCACCACATAGCGCAAGCGAATGCCGTTGGCCTTGAGCGCCGGCTGATCCTTGGCCAGCAGGGCGTAACGCTGTACCACCTGACCCCCGCCGGAGTGGCCGAAGATCACGATCTGCTTCACGTCCGGAAACTGTTTGCGATCGCTGACCCGCGCGACGATTTCATCCAGCGCCGCGTAGGAGCTCAGCGGATTCGGCGCGGTGGACAAGCCGCCGCCCATCCACTCGTTGCCCTGCCAGCGCAGCACTGTCGGCGGCAAGGAGTACAGGGTGACGTCGCTTTCATTGAGAAACTGCGGGGCGATCACCAGCGTGTGCGCAGTTTGACCGGCGAGTTCGGCGGCACTTTCCGCGCTTTTGCGGTAGGTCTCGGCGTTGCGCAGGCGACCGTGAATGACGATCAGCACCCGCTCGATCTTCTCCGGTGCCGGGCCGATGCCCACTGCCATTTCCCCGGCCTTGAGTTGCAGGCGACCGGGGCTGATCGCATCGACGCCGGCCGCTTGCGCGGTGCCGCCGATGAACAGTAACGCCACAAGCCATTTATGCATTTACAGGGTTTTCGCCGCGAAGGTGTCGCACTGGCTTACCTGGCCTTGCGCGAATCCGGTTTTGAACCAGCGCACCCTTTGCGCTGACGTACCGTGGGTAAACGAGTCCGGCACCACACGGCCCTGACCCTGTTGCTGCAAGCGATCATCGCCGATGGCGTTGGCGGCGTTCAAGGCTTCCTCGATGTCGCCCGGTTCCAGCCAGTTCAGGCGTTTCTGCGCGTTATACGCCCAGACGCCGGCGAGACAGTCCGCCTGCAATTCCTGGCGAACCAGCAAGCCGCCGTCGCCCTCCATCTGCCGGCCTTGCTGACGCGCCGCCTGCATCTTCGCCGAGACACCCAGCAGCGTCTGCACATGGTGGCCGACTTCGTGCGCAATCACGTAAGCCTGAGCGAAATCGCCAGCGGCTTTGAAGCGCTGCGACATTTCCTGAAAGAAGGCCATGTCCAGATAGACCTTCTGGTCGGCCGGGCAGTAGAACGGGCCGGTGGCAGAAGTGGCCATGCCGCATGCGGAGTTCACCCGATTGCTGAACAGTACCAGTGTCGGGTCTTTGTATTGGCGTCCGGCCTGCTGGAAGATCGGACCCCAGGTGTCTTCGGTGTCGCCGAGGATCGAGCGGACGAATTCAGCCTGTTCATCATTGGCCGGTGGCGCCTGGCGGGTTTGCGAGGTGGGCGCCGGCTGCTCCATCTGCCCGGTCAACTGGCCGAGGATCTGCATCGGGTCCTGGCCGGTGAGCCAGCCGATGCCGACAATCAGCACGATGGCCGTCAGGCTCAGGCCCTTGCCGCCACCGAAGCGCATGCCGCCGCCACCGCCGGCATCATCACCCCGGGCGTCGACGACGTTGTCACTGCGTCGGCCTTTTTTCCATAGCATGTGGGAATCCTCTTTTATTGCCGGTGATGAATCAGCTGCTGATGAGTGTTGCCGCTGTGTGAGTGTGGCGCCAGTCCGGTCATCCGTCCATGCACACGCGCCCACATGGTGCGGGCCTGGTATTGACGGTCGAGCGGGCCGTGAATTCAATCCCGAGAGAAATTTCTTCCGTCGCATTCATGAACCCGCTGTTTCGACGGCAGTCTGTGATGTTGCACACTTGCCGGGCGCCGAAGTGGCGGGAATCTTGCCTCAAGGTTTTGCCTGGCGGCGGTTTCCCGGCGAAGAAGAGTGCAACCTGTGCGGTTGCTGAAAGCTCAGCCGACTATGATTGCCACAACGATTGCCGCCAGCGCGAACGCTCGCCCGGATTTTTTTTCAGAGATTGCCAATGACCGTCAGCACCCCGCTCTCCGGTGTCAACCAGCCCTTCAAGGGGATTCTGCTGATTGTCGTGGCGACGTTCCTGTTTTCCAGTCACGACGCGCTGTCGAAATACCTCTCCGGTTTTTATCCGATCGTGATGGTGGTGTGGGCGCGCTATGTGGTGCACACCTTGTTGATGGCGGGGATTTTCCTGCCGCAGTCCGGCTTGCGTGTGCTGCGCACCAAGAAGCCGTTATGGCAGCTCGCCCGTGCCCTGTGCCTGCTCGGCACCAGCCTGTTTTTCACCACGGCGCTGCTGTACATCCCGCTGGCCGAAGCCACGGCGGTCAACTTCCTCGCACCGGTATTGGTCACCGCATTGTCGGTGCCGCTGCTCAAGGAACGCGTGACGCGCGGGCAGTGGATCGCGGTGATCTGCGGCTTCATCGGCGTGCTGATCATCGTCCACCCGGGCGGCGAACTGTTCACCCCCGCGATCCTGCTGCCGTTCTGCTCGGCACTGTTCTTCTGCTTCTACCAACTGTTGACGCGCAAGCTCGCCGAAGTGGACAGCCCGACCACCAGCAACTTCTTTGCCGGGCTGTGCAATACCCTGGTGATGAGCGCGCTGGTGCCGTTCTTCTGGCAGGTGCCGACGTGGACTCACGCCGCGCTGATGCTCGCGCTGGGCAGTTGCGGGATGACGGCGCATCTGTTCCTGACCCAGGCCTTCCGTCACGCCGCACCGGCATTGCTCGCGCCGTTCGGCTATTGCCAGATCGTCTTTGCCGGGTTGTTGGGCTGGCTGCTGTTCAATCACACCCCGAGCGGGTTGACGGTGATCGGTATCGCGGTGATCTGTTGCAGCGGATTGGCGGCAGCGTGGCAGCAGAGCCGGCGCTGAAGAAGGGATCCCGGTACAACTTGTGGGAGCGAGCCTGCTCGCGAAAGCGGTGTGTCAGTCACCCTGTTCAGTGGCTGACTTGACGCCTTCGCGAGCAGGCTCGCTCCCACAATGGGATGTATGCAGGCAGGTTATTCGGTAATGGTCGGAATCTTGCGCGGTGCCATGAAGTACATCCACGTCAGTGCGAGGAAGTACATCGCCGGGATCAGCGTGAACAGCACCGTGTAGTTGTTGTTGGTGACGGTGAGGATGTGGCCGACGATCTGGGTCATGAACATCCCGCCGATCGCCGCGCACATGCCGCCGAAGCCGAACACCGTGCTCATCATGTGCTTGGGCGTGTAGTCCATCACCAGGCTCCAGATGTTCGCAGTCCAGGCCTGATGCGCGCCGATCGCCAGCGAGATCGCCGCCACCGCCACCCACAGGTTCGCCGAGCCGGCGGCCATCACCACGCCGATGATGCAGCAGGCAAAAAGCAACATCGACAGCAGCCGCGCCTTGATCGAGTTCATGCCGCGACCGATCAGGAACGAGGACAGAATCCCGCCGCCGACACTGCCGAAGTCAGCCGTGACATAAATGATGATCAGTGGAATACCCATCTGCGTCACGTTGATGCCGAGGTTGTATTGCTGATTGAGAAACGGCGGCAGCCAGTACAGATAGAACCAGAACACCGGCGCGGTCAGCGAGTAGGCGAGGGCGAAGGCCCAGGTGCCGCGCATGCGCAGGATCTTGCTGAACGGCACGCGGGCCTGTTCCGGTTCGACTTGCTGCTGGATGTAATCGAGTTCCGACTGTTTAACCGTTGGGTGATCTTCCGGATTGAAATACTTCAAGCCCCAGAACAACAGCCAGATGCCGCCCAGTGCGGCCATGCACAGGAACGCCGCTTGCCAGCCCCACACATGCAGGACCAGTGGCAGCAGCATCGGCGTGAACATCGCGCCGACGTTGGTGCCGGCGTTGAAAATGCCGGTAGCGACTGCACGTTCACCAGCCGGGAACCACAGGCGCGTGGTTTTCACACAGGCCGGGTAGTTGGCCGCTTCCGTCAGGCCGAGGATGAAGCGGCAGACCATGAAGCCGACCGCTGAGGTCGCCAGGCCATGGGCGCCGGTCGCCAGGCTCCAGAGCAGCACGGCGCAGAAGAACACGCGCTTGACGCCGACCCGGTCGATCAGGCGTCCCTGCAGGACAAAACCGATCGCGTAGCCGACCTGAAACCAGAAGTTGATGTTGGCGTAATCCATCGCCGTCCAGCTCATTTCCTTGGCGAGGATCGGCTGCATGACGCCGAGGGCGGCGCGGTCGATGTAGTTGAGGGTGGTGGCAAAAAA
>Ga0308168_1003418_pt1 | contig 12151 bp, 8 predicted proteins | sample PhyCR2_FD_202133 | JGI IMG/M metagenome (GOLD analysis project Ga0308168, IMG submission 202133) | Phyllosphere microbial communities from UC Gill Tract Community Farm, Albany, California, United States - DLSLRC.R2 | ecosystem: Host-associated > Plants > Phyllosphere > Unclassified | place: USA... | reverse complement strand
CGGTTATAAAACCGAAGTCATGGGCGCGAGCTTCCGTAACACCTCGCAGATCCTGGAACTGGCCGGCTGCGACCTGCTGACCATCTCGCCGGACCTGCTGCAAAAGCTGGCCGACAGCGACGCCCCGGTCGAGCGCAAGCTGACCCAGGACGTCAACGATTCAATCGAACAGATCGAAGTCGACGAGAAGAACTTCCGCTTCATGCTCAACGAAGACGCGATGGGCACCGAGAAGCTGGCCGAGGGCATCCGCGCCTTCGTCGCCGATGCGAAGAAGCTCAAGAAGATGATCGAAGAGATGCGCTGATCCGCGCCATCCGCAAAAAAATAACGCCGGCTTCAAGCCGGCGTTATTTTTTGGTCCTTCTTTATTTAGGCAGTTTGTACTGCTGCTGCCGGTACAGCAGCGACGGCAGCATCACGTGCGCCAGCGCCTTGTTCACCTGCGCCTCGCCCGGCTTGTCGGCGCCGATCGCGAGCTGGCCGCTGGCGGCGTCGTAGCGGCCCAGCAGCGGCGCATGGTCCGGCGTGAGGATGGTGGCCGCGCCGTCTTCCAGGTAGGCGAAGTTGTTCTGGAACTGGATCAGGGCGCGGCCCGGGGCGGCGCTGTCGCGCACCAGGTCGCGGCCGATCATCGGGTGCTCGCTCGACACGCCCATCAGCGACAGCAGGGTCGGCGCGATGTCGATCTGGCTGGCGACGGTGCGGATGCGCTTCGGTTCGATGTCGGCGCCGAGGATCAGGCCCGGGATGTGGAACTTCTTGATCGGTACCAGGCTGTTGCCGTAGACCCGGGTGTCGTGGTCGGCGATGATCAGGAACACCGTGTCCTTCCAGTAGGCTTCCTTCTTGGCCGCGGCGATGAATTTGCCGAGCGCGAAATCGGCATATTTCACTGCGTTGTTGACGGTCTGCTTGGCCGTGTCGTGCAGGTCGATTCGGCCGTCCGGGAACTCGAAGGGTTCGTGGTTCGAGGAGCTGAAGATCAGGCTGAAGAAGGGTTTGTCCTGCGCGTGGAGAAGCTTCAGGCGCTCGAGCGACTTGTCGAACAGGTCTTCGTCGGACGCGCCCCAGCTACCCTCGAACTTCGGCTTCATCTGCGCACGGTCGACGATGTTCTGGAAGCCGTTCCCGGTGAAGAAGCTGCGCATGTTGTCGAAGTGCGCTTCGCCGCCGTACACGAACTCGGTGTTGTAGCCCTGCTCCTTCAGGCCCGCAGCCAACGTATAAAAATTCTGCTGCGACAGCGAGAGCTTGACCACGCTGCGCGCCGGCGTCGGCGGGAAGCCCGCCACCACGGCCTCGATGCCGCGCACCGACCGGGTGCCGGTGGCGTACAGCTGCTCGAACCACCAGCCTTCGCCCTTCAGCTTTTCCAGCTCCGGCGTGACCGGCAGGCCGCCCAGCGATTCGACGAAGGTCGCGCCCAGGCTCTCTTCGAGCACGATCACCAGGTTCAGGGGCCGGGCGCGCTGCACGGCCGCTTGCTGGCGGTGCAGGGTCGGCAGCTCCGCCTGCGGATACTGGTAAGTACTCAGCCAGGGCTGGGCCTTGACCTCGGCCAGCACGCGCTCGCGCGGCATGTCGCCGTAGATCTCCGACGAACGCGCTTCCTTGCCCAGCGAATTGACCGCGTCCAGCACCGACCACGGCGAATTGATGATCAGCGAATTGACCAGCGCATCCTTGGTCAGCGCGAACAGGGCCGGGTTCGCCGGCCGGTGCGCCGTCGTCGAGCGCACCTGGAAGAACACCAGCACCACCAGCAGGGGCCAGCTCAAGAGCACGGCGCGGCGCGGCCAGGTGACGGCGTCAAACGACGCGCGGCGCAGCACCCGGTACAGGGCCGCGCCCAGCAGCAGCGTGCAGGCCAGGCCGAGCAGCACCGCCGCGCGGAAGCCCTCCCACAGCATGGACATCACTTCCTTCGGATTGGCCAGGTATTCGATGAACAGGCGGTTCGGACGCACGTCGAACTGGGCGATGAAAGGCGGCGAGGCCGTTTCCATGAAGACGACGAAGACCAGCGCAAGGGTAGACCAGCCCGCGACCAGGGGCCGCCACCATCTCACGGCGAAGCGCTGCGCCAGCACCGGCGCCAGAATCAGCGGCAGCACGACGAAGTAGCCGAGCACGATCAGGTCGGCGCGCACGCCCTGCAGCATGATGGTGCCGAGCATGCCGGCTGCGCTCACCCGCTCCCACTGCCAGGCGACCAGCAGCGCGCGCGACAGCGTCAACAACGCCGCGCCGAGTAGAACCATCTGGACCAGGCCGGCGTACGGCCCGGCCCAGCGCGTGAGGCGTGCCAGGCGCACTGCCCAGCCATCGAGAAGTCGTGTAATGCGTTGCATGGAAGCCTGGAGAGAAGTGCGTTGGATTGACGCGCCCGGGCGCTGACGGCCCGGGCAGTAGGATGATTAAAGGATCACTCGCCGCCGAGCATCTGCACGGCGCCTGCGCCTGCACTCAGCAGCCAGGAGACGAGCAGCAGGAAGGCCATCAGCATGGCGAACAGGGTCGACAGGCGGCGCTTCTCGACCGGTGCTTCGAACAGCGCCGGCTTGCCGTAGCCGAAGCCGACGAAATAGGCGTAGAACACGGTGGCCATGTAGTGCACGGCGCCGAAGACTTCGCCCAATTCTCCCTTGCGTGGATGATCGACCAGGGCGTGCGACAGCGCGACCAGGGCCACATAGATCACCGAGGCGCCCAGCGGCGGCAGGTAGCCGCCCAGGTTCTCGATCCAGCGCGCGATGCCGGGACGGGTGCGCGCCAGGAAGGGCAGCACCAGGTTATGCGTCAGCCCCACGATCAGGATCAGCTTGAGCAGGATCGTCTTGTGGATGCTGCCGCTGCTGCCGATGGCGATGTTATGCAGGTTGGTCTCGGCCTGGCGGTTGTTCTGGACGAAAAAGTCCGGCGACGCCACCTTCAGGATGCGCTGGAACCAGCTGATCTCTTCCAGCGCCGCGAGCGCGACCAGCACCGTCAGGCCGGCCAACGCCAGCAGTTCCAGGCTCGAGCGCTGCGGCTGTTTCAGGCGTTCCGTGAACACGAAGCCGAGCATGCCGGCGATGACCGCGAAGCACAGGAACTGCATCCACTCGACGATGCCGTCTTCGACCAGCAGGCGCGACAACTGCTGGCTGTCGCCGGACCAGGCCACGGCCAGGCCCAGCAGGAAGACCTGGATTGCGATTGCCGTGACGATTACGGGGTGCTTGTACCAGGCCCCGTTTGGCAAAGTACTCGCTTTACTATTACTGTTTACCACTCACTTGCTCCTTGCTTGATGATAGATGTTCGATGCCGCCCGCCGCGAACAGCGGCTGCAGATCGGTCGGCTGCAGCTCGGGAGCCAGTCCCGGCTCGGCCTCGCCGTCGCGGCGCCTCGAGCGGACATGACGGCGTACCCCATGCCGCACCAGCGCCACCACGGCCCAGGCCCACAGCAGCGGGTCGACGATCGCGTCCCACAGGTTGCCGCTCGGGAGGCGCAGCAGCGTGTACAGCAGCAGCGCGCCCAGCAGCACGAGGGCGTGACCCCGCCCCTTTCCGCGCGCGATCGCCAGCGCGCAGCCGGCCACGCCCAGCAGCGCCAGCAGCGGCGCGCCGACCGGGCCGAAGGCGGCGTAATAATAACCCTGGGCCAGCAGGCCTATGGCGTCGAGATACAGGGCGGCGCCGGCGATCGCCAGCGGCGCGGCCAGCGAGACCGACATCATGACCGGCACCGGCTCCTTGCGCCAGCGCGCGTGCAGTCCCAGCAGGCAGCAACCCACCAGCAGGCCGCTCGGGTACTGGAAACCCAGGCCGAGCCCCCAGGCCGGCGACAGCGATCCCGGCAGGGCCATCAGCAGGGCCAGGCCGGCGGCCGCGGCGCCGAGCACATGGCGCCCGTGGCGCCAGCCCGACGGAATCAGCGCCGCCACCAGGGCCAGCAGAACGATTCCCCAGGCCAGCCGGCCATACACGATCTGGAACGCCAGGTCAGGCAAACTCATCAGATATTCTCTCCGGTGGCGATACGGTAGGTGTGATGCGCGATCGCCTGCCGCTGGTAGGTGTAGGTGATGTGCAGTTCCTGGCCGACCTGCTGCATCGTCGGATAGGAGAATTCGTCGCCGTCCTTGCCGTCGGCGATATCGCCGATCGTTCGCCAGACCTGGCCGTCCTTCGAGATCGACAGGCGCAGGGTGCTGCGCGAGGAATCGTCCGCGCCGACGTGGTTGTGCAGCATCAGCATCTCGCCGCCCGTCAGGCGGATCACGGCCAGCGAGGTGTTATGGCTCGACATGTCGAGCGCAGGCAGGTCTTCCCAGCTGGCGCCGTCGTCGCGGCTGACGGCCTGCTGCACGCGCTGCTCGCCGCTGGCGTCGCGCATCCAGGCGCGCACCTCGGTCGGCGAGACGCGCACGATGGCCGGCTGCAGCGTCGACATGCGCTCGCCGATGCGGCCGACGCGGGTCGGCTCGCCGTCGCGGTCGAAGGCCATCAGCATCGGGTATTTGATGCCGATCTCGAAATACAGGGGCAGCCACCAGCCGCCGTCGGCAAGGCCGACCGGCGAAGTGCGCACCAGCACGCTGGTATTGAACAGGGGCGACAAAGGCAGCATGCGGCGCGTCTCGAAACGGGCGCCGGCGTCGCTGGAAACCAGGTGCACGACGCGCGAGGCGGCCCATCCGCCCAGGCCGGTCGCCACCACATATAAATGCACGCGGCCGTCCGGCGCGGTCCAGGCGACCGGATTGCCGATGCGGCGCACGCCGAAACCGAGCGCCTTGCCCAGGCTCTCGCGGCTGGCCACTTCCCAGGGCGCGCTCCATTTGCCGTTGGTCCAGCGCGCGGCATACACCTTGACGTCGGGACCGCTTTCGCGGCTGCCGGCCCACCAGAACGCGAGCATGCCCCCCGGCACCGAGGCCAGGGTGCTGGCGTGCGCGGACGGCGTATTCGGGGGCATCGGGATCAGCGACTTCGACGTTTCGGTCAGCACGGCCCGGGTCGGCAGGCTGCTTGTCGCCTGGCCCGGGGGCGGCGCGGAGACGGTCCAGCGCCGTGCCTCGGCCGTGAACGCGGCCAGCACGATCAGGACACAGGCAATCACCGTACGTGGCCGCGTTCGTGCCCGATTATGCAGCGCTGTCAGGGATGTCTCCATGAAGTCCGGATAACAAAGGCCGGTGTGCGCCTTGCTTGCAGCAAACGCCTACGGCTCTCTTGAATGAATGATCGGCACGCCCAGACCGGCCGCGCAGTAAAGGCGTGATCCTACAGGAAAGAAATTGATTTGGGACAAACTTGTTGGATATACGCCATATGAAATATGCATACGGCGGCGCCCGGCGCGGGGATGCGCCGGGTACGATCGATCGGCGGCCGCTTACCTGCTGCGCACGCCGTCGAGCACGGTGCCGATCATGTTGTCACCGAGGGCGACCAGGCTGAAGGAACCCGGCTCGAACATCCAGTTGCGGATCAGGCCATCCATCAAGGCCCACATGCCGGTGGCCAGCAGGCGCGGATCGACGTCCTGCCGGATCAGTCCGCCGGACTGGGCAAGTTCGAGGCGCTCGACCACCTGGGCGGTCAGGTCGCCCTTGCTCTGGCGCCGGCGCACGCGCACGGCGTCCATTTCGCTGACGAATTCCACTTTCAGCGAGGCAATCTCCAGGACGCGGCGCGCCTGCGGATTGGTTTCCGTCACGCGGAAGATTTCGACGAAGAACTGGCGCAGGTCGGCCAGCACGGTGCCTGCATCCGACTTGCCCAGGCTGCTCAGGGCGCACTCGAAAGGCAGGGTCACCCGCTCCATCATGGCGTTGAACAGCGCGCCCTTGTCGTCGAAATGCCAATAAATCGCACCGCGCGTCACGCCGGCGGCCGTTGCGATATGCTGCAAGGTCGTACGCGATACACCTTGTTCGACAAACAATTTCTCCGCAGCATCTAAGATGCTGTCTCGCGTGGCTGCCGCTTCTTCCTTGGTCCTGCGGGCCATGTCTTCTCCGTTTTTGTGTGGTCCTGCACGTTAAACATACACTCGTGATAGTATATAAAAAATTGCGACAAAGCCAGTGATGCAACCGTGCGCAGGTCCGAAAGGTTACCTGGGGGCGGTTGCATCTTTTCCAAAAAACCAGAAGGAAGCACGTAATGCGCTCTGCCCACTCCTCACAACTATCCCTCACTCGGATCGCCGCCTGCACGCTGATGGCCGTGACCCTGCTGTCGGCCTGCGGCAAGAAAGACGCGGCCCAGGCCGGCCCCGGCGCCGGCGGCCAGATGCCTGCGCCCGAAGTCGGTGTCGTCACCACCCGATTCGAAACGGTCGCGCTGCAAACCGAACTGCCGGCGCGTGCCGAGCCGGTGCGCACCGCCCAGGTCCGCGCCCGCGTCAACGGAGTGGTGCTCAAGCGCCTGTTCACCGAAGGCAGCGAAGTCAAGGAAGGGCAGTCGCTGTTCCAGATCGACCCCGCACCTTACCAGGCCCAGCTGGCCGCCGCCCAAGCCGACCTCGGCCGCGCCCAGGCCACGCTGACCCAGGCCGCCGCCCAGGCCGAACGCTACAAGCCGCTGGTCGAAGCCAACGCCATCAGCAAGCAGGAATATACCAACGCCGTCGCCGCCCAGAAGCAGGCCGAAGCCGCCGTGGCCGCCTCGCGCGCCCAGGTGCGCATCGCCCAGATCAATTCCGGCTACGCCAGCGTGAACGCGCCGATCTCGGGCCGCATCGGCCGCGCCCTGGTCACCGAAGGCGCCCTCGTCTCGGCGACCGAAGGCACCGAACTGGCGCTGATCCAGCAAACCAGCTCGATGTACCTGAACATCACCCAGTCGGCCACCGAACTGCAGCGCCTGCGCAAGCAGGCCGCCAATGGTAACGGCCTGGCCAAGGACATGCCGGTCACCGTCCTGCTCGACGACGGCACCGAACTGGCAACCAAGGGCCGCCTGCTGTTCTCGGACGTGACCGTCGATCCGGGCACCGGCCAGGTGACCCTGCGCGCGACCGTCCCTAATCCGGACAACGCCCTGCTGCCGGGCCAGTACGTGCGCGTGCGCGTGGCCCAGTCGCAGGTCCCGAACGGCATCGTGGTGCCGCAGCAGGCCGTCACCCGCGGCGGCGCCCAGGGCGACACCCTGATGGTCGTCGGCGCCGACAACAAGCCGACCCCGCGCACCGTCAAGATCGCGTCGGGCCAGGGCTCGAACTGGGTCGTCACCGAAGGCCTGAAGGAAGGCGAACGCGTGATGGTCGACGGCTTCCAGAAGCTGCAGATGCTGCCGCCGGGTACTCCGGTCAAGGCAGTGCCATGGCAGCCGCGCGCGGAAGCGACTGCCGCTGCTCCTGCCGCCGCACCAGCCGCGCCAGCGGGCGGCCAGAACGCCACGGCCAATGCAGGCCAGGCCGCCGCCAACAACGCGCGCCAGCTGCCGGCTTCGGCCCCGTCGGGCTCCACCGCGGGCGCCGCACCGGCCGCCGCCTCGACCGCACGCTAAGCGTTCCAGGCACAGAACAGGACTAATGCAATGGCACGTTTCTTTATTGACCGCCCTATTTTCGCCTGGGTGATCGCGCTGTTCATCATGGTGATCGGCGCGGTCTCGATCACCCAGCTGCCGATCGCCCAGTATCCGAACGTGGCTCCGCCATCGATCGTGATCAACGCCGCCTATCCCGGCGCGTCGGCACAGACCCTGGAAGATTCCGTGATCTCCGTCATCGAACGCGAGATGAACGGCTCCCCGGGCCTCGTCTACATGGAGTCGAGCAGCACCGCCAACGGCAGCGGCTCGATCACCCTGACTTTTGAAACCGGCACCAATCCGGAGCTGGCCCAGGTCGACGTCCAGAACCGCCTGTCGCGGGCGGCCCCGCGCCTGCCGGCGGCGGTGAACCAGCAGGGCGTGCGCGTCGACAAGGTGCGCGCGAACTTCCTGCTGTTTACCATCCTGTCGTCGGACGATCCGAAGTGGGACCCGATCGCGCTGGGCGACTACGCCTCGCGTACCGTCCTGCCCGAGATCCAGCGTATCAAAGGCGTCGGTACCGCGCAGCTGTTCGGTACCGAGCGCGCGATGCGCGTCTGGATCGACCCGGCCAAGCTGGTGGGCTTCCGCCTGTCGCCGGCTGATGTGAACAACGCGATCCGCAGCCAGAACGCCCAGGTGGCCTCGGGCACCATCGGCGACCTGCCGCTGGCGCAAGGCCAGGAAATCACCGCGACCGTGGTCGTGACCGGCCAGCTGTCGACCGTCGAACAGTTCGGCAACATCGTGCTGCGCGCGAACCCGGACGGCTCCACCGTGCGCCTGAAAGACGTGGCCCGCCTCGAAATCGGCGGCCAGGCCTATGGCACCTCGGCGCGCCTGAACGGCAAGCCGTCGACCGGTATCGGCGTCCAGCTGGCGCCGTCGGGTAACGCGCTGGAGACCGCAAAGCTGGTACGCCAGCGCATGGACGAACTGTCGAAATTCTTCCCGCACGGGATGAAGGCCACCGTGCCGTTCGACAGCTCGAAGTTCATCGACATCTCGATCGAGCAGGTGCTGCATACCCTGGTCGAAGCGCTGGTGCTGGTGTTCCTGGTGATGTACCTGTTCCTGCAGAACTTCCGCTATACGATCATCCCGACCATCGTGGTTCCGGTCGCGCTGCTCGGTTCCCTCGGCACCCTGCTGGCGCTGGGCTATTCCATCAACGTGCTGACCATGTTCGGCATGGTGCTGGTCATCGGTATCGTCGTCGACGATGCGATCGTTGTCGTCGAAAACGTCGAACGCATCATGTCGGAAGAAGGCCTGCCGCCGCTGCAGGCAACCCGCAAGGCGATGAGCCAGATCTCGGGCGCCATCATCGGCGTGACCGTGGTCCTGATGTCGGTGTTCGTGCCGCTGGCCTTCTTTGCCGGCGCGGTCGGTAACATCTACCGCCAGTTCGCGGTCGTCATGGTGTCCTCGATCGCCTTCTCGGCCTTCCTGGCGCTGTCGCTGACCCCTGCCCTGTGCGCGCACCTGCTGAAGCCTGTCGAAGCCGGCCACCACCACGAGAAGAAGGGTTTCTTCGGCTGGTTCAACCGCCGCTTCGCGCGTACCGCCAAGGGCTACGAAGGCTGGGTCGGTAAGCTGATCCGCGGCTCGGGCCGTGCGCTGGTCGCCTTTGTCCTGGTGATCGGCCTGGTCGTGCTGCTGTTCAATCGCCTGCCGAACTCCTTCCTGCCGAACGAAGACCAGGGCTACGTGATCGCCAACATCCAGCTGCCGCCTGGCGCGACGCTGGAGCGCACCAATGAAGTCATGCGCACCGCCGAAAACTTCATCATGAAGCAGCCGGAAGTGGCGAACATGGTCAGCGTGCTGGGCTTCTCGTTCTCGGGCGCGGGCCAGAACATGGCGCTTGCCTTCATTCCGCTGAAGGACTGGAGCGAGCGCAAGGGCGAGAACTCGAGCGCCCAGGCCCTGGCCGGCCGCATCATCGGCGGCCTGTCGGGCGTGCGCGATGCCTTCATCTTCGCACTGTCGCCGCCGCCGATCCCGGAACTGGGCCGCGGCACCGGCTTCAGCTTCCGTCTGCAGGACCGCGGCGGCAATGGTCACAACGCCCTGCTGGCGGCGCGTAACCAGCTGCTCGGCATGGCTGCGCAAAGCCCGGTGCTGACCGGCGTGCGTCCGGAAGGCCTGGAAGACGCACCGCAGGTCATGCTCGACATCGACCGCGACAAGGCGCAAGCCCTGGGTGTGAGCTTCGATTCGATCAACACCGCGATCTCGACCGCGCTGGGTTCGTCGTATGTGAACGACTTCCCGAACGCCGGCCGCCTGCAGCGTGTCGTGGTGCAGGCCGAAGCCAGCGCCCGCATGCAGCCGGACGACCTGCTGCGCCTGAACGCCCTGAATGCCCAGGGCCAGCCGGTGCCGCTGTCCTCGTTCGCCACCACCAAGTGGGTGACCGGTCCGATGCAGACCCTGCGCTACAACGGCTATCCGGCGATGAGCATCTCGGGCGATGCCAAGCCGGGCTATTCGACCGGCGACGCGCTGGCCGAGATGGAAAAGCTGGCCGCCAAGCTGCCGCCCGGTTTCGCCTTCGAGTGGACCGGCCAGTCGCGCGAGGAACAGCTCTCCGGCGGCACGATGGGCATCCTGATGGCCTTCTCGCTGCTGGCGATCTTCCTGGCCCTGGCCGCGCTGTATGAAAGCTGGTCGATCCCGGTGTCGGTGCTGCTGGTGGTGCCATTCGGTATCCTCGGCGCCGTGCTGGCCGCGATGCTGCGCAGCTACCCGAACGACGTGTACTTCAAGATCGGCCTGGTGACCATCATTGGTCTCGCGGCGAAGAACGCGGTGCTGATCATCGAATTCGCGAAGGACCTGCAGGCGCAGGGACGCTCGCCGATGGAAGCGGCGATCGAGGCGGCGCACCTGCGCTTCCGTCCGATCATCATGACCTCGCTGGCCTTCATCCTCGGCGTGCTGCCGCTGGTGATCGCAGGCGGCGCCGGCTCGGCCTCGCAGCGCGCGATCGGTACCGGCGTGATGGGCGGTATGATGACCGCGTCGACGCTGGGCGTGCTGTTCGTCCCGATGTTCTTTGTCGTGGTGCGCAAGATCTTCAAGGGCAGCGAACGCCAGCGCAAGAAGTACGCGCACGAAGAAGATGCCGCGACCGCAATTCAGGAAAAAATATGATCGCTCACATTAAAAAACTGACTCCACTTGCTGTTGCAATGACGCTGGCTGGTTGCATGTCGCTGGCGCCGAAGTACGAACGTCCGGCCGCCCCGGTGGCCCAGGCCTTCCCTGAACTGCCGAAGGCCGGCGGCACCACGCTGCCGACGGCGACGTCGGAAGCCCCAGCCAACCTGCAATGGCAGCGCTTCTTCGCCGACGCGCGCCTGCGCCAGCTGATCGAGCTGTCGCTGGCGAACAACCGCGACCTGCGCGTGGCGATCCTGAACATCGAGCAGGCGCGCGCCCAGTACCGCATCACGCGCGCCGACCGCGTGCCGACCGTCTCGGCGATCGTCAGCGGCAACCGCCAGACCACCGGCGAGGACACGCCGATCCAGAGCGTGTACCAGGCCGGCTTCGGCGTCTCGGCTTTCGAGCTCGACCTGTTCGGCCGCGTGCGCAACCTGTCGCAGGCCGCGCTGGCGCAATTCCTCGCCACCGAGGAAGCGCGCAAGACGACGCAGATCAGCCTGATCGCCCAGGTAGCGAATACCTACCTGACGATGCTGGCCGACGAAGAGCTGCTGGCCATCACCGAGCAGACGCTGAAAACCCGCGAAGAGTCGGACCGCCTGACGCGCCTGCGTTTTGAAAACGGTGTGGTCTCGAAGCTGGAACTGCAGCAATCAAGCTCGCTGGTCGAGACCGCGCGCGCCACGCTGGCGCAATTCCAGCGCCAGCGCGCCCAGGACGTCAACCTGCTGACCCTGCTGGTGGGCCAGACCATCCCGGACAACCTGGTGCCGGGCGCCACCCTGGCGACGACCGAGCTGCCTGATTTGCCAGCCGGCCTGCCGTCCGACCTGCTGATCGCCCGTCCGGACATCCGCGCGGCCGAGCAGCAGCTGATCGCGGCCAACGCCAACATCGGCGCGGCGCGCGCGAACTACTTCCCGCGCATCTCGCTGACCGGCTCGGTGGGCAGCGCCAGTACCGAGCTGTCCGGCCTGTTCAAGTCCGGCTCATTCGGCTGGACCTTTGCGCCGCAGGCCGTGCTGCCGATCTTCGACCTCGGCCGCGTGAGCGCTGGCGTCGACGCGGCCAGGGCCGGCCGCGACATCGCGGTGGCCCAGTACGAGCAGTCGATCCAGACCGCCTTCCGCGAAGTGGCGGACGCGCTGGCCGGCCAGGCCACCTTCAGCGAGCAGCTGCGCGCCCAGCGCGCCGTCGCCATCGCCGAGCAGGACCGCTTCAACCTGTCCGACCTGCGCTACCGCAGCGGCGCGGCCAGCTACCTCGACCTGCTGGACGCCCAGCGTTCGCTGTTCCAGGCCCAGCAGGCCGCGGTGCAGGCGAACCTGGCGCGCCTGCAGAACCAGGTCACGCTGTACCGCGTGCTGGGCGGGGGCTGGAGCGACACGCGTGTAACGGCTGCGTCGGAGGCGCAGGCGGCGCGCTGATTTGTCGGCTG
>Ga0308168_1003416_pt1 | contig 12152 bp, 9 predicted proteins | sample PhyCR2_FD_202133 | JGI IMG/M metagenome (GOLD analysis project Ga0308168, IMG submission 202133) | Phyllosphere microbial communities from UC Gill Tract Community Farm, Albany, California, United States - DLSLRC.R2 | ecosystem: Host-associated > Plants > Phyllosphere > Unclassified | place: USA... | reverse complement strand
ACGAATTCCAGCCCGCGCGAGCGCGTGTTGACGGCGTTCGAGAAGATGTTGATGCCGGTCTGGACCACGGTCGGGTCGAGCACGTTGCCGTTGGCCAGGATGGCGGCGGTGACGGCCGGCGAATTGACCGCGCCGCCCGAGCCGTACAGCGAACCGGAGCCGACGATGCGGTCGCGGATCGTGATCTGGTAGGCGTCCAGCGTGATGGCCAGGTTGGCCTGCGGGTTGAGCACGATGCCGGCGCTGATGTTGGTCGAGGCTTCCGGTTTCAGGCCGTCGATGCCGACCAGGCGCGCGCCGGGCGAGTTCGGCGCCAGCTGCACGAAGGCGCTGCGCGGCGAGACGTTGGTCGCCGAATAATAGGACTCGGCGAGGGTCGGCGCGCGGAAGCCGTTCGACCAGGTGGCACGCACGGCCGCCGCCGGCGAAAAGTCGTAGCGGCTGGTCAGCTTGCCGACGCGGGCGCTGCCGAAGTCGCTGAAGCGCTCGTAGCGGCCGGCCAGGTCGACGGTCCAGCCCTTGACAGGTTGCCCGGCCAGGTTGACGTAGACCGCCTTGTTATTGCGGCTGTGCTCGCCCGCATCGGTGAGCGAGAAGCCGGGGAAGGATTGCGACCCTTCCTTGTAGCGCGAAGCGGCGTCGCCGGCGCCGATGGCGTAGGTGTCGCGCCGGTGTTCGAGGCCGACGGCAAAGGTCAGCGGCGTGGCCCAGCCGGTGTCGAATTCGTGGCTCAGGTCGAGGTTGTTGGTCCACTGGCTGGCCACGAACTGGCCGGCATGGAAGTCGAGCGGGGTGGCGCCGGTGTCGTTGAACAGCGAGATGTTGGCCGAGTGCGCGACGCCGATGTCGGCCTTGTCCTTGCCGTAGGTGCTCGACAGGTCCCAGCGCCAGGCGCCGGGCAGCTGGCCCTTGATGCCGGCGGTGAAGGCGAAGTCTTCCTCGTCGAAGGTTTCCTGCGGCGAGAAGCCGGTCGGGTAGATCGACGGCAGCCGGTCCGGCGTACGGTAGTTCTCGAACGCGGCCGCCTCTTTCTTGCCGTAGGTGGCGAAGCCGTACAGGCTGAGGTTGGGCGACAGCTCGGCGCCGAAGTTGGCGGCGGCGATGTGCTGGCGGTACTGGGCGTCGCCGGAAATATGGTTGACGTTGGGGTAGCCCGGGTGGTTGCGCAGCTGCGGGTAGCGCAGCAGGTTGGCGGCGTCGATCACGCGCGGGTCGATCCCGCCGCGGTCCGAGAAGCCGTGGTACTTGGTCTCCAGGGTCAGGCTGAGGAAAGCGTCGGTGAAGGGCGTGAGGCCGAGGTTGACGCTGCCGTCGCCGGTGCGGCCGCCACCGTCGCCATAGCCGCCGCCGTTGACGTTGCCGTTGCCGCCCTGGTAGTTCGACTTCAGGATGATGTTGACCACGCCGGCGATGGCGTCGGTGCCGTACTGCGCGGCGGCGCCGTCCTGCAGCACCTCCACGTGGTCGATCGCCGCCACCGGGATGTAGTTCAGGTCGGCCGCGGCGCCGCCCTGGTAGGGGCCGCCCAGCACGGCCAGGTTGGCGGTGCCGTGGCGCCGCTTGCCGTTGACCAGCACCAGCGTGTTGTTCGGCGACAGTCCGCGCAGGCGCGCCGACAGCGTCATGTTGGCCATGTCGCCGCCGAAGGCCTGGGCGGTCAGCGAGGGCAGGTTCTGCGACAGCGCCTGGATCAGGTCCGGCTGGCCGGTGCGCGCCAGCGAGGTGGCATCCAGCACCTGCACCGGCGAGGCGCTGTTTTCGACTTTCAGGCCGGCGGCGCGGGTGCCGGTGACGATCACGACGCCGCTGTTGACGGGACCCGTCGCCGGCGCTGCGGCGGCGGCATCCGGCGGCGCGACTGCTGCCTTATCGTCGTCGGCCGCGTGGGCAAGTCCCAGACTGCAGGACAGGACGCCGGCGGCGACGCCGGAATGGAGAATGGCCTTGTGCATGTTGTACCCCTGATCTTGGAAAAACGTCGTTGTTGGAATGCGTGTCGGGCGGTGCGTTTATTTTTTGGCGGCGACGACCTCGATCTCGACCAGCCAGCCGGGGTTCGACAGTGCCGCCACCTGCACCACGGCGCGCGCCGGCAGGTTGGGCTGGGCGCCGCCGAAGAAGCGGGTGTAGCCTTCCATGAAGCCGGCGACGTCGGCCTTGCCGTTCTTGGCGGGGTCGCCGACCAGGAACACCTGCATCTTGACCACGTCGCCCATCGTCAGGCCCATGCCCTTCAGGACGTCCTGGATCTTGGTGAGCACGCCGACGGTCTGGGTCCGGGTGTCACCGAAGGCGGCCAGCGAATTCGGGTCGGCCGCCTTGTCGACGGCCGGCGGCACCTGGCCGCTGATGAAGTGGATCGTGGTGCCTGCCGGCAGCGTGACCGCCTGGGCGATCGGGAAATCCGAATTCGGGATCTTGTGGCGGACGATGGCCTGGGCGCCGGCGAGGGCGGGCAGCATGCCGAATGCGGAAACGAGTACGGCAGCGAGTGCGGTGCGGGATGGTGTCATGGTGGCTTTCGCTAGTGGGATATCAATGCTTGTTGCCGAAACGGCTGTGCGTGGCGGGTCCGACGCCGAGTGCGAGGCGACGCGCGCCGACTGCCTGCTCGTCCAGCGGGGCCGCGCTGTTGCCCCAGCTGCTGCGCACGTAGCTCAGCACCTGGGCAATGTCGGCGTCGTCCAGGCTGCCGGAGAAGTCGGGCATGCCGCCGCGGCCCTTGAGCAGCACGGTGGCGACGTCGTCCGGTGCGCCCTGGACGAAGCCGTTGCCGGCCAGGGCCGGGAACGCGCCCGGGATGCCCTTGCCGCTGGCCTGGTGGCAGGCGGCGCAGTTCTTGGCGAACAGGGTCTTGCCGTCCGCTGCAGGGGCCGTGGCCGGGGCCTGCGCCTGCGCACCGCAAGCGGTGGCCAGCAGCGCGGCCAGGGTCAGGATGTGGCGCTTCATGCGTTGCCTCCCATGGTGGCCCGCTTGTGCAGCTGTTCGATCTGCTGCCAGGCCGATTCGATGGCGCCGGCCTGCCAGCCGGTCAGGTAGCTCAGGTGTTCGCCGGCCAGCAGGACGCGGCCTTCGCCTTCGAGCAGGACCGGGTAGGCGTTCTTGCGTCCGGCTTCGTCCCATTCGGCCCAGCCGCCCAGGTTGTACTGGACGCGGTGCCAGGCCACCGAGAACGCGTTCTCGAAGGCGCTGCGGTACGGCGGGAAGATCTTGGCGCCGGCGTCCAGCGCGAATTCGGTGCGCTCGGCCGGCGACAGCGCGCTGACCTCGATCGCATCCAGCGCGTAGTGGTAATAGCCAAGCAGCACACCCTTCTTTTGCTGCCAGCCGGAGGAGGGCAGCGAGATCGTATTGATGCCCTTGATGTCGGTCAGCACGTGGCCGCCGTAGATCTGGTCGTCTTCCTCCCAGAAGCGGCGCTTCATCTGCAGCCCGATCTTGCCGACCGGGGCATAGGACACCGCCTTCAGGGCGGTCTTGAAGCGGTCCGAGAAATCGGTGTCGAGGGTGCGCAGGATCGACAGCGGCATCGCGCACAGGCAATAGTCGGCTTCGACGGTCGAGACCTTGCCGCTGGTCGTGTCCTTGACCGCGACCGTCACCTTGCCGGGTGTCTGGCGCAGGCTCTGCACTTCCTGGCCGTAGCGGATCTTCCTGCCGAGCCGCTTGGAAAAGGCCTGGGCGATGCGGTCCATGCCGCCGACCGGCTGGAACATGGTCGCGTGCATCGGGAATTCCTGCACCGCGCTGTACACCTTGCCGACCCGCGACGACAACAGCTCGCGGAAGCCGAGCGGGTCATGTTGCTGGCCCGGACGCAGGCCGGCGCCGGGATTGACCGCGTAGCCGGCGCCATTGCGGCCGCGGTAGACCAGGTCCTTCTTGGTGAGGGCGCCTTCGTGGGTGAGGTAGTCGAGCAGCAGCATGCGGTCGTCGGCGGTCAGCTCGGCGTCCAGCTGCTTGGCCTGCACTGACTTGGCCAGTAGTTCGGCCACGTGGCCGCGCATGTCGGCCTTGACCTGTTCCTGGCGCAGGCGCTTGCCCGAGAACGGGCCGGCGTCTTCCATGTACATCCAGGCATGGTCGTTGTCGTTGACCATGACTTCGAGCGGCACGTCGAACAGGCGCGTGTAGTACAGCGTCGACTGGTGGTCGAGCGGGATGCGCCAGGGGCCGTGGTTGATGTACTGGCCTTCATCGAAGCGGCAGGTCTGCGTCTCGCCGCCCAGTTCCTGCAGGGCGAAACCCTTGCGCGCTGTCTGGCAGCGGCCACCGGCGAAGGGCCGCGCTTCCAGCACTTCGACCTGGTAGCCGAGCTTGCCGAGCTCGAAGGCGGCGGTCATCCCGGCCAGGCCGGCGCCCAGGATGACGACCTTCTTGCCCTTGCCGCTGCCGGACAGTTCGGGCGGCGCATGGGTCGTCGATGCGATCCCCATGCCCCAGGCATTCATGGTGTTGAGTAAGAGGGCCGAGCCGCCGACGGCGGCAGCCCGGAATAGAAATTCGCGTCGAGTAAGCGACGGGGTCGTACTGATCATCCGCACCTCATGGGTTGTTACGGGGGCTTGCTGCCTTTGTGTTTCAGCAATACCTGTGCCAACGAGATGAGGTAGGCGGATTTTTATTTAGTTGAAAATAAAGTTTTATGCTGCTCTGCTTAAACAGAATTCGGTGCGGTCCAATGTCAGCGAATAAAGTTTGAAAAATCATGCGACCCCGGCTTTTGTATGGACAGGGCCTGCCGGCATACTTGAAATGTCGTAAATACTTTGTTTTTCTTAAACAAACTATGTTCGGTGGTCGCGCTGCGCGCCTATGGCGTATGCATACGCTGCACCTGGATCGTCCATGGCCGGTCGCGCCGCGCTCGTTTTGGTGCGCTGCACCAATGCGGCCCGGCTTGCACCTGATTGGCTAGTGGCGACGTCCAATGCAGCGCAACTGGCATCAGAGCTTTTTCAAGAAACAAGCCCTGCGCGTTTGATCCATATCAAACGTGGCAAGCTCATCGACCGTAGTCTGCTTCGTGTGGTGCACCGCATGCACGCCTTACATGCGGGGTAGTGATGCAGCGCAATCATTACTGCGGCAGGTCGCTGCGGTATGTCAATAAACCGTTTATTTGATTTTTCATCCACCCATTACAGCGAGGTGAATCATGTATCCATTTCCACATTCCGTGAACCCGGCCATGCGTTCCCACATCGACGCCCAGACCGCCTATATGAATGACGTGTCGAAGTCGATCTTCCGGTCCTTCCAGCAGATGATGGACCTCAACATCCAGCTGACCCAGACCATGCTGGAAGAAACGGCCATGATCGGCAAGCAGATGGTCAGTGCCGACCGCCAGTCCGAGGTGCTGGGGGCGGCCGCCTCGCGTGCCCAGACGGCCAGCGACAAGCTGCGCGCCTACCAGCAGCACATCACGCGCCTGGCAGCCGACACCCAGGTCGAGCTGGCCCGCGTGACCGAACAGCACGGGCAGACCACGGCCCGCACCGCGCGCGTGCTGGCCGACGAAGTGGCGCGCGACGCCACCGAGCAGACCGAACGCGGCCTGCGCGCCCAGCAGGAAACCGCGCGCCAGTTCACCGATCCGTTCATGCGCGACGGCGGTGCCCAGGCACGCACGGGCACGCCGAACGGGCAATCGGGCATGTCGATGGGGAATGGTGAAAGCAGCATCGCGGGCCAGTCGGTGCCGGGCGCCGACAAGCAGCCGGCGGGGCAGGCGGGACGTGGTGCGTCCGCGCACTAGGGGCCAGGCTGGCCTGACGTGAAAGCAGGCCGGAGAAGAAGGTTGGAGAAGAAGGCAGGAGAAGAAGGTTGAAGAAGAGGGCCAGGGTTGGTGTGGTGCAATGCACCACACCAACCCTGGCATGCACTGTATTGGTTAGCGGGTCAGCGGGTCAGCGTTGCAGTTCGGCCATGCCGCCGCCGTCCTTGTCCAGCCAGTAGCTGAACTGGCCGAAGCTGGGCACGGCACCGGGGTCGCGGTCGCGGTAGAACTCGTCGAGCATCTGGCGGTAGGCGCCACGCCGCGAAAAGGCGGGATGGGTGACGCGGTAGCGCGTCGCGGCGGTGCGGAAGGTGGCACGCGTGGCGGCGTCGATGTTCAGGCCGGGCGGCTGGCCGGCCTTGCGCGGGCGCCCGCGCTTGACCCCTTCGTTGGCGCCGCGGGTCTTGCCGCGCGCGCCCGAGTTGCCGTAGTCGGGCAGCAGGGCGTCGGGGGTCTGGCCGCGTTCCCAGAAACGGCGCAGGTAGCGCAGCACGCTGGGGCGCGACACGCCGTGCGCCTCGGCGCAGCGTGCCACCAGCGCGGCGCGCTCGCGCGCGTCGTACAGCGCCGGCACCTCGGCCTGCAGGCTGTGCACGATGGCCCAGGCCCGCGCCTGCAGGTCGCGGTGCTTCTGCGGCAGCAGGGGCGCCGGCGGCGGGGCGGCATACGGATCGTGCAGCAGCAGGCGGGCACGCCGCGCCAGCACCTCGCCGGCCACGGCCTGCAGCGTCTCGGCATGCGGCTGGGCATAGGGCTGGCCGAGCTCGAAGGTATATACCAGTGCGCGCGCACGGTCGATCCACAGCACGCGCACGGTGCGCTGCGGTGCAAGGTATTCGATCACATCATTGGGCAGAAACACGGCACGCTCCTTTGAAATGCAGGAAATTGAACCTAAGCAATTATCGAGCCAGCCCTAGCGATTCTTTCCGATGCAAGCCCGCCACCCTTAGCGCATATCAAAGGTGAATAGTCTGTTGCCCTTAGTCTGTGAGCTTCGTTGCAGCCGTATGCGGCGCTGCAGCGAAACCTGCGGCGATCAAGCATCGCCTCCAAACATCCATCCAATCACTTAACGAGGCACACCCATGTTTCCGTATCCCCAAGCCGTGAACCCTGCAGTCCGTACCCATGTCGATGCCCAGACCGCGTTCCTGAACGACCTGTCCAAGTCGATGTTCCGTACCTTCCAGCAAATGATTGACCTGAACATCCAGCTGACCCAGACCATGCTGGAAGAAACCACCCTGGCCGGCAAGCAGGTGCTGAGCGCCGACCGCCAGTCCGAACTGCTGAGCGCCGCCGCCTCGCGTGCCCAGCCGGCCACCGACAAGCTGCGCGCCTACCAGCAGCACATCACCCGCCTGGCCGCCGATGCCCAGGTGGAAGTGGCCCGCGTGACCGAGCAGCACGTGCAGAACACCAGCCGTACCGCACGCGCGCTCGCGGACGAAGTGGCGCGCGACGCCACCGAGCAAACCGAACGCGGCCTGCGCGCCCAGCAGGAAACCGTGCGCCAGTACGCGGACCCGTTCTCGCGTGACGGCAACGGCGACGGCGCCGGCCGCCAGTCACGTGCCGACAGCGGCAGCGAAAGCGGCTACGCCAGTGGCGACGGTAGCTCGCGCCAATCGATCCAGCCGGGCCAGACCCAGGGCGGCATCCAGGGCCAGCGCGGCGCAACCTCGCACTGATCCGGCGTAGTCACGATCCACGGCAGGGCGGTGGCGCACGGCCGCCGCTCAAAGCCGGTGCAGCACCGTTTCGCGGTATTGGCGGCTGCACGGCACGCTGGCGCCGTTGCGCAGAATGAGTTCGCAGTCGCCCTTGTCGCGCGGCAGTATCCGATCGATCCAATCCAGTTGCACGGCGGCACGCCGGTGACAGCGCACGAAGCCCGGTCCCAGGCGCGGCAGCAGCCCGGCCAGGGTCTGGCGCAGCAGCAGGCTGCCGTCGGCGGTGTGCAGGGCCACGTAGTTGTCGGCCGTTTCGATCCAGCCGATGTCGGCCACGCGCAGCACCCGCGTGGCGCCCCGATCCGTCACCAGCAGCTGGCGCAGCGGACGGTCCGGCAGCCGGGGCAGGGCCTGGGCCGGCGTTTCACCAGATTCGCCGGTGTCGTCTGCCGCGCGTGCAGCGCTACCCTCTTCGAGCCGTGTACGCAGGCGCTGCAGCGCCCGCCGCAGGCGCATTTCGTCGCAGGGCTTGAGCAGGTAGTCGATGGCGTCGACCTCGAAGGCTTGCAGCGCGTAGCGGTCATGCGCGGTGAGGAACACCACCAGCGGCGCCGGTTCGGGCAGCGATGCGGCCAGTTCGATGCCGGACAGTTCCGGCATGGCGATGTCGAGGAAGATGGCGTCCGGCCGGCAAGCCTCGACCTGGGCCAGCGCTTCGAAGCCGTCGCCGGCCTCATCGACCGCGCTGATGCCGGCCTGTGCGGCCTGCTGCACCAGCAGGCGGCGCAGGCGCTCGCGCGCCGGGCGTTCGTCGTCGACGATCAGGAGCCGCATGGCAGCCTCAGTTCGGCACGCACGCCGCCGCCGGGGCGGGCCGACAGGTCGAAGGCGGCCTGCCCGCCATACATCGCGGCCAGCCGGGCCCGCAGGTTGGCCAGGCCGATGCCGCCCGTGGCCGTGCCCGTGGCCGAGCCTGGGTATGCGCCGTGCGCCGGGGCGGGCGCCGTGGCCGGCACGGCGCCGCCCGCCGGGCCATCCAGGCGGCCGCCATCGTCGTCCACGCGCAGCACCAGCCGGTCGGCTTCGCGCCGCGCCGACACCACGATGCGGGTCAGTCCGCGCCGCCGTTCGACCGTATGCTTGAACACGTTTTCCAGCAGCGGCTGCAGGCTCATCACCGGCACCGGCAGGGCGTCGACCGCGGCGTCGACGTCCCAGTCGATCTCGACACGGCCGGCGAAGCGCTCGGCCATCACGCCGGCGTAGCCGCGCGCCAGGCGCAGCTCGTCGCCGAACGGGGCCTGGTCGTGCTGGCCCAGGTCGAGGGTAGCGCGCAGCACGTCGGCCAGGCGCAGCAGCGTGGCGTCGGCCTTGTCGACGTCGCTGTGCATCAGGGCCGAGATCGTGTTCAGGGCGTTGAACAGGAAATGCGGCTGCATCTGCTGCGCCAGGCGCTGCAGCTGGGCCTGGCGCAGCAGCGCGTTGGCCCGTTCGGCGCGCAGCTTCTGTTCCAGCAGCGCACGGTAGGATTCGACGCCGAAGCGCACCGCGGTGAACAGCCCGACGAAGATCGAGATCTTGATCGACTCGTACAGGAACAATTGGGGCAGCGCATCGTGGGTATAGGTCTCGCCGGCCAGTCCATACACGCCGTGGCGCAGGCCGAAGGCCAGCGGCACGAAGGCGATCCAGTACATCGGCAGAAATAGCGCCTGGCGCGCGAACCAGCGCAGCGGGGTGGCGAGCAGGCGCGCATCGCCGCGCGACAGGCGCAGCTGGACCAGCGCCAGCAGCGTGCACACCAGCGCCGACGAGCCTTCCCACAGGATCGGTTTCCACAATTGATCGATGTGGCCGTTGCGGATGAAGTCCTGTACGGCGACCCAGGTCATCATGGTCCAGAACAGGAGCCAGGCGAGGACGAACACGAGCTTGCGGTGCAGGGTCGGCATGCGAAAATCATGGGCCATGCGTGGCGGCTTGTCAAAAAAGCTTTCCTGTTCGATATAATCTGTCGCATTTTGCGCGACAGCGCGGAACCCATGCCGTTAGAATCGGCCTCATCCACGATCTGAATGGCAACTCCATTGACTACAATGCTGAACGCCGGCCTGCCCGCGGTCGCCGGCCTGGCCAGTGCCCTCATCGCCATCTGCGCGCTGGCCGGCTGGGCGCTCGGCATCGGTTACCTGACCTCGGTCTTTCCCGGCCTGCCCACGATGGTGCCGATGACGGCGCTGCTGACCCTGCTGGCCTGCGCCTCGCTGTGGCGCCTGCGCGAAATGAGAAGCAGGCGCGCACGCGTGTCGGCGGTGCTGCTGACGGCAGCGTCGTTGGCGATCCTGCTGGCACACGCGACCGGGGTCGCCTTGCCCTTCGTCGCGCGCGGCAGCGCGGCGGGCGCGTGCGGCCTGGCCTCGCCGGTGAGCGCCCTCATGTTCTGTGCGCTCGGCGCCGGCCTGCTGGCGATGGGCCACCCGCGCTACTTGCGGCACGGCCAGGTGCTGGCGCTCGGCGTGCTGCTGCTGGCGCTGCTGACCCTGGCCGGCTACGTGTTCCGCGACACCTTCCTGTACCAGTTGCTGCCCGGTAAGGGCACCTCGATTCTTACTACCATGGCGCTGATCCTGCTGTCGGCCGCGGTGCTGGCCCTGCGGCCCGACGAAGGGATCATGGTGGCGCTGGCCGGTCCCGACCCGGGCGCCTGGATCGCGCGCCGCCTGCTGCTGTCGGCGCTGACCATGCCGCTGCTGCTGGGCACGGCTGTCGCCGTCATGCTGCGGGTGGAGGCGATCGACGTCCCCACCGCGATCGCTTTCCTGGTCTGGGGCATGGTGGTGCTGTTCACCGTCGCGGTGTGGCGCTTCGCGCTGATGCTGTACCGGATCGAGGCGGCGCGCCGCCTGGCCGAGCTGGAACGCCAGGCTGCGCTCGCATCGCTGCGCGAGGCCGACGCCAACAAGGACGACTTCGTCGCGCTGCTGGCGCACGAGCTGAGGAATCCGCTGGCGCCGATCCGCGCCGCGGCCGAGCTGCTGCGCATCCAGAACGGGACCGATCCGGCCCAGCTGCGCCGCACCGCCGACATCATCGCCCGCCAGACCGACCACATCACGCACCTGGTCGACGACCTGCTGGACGCCTCGCGCGTGCGGCGCGGGCTGATCACGCTGACCCGGGTGCCGGTCGACCTGCACCAGGCCGTATGCGATGCCGTCGAGCAGATCAAGCCGCAGGTCGCGCGCCGGCGCCACACGCTGCAGGTCGAGCTGGGCAAGGTCCATCCGTCCGTGCTGGGCGACCACAAGCGCCTGGTGCAGGTGGTGGCCAACCTGATCGGCAACGCCGCCAAGTACACGCCCGAGGGCGGCGCCATCCGCGTCGAGATGCGGCCGGGGCCGGACAGCGTCGAGGTCAGCGTGGCCGACAACGGCATCGGCATCGACGCCGCGCTGCTGCCTCGCGTGTTCGATTCCTTCATGCAGGCCACGCGCACGGCCGGCCGCGCCGACGGCGGACTCGGTCTCGGGCTGGCGCTGGTGCGGCACCTGGTCGCGCTGCACGAGGGCCGGGTCGAGGCGCACAGCGCCGGGGCCGGGCAGGGCAGTACCTTCATCGTCACCCTGCCGCTGCTGCGAACCTGAGTGTCGTCCCCCTTCAATTCTCGATCTCGTCCTCGCCCGGCTTGCGCCCGCGCCCGCGGTCCAGCCCATCCTTCATGCCATCCACCTCGCGCATGAACTGGTCGATGCCGTGGTCGGGACTGACCCGCACCTCGGGCGGCAACAGCACCCACATATAGAGTTCGTCGGAAAAGCGCCCGCTGCGCTGCACGTTGGCGACCAGGATCAGGCCCGAGCCGAGCACCGCCATCGCGGCGCAGATCCAGCGGTAGCGCAGGCGGTGGCCGGGACGGATGGTGCAGAGGTGGAAATAGATGACGCCGGCCAGCAGCAGCGTCGCCGCGTGCGAGGCGTAATGGGTGAAGGCTTCGAGCGACAACGCATAGCCCAGCAGGCTGGCCAGCAGCGCGCACAGGGTCAGCGCCAGCAGGCCGCAGCCGAACACGAACAGGTGGCGTCCGAGGCGCGCGTGGCGCCCGAACAGGCGGTTGGCGAAGGCCCAGGCGCCGCTCCACAGCAGCGCCGCGACGATGCCCCAGGCCAGCGCCTCGAAGTAGCGCACCAGCTCGAAGTACTGGATGTCGCTCAGCCAGCGCGCGAACAGGGTGGTGGCGCCCACCAGCAGCGTGCCGGCCGCGCCCGGCAGCGCGCCTTCCCAGCGATGCAGGGTGCGGTCCGGCAGTTCCGGCGCGACCTGGAAGCCGGCCGTGCGGATGCGCAGCGCGGTGTGGCCGATGCGCACCACGGTGTCGCCGTCCAGCGCCAGTGCGGCATGGCGCCGGCCGCGGTGGTGGATACCGTTGCGCGAGCCGAGGTCGCGCAGCAGCAGGCGCCCGCCAGCGTCCAGCTCGGCCAGCGCGTGCGCGGCGGCGGCGTAGTCGTCGTCGAGGATCACGTCGTTGCCGTAGCCGCGTCCGAGCCGGATCGGCAGTGCGTCGACGCGATGGCGCTGCAGCACTTCGCCGGCACGGGTCAGGATCTCGACGAACCAGGGACCGGTTGCCGGCGGCGCGCCCTCCGCAGGTGCGCCGGCCGCGGCATCGGCTGCCGCAGCATCGGCTGCCGCAGCAT
>Ga0308168_1003413_pt1 | contig 12154 bp, 10 predicted proteins | sample PhyCR2_FD_202133 | JGI IMG/M metagenome (GOLD analysis project Ga0308168, IMG submission 202133) | Phyllosphere microbial communities from UC Gill Tract Community Farm, Albany, California, United States - DLSLRC.R2 | ecosystem: Host-associated > Plants > Phyllosphere > Unclassified | place: USA... | reverse complement strand
CACATTCGTGGCAACTGGGATAAAGCGCTTCGAAAACAGGGCAGTTTCGGGGTTTGGCTGGACCTGCCTTCGAACGACAAGCGGGTAACCACGGAGCGAACGCTTGGCTGATATGGCAGCCCGACGCAGGCATACCAGCAAAGTCCATCAAGAGATTCTCTTGATAATAAAAACGTTCCATTACATTCTTGGCGGAAGCGGTGTCAGCAGTAGTTTGTCTATGCAAACGGGGACATGTTTGTGTGGCTACCCACCGCGCTGCCCACTGGGCTTTTTGACTTGCGTTTAAGAACGAATCCAGAGTATAGATTCGGATGAATTCCTCAATCTACCAAAAACATTTATTCCAGATCAGGGGCAACGCTGTTTTCTCGCTGTCAGCATATTACTGCTCGCTACTAAGCGTGTTCTCAACTTTTTCTAGTGAAAAACCAGTTGCTTACCCTGGCGTGCCATCCCTGTTCAGGGTCCTCTTCACCTCGAGTCAACACAGTAAGATAATTCCCGTACACATCGTGAAATGCGAATGTGCATTGAGCAAGGCCTGTCGGCCAAGCGTTGATAATTTCCCAATAACCCTTGGACCAAAATGCTGCACCATTACCCGCTTGAAAATTCGATGCACTTCCATCAGACCAATGGCGCATCTCCGGTTGCCAGCCTGCGTCGAGAAGCTGTGCCCTGGCCTCGTGATATGTCAGCCCATCCATCCTAGGAATCGGCGCGTGAACCGCAGAAGCGGGCTGTGGCAGGTAGTCGCTCGTACGATCGCCAACAAGTTCCATGTCCGCTTGAAACTCGGCCTCTCGCTTCCAACTATAAAGAAGGTCCGACGAATATCTAGTAATGTCGCTGTCAATAAGTTTAGCGCAGATCTGGCATAGCCAAATCCCGTTTAATATTCCTGCCCGCTGTGACGGCGAAAGAGAACTATCATAGCGCGGCCCGTTCGCTGCCGCCGCAGTAATATGGCTTGCTACACCGATATTCACTGATCGGCTGAACTCTTCATGAGGTCCGGAGGTCAAACGCCGACATTTGGGATTCGAACAGCGATGTCCAACTCGCTTAGCAAGCGTCTCCTTGACGCGCGAAGAAAAATCATCTCTCATACATATACAAAGTCTGATGAGTACACATTAGTATCCCGTCAACACAGGAAACAGTAATAAACTTGGCATGATCTGAACCGACACTATAATAAATTCGGCTTTCAAAGAGATAACCACTTGAGTCAAACGATTGATTCTACCTCAAATCCAGAGCGGTTCATTCGGTTTTAAACGCTATCTTGTATTTTAGATGATCCACTTTGAACGCATAACTTGCCTTCCCCAATTGGTCCATTATTTCTTCTGTAGGAGGCAGTCCGTCTACCTCTATTATCCAGAAAAAGGGATCAATATCGGTCAGTCCGACTCCTCGCTCACCGTTAAATCGCGTTAGCACGAGAGTATTCGAAGACGCGTGGTAATAACGAGTCTCGACATTCTCCACATCTACACGCGCCACCTCAATTCTGATTGCTCCTGACCGAAATATCTCTACCACCTCGCCTACGGGAAAATGGTCAAGTTGATCGGCCGCTCCTACGATCTTCTCCTCAACCTCCTGCGGATCGGAATCCTCTTCTTTCGGCTTAGCCAGCCCCTTAAATAGAACATGAAGCTCATCTCTTGTTTGTACTAATAGAGAACAGGCCAAGGAAAGACATAACGTAGTGTAAGTTTCTTCTACAGGACTTGGTATCCCTCGCCCTCTATCCTCGTCACTCCTGCCTATGCGATAAAACGACATCGGCAAGCTATGGACATGACTCGACAGCAAGCCGTATAGATAACGAAACTCAGCTTTCTCTATACCCGTTCGTTCAGCTATGTCTTCTAACGGCATCAAGTAAGCGGCTTGACCATTCAAAAATTTCCTCTGCTGACCACCTGGAAGTGCAGTGAAGAATTCGTTTGCTTTGAGACGTTCACGCAACTCGTCCGCCTGCTCGTCGAAACCGGCAACTTGCTCATGTTGTCCCAATGTCTCAAAAAGCCGTTTCCGCGAAGTGCAATCATGCAGGTTGAAGATGTTCCAGCGGCATTGCCATTCTTCGGCAGAGCAGGCGTCGGCGCAAAGGTAGTGGTAAGCCAATCGAGCCTCAAGCATTGTCCGAGCAATAACAGCAGCGGTCGCATAGTCCCAGTGCTCGATTCGCTTTGCTGACCATGGGCTATGTGGTGCGAGGCTGAGGAGACTCACACCCTTCGTTACCAGAACTGTGAATAGAACCGAAGCATAGAAGTGTTGCACAGTTGGAGCTGGAATTCCTCCATATTTGTACGAAACATGCATGCACTCGCGAACAATGTTATCTAGCGCATCAAGGCGCTCCGTATAATTATCCGACGGTTCCTTTCCAATGTTTCCACGATCGACTAACTCATCTAGATCAGGCGTATCAGTACCCATTGAATTTAAATCCTCCGCTGTCGAATAGCTAGTCTTTTTATGAAGCCAACACTGGCAGTAGACCAGCGTCCGCGCTTTCGCCCCTAAGACATTTCTATTTTAGTCTTCTTTTGGCCTGAAAAATTTTCCTAGAATTGACGCCGCCCATTTCCGGAATTTAAACCATTAAGGTCACGATTCTCGCCTAACCTTTTTGCAATAAAAATTTCGTGTCCTCTTCGACTATTTTTAAATAATCGAGTCGGTGCTGCCAAATTTGCGTTATTACGTGGGCCTCTAAGTTACGCATACCATTCCCGGTGAGCATTCCGTACGAGGCAAACCGAAAAGCCAACTCAGCCTCGTGATACTCGTCAAATATTTTAACGCTTTTTTCAAACAACTCTTTCAGTCCCTTAAATTCCTCCCCCGCAAAGCCAACCTGCTCAGAAATTCTGTTTTGAACGTCTTTTGCGGAGCGCCAAAGATCGGACGCTTTATACCTATATTGAATAGATCCGCCATAACCGTTTCTTGACGCCCCAAGATTTAACCTTTGCTCTACCACCTCATAAAGAGCATCGACAAAAAGTCGAGCGCTTAAAAAAAATCTAGACAATTCGTCAAATGAGACAGATTTGAAATTTGCCTCATGTGCTACGAGATGACGTGTTTCGAAGATAAGGCCAATTTCCTTGAGGACCGAATCAACATCATTTATTAAGAAAGGCGCTTTGCCTTGTGTTGCCCCACGCTCAACCGAACCAAATAGCTCCTCCTCGTCCGGCTCAACGTAAACACGCACCTGAGAAAGAACATCTTTAAAATTATGTCGGCTTCCCTTAAATAATATTTCAAAGTGAGATGATATATGATCGACCCTGCTGACCGGGAGCGAATGCGAAATGAGATCGCCGAAAGTGATCCATCCTGAGCTTAGTGCCCTTGTAAGAACGAAGTCAAACTTTATGTTATCTTTAAACGATTCAGCCCGTTCAAGATAGGGATTTCCAGAATCCACTAAACGTTTAATGGCTTCTCTCGTTGTCACCTCAATACATGAAGCAATCCCCATTACAAGTAACGCTAACATAGTCTCCTCAGATCTCTTTAGGTTTGCAAATGCATGCTCCAAAGAGGAAAGTTCGACGTGTCCGCTAAGGTACGCGTTAGATGATCGCTGATTCTTTTCTTGAATTTCTGAAATTATGTCCCTTTTACTCATATCCCACCAGTATAGTTTTTTACTATTCAATTTTTTAGTAATCAAGGTCTTAAGGCATACTGTACAAATATTTGATGCAACTCGACAGCGCGTTACAATAAAACCTGTTTTAGCAAAATTGGCGTAGAGCAGCGTAGCATGACCTGTTGCCGGCTGGTCACGGCCCTGCGCCAATTCGTTTCGGCCCGACGGCAGCTCTTCGCTGAATAGTTAGTGTACGGATGTGTTCATCCAACAGCAATCAGAAGGTGTGGTGAGGCACCTGGACGGTCATCGACCCGCAGTCCTGAAGGGACGAGGACCATTGTTAATCTCGAAGAGATTAACAATGCGAGACGCCAGTCTATCCTGCCTCCTTCCAAAACCTAACCCTAGCAAACCGTCTTCAACGCGTTCGATCCTCGTGCTATGAAGGCTGCATAGGTGCTGGCGCAATGTCTTGGCAGTCACGTGACATCACACTGGTCATGCATTGTGGGCACTCGGCTCTATGTTTGATAGTAAGCCTTGTAGGTACGAGAACATTTTAGTACCTGAACGATTGCCTAACGTCACCACATCGTTTCATTCACATTCGTCTTGGAGGCATCCATGGATCAACAGATTTTTAGTGTGGCTGTCGAACGCCGTGTATCGAGTAATCGTCCAAGCGTGCAATTCATCAGACTAAAAGAAGTGATGGCCATCTGCGGCAGATCGCGCAGCAGCATCTACGAGGCGATCAAGAAAGGAAACTTCCCGAAGCCCGTGAAGCTTCAAGGCAGGTCGTCGGCCTGGATCAGATGTGAAATCGAACAGTGGGCAATCCGGTGCATCCGCGCCAGTCGGGCTGATTCGTAGCGCAGCACGTGGGGAAGAATTTCGTTATGACGAACTCCGCGATTTCGTCATGACGAAATTTAGACGCCGCCAACATAGCAGGCACCCGCATCGATCCGCGCCAACTTGTCACAATACGCAGGGCAGCCGAGACGCTTGCCACCGCACCAGGTCATAGCTAATGCTGCGCCCGCCAGCACCGGACCGCTGAAGGAAGCCCAGCTTAATCAACTCGTTGATGTCACGCAGCGCGGTATCGGTCGACGATTTCGCGAGTGCCGCCCATTTGCTGCTGGTGACCTTGCCCTCGAAACCATCGAGCAGACGATTGATGATCTTGACTTGCCGCTCGTTAAGCGCCACGCCCGAAACCCGTTCCCAGAAGTGGGCGTTCTCCAGCATGGCATCGAGCGCGTGGTGCGCCGGGTCCAGGCCTCGCCGAGCATCTGCAGGAACCACAGCAGCCATTCGGTCACGTCCAGGCCGCCCTTTTGCGTGCGTTCGAGGATGTCGTAGCATGCCTTGCGCTCGCGCTGGATCTGCGCCGACAGGCTGTAGAAACGCTGCGGACTGCCATCGACGCGTGCCAGCAACAGATCGCCGATAGCCCGCGCAATACGGCCATTCCCATCGTCGAACGAGTGCAGGGTCACGAACCAGAGATGCCCCAGCCCGGCGCGAATAAGTGCTGGCTAGGCCTGGCCCGGTGCGTTGACCCATGCAAGGAAGCGCTTCATCTCGCCAGCCAGGCGCTGCGCTGGCGGGGCTTCGTAGTGGACGTGTTGCCGTCCCATGGGCCCGGACACCGCCTGCATCGGGCCGTGCGCATCGTAACGCCGTGTGCCGGTGCTAATCTTGCTCAGGCCAGAATAGACGGTCGGGAATATCGCCGCATGCCAGCCAAACAGCCGTTCCTCCGTAAAACGGGGATACGCTGTCGATCGTGGCGTCGAGCACCATTTCGACCACGCCCTCGACGTGCCGATCCACCGGCGCCAGCGAACCGATCTCGACGCCCAGGCGCCGTGCGATGGATGAACGTACCGAGGCGAAGTTCAGATGTTCGCCCTCGATTTCGCTGCTCTTAATCATGCCGTCCGCCAATGCGGCCAGACTGGCCTGGTCGCGCAGGCCAAGGCCGATGTCGGCAAGCCTGTCGAGCAGCAGGCCCTGACGAAGACTGACCTGCGTAAGCGGCGACATCAGCGCCGCCAAGTCGTAGCGCGAATGCGGCCAGTCCGGGGCCTGCTAGATAAAGGTGTAATCGCCGCAATTCATGCGGTGATTGTATGGATTAATCGCCGCATCGGCAATGCACAAATAACCTTATCCGCAAGTCCCTTGCTGAGATCGCTTTCGAGCAATGCATACCGAATTACGTAAATTTACAATAAATACGGCTCTCGCAGAGATAGGGCTTTAGACGATATTTTCCAGTGGTAAGCGTTAATCTGAACTCTGCTCTCTAAATGCGCTCTGAATTCCATTCACTTAGATCCCATTTCGAGATTATTGCGCTTCGCTCCTCTAGGAACGATTCCAAATCTCCCTCCCGCAGCATCGTAAGGGCAGCAGAACTTACGAAATGTGCTTTCAAAAAAGAAATTGGCAAATTTCTATGCTCAAATAAAGCTTTTCGAAAAGCGGAAGCTCGAGAAGGATCAACTAAAAACCGATTGCCAACTGAGTGAGATAATGACCTAAGTTTAGGTGAAGCCTTAGGAAGAGTTTGGCATAATTTGACGAAAGAATCTTTACCATACAATGCAAGCAATCGGACGGCATCTATTTCCTTACCTCTCTCATCCACTAGGTCTGCACGCGCCGCCATTCTCAACATCCAAACACGTATTCTGGCATAACGTGAATCGAAACGCTTCGGAGCAGTCCAATTTCCTTTCCAAGGCTCAGATACGCCAACTACACTCATACGACGCAAAATCTCTTGCTCGGCTCTATGCTGCCGAAATGAAGCACTTCCAAATACTTCAGTCCATCCCGTACGCCAAAACCAGTTCACGAAACTCTTATCTGGAAGCTTGCCCTCATTGCGCAATGCATATTCAAGTGCAAGATAAATCAGCTGAGACGAGTATGGTAAAAGGTCCGAGCGTACGACGTTACACTCATCGACAAGTAACACTATTGCCTTCTTCAATCCATGTGCAGCCCTATCAAGGATACTGTTATCTCTACGTATTCCGTCGATTAATAAATTCTCGTCAACCTTCGAAATCTCTGGGGCAACTAAGCCTTTACATACCTGTAAAAGGACTCTATCCTCCAACTCGCGCCACCCAAGGGGAAAATCATCTCGAATGGCAGATAATTTTTCGCGGAAGTCGAATGTACTCGTCCAGGTCAAGGCCGCGACCAAATGTGCCTCACCCATCGGAGTGCCTTGACTATTAATACGTTGGAACGTTCGAGCCGCTAGATTTAGGTCGTCAGTTACCATTACTACGATAGGAATACGGTATTGCTGAAAACGATAAGAAAGTTGATCGGCACGCTCTTCCCAAACCTCAAGATCTTCTTCAATCCATCCTTTTTGCTTAGCTTGCGCACGCATACTTCGCATATGCTTGTTGACCAATCGACCGTCTAGTAAGGTCGATAATGGCAACAAAGGATGATTGTCCACCCGACGTTTTGATACACTGGCAAATACAAACTCTTGATCCAAAAGATCATAACGAATATCCCAGTCCACCGCTTCCATTTCGTCTTCAGCGTCATCCACCTCGTCTGATGATTCAGACGCCAAGAGAACACCGAGCAAAGTGGAAACTCGCTGATGTCCATCTAAAAGGTATTGTCTGCCGCGAAGTGATGATGCGGATGCTGGCGGTATTGTATGCGGCCCTACTTTCGGGAAACAGGCCAGTTCGAACTGCGACGTGCTCCATACAAGAAGACTGCCGATAGGCATATTGTCACGGATTGACTCTAAAAGCTGAAGACGCTGTTCATCACGCCAAACAAACGGCCGCTGAAATCTAGGAACTCGAATATGTCCATTTTGAACATCCTCGAGCAGTCCACGGAGGCTCGGATTTAAATTTTCGGAAGCAAGTGCAGTGAGGGATTCCGACATAGCTATTTCTTCTCCATTTACAGCAATTGAAGTAACCGTGGTAGCGCGAGATCTGCCTCTGCACGTGCCTCAGGGTCCCAGTCAAATTCCTTCTCAACTGACGTTAAATAATGCTTCGCCAATGTATTTCCAAAACCATTATTAAGAATCGCTCGCTGTTCTGGGGTGATTTCAGTGTACAGGTTACGGCTTCGCTCGCTATCGTCGCGCCGTTCATCCCTCGCGAAACCTTCCTTCATATTGTAATACCATCTTGCAGCTTGACTCATACCAAAAAATTCGGCAACAGCTTGATCGGATGCTTTCTTTTCTTTTCCATTTTTTAGCTCCTCCCTCGGCATATACGACTCGATATAACGGCGCTGAAGCATCCAATATCGATTGGGCATATGTTGCTTCGTTTTCTTCTCCCATGCGTAAGCGTGACATGAAGCCGGCCTTTTTCCTGGCCTTTCCGTAGTCCAATTGGCATTAAACTCATCGGGGTGCAATCGATCGCTATCGAAGAGAACAAAAGTGCGAAAACGAGTCCAAGGTATTTTGATACGGTCATCAAGTAAATTCCCTAAGGTGTCCCCTCCCCCATGTAGCGCCTCTGCCCAACCTGATGCAACATAATCTTTAATTAGACGCCTATCCATCGGCGACATAATACCTAATAGAAAGTTCCAGTCATTTGTCGAGTTTTCTAAGAGAATTGCAAGCTTCTCAGTAAGTACTCGCAATGAATCATCTAAAGTAAGAACAGGAACAGGAAGGTCCCATTCCGACCTAGCGACATTGTCGACCTTTATTGCTGCACGTCCAGATGGGAACGTCAGCGCTCCCCGAACTGACTGCTGTAAAAGTTGCCTGTAGATTGGCTGAATAACTTCCGCATACGTCCTAACGATCAGTTCAAGACAAGCCTCTGACTCGAAGAGTAAGAAGTGGCGGTTTTTCTGCTTCGCAAAGGCAACCAAGTCGTGAAGCTTTAGGACTTGCGGGCCAGCAACCGCTGCTTGAACTATAGCGTCCGTTATTATTACCTTCAACGTTCTGCTCCGCCTAGCTGTGCAACCATGAGCTCGCGACCTAATTCAACCGCCTCACGGAAGGCTCCAACCAGAGCAGTGTTAGTTGGTAAGCCCTGCGGGTCAAAGTCAACCGGAAAAAGATTGCTAGTCCCATCAATGCCGGACTCTACCCAGTAAACTCGCACTTTGTCCGGCGGAATATCGCCGCGTGCGATTGCCAGCTGTATGCTTGTTAGCAGCACTTCCGAATGTGTCTCTAGCAATATCGCTGGCTCGCTTTTACATGTCGCAGTATCCACTAAGATCTTGGCCAGCTCCGCTTGGGCGCGAGTATGGAGGTGAAGTTCAGGCTGCTCCAGACAAAGCAGCCGCGGCCCACCAAATTTCGCTCGTGCTAGTGCGACCAAAACAGGAAGCACTTGGGCATACCCTTCACCAGTGTCGCATAAATTAACCTTTACATCCGGGGCATTGCTAGGTCGCAACATGATACGCCAAGCTCCATCCATCGGATTGTCTAATACTAACGTTTCACCCAAAGCAGAAAAAAATTGGCCCACTGCTTCCAGTACAGGATCATTAACACTTCTAAGCTGAGCTGCCACTAAATGATTTACTGCGTTACTACCGTCCGACCTTAGCGTGGGGGTGTTTCCGCCACCATAGTTTGCTAGACGCGGTGGCCGGACACGCAAGCCACCTATCCACTGAACGTTTTCCGTCAAACCGCGAAGCGAATCCTTCAGTTCCCTCAAAAGTTCCAAGTCGACGCCATTATTTTTCACTTCGGATTCCAATGGAAAGCCTGCCCATCCAGGTGGGATCGTGTTATCCGAGCCGCAAGTTATAGTCGTTGACGAGTTTGACAGAGTAAGTTTTCTTGCCTCTTGCCAAGTCCCGGCAAGGTCACCGTCGACCTCCCATTTCGCCGAGAATGATGTAGGCTCAGGCCAATGTAGCTCGAACTTAAGACTCGTTCGTTGTGTCGCCTTACAAACCAACTCTGGCCAAGTGGCATCGCGAGCTACCTCCCCCCCTAGCCACACTGCCGGCCCGTCAGCTTTGATTGATTCAACTATTAGGGGCAAAAATCTAATAAGTGCGCTTTTTCCACCACTATTCCACCCAAAGAAAAGCGTTAACGGACGTATCTCAATATTTTGCTCCCGAGCAAATGCTCGATAGTTTTCGATCGTAAAGCTTGATAGCATTATAGCTCCAATTTAGTTCTCTAAACCGACATCGATACGACTAAGTACTTCGGGAGGCGTATAACTGCCTTTTCCACTCCGTCCGCCACTTCGTAAAACTGCCGGTCTCATTCAAATAGCTTTCAACCTCTGACTTCCCGATTTTGCCCGCTGCCACACTGTCACAAATATCTCTGCCGTAGCGCAGTGCATTTACAATTCGCCGGACACACCGAATTGAAGGCCATTTACGATTAGAAGAGCACTGGAAGTTTTCTCTTTTGATTTATTCTTCTAAAAATAACGAAATGCAAATTATTTCGCATCATCCAATATATGAATTACCTCTGCAGCCTGACTAATGGACGATTTTGGGCGGATTTAGTGAATTCATCTCAAAAGGCAACTTGAAGACTTTTTAAAAGGATAGTTCGCAGTCGAAATCTTTAATAACATAGTATACGGGGCTTGTTGCACGTAAAGCAAGTGCATGATTTACAAAGTGGCCGCAACACCAGCTCGTCACCTCGCTTCGGAACCTATCGTTGTATCCCGTTTTGAGGCTTGACTTCACTGAGATGCTCCGACTTGTTCACATACTCTGAGACCGAAGCACAGTAGTCCGCCCAAGCCTGCATGAGCACGACTCTTTTGTCCAGCAAGTCTCCCCGCCTATATGCCGCCTCAACCTTGTCCGGCAAGCCATGCGCGAGCGCGTGTTCGCATACCTCGCGCGCGAAGGCGTTCTGTTCGTACTCCGAGCACCAGTCGCGGAAGGTCGAACGGAAGCCATGCACGGTGATGTCTTTCCTTCCCATGCGCCTCAAAACACTCGTGAGGCTCATATCCGAAAGAAGAGTTTCCTTGTCCCGTCCCGGAAAAACAAAGCCGCCACGGCGCTCTATCGCAGCCAGAAGCGCCACGGCGCTGGTGGACAGCGGAACCCGATGCTCCTTCCCCGCCTTCATGCGCTCGGCCGGGATCGTCCACAGCTTTGCATCCAGATCGATCTCGGACCATCGCACGCCACGCACCTCGCCCGACCGGCAAGCCGTCAGGATAGCGAACTCGATCGCCCGCGCCGAAACGCCCTCCCGCTCGCGCAGCTCCGTCATGAACGCGCCGAGCTCGCGCCATGGCAGCGCCGGATGGTTCTTGACCGGTGCGATCTTGTTCGGATTGGCGAGCAGGTTCTCCAGGTGCCCACGCCAGCGCGCCGGATTTTCGTCGCGACGAAATTTGTGGGTAGTGGCCCAGTCGAGGATCGACTCGATGCGTCCACGCAGGCGCGTGGCGGTTTCCGTCTTCGTGGTCCAGATAGGCCTAAGCACCTTGACGACGAGAGCCGTGTCCACGTCCGCCACCGGCAGCGCACCGATGATCGGGCTGACGTAGGCCGCGATCGTGGTCTCCCACTGCGCCGCATGCTTGGCGCTCTTCCAGCTGCCGCGGTGCGCCGAGATGTAAGCTGAGGCACATTCGTCGAAAGTGACGCGCTTCGCTTGCTGGTGCACATACTCCGCCCTGGCCTTGTCACGCTCCTCGATCGGATCGCGCTTTTCCAGCAGCACGAGGCGGCATTGCTTCGCCTTCTCGCGCGCCAGCGCCAGGTCGACGGTGTGACAGGAACCGAGCCCCATCTCGCGGCGCCGGCCGCAAAAGTCGTAGCGGAAAATCCAGCTTTTGGCGCCACTCTTCGACACCTGCAGCCAAAGCCCGGCGCCATCGCCGTACATGCCGGGCCTGGTGACGGAACGGACCTTGATCGCGGAAAGCTTGTTGATCGTGTAGCTCATCGGTGTCTACCCACCTTTCGGCATGGTCTCCGCCAAGATTTTCACTCTTGAAACGACCCATATTCCTACCCACCCCTCGTGCGTGGATGTGGGTAGATTCTAGTGGACGTCGGTGGACACCGATTTTGACTTTTCTCCTATGAGAAGACGAAAAAAAGCCCCATCCTGTGGGGCTTTAGTTCAGTATGCTTGGCGGAAGCGGTGAGATTCGAACTCACGAACGGGTTCCCCCGTCGGCAGTTTTCAAGACTGCTGCCTTCAACCACTCGGCCACGCTTCCTTGCAGAACCGGCATTATACATAAACAAGCGCCCGCAAGGCCAGCCGCGCGGCTGAGCAAAAAACCTACCCCGTCGTCAGCAGCCAGTTCTCGCGCAACCCGGTCTCGAATTCAAAGGCCGGCAGCGGCTTCGCATACAGGTAGCCCTGCACCTCGTCGCACCCCGCCTCGCTCAGGAATGCCAACTGCTCCAGCGTCTCCACGCCTTCCGCAATCACCCGGTGCCCCAGCCTGCGTCCCATGCTGATGATGGTGCTGGCGATCGCGCAGTCGCTGCTATCCGCCGGCAAGC
>Ga0308168_1003411_pt1 | contig 12163 bp, 9 predicted proteins | sample PhyCR2_FD_202133 | JGI IMG/M metagenome (GOLD analysis project Ga0308168, IMG submission 202133) | Phyllosphere microbial communities from UC Gill Tract Community Farm, Albany, California, United States - DLSLRC.R2 | ecosystem: Host-associated > Plants > Phyllosphere > Unclassified | place: USA... | reverse complement strand
TGGACATGGTGATGCAATACACCCGTGGTAACCAGACCCGTGCTGCCCTGATGATGGGTATCAACCGTGGTACGCTGCGTAAGAAATTGAAAAAGTACGGCATGAACTAATTTCGATTAGCTAAATGCTTGTATAAAAAGGCGCAAACCGGCATGGGGACGCGCCTTTTTTTATGCCCTCTTTTCCCCCGTTTTGCTCCCCTCATCACGCGGCTAACAACCGAAACGTAAACATCGGTCTGCCCACTTCTCAGCCGCTATTTTTCGTGTATATTTCCTGCACTCTTTTCCTTTGTACCCGGAAACTCTGAATGATCCGTAAGTATGGGTGGTTAGTCGTCTTCGCGATTAGCGTTTTCATTTTTGATGCACTGTTAATGCAGTGGATTGAGCTGATGTCTACGGAAACGGACAAATGCCGTAATATGGACTCCGTAAATCCACTTAAGCTAATTAACTGCGCCGATCTCGATTAAGCCCTTACTTTCCCTCGAAAAATGTGCGGACTTAAAAGCCTTTGAGGCATCTCCGTTGGATGATAATGTCTCAGCCCGTCTCACCCGGTATCACGTAATACCTCCCTGCGTTTGAGTTGATGAGATCATGCTGGTTAGCCAATACGACCAACTTCTTGTGGTTATCTCTTTTGTTGTCGCCATTCTTGCATCCTACACCGCCCTGAATATGGCAGGCCGGGTAGTGGGAAGTACGGGCATCGCGGCACGTGTCTGGCTGACGGGTGGCGGTATCGCCATGGGCATCGGCATCTGGTCTATGCATTTTATCGGCATGCTGGCGATGGATGTCACCCTGCGGCTGAACTACAGCCTGCTGCCAACGGCACTCTCAATGCTTATTGCCATCGGCGCCTCGCTGTTCGCTATTTGGCTGGTGAGCCGGGATCATTTTCGCAGGCGTCGCCTGTTCACCGGCGCCGTGATTCTGGGTACCGGTATTGTCGCGATGCACTACACCGGGATGGCTGCATTACAGGTGGAGCCGGCTATCGTCTGGGATATGCGCTGGGTTGCGCTGTCGGTAGTGATCGCCCTGCTCGCCTCGCTGGCCGCCCTGTGGCTGACGTTTCGTCTGCGTCGCGACGCGGCCCAGGTTGCGCTGATGCGTGCAGGCGCCGCCGTGCTGATGGGCGTTGCCATTGCTGGCATGCACTACACGGGGATGATGGCCGCGCAGTTCCCGGTTCAGGCCCATATGCACCACCAGGGCGTAAACGGCAGCTGGCTGGCGGTGCTGGTGAGCGTCGTTGCGCTCTCCATTCTGGGTATTACGCTGCTGGTCTCGATGTTTGACGCCAGGCTACAGGCTCGCACCGCCCTTCTGGCCTCGTCGCTCGCGGAAGCGAACCGTGAACTGGCGCAGCTGGCGCTGCACGACACGCTGACACGCTTGCCAAACCGTGTGCTGCTGGAGGACCGTCTCGATCAGGCGATCAACAAAGCCGATCGCGAAGGAAAGTTATTCGCGCTGCTGTTTATGGATCTGGACGGCTTCAAAGCCGTTAACGATGCCTACGGGCACGACGCCGGTGACAAGCTGCTGATTGCCGTCACGGAACGCCTTGAGCAGCCGTTGAAAGGTCAATACACCCTCGCCCGTATTGGCGGTGACGAGTTTGTTCTGCTGGCCGAGATCGATACCCCGAACGATGCCGCGTCGCTGGCCAGCGCGCTGGTGCATGTAATCGATCAGCCCTTCAGCTTTGAACTCTACGACCTGGTGGTTACCCTCAGCGTCGGGATTGCTATCTATCCGCACGATGGCAAAAACCAGCGGGAGCTGATGTTTAACGCCGATGCGGCGATGTATCACACCAAGCATATGGGGCGTAACGGCTACCACTTCTTCCAGCCTTCAATGAATACGCTGGCGCAGAAACAGCTCCAGCTGATGAACGATCTGTGGCTGGCGCAGGATCGCCACGAGCTGCATCTGGTTTATCAGCCGAAGTTTCAGGCCCCGGCTGGCCCTATCGTCGGCTTTGAAGCCTTGCTGCGCTGGCAGCACCCTACCCAGGGGTTGTTATCCCCTGACCAGTTCCTGCCGCTGGCGGAAAAGAGCGGGTTGATTATTCCTATTGGCAACTGGGTGATCGATGAGGCCTGCCGCCAGCTCCGTGTATGGCATCTCGAAGGGCATACCGAGTGGCCGATGGCAGTGAACCTCTCCACGCTGCAGTTTGAACAACCCCAGCTGGTTGATACGGTGATGGGTAGTCTGGCACGACATGGCATTCCGCCCCATACGCTGATCCTGGAAGTGACTGAAACGACGGCCATGAATAACCCGGATGAGAGCGTGCGGGTGCTTACCGAACTGACGCAGGCGGGGGTAAAGGCCTCCATCGACGATTTTGGTACCGGCTATTCCAGCCTGCTGTACCTGAAAAAGCTTCCAGCGTGTGAACTGAAAATCGATCGGGCGTTTGTTAAAGATCTCAACGGCGCGGGTGAAGACGCCACTATCGTTGCAGCCATTATTGCGCTGGCGAAGACCCTTAACCTGAAAGTGGTGGCCGAAGGCGTTGAAACCCAGGAGCAGCAGACGTTTTTGACCGAACTCGGATGCACGACGTTACAAGGTTTTCTGCTGGGTAAACCCGTTTCGGCGCAGACTATCAACGCCATGAGCCGGGATCCGCAGGCCTTGCTGACGCAGCAAATCTGACCGGACTGATGCCGTTATGAGGCGGCGTCGTAGAACCGGCCCGGCACCGGGGCAGCCAGTAGGGTCGAGAGAATGTTATCCACCAGCGCGGGGGCTTGTTGATACAGGTCCAGCCTTTCCGGTTTCATTAACCAGTTTTTAATCAGCCCGCAAAAAAAACCATGAAAAACAATTAACGTCGTGTCGATATTGATCTGCGCGGAAATACTGCCTGCCGCAATGCAATTTTGCAGAATCTGACGCACGTTTTCATCGTTGAAGCCGATCCTCTTGCGAATTTCATATTCTGAAACCATGCCCTGTTCAAATTCACATTTGTGATAAAGGATCTGTAATAGTGCGCGCTGGCGGTGGTCCCTGGCAATATATTGTAAAGCGGTAACAAACTGCTCACGTAAATTAAATAAAGGATCACGTTCTGTTACTTTGGATAACTGATCATTAATGATTTCACGGAGTGGGCATTGCTCCTGCCAGATGGCGTTAAAAATTTCCGCTTTACTGCTGAAGTGCCAGTAAATCGCTCCCCGGGTCAGGTTGGCGGCATCAGCAATATCCGTAAGCGTGGTATAAGCCACCCCCCGGGCAGCAAACTGCTCTATCGCCGCCTCAATCAACAACTGGCGTGTCCTCTGCGCCTCGGCCTTCGTTTTGCGTGCCATTGGGAGCCACTCTTTTAACGGATTAATTACATTTATCAAACAATGGGGATAATGATTAGGCCGGGTATTATCCATTACTGCAAAAAATAATTTTGAACAAAAAACGTCAATACGCTTAATTTATAAATTTCAATGATATTTGAGCATCATTTTATTCACTAAATACATGTACACACATAAATCTTATTGCGCAGGAATACATAGCCAGAAATGCTATTCCGTTGTTTAATCATGTTCAGCGCTAATTTTTCTCTCATCCATTCTTTCTCCGCACTTATAAATCAAAAAATCACCCACCCATTCTTTATTATGGCGCCCGCCGTTTTCTCTTTACCTCTCCTTAACGCTTAACCGCTGTCGGTTAATGCGGATTGATGATTTTGAAGGAATAGCCATGACGCCTCATTTCAGGTTTTTACCCTTATCCGGTTTTATCATCGGTGCCGCATTACTCGTGGGTTGTGATGATCACAGCGAGCAAGCCCAGCAGCCACCTTCACCACAGGTTGTGGTTCATGTCGTGAAAAGCGCGCCGCTGGTTGTCACCACCGAACTGCCGGGCCGCACCGATGCGTATCGTGTTGCAGAGGTTCGCCCTCAGGTGAGTGGCATCGTCCTGAAGCGCAACTTTACCGAGGGCAGCGATGTAAAAGCGGGGGAATCGCTGTATCAGATCGATCCGGCCACGTATCAGGCCGCGTTTGACAGCGCTTCGGGCGAGCTGGCCAAAGCTCAGGCTGCGGCTAACATTGCCCACCTGACCGTGAAACGCTATTTACCGTTGATGGGCACCCATTACGTCAGCAAGCAGGAGTACGATCAGGCGGTTGCCACCGCTCGTCAGGCTGATGCTTCGGTGATTGCGGCCCGGGCAGCCGTCGAGACCGCGCGCATTAATCTCGCTTATACCAAAGTGACGTCACCTATCAGCGGGCGCATCGGCAAATCCAGCGTCACCGAGGGGGCGCTGGTATCAAATGGCCAGGCCTCGGCGCTGGCTACGGTACAGCAACTCGATCCGATTTATGTCGATGTGACGCAATCCAGCAACGATTTTATGCGGCTTAAGCAATCCCGTCTGCAAACGGGCGAGAACGCCAGCAGCGTACAGTTGCTGATGGAGAATGGTCAGCCCTATCCCCTGAAAGGTTCGTTGCAATTCTCTGATGTCACCGTAGACGAAAGCACCGGCTCCATTACCCTGCGGGCGATCTTCCCTAACCCGCAACATATTCTGCTACCCGGCATGTTTGTTCGGGCGCGCATTGATGAGGGAACTCAGCCTCAGGCCATCCTGGTGCCGCAGCAAGGGGTCACTCGTACCCCGCGCGGAGAGGCCAGCGTGATGGTGGTGAATGCGAAGAATCAGGCCGAAGCGCGAAACGTCGTCGCGCCCCAGGCGATTGGCGATCAATGGCTGATCACCCAGGGCCTGCAGGAAGGCGATCGGGTGATTGTCAGCGGGCTACAAAAGGTGCGCCCTGGCGTCGCGGTTGTCGCTACGCCAGATACCACTGCGCAAAAAGCAGGGTAAGGAACAGAGCATGGCTAACTTCTTTATTCAGCGCCCGGTTTTTGCGTGGGTACTCGCTATTATTTTGATGATTGCGGGCGGGCTGGCGATCCTGAAATTGCCTATCGCCCAGTATCCCACCATTGCCCCGCCTGCCGTGGCGATCTCGGCGACCTACCCCGGTGCCGATGCCCAGACGGTACAGGATACGGTGACTCAGGTTATCGAACAGAACATGAACGGCATCGATAACCTGATGTATATGTCCTCCACCAGCGATTCGTCGGGCAGCGTGACCATCACCCTGACCTTCCAGTCAGGCACCGACCCGGATATTGCGCAGGTGCAGGTGCAGGTGCAGAACAAATTACAGCTGGCGATGCCGCTGCTGCCGCAGGAAGTGCAGCAGCAGGGGATCGGCGTGGAGAAGTCGAGCAGCAGCTTCCTGCTGGTGGCAGGCTTTGTCTCAGACAATAAAAACCTTAGCCAGGACGATATCTCTGACTATGTCGCCTCTAACGTCAAGGATGCCATTAGCCGCACCTCCGGGGTGGGTGATGTACAACTCTTTGGTGCCCAGTATGCGATGCGTATCTGGCTGGACGCGAATAAGCTGAATGCCTATCAGCTGACGCCGCTTGACGTCATCAATCAACTCAAAACCCAGAATAACCAGATTGCCGCAGGTCAGTTGGGCGGCACACCATCGGTGCCGGGCCAGCAGCTCAATGCCTCGATCATCGCCCAGACGCGCCTGAAAACCGTCGAAGAGTTTGGCAACATTACCCTGAAGGTCAATCAGGACGGATCAATGGTCCATCTGAAAGATGTCGCCCGCATTGCGCCTGGCGGTGAAAACTACAACATGGTGACCAAAATCAACGGCCAGGCGGCGACCGGGCTGGGGATCAAACTTGCCACCGGTGCCAACGCGCTGGATACTGCCGCAGCGATTAAAAGCAAACTGGCGCAGCTGCAAACCTTCTTCCCGCAGGGCCTGAAGGTGGTCTATCCCTACGACACCACGCCGTTTGTGAAGATCTCCATCCATGAAGTGGTGAAGACGCTGTTTGAAGCCATCATCCTCGTCTTCCTCGTGATGTATCTGTTCCTGCAAAACCTGCGCGCCACGCTGATCCCGACCATTGCCGTGCCGGTGGTGTTGCTGGGTACTTTTGCGGTTCTGGCGGCGTTTGGCTTCTCCATCAATACCCTGACCATGTTTGGTATGGTGCTGGCGATAGGCTTACTGGTGGATGACGCCATCGTGGTGGTAGAGAACGTCGAGCGCGTGATGGTAGAGGAAAAGCTACCGCCAAAAGAGGCAACACAAAAATCGATGTCGCAGATCCAGGGGGCGCTGGTCGGCATTGCCATGGTGCTGTCGGCAGTATTTATCCCGATGGCCTTTTTCGGCGGTTCCACCGGGGCGATTTATCGCCAGTTCTCCCTGACGATTGTCTCAGCTATGGCGCTTTCCGTACTGGTGGCGCTGATCCTGACTCCTGCGCTGTGCGCCACTCTGCTCAAATCACCCGGCGAGCATCATGAGCCTAAAGGCGGATTCTTCGGCTGGTTCAATGCGCTGTTCGACAGGAGCGTGGCGCACTACAGCAATAGCGTCAGCCATATTCTGCGTAAGACCGGCCGCTATCTGGTGGTCTATGTCCTTATTGTCGGCGGTATGGCGGTGCTGTTCCTGCGCCTGCCGACCTCGTTCCTGCCGGAAGAAGACCAGGGTGTCTTCATGACCATGGTGCAGCTCCCGGCGGGCGCTACACAAACCCGTACCCAGCAGGTGCTGGATCAGGTTGAGCATTATTACCTCACCAAAGAAAAAGCTAACGTGGAGTCGGTGTTTACCGTTAACGGCTTCAGCTTCAGCGGTCAGGGGCAAAATGCCGGAGTGGCGTTTATCAGCCTTAAGCCCTGGGAGGAACGCCCTGGCGCCGCCAACGGCGTCGCGGCTATCGTCAGCCGGGCAAGCCGGGCCTTCAGCCAGATTAAAGATGGGCTGGTGTTCCCGTTCAACCTGCCTGCCATTATTGAGCTGGGCACCGCTACCGGGTTCGATTTTGAGCTTATCGACCAAGCCAACCTGGGCCATAACCAGCTTACGCAGGCCCGAAACCAGCTGTTGGGCATGATCAAAGCTCATCCCGATCTTCTGGTTCGCGTGCGGCCTAATGGTCTGGAAGATACCCCGCAGTTCAAGCTGGATATCGATCAGGAGAAAGCGCAGGCGCTGGGCGTTAGCGTGTCGGACATCAACCAGACCATCTCCACCGCCCTGGGGGGCACCTACGTTAATGACTACATAGACCGTGGTCGGGTGAAGAAGGTCTATGTCCAGGCAGATGCGCCTTTCAGGATGCTGCCCGAGGATATCAATCGCCTTTATGTGCGCAGCGCTAACGGTGAAATGGTGCCGCTTTCGGCGTTCAGCGAGTCACACTGGATCTACGGGTCACCGCGTCTCGAACGCTATAACGGCACTCCTTCAATGGAGATCCTCGGGGAGGCCGCGCCAGGCAAAAGTACCGGTGAAGCAATGGCCTTAATGGAGCAACTGGCGGCGAAACTGCCTACGGGTATTGGTTTTGACTGGACCGGCATGTCCTACCAGGAACGGCTGTCAGGCAACCAGGCGCCTGCCCTGTACGCCATCTCGCTGGTGGTGGTGTTCCTCTGTCTGGCAGCGCTGTATGAAAGCTGGTCGATTCCGTTCTCGGTGATGCTGGTGGTGCCGTTGGGGGTAGTCGGTGCCTTGTTGGCCGCCTCCCTGCGCGGGCTGAACAATGATGTCTATTTCCAGGTGGGGCTACTCACCACGATCGGCCTGTCGGCAAAAAACGCGATTCTTATTGTCGAATTTGCTAAGGATCTGATGGAGAAAGAGGGGAAAGGCATTGTTGAAGCCACGCTGGAGGCATCCCGTATGCGCCTGCGTCCGATCCTGATGACCTCCCTGGCGTTTATCCTCGGCGTGATGCCGCTGGTCATCAGCCACGGTGCTGGCAGTGGCGCGCAAAACGCCGTGGGTACCGGGGTAATGGGCGGCATGCTTTCGGCAACCTTGCTGGCCATCTTTTTTGTGCCGGTCTTCTTTGTAGTGGTACGCAGACGCTTTACGCGTCATCAAGAACAGTAATAGATAAAGGCGCTTCGGCGCCTTTATTGATGATAATAAACAGAAAATTAGTCTTATCCATTTATTTATCTTATTAATTAGCACCCCAATGAATTGTTTGCTTGCGATTTTTAGCTTGCGTACTTAATCAATGCTTCTCCCTAATTCCTCCATTATTGGCTCGCAGTAAGAAGGATTTCTCCATCTTTTTTACAATCCAAATAATTTGAGATTATTCACCCTTTATGGCGATTTTTAAGGGGTGGTAATATAAGCATCAGCTTTGCGGAACACACGACTGACTATATCGCAAAGTTAGATTTCATTTTGAGGTAACACCATGAAAAGACTCATTTCGGTTGCACTCCTTACCGCGCTGCTCGCGGGTTGCGCGCATGACTCTCCGTGCGTACCGGTATACGACGATCAGGGCCGACTGGTTCATACTAATACCTGTATGAAGGGTACCACACAGGATAACTGGGAAACTGCAGGGGCGATAGCAGGTGGCGCAGCAGCCGTTGCAGGCCTGACGCTGGGCATCATTGCCGTGTCTAAGTAATCCATAAAGCGCGAATTCGTTCGCGCTTTTGCTTTCCCGATTTAGGTTAATAAATAATCCTGCCGCTGCTCACATCTTTTTGCCGTTTTATTTTTATTTCAGTTTGCCGACGTGATGTTATTCACATCCTGTTAGCCTCCAATATTCACGCCATAATTTATCCTTTCACTCCTGCGTTTCTGAATCAACTTTTGCTCTGATTTGTGGCGCAGGTTGTAATTTCGCACCATTTCAGGGCGCTCGATTTAATTATCTCTGTCTACACTCTGCTTTACGCGTTGCGTAATCGTTTATTACGTCAATTGCAAAAACTGGCATCGCGTTTGCTTTATTAACGTCGGCCACAGCCACAGACAGGTTTAAGCGTTTATAAACGCTTCACTATAACGATAATTTTCGACACACAGGATGCATTATGAAAAAGATGATGATGGCCAGCCTCGCCGCTGCAGGTGTGCTTTTTGCGATCTCCGGCCAGGCCCAGGCGGGTGCTACGCTGGATGCCGTTAAGCAGAAAGGATTCGTGCAATGTGGGATCAGCGACGGTTTGCCGGGGTTCTCCTATGCAGATGCCAATGGTAAATTCTCCGGTATTGATGTCGATGTGTGCCGTGGCGTTGCTGCCGCTGTATTCGGCGACGACACTAAAGTTAAATATACCCCGCTGACGGCGAAAGAGCGTTTTACCGCCCTGCAATCTGGTGAAGTGGATATGCTGTCACGCAATACCACCTGGACCTCCTCACGTGATACCGGAATGGGCATGTCCTTTACCGGCGTGACCTATTACGACGGCATTGGTTTCCTGACGCACAATAAAGCAGGCCTGAAGAGCGCTAAAGAGCTTGATGGTGCCACAGTCTGTATTCAGGCGGGTACTGATACTGAACTGAACGTCGCGGATTATTTTAAAGCCAATAACATGAAATATACGCCAGTGACTTTCGACCGCTCTGACGAATCTGCCAAAGCACTGGAATCGGGACGCTGCGACACCCTGGCATCCGACCAGTCCCAACTGTACGCGTTGCGGATCAAGCTGAGCAACCCGGCGGAATGGATCGTCCTGCCGGAAGTGATCTCTAAAGAGCCGCTTGGCCCGGTCGTGCGTCGTGGCGATGATGAATGGAACTCTGTTGTTCGCTGGACGCTGTTCGCCATGCTTAACGCAGAAGAGATGGGCGTTAACTCGAAGAACGTCGATGAGAAAGCCGCTAATCCAACCACACCGGATATGGCCCACCTGCTGGGTAAAGAGGGCGATTACGGCAAGGATCTGAAGCTGGATAACAAATGGGCATACAACATCATTAAAAAGGTGGGTAACTACGCTGAAATTTTCGAGCGTAACGTTGGCTCTGAAAGCGCGCTGAAGATCAGCCGTGGTCAGAATAACCTCTGGAACAATGGCGGCATCCAGTACGCGCCGCCAGTACGCTAAGCAGCATGCTGTAACGGGCACTGCCGGTGCGGTGCCCAGTCCAGAGTCATGGTTACCCGAGGTTTTTTATGTCCCATCGCCGCTTAGCCCTGAAAGGAGCCTTCTCCTTTTCCAATCCTGCGGTTCGCGCCTGGCTTTTCCAGATACTCGCTGTTCTCGCTGTCCTGGCCGTCGCGATCTACTTGTTCCATAACACCGTTACCAACCTGAGTACACGCGGCATTACTTCGGGCTTTGCCTTCCTTGACCGTAGTGCGGGATTTGGCATCGTTCAGCACTTAATAGATTACACCGAAGGAGATACCTACGGTCGCGTATTCCTGGTCGGCCTGATGAATACCCTGCTGGTCTCCGGGTTATGCATTGTTTTTGCTTCTCTGCTGGGCTTTTTCCTGGGCCTTGCACGTCTGTCTGATAACTGGCTGCTGCGTAAGCTTTCCACGTTTTATATTGAGACGTTCCGTAATATCCCGCCGCTGCTCCAGATCTTCTTCTGGTATTTCGCCGTTTTGCGTAACCTGCCCGGACCTCGCCAGGCGGTGGATGCCTTCGATCTGGCCTTTTTAAGCAATCGCGGGTTGTATATCCCGTCTCCGCAGATTGCCGAAGGAATGCTGGCGCTGCTGGCGGCTCTGGCGTGCGTGGTGATCGTCTCCGTCGCGCTGTTCCGCTACAACCGAATGCATCAGATCAAAACCGGACAGTTACGGCGCACCTGGCCGGTAACGCTGATCTTGCTGGTGATCCTGTCGGGTCTGGCGCACGTCATTTTTGGTCCGGCGATGCACTGGGATGTGCCGCAGTTGCGGGGGTTTAATTTCCGCGGCGGTATGGTATTGATTCCTGAGCTGGCTGCTCTGACGCTGGCACTTTCGATCTATACCTCAGCCTTTATCGCAGAAATTATTCGCGCCGGCATTCAGGCCGTTCCTCATGGCCAGCATGAAGCCGCTCGCTCGCTTGGCCTGCCAAACCCGGTCACGCTACGTCAGGTCATCATTCCCCAGGCCATGCGGGTTATCATCCCACCGCTGACCAGCCAGTATCTCAACATTGTGAAAAACTCGTCCCTTGCGGCCGCGATTGGCTATCCCGATATGGTTTCTCTGTTTGCCGGCACCGTTCTTAACCAGACGGGCCAGGCTATCGAAACGATCGCCATCACGATGTCGGTTTACCTGATTATCAGCCTGACCATTTCCCTGTTAATGAATATCTATAACCGTCGCATCGCGCTGGTTGAACGCTAAGGAATCATGATGACAAAAGCCGTCTTGTCTCACCCTGTGCGTCCGGCCACGACCGGCAATGGACGCATTATTATCTGGGTACGTAAAAACCTGTTCTCCAGCTGGAGTAACAGCTTACTCACCCTGCTCTGTTTCTGGCTGATGTGGGAGCTGATCCCGCCCCTGCTCAATTGGGCGTTTTTGCAGGCTAACTGGGTCGGCACCACGCGCGCCGATTGTACGAAAGAGGGAGCCTGCTGGGTCTTTATTCATCAGCGTTTCGGCCAGTTCATGTATGGGCTTTACCCGCACGACCAGCGCTGGCGCATCAATCTTGCACTGCTCGTGGGGCTGCTTTCTATCTTGCCCATGTTCTGGAAAGGATTACCGCAGCGGGGGCGGTACATCGCCTGTTGGGCTGTGATCTATCCCCTTATCGTCTGGTTGTTACTCTATGGCGGTGTGCTGGGGCTGGAGCGCGTCGAAACCCGCCAGTGGGGTGGCCTGACGCTGACGCTGATTATCGCCTCGGTGGGGATAGCTGGCGCATTACCATTAGGTATTTTGCTGGCGCTGGGACGCCGTTCAACCATGCCGGTCGTGCGCATCCTGTCGGTGATTTTCATTGAGTTCTGGCGTGGAGTACCGCTGATCACCGTGCTGTTTATGTCGTCGGTAATGCTGCCGCTATTTATGGCAGAGGGCACCACCATCGACAAACTGATCCGCGCCCTGGTTGGCGTCATTTTGTTTCAGTCTGCCTATGTAGCTGAGGTCGTGCGCGGCGGGTTACAGGCCCTGCCAAAGGGCCAGTACGAAGCCGCCGAATCGCTGGCGCTGGGATACTGGAAAACGCAGGGATTAGTGATCCTGCCGCAGGCGCTGAAACTGGTGATACCGGGTCTGGTGAACACCATTATTGCGCTGTTCAAAGATACCAGT
>Ga0308168_1003407_pt1 | contig 12170 bp, 9 predicted proteins | sample PhyCR2_FD_202133 | JGI IMG/M metagenome (GOLD analysis project Ga0308168, IMG submission 202133) | Phyllosphere microbial communities from UC Gill Tract Community Farm, Albany, California, United States - DLSLRC.R2 | ecosystem: Host-associated > Plants > Phyllosphere > Unclassified | place: USA... | reverse complement strand
CTTGCCAGCAGGCTGGAAGCACCGAAACGGAAGTGACGTGCGTCAGCCCATTCACGGCCCAGCAGGCGGTCAGCCAGTGCCAGATATTGCGCAGCATCTTCAGCGGTTTTCACGCCACCGGCCGGTTTGAAACCAACGGCTTTGCCGACGCCCATTTCAGCAATCACGCTCATCATCAGTTCAGCGCTGTGCAAAGTGGCGTTTTCAGGCACTTTACCGGTAGAGGTTTTGATGAAGTCAGCGCCCGCTTTAATCGCGATCTCGGAGGCTTTGCGGATCAGCGCATCTTGCTTCAGTTCACCGGTTTCGATGATCACTTTCAGCAGAACGTTAGCGGCAGCACAGGCTTCTTTGCACTGTTTAACCATCTCAAAACCGATCTGCTCGTTACCGGCGATCAGTGCGCGGTACGGGAATACCACGTCAACTTCATCGGCACCGTAAGCGATCGCCGCGCGGGTTTCTGCCAGCGCAATATCAAGATCATCGTTACCGTGTGGGAAGTTAGTGACAGTCGCAATGCGGATATCAGGCGTACCTTGCTCACGCAGAGTTCTGCGGGCAACAGGAATAAAACGAGGATAAATACAGACAGCAGCGGTGTTACCTGCCGGGCTTTTCGCCTGGTGACAAAGCGCGATCACTTTTGCATCAGTGTCGTCTTCGTTCAGGGTGGTTAAATCCATCAGGTTCAGCGCTCGTTGCGCTGCGGCGGTTAAATCGGTCATATAACTCTCCAACAATTTTCAATTCCAGCGACCGGCCAGAACTGAGCATACAGTCATGAATTCGTTCCGGCGGTGACCGACGGGAAATGAATTCTGCACGGTTGGCGAGCGGACTTGGTTCCTTGAAGATAGCGTGCGTAAGCAGCGTGTCGTGGCTTACGCGGCAACTGAGATCCTTCTCACCGCGCTTTGATTGGCTGACGCCAAGTCGTTGTGACTATTTGAACACGTCACATCAGGTTCCTGTGTGCAGTATTTCACACAAAATGAAAACCGTTTGCAACGTTGCTTAGTGAAATGAGATCTAAATCACATTTCACTGGCGTTATGCTCAGTATTTGGTCCAGATAAGAGTGTATACCCGATTCATGACAAACGGAGTGCGCACGGATATACAGCGATCACCGACCGGCGATCTTACGAGAAATGTTATAATAATAACATTTTAAAGAGAACATAAATTACATAGCCTGAAGAAAACCTATTAAATAAAAGCATGAAAGGTAAATAGGAATGTTATTTAAATCACAAAACCAGGAGGGGACGGATTACAAAGCGGATAAATTGAAGATACGACGGGTGTTGTCGAGCAATGCGGCGGCAATCTGTTCAGCGGTTTCGCTGCGCAGGCTGCACAGTATGTCGAACACGTTAGCAGCACGCTCCGGACGATTGGGCTGGCCCTGAAAACCCTGCAACGGCATATCCGGCGCATCGGTTTCCAGAAGCAAAGAAGAAAGCGGTAATTGCGCCATCACCTGACGGGTTTTCTGCGCGCGTTCATAACTGATAGTGCCGCCCACACCTATCGCAAAACCCAGTTTGATAAACGCCTGCGCCTGCGAAAGACTGCCTGCAAAGCCATGTACCACGCCGGTAGCAGGCAATTTAGCCTGCCGTAACATTGCCGCCAGCTGATCGTGACTGCGCCGCGAATGCAGAATCACCGGCAGCATTTCACGCTTTGCCATGGCGAATTGCGCTTTGAGCACCCGCTGTTGTTGCTCAAATCGCGGCGTTTCCATGTATAAATCCAGCCCGATTTCACCGACCGCCACCAGGTGCGGATCCCGGTGAGTCAGCAATGAATCCAGTAATTCCAGGCAACTGTCTTTGTGCTCGCTGATATAAAGGGGATGTAAACCCAGCGCCGCGTGCAGCTGCGGGAATTTTTTTGCCAGTGAGAGAATGCCGCGAAAACGATCTGACGTAACCGACGGAACGATGATCTGCCGGACGCCCGCTTCTCCGGCGAGACGCAAACTTTCGGCTTCCGCACCGGTAAACGGCGGAAAATCGAAATGGCAGTGCGTATCGACGAAGGTATGACTCACAACTTATCACCCTCACTGGCGGGATAGGTTTCTGATGCACCGTTTTCTACCGGTGGCATATCAGATGCCACGCGTTTCGGCTGCGGATCATGAACCAGGTTGTCTTTAAAGGCGGCCGGACGCACAACGCCGCCGTCGGCGACCATATCCGTCAGCACGGCGGGATCCAAAATGATCTGCTCCACCGTGCTGGCTGAAGCAGCCAGCGGGATCACGTTTTCCGGTTCGTCCTGCGGTATGACAACCTGCTGAGGGCGACGTGTCACGCGGGGTTCAATGTGCGGATAAGGCCGTTCATTTTCACGCGGCAACAGCCAGTGCGCTGCCGCTGACAGGAAATAACGCCCGCAACGGCGCCCAAGATGGTAATCCTGATTCAGCGCGGGCAGACGACTCCCCAGCGCGTGGCTGGCTAAAGGTTTTGGCGGGAAGATTTCAAAAATACGCACATCTTCCGGCGGATTCTCGATGAACTGCTGGATGCGGTGATAGCTTTCTTCGTGATGCTGCATCATGCGCACCAGCTGTTGCAGGCTGCTTTCGCTCAGCCATTGCTCCATGCGTTTCATCCATTGCGGCGTATAGAACATCGCCGAGGGAACGGTGCGGATCACCACAATCGTATCGGCGCCACGGCGATAAGCTTCCTCAACCGGGATCGCATCGCTGATGCCGCCGTCCTGATAACTCACGCCATCAAGATCGACGCCCATACGGTAAAAGCCCGGAATGGCGCTGGAGGCTTTGATCACCGGCAGCCAGTTATCGCGCGTCGGAGCAAAGTAATTCGCTGAATAATCATCACTGCGGCAGGCGCACATTAGAAACTCACGCCCGTCGATCAACAGCTTTTCAGCGGTTTCCATCGCCAGCGGCATGTTTTTGGCCGTTTGTTCCACCAGCCAGTCGAGATCGATAAGATGCCCGCCGCGCACGAAACGCAGAGGATTGAAAAAGTCGGGGCTGGTGGTATAGCGGGTAATGACTCTTCTGGCATAACCAGGTTGTCCGCAGACAAAAGCAGAGAGATTTTGTGCGCCGGCAGACGTGCCCAGATATAAATCAAAGGGATTAAAGCGCGCGCGTTGAAACTCATCCAGCACACCAGCTGTAAAAATGCCCCGCTGTCCGCCGCCTTCGCACACCAGTGCTATTTTGCCGGGTGTATAAGGTTTATACGCCAGTGGTTCTATGTTCCCCAGCGTGACAGGTATTCTGTATCCCAACGGGCTATCCTCACAAAATCGGCCTCACTCAGCGGCCTTCATTTCTGAGCATACCTTGTCTGACTGATTTACGTGAAATTCTTGCCAAATTTCAGCGATAAAATCGTTACGTCCTGTTAACAGCCAGATCGCACATAAAAAGAATCGCCCCCTTCATTGAAGGGGGCGATGTTATTCATTAACACTTTTTGGCATCAAATCATTGATGCGGTCAGAGTCGTTTACGACCGGTAAACAGGCTGACCAGGAACAGAATGATACCGACTACGAAGACGATTTTTGCAGCCCAGGCAGCTGTACCCGCCAAACCACCGAAACCGAGAGCCGCCGCGATTAACGCGATGATTAGAAAAATAATGCCCCAACGAAACATAAGCTTCTCCTTTATACCCTATTTTCACTTTGCCAGTTTAAAAGGTGGTGCCCCGCTTCGGGCCGGACTCACTGTTAAACATCTGCCTTTTGACACTTTATCTCCCGACCGTATGCCGGGAACAAAAAACTTCTTACTTAATAAAGGTAGTCGAAAAATTAAAGTGTTAGAGCTTCTGACACGATATTTTTCCGAAATCAGGCAAATCTTATCCGTCCCGAATATTCAGCGGGCAACACAAATATTGTTATGCGTTATTCAAAAGATGAGGCGCCCGCCCGTGAGAAGGCGCCTTGTACTTCAGGTCTTGTACTTCAGGTCTTGTACTTCAGGTCTTGTACTTCAGGTCTTGTACTTCAGGTCTTGTACTTCAGGTAGAGCAGAATATCGTTACGGTGCGACTTTCAGGTCATTTTTGACGCTTTTCACGCCATCAACGGTTTTCGCAACGCTTTCAGCACGGTCAGACTGTGCCTGATCTTTCACGGCACCGGAAAGCTGTACTACGCCGTCGGTGGTTTCAACTTTTACATTACGTGAAGGGACAATGTCATCGGCCAGCAGTTTTGCTTTTACAGACGCTGTTGTTGCGCTGTCGCCCGCATAGCCTTTCACGCTCTGGTCTTTGCTGTCTTTGGTGTGCAGTTTGTCACTGACAGATTTCACACCTTCAACTTTAGTTGCGGCAGCAACCGCCTGCTCAGCTTCAGCCTGTGAAACAACGAAACCGCTCAGCGTAACGACGCCTGCATTGGTGGTCACGGAAATGTCGCTGCTTTTGATGGCTTTATCATCCACCAGTGCACTTTTAACTTTCGCTGTGATGGCGCTGTCGCCCATGTAGTTATCAACTTTCTTCATGGAGCTATCGATTTTTGCACCTGCGCTATCTGTAGTCGTCGCAGCCAGAGCGCTGCCGCTCATCAGTGCGGTACCCAGTACTACGGCCATCATGGAATAGGCAAATTTAGAGTTTTTCATCGATTTCTTCCTTTCGGTTTATAAGCCTTGATTTCGGCTCTGTACGTCACATTCTTGGTGACGCCTTCTAACAAATTGTATTGCTGCTGTTTTTACTGTCCTTGTAGCAGAGTACATCGTTTTATTCTGGCTTTTAATTGCCTCGCGATATAACTCTCTGTTGAGTGACTTTAATGCAGTGCTTTAAGCCACCATTTCCTGAACACACATTTAATATAGTCAAGAATGATCAAATGTGTAGGAAGATCGTCGAGTAGGGACCCTAATGCAGACAAGTCCGAAGGTTTCCCCCTAAATTTGCACAAAATATCGGCATAGTGATAGGAAATATCTGGAGGCGGACACGCTTCAGATAAAAAAATGGCTCCTGTAAAAGGAGCCATTTGGCATTATTGGGTTAAAAATTTGCTTTAAAAATCAGACTTTGGTTTTAGATTACTGCTTGTCCCATGCATCCTGCCAGTTAGTACCGGTAGCTGGTGCATAAGCCCAGGCCGCCTGACCACACCAGCCAGAGTATGGGAAAGGTTTGCACTGATAGATGCTGCCATCACTGCCTAATACCTTAGTACCCGCCACGTATTTCTCGCTGCTTTCTGGGTAAACGTAGTCGTAACCTGCCGCCGCCGCTTTAGCTTTTACCAGAACCGTGGTGGTCGCGGTATCCGTTAAACCGGTGTTATCGGTCACGGTCACGTCAACAGTGAAGCGTGTATCAACGGTCACTTGTGGTGCATTAATGACTTCAGTATTGGATGCTGCACCCTGAGCCGGTGCGACTGGCAATCCAGCCGGATTAGTCCACTGATAATGCAAATCAGCAGCCTGCGTATCCGGATCGGTCACTTTTGCTGTCAGTGTCAGCGATTCACCTGAAGTCACGGTATACGTAGATTCAAGGGTAACGGACGGTGCGACAGGTTTAGAGGCATCAATCACATTCACGCTGGTTTGCGCCGTGGTGCTACCTTCGCTGTCACTCACGGTCAGAGAGAAGGTGTACACCGCATTGGTCAACGGTTGCGCCACGCTGAATGTCGCTTTAGCTGAATTGCTGTTTTGCAGCGTCACTGCCGGGCCGGAAACTTGTTTCCACTGATAAGTCAGGCTGTCGCCGTCTTTATCGGTACTGGCCGAGCCATCCAGTGTAATCACGCCGGTGCCGCTAACCTGCTGAGCCATACCCGCGTTCGCGACCGGTGGCGTATTAGTTGCTACCGGTGCGGCTGAACCGCTGGTGATAGGCGCAAAGATTTGGCTGTAAGCATAAAGCGGAGCCTGTTCCGGTGTCATACCACTGTGTTCTGCGGAAACTTGCCCAGAAACACCCGGCTGATCGCGAGCCATAGACCATGCACCAATCATACCCAGGCCATAATCTTTCGCCTGCTGGTAAACGAGACGGGCATCAGAAAGATAGAACACTTCACCCTGCACGTCGTTATAGCCAATCATCGGGGTCGTACCCAGCATGGCGTAAACCTGCGCCGCGCTCTTCTCAGGGTATAAACCTTTCACCTGAGCAAACAGATTGTCGATAGCCGACGTCGCACATTTGCCATGGATATTCTGGCCTTCAGTGTTGGCTGACTGGCATTGAATGTTGCCGTAGTCCATCGCCATCACGTTTACACCGGTAAGCACCACGCCCTGATCTTTGGCATCCTGCAACACTTCCATCCCTTCATGGGTCAGACCGGTTGGCAGAACAGGCAAGGTATACCAGATACCGATGTGATGGCCTTCGGCAGCCCAACGATCCTGCACCAATTTGACGGCAGCATTGCGACGCTGGATAGATTCTTTATCCGCCAGCCAGTTGCCTTCGATATCGAAATCAAGCACCTGAAGATTAAGGTTCTCAACGATATCGTAATAGTGCTGGGCCAGGTCATTCACGTTATTACAGGCAGCGGCCAGTGGTGCATTGTTCGCGCCGCCGATCGATACCATGATATCGCCGCCCGCTTCACGCAATGCTTTGATTTTGCTGTATTGAGCGTAGTTGGTGACGCTGTAAGCAGTGCCCCACGTCGGTACACAGGTGTTAGCATCTTTAGCGACCATAAAGGCCATGGTGAAGTGGTTAACGTTCTGGTTTTTCGCCAGACCTACCAGGTCAGGTTGCATGTTTAAGGTAAAATCGACATATGGCGCATAGAACTGGGCAGGCCATGGATTCTTCGGCGTACCCACTCGCTCTTTGGTGCCGCTCCAGTCCATATAAACAGCCCATGGTGTTACATCGTCTGGTTTCACTTTCTGAACGATGACAGCAGACTGATAATTCTTGCCGTTATATTTCACCAATGAATTAGCAGGATATAAAGTATTAATATTCAACGTTGGCGCGTTATCAATTTGATCCTGAGAATAGGTTTGAACCGGACCTAACGGTTTCCACGGATGGCCGTTATTTCCTTCAGGGTTTTGATTGGCTGCCAGAGACGGATCATTATTAACGGTGTAGAACAGAGCTTCATACATCACGCCGTCTTTCTGAACTTTATCACCCTGATTATAGGTTGTGCTGCTACTCCAGACCGGCGTCGGTACATAAGCTACCCACGGGTTATTTTCTGCTGGTGCGAAACTGTGTGCAGGCGTTGCTTTAGACGTTTTGTACGTCATGCCATTTGCCAGGACAATATCACCGGCTAAATAATCACGGCTGCTGTCATAATTGACATAATTATTCTGGGTACCGTCACCGGCGATCTCACAAACTGTCGGGTTGCCATACTGGCTCATTTCAGTCGCGGATGCGTCGCGTACTTTACGCCACGGGTTGGCACCCTGATCTTGTTCAGCCGTGCCCGGGCAATTGGTGGCACCGACCCACCAGGCGTTAGAGTAAACGCCGCCGTCGAAGATAACTTCATAGGTGTCGCCGCCTTCCTGTCCATTCCAAGCTTCAAGCGCAAAGGCGCTGGCAGAGGCCATCGTCAGACCGGCAACACACAACATCTGTGTGATTTTATTCATTTTCATAACTTACATTCCTTATATATATATCATTGCCACGGCGGGATATTCATAGAATACATATATGTTTTACTAGAAAACGTATTTGAAACTATGGTGAATTGAGAATTTATTTATTAATCCATAAATGCAAAGCATGTGTTGATTGCGATACATATCAAATAAATATGAAGTAATTTGTGGCATGCGTATAATGACATATCTATTAGGAAACAAACTAATCAAAAACTAATATATCGCACTAATAATTACAATTAAGATTATTTAATAAGCCAGACATATTCTCTGCATTTAAACATACAGGAATGTAATAATAGAGCGCAATTAAGAAAGTGAATTAATATATATTTAATTAATGTTAAATTCAGAACTAATAAAAAAGGCGACATAAATGTCGCCTTTCCAAAAACAGGAACAGATTAATGTTCGCGGGTTTTACGGAATTTCACTTCAGGATAACGCTCTGAAGCCAGATTCAGGTTCACCATGGTTGGGGCGATGTAGGCCAGATTATCGCCGCCATCGAGCGCCAGATTGGTTTCGTTCTTGCGTTTGAATTCTTCGAACTTCTTCACGTCGTTGCATTCAACCCAACGGGCGGTAGAAACGTTCACGGATTCGTAAATCGCTTCAACGTTGTATTCGCTTTTCAGACGCGCCACGACCACTTCAAACTGCAGCACACCGACCGCACCAACGATTAAGTCGTTATTAGAGATCGGACGGAACACCTGTACCGCGCCTTCTTCTGAAAGCTGTACCAGCCCTTTCAGCAACTGTTTCTGCTTCAGCGGGTCGCGCAGGCGGATACGACGGAACAGTTCAGGGGCAAAGTTAGGAATGCCGGTGAACTTCATGTTCTCACCCTGAGTAAAGGTGTCGCCAATCTGAATCGTGCCGTGGTTGTGCAGGCCAATGATATCGCCCGGATAGGCTTCTTCAACGTGTGAACGGTCGCCAGCCATAAAGGTCAGCGCGTCAGAAATCACCACGTCTTTACCCGTACGCACCTGACGCAGTTTCATGCCTTTTTCATACTTACCGGACACCACACGCATGAATGCCACGCGGTCACGGTGTTTCGGATCCATATTGGCCTGAATCTTAAATACAAACCCGGTGAATTTCTCGTCATCGGCTTTCACTTCACGCAGGTCAGTTTTACGTGGCATCGGCGCAGGCGCCCAGTCCACCAGACCGTCGAGCATGTGATCAACACCAAAGTTACCGAGTGCAGTACCGAAGAATACCGGCGTCAGTTCGCCCTGCAGGAAAGCTTCGTGATCGAATTCATGGGATGCACCCTGAACCAGTTCCAGCTCTTCACGCAGTTGCACAGCCAGATCTTCGCCGACAGCAGCATCCAGCTCAGGGTTATCCAGGCCTTTAACGACGCGAACTTCCTGAATAGTGTGACCTTTACCGGTCTGGTACAGATACACTTCATCTTTATAGAGGTGGTAAACCCCTTTGAACAATTTACCGCAGCCGATCGGCCAGGTAATCGGAGAACAGGCAATTTTCAGCTCGCGCTCCACTTCGTCCATCACTTCCATCGGGTCACGGATGTCACGGTCGAGTTTGTTCATGAAAGTCAGGATCGGCGTATCACGCAGACGGGTGACTTCCATCAGCTTACGGGTCCTGTCTTCGACACCTTTCGCGGCGTCGATCACCATCAGGCAGCAGTCAACCGCGGTCAGGGTACGGTAGGTATCTTCGGAGAAGTCCTCGTGCCCCGGGGTGTCGAGCAGGTTAACCAGACACTGTTTGTACGGGAATTGCATCACGGACGTAGTGATGGAGATACCACGTTGTTTTTCCATTTCCATCCAGTCAGATTTGGCATGATGGCTGGAGCCGCGGCCTTTTACTGTACCGGCGGTCTGAATGGCCTGTCCGAATAACAGCACTTTTTCAGTAATTGTAGTTTTACCGGCATCGGGGTGAGAGATGATGGCAAATGTGCGGCGCTTGGCCACTTCAAGGGCGTATTCACTTGGAGACATGTTTTTCACGTTTCTGCGGTTGGTCCGCCCTGCATAGGATTTAACATCACGTCAGAAGATGACGTCAGGCAAAGCGGTAATAAAAGTTATAGCCGGCTATTTTCACTGATTTAGCCGGGATGGGCAATCAATGGTTTTTTTGTATGGTGTGGCTAAGAGAGCGCTTTAGAAACGGAAGTCAGTTGAAAGTGCTGCCCAGTGTTCCCGCAGAACTCTTTTATGTTCTTCAAGCATCGGCAGCTCCGTAAGCAAATCTGGCCAGCGTTCACGTGCAATTTCAATGGCTTCATCAAGATGCACTTCAACGGCAGACCACGGTACACCAATTCTTTCAGCCCAGCGCTCGAAGGTCTGCATATTAATCACCCCCCAACGTTTTTCTTTTGCCATATTCAAAGCCACCCCATCTTCATTCTTAACATAGGGTTTGGTCGAAACAATGTCATAGGCAGGTGAAAGGACAGCGTCCACTCGATTAGGGTAAAACACCGTCCAGTTTTTAAGATGGGCATCCCCATTCGCCAATAAAATGTTCGCCAGCATCCGGCGCGCCATCTGCTGAATATCGATGATTCCTCCCGCACCCACTCTGTAAAGAGCACGACCAATATCGTCGTAGCTATAGCCCTTATATTTATTCCGCGCATACACCTGAAAAATCTGTGCAAAATCCTCAGTATGCACACGCCCTTCGTCCGTGCGGTCAAAGCGACGAATCGCGTAAGCATAAGGCTCATCGGGTAAAGGGATATCAGGTAAATTGACCAGATTTCGAAGCTCAACAAGCTTAATCTCAGGGATGTTGACACCGATTTCCTGCGCTAATTTCATCGCACTAAATTCATTCTCAGGCACTGCACGATGTGCCGTTGACGGAGTTTTGATAATCCAGCTGTCTCCCCCGACATCAGTACTCACGTTGAAACGGCCATCTTGTCGTAATGCAGAGAACTTCATCTGGACACCTGCCAGAGAAAATTTGTCGGTGCTGTGCGAAACATCAATTTGAACGGCTTCCAGTTTGTCGCCACGAGAAGTCAGCGCCCAGTCAGGTATTTCGCCCCCCTTAAGTGGCACGGCGGTTATCCCTCCTGGCAGGTTGTTACCGGCATAGGCCAGTAATGGGAACTCATCGTCAGGATGGACTTTCAGCGTCAACGCCATCCATTCTCGCAATGCGCCTTCTGACAACAAATTTGAAAGAACCGGGGGAAGCTTGTGAAAACTGATAAGCGGCTTATTGAGATATTCTGCCCGCACTTTTTGCGTCAATGTAAAAACGGGACGCTGACTGACGGGCAGTTCGAGATACTCCGGGGCAAAAGATAGGATATTGCGGCTGCCTGCATAATGCGCTAAAACCCCTACACGCTGCTCATCAAGATACAGTGCTAAGGCCTCGACTGACTCCACCCGCTTTTCCATGTTTACTCCTTTAAATCGCGTAAAATGTCATCCCAATCATTGTTAAGACTTTCTGGCTCCCGCTCGGAGGGGCGATGACAGTTGCTAATTGTCGAATCAAGCAGCTCTTTAACCTCTTGTACACGCTGACGCGGCACCAACATGAGCTCCAGTTCCATGCCTTCCAGGAGCCTGAGTAATGTCGAAAGACGGGGATCTGAACCCGCTTCAATTTTCTGATATTGCTGCTGAGTCATACCCGTTCTCATACGCATATCTTGCTGGTTCAGCCCTAACTGCCGGCGTCTTTGTTTTAATAAGGTCGGCAATTCATTGAGAGTTCTCATTTGCTTTCTCCTGACAGACCACTTACAACACACTAGCTGTTTTCAGAGCCATTTAACAACAAATTAATTGTAATTAAGAAAATTTACATCTAATTTGCTGTAAATAACCTTAATTACAGCTCTTTAGCTGTAATTATATTGAATTACACCTTTTTAATTGTAATCATGCCGGAATACAACTAATTGGGTGTAAATAGTATAAATTCTAGTAAATGAGATGTTGCTACAGTTTTACCCCAGCGGGAGCGCCATCATAAGGGCATCTTCGCGGCCTTGTGCGGCGGGATAGTAATTGCGGCGAACGGAGAGTTCGTTAAAACCGAGGCTTTCATAGAGCGCGATAGCCTTAGCGTTAGAGGCGCGGACTTCGAGCCATAACGTGAAAACATCTTTCTGCTCAAGCTGTTGTATCACTTCTTCCAGCAATGTGCGGCCTAAGCCCTGACGCTGAAAAGCGGGATCGATGGCAATATTGAAAAGCGTGGCTTCGTCGAGAACGATTTGGGTGATAGCAAAACCGGCCATCACGTCGCCCTGCATGATCTTGAAATTCAGATAGCGCTCGCCCTGATTGCTGGCCAGCGTTTTTTCCGTCCACGGAAAGGCATGGCTGGCCTGCTCAATTTCAAATGCGCGGGGAAGATCAGCGATGGTCAGGATAGAAATGTTGTTCATTTTCACAGATCTGCTGCCAGAGCGCGCGTTTTGCGCCGGCGTCTTGATAGAGTTCGGCCAGAGCCGGACTGGATAACTGCGGACCGGCGAGAGTTAGCGGTTCGCTTA
>Ga0308168_1003404_pt1 | contig 12180 bp, 10 predicted proteins | sample PhyCR2_FD_202133 | JGI IMG/M metagenome (GOLD analysis project Ga0308168, IMG submission 202133) | Phyllosphere microbial communities from UC Gill Tract Community Farm, Albany, California, United States - DLSLRC.R2 | ecosystem: Host-associated > Plants > Phyllosphere > Unclassified | place: USA... | reverse complement strand
TGCTGGCATTGCTGACCGCTTGCAGCACGATCCGCTTCAGCTATAACCACGGCGACACCCTACTGTACTGGTGGCTCGACGCCTATGTCGACTTTGAAGGCGATCAGTCCGATTGGGTCAAACGTGACATCAGCGAACTGTTTCAATGGCACCGCAAAACCCAGCTCCACGATTACGCGGCCCTGCTGAGTAGCTTCCAGCGCCAGCTGGCCGGCAATCCGACCCAGCAGGATTTATTGAACGATTACCGCGAAATCCGCAGCCGCACCGAAACCCTGGCCATGAAGGCGGTGCCGGACATGGTCGACCTGGCCCGCTCGCTCACCCCGGATCAGATCGAGCAGATGGAAAAGCGCTTTAACAAGAAAAACGACGAATACCGCCGCAAGTTCGTCAGCGGCAGCGTCGAAAAACGCAACGAGGCGCGCTTCGACAAATCGATGGAACAATTTAAATTGTGGTTCGGCGGTTTCAGCAATGAACAGGAAAAGGCGCTGCGCCGCGCCTCGGATGCGCGTCCGCTCGACAACAATATCTGGCTCGAGGAACGTATTTATCGGCAGCGCAAGATTCTGGCCCTGGCGCGCAAGATTCAGGCGGAAAAGCCGAGCAAGGAGCAGACGAACACGATGATCACGGCGCTCATCCGCGAGTTTTTTACGCGCATGGACGCGCCCGAACGCAAAGGGTTTTATGACAGTTATATCAATGCGACCTCGAATTACATCCTGACGGCGATCCGGATTGCCACGCCGGCCCAGAAAGCCCACGCCCAGAAACGCATGCAGGGGTGGATCGACGACTTCAATGCGCTGGCGAAGGAAGCCAAATAAGCTTGGTGTATAGTGCGCGCCATGCAGAAAAGTAAATCCCAGGGCGCGCACGGCCGCCCCCGTCTCGCCCCGCAACAAGTCCGCATCATCGGCGGCGAGTGGAAACGGCGCCTGCTGCCGGTGCTCGACGCCCTCGGCCTGCGTCCGACGCCCGACCGCGTTCGCGAAACCGTGTTTAATTGGCTGCACCACCAGGTCGGCGGCAACTGGGAGCAGGTCGATTGCCTCGACCTGTTCGCCGGCAGCGGCGCACTCGGCTTCGAAGCGGCCAGCCGCGGTGCCCGTGCGGTGACGATGCTCGATTTCCATGCAGCGGCCGCGCGCCAACTGGAAGCGAACAAGGACACTTTAAAAGCCGGCAACGTCAACGTGCTGCGCGGCGACGCTTTTATCGTAGCGCGCGACATGGCGGCGCGCGGCCAGCGTTTCGATGTGATCTTCCTCGATCCCCCTTATCAGCAGGATTTCGTGGCCAAGGCGCTGCCCCTGTGCATCGACCTGTTGAAAGAAGACGGCCTGGTGTATGTGGAAGCGGAATATGCGCTGCCGCAGGGTGAAGATAGTCCGGACTGGTTGCTGCCTTGGGAACAGGTCCGAGCAGACAAAGCGGGCATGGTCTACTACCACTTGCTCAAGCTCAAACCCAACTTGCACGAAAACAAGGCTTAAACGAACTAAATTTGCTCAATTTGCGGGCAAAAGGGACTCCATGCTGGGGCAACTGCCGGATTTTCAGGCATAATGCGCGTTCAAATACAGGTGTTTCTTCCAGGGAGCCGCAATGGTAGTAGCCGTTTATCCAGGTACCTTCGATCCGCTGACGCGCGGCCATGAAGATCTGGTCCGCCGGGCATCGGGCCTGTTCGACACGCTCGTCGTCGGCGTCGCCGACAGCAAGAACAAGAAGCCGTTCTTCTCGCTCGAGGAGCGCCTGGAGATCGCCAATGAGGTGCTGGGCCATTACCCAAACGTCAAGGTCGAGAGTTTTTCCGGCCTGTTGAAAGATTTCGTGCGCAAGCACGATGCGCGTGTGATCGTGCGCGGCCTGCGCGCCGTTTCCGACTTCGAGTACGAATTCCAGATGGCCGGTATGAACCGCTACCTGCTGCCCGACGTCGAAACCTTGTTTTTGACCCCGTCGGATCAATATCAATTCATCTCCGGCACCATCGTGCGCGAAATCGCGATGCTGGGCGGCGATGTCTCGAAATTCGTCTTCCCTTCGGTCGACCGCTGGCTGCAAAAGAAAATTGCATCCATGAATCTGCCGAAAGCCTGATCCGGCTTACTATTCTTGAAGCAGTAACACCATGGCCTTACTGATTACCGACGATTGCATCAATTGCGACGTGTGCGAGCCCGAGTGCCCGAACGACGCCATTTCGATGGGCGCGGAGATTTACGAGATCGACCCGCACAAATGCACGGAATGCGTCGGCCACTTCGACGAACCGCAGTGCCAGGCCCTGTGCCCGGTCGCCTGCATTCCGTTCAATCCGGCCTGGCGTGAAACGCGCGAAGAATTGATGGCCAAGTACGAACGCCTGACGGCCGCCAAGAACGCCGCTTAGTTTGCCGCTTAGTTAGCTACCCAGGCAGCCGTCCGGGACAACGCACCCGGGCGCAAGCCGCCATCCGGCCGTGCTATGCTCGGCCATGGCCAGCGCGGACGATCCCTCTACTGGCGGCGCCTTGCCGCCGACCATCGACGAGAATATCGGCACCATCGCCGAGTACTGCGAACGCAATGAGGAAAAGGCGACGCCGGCCCAGAAAGTCGTCGAGCGCATCAGCCTGTTCCTGGGCAGCCCGGGTTATTTCGCCGTCAACGCCTGCTTCATCGTCTGCTGGATCGCCTGGAATTCGCTGGCGCCCGTCTTCGATTTGACCGAGCTGGATGAGCCGCCCTTTTTCTGGCTGCAAGGTTTTGTCTCGCTGAACGCGTTTATCATTTCCACCACCGTGCTGATCCGCCAGAACCGGATGTCGAAATTGGCGGAGCGCAATGCCCACCTGGATCTGCAAATCAGCCTGCTGGCTGACGAAAAAACCAGCAAGATTATCGCCATGCTGGAAGAGATCCGCAGAGAGTCCCCGAATCTCGCCGATAAGGCCGACGCGAAAGCCGCCGAATTGGCGCAGCCAGCCGACACCACCAGTGTGCTTGAAGCGATTGATCGCAAAACGCACTGAGCCCACCCTATTAGTTTCCCGTTGTTTTGTGCCGTTGCAGCATTGAAATAGTCATATTGTCTTGATTTCCGTCAAGATTTTGCTGCTATATTGATATTGCTGTTTTAGCACGACCATTCTTTTTCGACGAGAAACGGGAAGTTCTGTGAACATCAATAACTTGCGCATCGGCCAGCGCCTGGCGATCGGCTTCGGTATCGTCATTTCCCTGCTGGTTTTATTGGCCGGTTTGTCCTATACGCGCCTGGCCAGCCTGAACGACGACATGGCCGCCCTGATCCACTTGCGCTATGCAAACACCGTCAGCGCGAATGCGATCAAGGCCGACGTCAACGAAGCGACGCGCGGCATGCTCAGCGTGCTGGTGATGAGCGATCCTGAGCAGATACGCAGGGAACTAGAGAACGCAGGCCAGAAAAGCAGCAAGGCCAGCGCCGCCGTTGCCGAACTGGTGCACAGCACGCGCGAACCCGAAGGCGCACACATCCTGGCGGCACTGGCTGCGATCCAGGCCAAATTCCTGCCCGCCCAGCAGGCGTTCACCAAGCTGGTGCAGGAAGACCGCAAGGACGAGGCCATGGTGAAATTCATGTTCTCGCTGCGGCCCCAGCAAACCAGGTATTTCGAGCAGCTCGACAAGTTCATCGCTTACCAGAACGCCGCCATGACGGCGGCCGGCGAGCAGGCGAGCCAGGTCACGCGCCGCACCCAGTTGCTGGTGCTGATGCTGGCGGCGGGGGCCGGCGCCATCTCCCTGGGCGTGGCCTGGCTGGCGACGCGCAGCATCGTGCGGCCGCTGCGCCATGTCGTCAAAATCGCACGCCGCGTGGCCGACGGCGACCTGACCAGCGAGATCCGGGTCGAGACCGAAGACGAAACCGGGCAGATGATGCGCGCCCTGCGCCACATGAACGACAGCCTGCAGCGCATCGTGGCCGACGTGCGCGTCAGCACCGAGGCGATGGCGTCCAGCTCGAACCAGATTGCCAGCGGCAACATCGACCTGTCCACGCGCACCGAACAGCAAGCCGCCTCGCTCGGCCACACGGCCGAGTCGATGCGCCTTCTCACCGATACCGTCCAGCAAAACGCGGACAACGCGCGCCAGGCGAATACGCTTGCCGCGCAAGCCTCGAACGTTGCCGCGCGCGGCGGGCAAGTCGTGGAACAGGTGGTCGACACCATGGGCTCGATCAATCGATCCTCGCAGCGCATCGTCGACATCATCGGCGTCATCGACGGCATCGCTTTTCAAACAAATATCCTGGCCCTGAATGCGGCGGTCGAGGCCGCGCGAGCGGGCGAGCAGGGGCGTGGCTTTGCGGTGGTGGCGTCCGAGGTGCGCAGCCTGGCCCAGCGCTCGGCGGCCGCAGCCAGGGAAATCAAGATCCTGATCGGCGACTCGAGCGACAAGGTCAAGGAGGGCAGCCTGCTGGTCGAGCAGGCCGGCGCCACCATGCGCGAGGTCGTCGCCAGCGTGCGCCGCGTCACCGACATCATGGCCGAGATCACGGCCGCCAGCCTTGAACAGAGCGCAGGCATCGCCCAGGTCAGCCGGAATGTCGTCGACATGGACCAGGGTACCCAGGAAAACGCCGCCCTGGTCGAGGAAGCCGCGGCCGCCGCGGCCTCGATGCAGGAGCAAGCCACGCAGCTGGCGCGCGCGGTCAGCATTTTCAAACTGGCGGCGCCAGCCCTGGCGACGAATGACACGCTGCAGCGCCTGCCGGCGCCAGCCGCGGCAAACACATCATCAGGAAATTAACTAAGGAGACAGCATGACTTTTCTGAAGCACACCAAACTCGTCCTTGCCTGCGCCGCCCTGGCAGCCGCCTGCGGCGCCCAGGCCGCCGTCGACGTCAACGGCATCAAGTTCGAGGACACGAACAAGGTCGGCGGCAAGGAATTGAAACTCAACGGCGCCGGCATGCGCACCAAGCTCGTCATCAAGGTGTATGCCGCCGGGCTGTATCTGCCGGAAAAGAAGTCGAACGTGGCCGACATCCTGAAACTGGAGGGTCCACGCCGCGTCACCCTGGTGATGGCGCGCGACATCCCGGCCGAGGATCTCGGCAAAGCCTTCATGGACGGCATCAACGAGAACCTGGATAAAGCGGAGAAGGCGAAGATCGTCGGCCAGCTCGGCAAGTTCGGCGAAATGTTCGCGGCCGTCGACGACATCAAAAAGGGCGACGTGATGCACATGGACTGGATCCCTGGCACCGGCACCGTGTGCGAACTGAACGGCAAGCGCATCGGCGAAGCCGCCTCGGACCTGAATTTTTATAATGCCGTGCTGCGCATCTGGCTGGGAGACAAGCCGGTCGACCGTTCGCTGAAGCCGGCCCTGCTGGGCGAAGCGCGTTAAACATCGCTGGCAACAAAAAACGCGGCGCCGGGCAACCGGACGCCGCGTTTTTTATTCGATTGCGTAATCTTAAGCGGTGCGTTGGCGGCGCGCCGTACGTGGCCGCACGGTCAGGACCAGGGCGCGCACCAGGCCCGAGAGCAGGGGACGGAAGAACATCAGCAGGCTGGCCACCAGCGCCAGCACGAGTGCGCCACGCACGAGTTCGGCGATCGACAGCAGCGGCAGCGAGTGCAGGGTGAAAGCGTCAGCGAAGGACATGATGATTGACTATGGTATGTTGTTTTTTAGAACTATAGTGCAATGCAGCATATAAATCTAATTTCGTTTTCTGATGTGCCTTATATTGATCATGAATGAAATGGGGTACACTTCAACGCAGACCAATAGCAGCGTATTTATCGCCGACGAGACATTCCCATGAGCTTCCTGACCCTGGACCTGAATTTGCTGCGCGTGTTCGACGCAGTCATGACCGAACAAAACCTGACGCGTGCCGCCGGCCATCTGGCGATGACCCAGCCGGCCGTATCGAACGCCATTAAACGTTTGCGCGAAAGCCTGGGGGACGAACTCCTGATCCGCACCGCCTATGGCGTGAAACCGACGCCGCGCGCCGAAGCGCTGTGGCCTTCGGTGCGCGCGGCGCTCGCTTCGCTGGAAGCGGCCGTGATGCCGGAAACCTTCGATGTCTCGAAGGCCCAGGCTACCTTCCGCATGGCGATGGCCGACGCCACCGCCGCCTATTGGCTGCCCTCCCTGATGCGTTCGATCGAAAGCGAAGCGCCAGGCGTGAATATCCGCATGGTGCCGCTGACCACGCGCGAACCGCGTCCGATGCTGCTGCGCGGCGATATCGATCTCGCGGTCGGCTTCTTCCCCGGCGTGGCGGCGCAATTGTCGTATGAAACCGGTTCGCCGATCCGCCACGAACGCCTGTATTCCGGCCAGTATGTGTGCGTGATGCGCAAGAACCACCCGCTCGCCGGCGGCAAGCTCGACCTCGACGCCTACTGCAAGGCGAACCATTTATTGGTCAGTTTCTCCGGCCGCGCCCACGGCCTGGTCGACGAAGCCCTGGCCCAGATCGGCCGCGAGCGCCGCATTTTACTGACCGTGAACCAGTTCTTCACGGCGGGAAGAGTCGTGGCGAATTCGGACTTGATTACCGTGCTGCCGAAACACCTGATGGTCTCGACCGGCATGACCGACTCGCTGGTCTGGCGCGAACTGCCGTTCCAGTTGCCGGCCGTACACCTGGACATGCTCTGGCACGAACGCGACGGCCGCAGCCCGGCGCACCGCTGGCTGAGGAGCAACCTGGAAAAGACGGCGGCGGCGGCGACGGCGCCGAAAGGCGAGCGCATCGCGGCGTAAGGGCGCCCGATGTAGAGGTGATCGAGACCATTGGCCTCGATCACCTCTACATCAGCGAATCGGCAACTTCGTCGTATTCTTGACTTCTTCCATCACCGCATACGTGTGCGTCTCGCGCACCCCCTTCTGCAGCAGCGTCTTGCCCAGGAATTCGCGGTAGGCCGCCATGTCCTTCACACGCGCCTTCACCAGGTAATCGAAACCGCCCGCCACCATGTGGCACTCCAGTACTTCCGGAATCAGCTGCACGCTCTGTTTGAAGGCATCGAACACTTCCGGCGTGGTGCGGTCCAGCACGACTTCGATGAATACCAGCAGCGACACATCCAGCAGCTGGGGATTCAATTGGGCCGTGTAGCCCGTGATGTAGCCGGACTCGTGCAGTTTGCGCACGCGCTCGAGACAGGCTGCCGGCGACAGGTTCACCCGGGTCGCCAGTTCGACGTTGCTGATGCGGCCGTCGTTCTGCAACTCGGCGAGAATTTTTTTCGAAATCTTGTCCAGCATGCCGTCTCTCCTGGGCGTAAATATTATTTGGTCGAATTCTCGCATCAAAAACTATCTATTGCTAGTACCCCGTAAAAACAGAATTAATCCAGAAGAAATCCTTTTACAATCAAACGATTGAAGCACGTACCAAAACGCGCGCCGGCTGTGTCAACAGACCGGCGCGTTTTGCTGTCCGCCCCCTGACCCTACTTGCAAAGACACACCATGCAGATCGCCGCCAATTCGGCCACCACCTTCGTTCCCTTCGACGCTTTCCAGGCCGAGATCAAGCCAGACCAGACTCCCTTGCGCGCCGCCATCACGGCCGCTTACCGCCGCGATGAAGTCGAGGCGGTCCAATGGCTGCTGGCGCAGGGCGCACATCCGAGTCTCGAGGCGAAACCGCTGGCGCACCGCCTGGTATCAAGCGTGCGTGCGAAGCGCACGCGTGCCTCTGGCGTGGACGCGCTGATGCACGAGTTCTCGCTGTCGTCGGAAGAGGGCGTGGCCCTGATGTGCCTGGCCGAAGCGCTGCTGCGCATTCCCGACAGCGCCACCGCCGACCGCCTGATCGCCGATAAAATCAGCCGCGGCGACTGGCGCAGCCACCTGGGCGAATCGCCGTCCCTGTTCGTGAACGCCGCCACCTGGGGCCTGCTTATTACCGGCAAACTGGTCTCGAGCAACAGCGAACGCGGCCTCGGTTCGGCCATGACGAGATTGATCGCCAAGGGCGGCGAACCGCTGATCCGCAAGGGCGTCGACCTCGCCATGCGCATGCTCGGCAACCAGTTCGTGACCGGCCAGACCATCGAGGAAGCGCTGAAAAACAGCCAGCCGAATGAAGCGCGCGGCTATCAATATTCCTACGACATGCTGGGCGAGGCGGCGCTGACGGAAAGCGATGCACAGAGCTATTACGCCTCCTACGAAAAAGCGATCCACGCAATCGGCAAGGCCTCGAACGGCCGCGGCATCAAGGGCGGTCCCGGCATTTCCATCAAACTGTCGGCGCTGCACCCGCGCTACAGCCGCGCACAATCGGCGCGGGTGATGGCCGAACTGCTGCCGCGCGTGCGCAGCCTGGTCCTGCTGGCCAAGGGCTACGACATCGGCATCAACATCGATGCCGAAGAAGCGGACCGCCTCGAGATCTCGCTCGACATGCTGGAAGCGCTGGCCTTCGATCCGGAACTGGCCGCTTTTGAGGGCATCGGCCTGGTGGTGCAGGGTTATCAAAAACGCTGCCCCTTCGTGATCGACTACGTGATCGATCTCGCCAGGCGCAGCGGCCGCAAGTTCATGGTGCGTCTGGTAAAAGGCGCGTATTGGGATGCCGAGATCAAGCGCGCGCAAGTAGACGGCATGCCCGGCTATCCGGTCTATACGCGCAAGGTGTATACGGACGTGTCGTATCTGACCTGCGCCGAAAAACTGCTGGGCGCGACCGACGTCATCTATGCCCAGTTCGCGACCCACAATGCGCACACCCTGTCCGTGATCTACACCTGGGCCAAGGAGCGCGGCATCGACAATTACGAATTCCAGTGCCTGCACGGCATGGGAGAAACGCTGTACGACCAGGTCGTGGGTCAAGAGAACCTGAACAAGGCCTGCCGCATCTATGCGCCGGTCGGTTCGCACGAAACCCTGCTCGCGTATCTGGTGCGCCGCCTGCTGGAAAACGGCGCCAATTCCTCGTTCGTAAACCAGATCGTCGACGAAAAAGTGGCGATCGACACCTTGCTGAACGATCCGTTCGAGATCGCCCGCGCCAGCGGCGGCGCGCCGCACACGGGCATCGCCCTGCCGCGCGCGCTGTTCGGTACGGAACGTGCGAATTCGGCCGGCATCGATCTGACCAATGAAGATGCGCTGCGCGTGCTCGGTACCGAGCTGTCGCGCCAGCGCAATTATCAGGCTGCGCCACTGATCGCCGGTACTGTCGCCGGAGCCGACACGCTGACGATCCAGAACCCGGCACAACACGCCGACCTCGTCGGCCAGGTGCAGGAGGCGGCGGCCGCAGACGTTGAAACGGCCTTGGCAGCAGCAAGTTCTTTCGCCAATGACTGGAATGGCAGCGCCAACGGCGAGCGCGCCGCGATCCTGGCGCGCGTCGCCGACCTGTTCGAAGCCAACTGCGCCGAGCTGATGGCTCTGGCCGTGCGCGAAGCCGGCAAATCGCTGCCGAACGCGATCGCGGAAATCCGCGAAGCCGTCGACTTTTTACGTTATTACGGCGCGCAAGTGAAAGACGCCGTACCGGCGCAGGCCCTGGGTCCGGTCACGTGCATCAGCCCCTGGAACTTCCCGCTCGCCATCTTTACCGGCCAGGTCGCCGCGGCCCTGGCCGCCGGCAACGTCGTGCTGGCGAAACCGGCCGAGCAGACGCCATTGATCGCGCACCGCGCCGTCGAACTGTTTTATGAAGCCGGCATCCCGCGCGCAGCCCTGCAATTGCTGCCGGGCCGCGGCGAAGTGGTCGGCGCCGCGCTGACGGCCGATGCGCGCGTAAAAGGCGTGATTTTCACGGGCTCGACCGAAGTCGCCCAGCTGATCAACCGCACGCTGGCGAAACGCGGCGAAATCGAGGGCATCGACATTCCGCTGGTGGCGGAAACCGGCGGCCAGAACGCCCTGATCGTCGACTCCTCGGCGCTGCCGGAGCAGGTGGTGCAGGACGTATTGAGCTCGGCCTTCGATTCGGCCGGCCAGCGCTGCTCGGCCCTGCGCGTATTGTTCCTGCAGGAAGATATTGCCGATAAAACGATCCGGATGCTGAAGGGCGCCTTGCAGGAACTGCGCGTCGGCAGCCCGGACCGCCTGGCGACCGACATCGGCCCGGTGATCGACCTGGAGGCCCAGCGCAACCTGCTGGCCCACATCGAGCGCACCAAGGCGACGGCGAAGCAGCATTTTGCCCTGGAACTGCCAAGCGCGGTGACGTCGCAGGGCACCTTTGTCCCCCCAACCGTGCTGGAAATTGCTTCGCTGGCCGAACTGAAGCATGAAGTCTTCGGTCCGGTGCTGCACATCGTGCGTTACCGCCGCGCCGACCTGAACAAGGTGGTCGAGCAGATCAACGCCACCGGTTATGGTTTGACGCTGGGTGTGCACTCGCGCATCGACGAGACCATCGATTTCATCACCACGCGTGCCCACGTCGGCAACATCTACGTGAACCGGAATATCGTCGGCGCCGTCGTCGGCGTGCAGCCATTCGGCGGAGAGGGGAAATCCGGTACCGGTCCGAAGGCCGGTGGTCCCCTGTACATCAAGCGCCTGCAGCGCCAGGCTGCGCCGCTGCTCACGCATGCGAATCCGCCCTATGCCGCGCTGGCGGCCCTGTTGGTCTGGGCCCGCCACAATGGTCATCAGGACATCGTCAGCCTGGGCGAAACCTATGCCCGCACCCAGCTGAACGGCACTACGCTGGCATTGCCGGGTCCGACCGGAGAAAAGAACAGCCTGGCCTTCTTCCCGCGCGGCGTCGTGCTGTGCGCGGCAAGTTCGACCAAGGGCATGCTGAACCAGCTGGCCGCCGCGCTGGCGACCGGCAACCGCGCCTTCGTGCTGGCGGGTAACGGCGTCGTCATGCCGGAAGAGCTGCCGCCAGAGGTGAAAGATCGCATCCGTTTCGTCGGCGCGGCCGAGCTGGGTAATTGCGACTTCGGCATCGCGCTGCTGGAAGCGGGCGTGCAGGGTAATGTGCGCACCCAGCTGGCGGCGCGCAACGGCGCCATCGTCGGCATCGTCGATACCGATGCCGCGTCGCCGGTCGCCCTGTGGCGCCTGGTGGCGGAGCGCGCCGTCTGCGTCAACACGACCGCGGCTGGCGGCAACGCAAGCCTCATGACCTTGGGCCTGTAATCATGTAGGGGTTTTACTTAACCGGAGGAAGACATGTTAGTCGGCGTTCCCAAAGAGATAAAAAACCATGAGTACCGGGTCGGCCTGACCCCGCCTTCCGTGCATGAGCTGGTCGCGCGGGGGCATCAAGTGATTGTCCAGAAGAACGCCGGCAGCGAGATCGGCCTGTCGGACGACCAGTATGTGGCGGCGGGCGCCACGATCGTCGAATCGGCACAGGAAATCTTTTCCCGTGCCGAGATGATCGTCAAAGTGAAGGAGCCGCAGCCGGGCGAATGCGCGATGCTGCGCGAGGGACAAATCCTCTACACCTACCTGCACCTGGCGCCGGATCCGGAGCAGACGGCGGCCCTGGTCAAATCGAAGGCGGTCTGCATCGCGTATGAGACCATCACCGGTGTCGGCGGCGGCTTGCCGCTGCTGGCGCCGATGAGCGAAGTGGCGGGGCGCATGGCCATCCAGGCCGGCGCTGCGCACCTCGAGAAATCGAAAGGCGGCATGGGCCTGCTGCTGGGCGGCGTGCCGGGCGTGGCGCCGGGTCACATCGTGATCATCGGCGCCGGCGTGGTCGGCACCAATGCGCTGCAGATGGCGGTCGGCACCGGCGCCCGCGTCACCGTGCTCGATAAAAACATCGACCGCCTGCGCCAGCTCGACCTGGTGTATGGCAACCGCATCGCCACCGTGTATTCGACCGGACACGCGATCGAGGAAGCGGTGCTGGCGGCCGATCTGGTGATCGGCGGCGTGCTGGTGCCCGGTGCGGCAGCCCCTAAACTGGTCACGCGCAGCATGATTTCGAAGATGAAGAAGGGGGCGGTGGTGGTCGACGTGGCGATCGACCAGGGCGGCTGCTTCGAGACCTCGCATGCGACCACGCACGCCGATCCGACCTTCGTGGTCGACGGCGTGATTCACTACTGCGTGGCGAACATGCCGGGCGCCGTAGCCCGTACCTCCACCTTTGCGCTGAACAACGCGACGATCGGTCACGCGCTGGCCCTGGCGAATAAAGGCTGGCGCCGCGCCTTGCTGGACGACGCCCA
>Ga0308168_1003401_pt1 | contig 12183 bp, 12 predicted proteins | sample PhyCR2_FD_202133 | JGI IMG/M metagenome (GOLD analysis project Ga0308168, IMG submission 202133) | Phyllosphere microbial communities from UC Gill Tract Community Farm, Albany, California, United States - DLSLRC.R2 | ecosystem: Host-associated > Plants > Phyllosphere > Unclassified | place: USA... | reverse complement strand
ACGTGCGGCAACTGCGGATGAAAGTGCTGGTGATTGTCGCGGTCATGACCGCCACAGCCACCAGTTTTGTCGGTGTTATCGGCTTTATCGGGCTGGTGGCACCGCACATTGCACGCATGATGGTGGGGGAAGATCAGCGATTTTCCCTGCCGATGTCGGTGCTCAGTGGCGCACTGATGCTGTCAGCGGCGTCGGTGCTGTCTAAATCCATCGTGCCCGGTGCGCTGTTCCCGGTCGGGATCGTCACCGCCATTGTCGGCGTGCCTTTCCTGCTATGGCTGATTTTTTCTCCCCGGAGGAGCGCCCTGTGATCCAGCTTGATAATGTCTCTGTTCATCGTCAGGGACGGCCGATTATTGATGCGGTGAGCGCCGGGCTGGAAGCCGGTAAAATCCATGTGATTATTGGCCCGAACGGTACCGGAAAAACGACGTTGTTGAGTGCCATCTTTGGTGAGCTGGCGCTGGCATCCGGGCAGATCGGCTGCGGTGGACATCATCTTGCGGCAGGAAAACAGCCTGGCCGGGTGCTGCAGGCCTGGCGCGAAATTTTCGCGTATTTACCGCAGGACAGCAGCGCCGATATTGGCCTGACGGTGCTGGAGGTCGTGGTGCTTGGGCGGCTGGGCAAACTCTCGCTGCATATTGATGATGAAACGCTGGAAGCCGCCATGCAGCGCCTGGCGCAGGCCGGGATTGCCCATCTTGCCGGACGTGATATCGCGTCGTTAAGTGGCGGTCAGCGTCAGATGGTGCTGTTTGCCCAGGTGATGATGCGTGAGCCTCTGGTGATGTTGTTGGATGAGCCGGTCAGTGCACTGGATCTCAAGCATCAGCTGGCCCTGCTTGATCTGGTTCGGCGTGAAACCCGGGCACGGGGCTGGGTGACGGTGATTGTGCTGCACGATCTTAACCTGGCCTGCCAGTATGCGGATAACCTGCTGGTCGTGGCGCAGGGGAAAATCCAGGCTTCCGGGAACCCGCGTGATGTCGTGACCGCCGAACTGATTGCCGCCACGTACGGCGTTGAGGTCGAGATCTTACGCGATCGCGCAGGAAATCCGGTGATCCAGCCGCTCAGCACAGCGGTGTTGTGATAAATCCTCAGGCAAGGGCACGGCGATCCTGTCGTGTCACTGTCTGAGGTATTTTTAAAAAAAAATTCAGTACCAGCTCGCATTTCAAGGAATGATGGAGGGAAAGATTGGTCCGTCCGGTGTAGGCTGCTCCCACAGGAGAATGTGGATTACAGGGCATGTACGAATTTACGTTGATTTTATTGTTGCTACAGCAGATGTGTGTGTTTCTGGTCATCGCATGGCTGATGAGTAAAACCCGTCTGTTCATCCCCCTTATGCAGGTTACGGTGCGTCTGCCCCATAAGCTGCTGTGCTACATCACCTTCTCAATTTTCTGCATTATGGGTACCTATTTCGGTCTGCATATTGAAGACTCGATTGCTAACACGCGCGCCATTGGTGCGGTGATGGGCGGCCTGCTTGGTGGCCCGGTGGTGGGCGGTCTGGTAGGCCTGACGGGCGGATTGCATCGCTATTCGCTGGGCGGCATGACGGCGCTCAGTTGTATGATCTCCACGATTGCCGAGGGGCTGCTGGGCGGCCTGATGCACAGTTATTTGATCAAACGCGGACGCAGTAACAACGTCTTCAGCCCGCTGACGGCGGGCGTCATTACGTTTGTCGCTGAACTGGTGCAGATGGCGATTATCCTGCTGATTGCCCGACCCTTCCAGGATGCTTTGCACCTGGTGCAGAGCATTGCGGCACCCATGATGGTGACAAATACCGTGGGGGCAGCGATGTTTATGCGCATCCTGCTGGATAAACGGGCGATGTTTGAGAAGTACACCACGGCATTTTCGGCCACGGCGCTGAAGGTGGCCGCCTCGACCGAGGGAATATTGCGCCAGGGGTTTAATGAAGAGAACAGCATGAAGGTGGCGCAGGTGCTCTACAAAGAGCTGGATATCGGCGCCGTGGCCATCACTGATCGTGAACGCCTGCTGGCCTTTACCGGCACCGGTGACGATCACCATCTGCCCGGCAAGCCGATCGCCTCCTCCTATACCTGGCGTGCCATCGACAGCGGAGAAGTGGTCTATGCCGACGGTAACGAAGTGCCTTACCGCTGTTCGCTGCACCCCAATTGCAAACTTGGCTCGACGCTGGTGATCCCGCTCAGAGGCGAAAACCAGAAGGTGATCGGCACGATAAAGCTCTATGAACCGCGCAACCGCCTGTTCAGCTCCATCAACCGTACGCTGGGCGAAGGCATCGCGCAGCTGCTGTCTGCGCAGATCCTCGCCGGGCAGTATGAGCGTCAGGAAGCGCTGCTGGCCCAGTCCGAGATCAAACTGCTGCACGCCCAGGTGAATCCCCATTTTCTGTTTAATGCGCTGAATACGCTGATGGCGGTGATCCGCCATGACAGCGAAAAAGCCGGGCAACTGGTGCAGTATCTCTCCACGTTCTTCAGGAAAAACCTGAAGCGTCCGTCGGAGGTTGTCACGCTTGCGAATGAAATCGAACATGTGAACGCCTACCTGCAAATTGAGCAGGCGCGTTTTCAGTCGCGACTGAGCATCCGGTTGTGGGTGCCGCAGGAGCTGGCTTATTACCAGCTTCCTGCGTTTACCCTGCAACCGATTGTGGAAAATGCAATAAAACATGGCACCTCACAGCTGCCAGGCATCGGTGAAATTACACTGAAGGCCAGCCGTGACGGGCAGCATCTGGTGCTGGATATTGAAGATAACGCCGGGCTTTATCAGCCCAAAGAGAGCGGTGGTGGGCTGGGGATGAGCCTGGTGGATAAACGTTTGCGCGTGCGATATGGCGACGCTTACGGTATCAACGTCACCTGTGAACCGGATTGTCTCACCCGCATTACACTGCGGTTACCGCTGGAGGAACCCCTATGATCAGCGTATTGATTGTCGATGATGAACCCCTGGCGCGCGAGAACCTGCGCGTCATGTTACAGAAAGAGCCGGATATCGAGATTGTCGGCGAGTGTGGAAATGCTGTTGAGGCGATCGGCATGGTGCATAAACTGCGCCCTGACGTACTGTTCCTCGATATCCAGATGCCGCGCATCAGCGGCCTGGAAATGGTCAGCATGCTTGACCCGGAGGACCGCCCCTGGATTGTCTTCCTCACCGCCTATGATGAGTTTGCGGTGCAGGCATTTGAAGAACATGCTTTTGACTACCTGTTGAAACCGGTGGAAGTTCCGCGACTGGAGAAAACGCTGATGCGCCTGCGTCAGGATCGCCACGGGCAGGATGTCTCCGTGCTGCCGGATAATCAGCAAGATCTGAAGTTTATTCCCTGTAGCGGCCAGAGCCGTATCTATCTGTTACAGATGAAGGACGTGGTGTTTGTCAGTAGCCGCCTGAGTGGGGTGTATGTCACCAGTCAGGAGGGGAAAGAAGGCTTTACCGAGCTGAAGTTACGCACGCTGGAAAACCGCACACCGCTGCTGCGATGCCACCGCCAGTTTCTGGTGAACATGGCGCATCTGAAGGAGATCCGCCTTGAGGATAATGGTCAGGGGGAGCTGTTACTGAGCAGCGGTCACACCGTGCCGGTGAGCCGCCGCTATCTGAAAAGCCTGAAGGAGGCCGTGGGCTTGTAATTTACGGTTTTAACCCGGCAAAGGCTGCACGGATTTCCTCTTCCGGCAGCGCAATGCCGATAAATACCAGCGTGCTGGCAGGCTGTTCATCAGCCTGCCATTCGCGATCCCAGTCAGCGCTGTACAGACGCTGTACGCCCTGGAACAGCAGGCGGCACGGCTGATCGGCGATCCACAACATCCCTTTGTAACGCAGCAGCTTATCGGCAAAACCGGCCAGCAGATCCTCCATCACTTTTGAAACAGCCTCCAGTGCCAGCGGGTAGTCCAGCTCCAGCACCACCGAGGAGATGGCATTCTGCTGCTGCGGGATAAACTGAAAACGCGGTTTTGGCGTGACGATCGCCTCTTCCAGCATAAATCCCCGGGTATCAAACAACAACGCCAGGTCAATATCGCCATGGATCACCGGGTAAATCGGTGCCCGCGCATTGATGCGTTGCAAACGTTCCATCAGCTCCGGCGGCGTGCCATTGATATCCGTTTTGGTCAGCAGAATGCGGTCGGCGTAGCCTATTTGCGACTGCGCCAGAGTAAACTGATCCATCTGCTGCCCGGCATGGACGGCATCGACCAGCGCGATCACGCCGTCCAGCAGATAGCGCTCGCACAGGATCTCATGGGAGAAGAAGGTCTGAATAATCGGGCCAGGATCGGCCATGCCGGTGCATTCAATGATTAAGCGATCGAAGGTGATGTCGCCGTTATCCCGGCTGTCCAGCAGGTCGAGCAAGGCGGTTTCCAGCTCGCCGGAACGTGTACAGCAGATGCAGCCGTTAGTGAGGGTGGTGATTTGCGTGGCGCGATCGCCAAGTAGCTGATTATCGACGGCGACGGCACCAAACTCATTCTCAATCACCGCAATCTTATAGTCCTGCTGTTCATGCAGAATATGACGTAACAGCGTGGTTTTTCCCGCGCCGAGAAAACCGGTCAGTACCGTGACAGCAATGGGGGTCATAGGTTATCTACCTTGATAGTCGTCTTGCATCAGCAGCAGCGCATGCCGCCTTTTCCATCTCCGCCATAGCGCGCCTGCTGGCGCTCTCGGAAGAACTCTTTATAGGTCATCACCGGTTTATCCGGGTGATTGGTCTGCATGTGTTCAACGTAGGTATCGTAATCAGGAATGCCGACCAGCATACGCGCCGCCTGGCCGAGGTATTTCTTCGCCGCGCCTAAGTTATCGAACATGATGTATTCCCTGTTGTACAGATCGGAGTTGGGGCGAGGCATGCCTCGCCCGTCTTTTAACAGGGTTAATGGCCGGATGACACCTTAACCCCTTCTTTCGGCACCGGAACGTAAGCGGTTTCCGTATCGGTTGGTTCACTGGACTGGCGTGCGTTCAGCCAGGCTTTAATGCCGTAGAAGATAATACTGTACACCACTATGAGGAACAGAATACTCAGACCCGCGTTAGTGTAGTTGTTGATCACAATATGATTCATATTGCTCACCTGCTGTACCGTCAGATCGGCCCCCCCGGCGGCCACTTTGGCTTTGTACTCGCTGGCCATATAGAAGAAGCCCTCCATCTGCGGATTGGTGCTGAACAGTTTGAGGGCCAGCGCCCAGGTGGTACAAATCAGCAGCCAGATAGCCGGTAGCATCGTCACCCAGATGTATTGCGTACGCTTCATCTTAATCAGCACTACGCTCGCCAGCACCAGCGCCACGGCGGCCAGCATCTGATTGGAGATACCGAACAGCGGCCACAGACTTTTCACGCCGCCCAGCGGGTCAACCACGCCCTGATACAGCAGATAGCCCCACAGACCGACACAGCCTGCGGTGCCAATAATACCCGCCAGCAGTGAATCGGTTTTTTTCAGGAATGGCACAAAGTTACCCAGCAGATCCTGCAACATAAAGCGGCCGGAACGGGTACCGGCATCCAGCGCGGTCAGGATAAACAGCGCTTCAAACAGGATGCCAAAGTGATACCAGAAGCCCATATCGGCAATCGGCATAATTTTGTCAAACACATGGGCAATCCCGACGGCCAGCGTTGGCGCACCACCCGCACGGTTCAGCACCGACGGCTCACCAATATCTTTCGCGGTTTGCAGGATTTGCTCGGGAGAAATCACAAAGCCCCAGGAGCTGACGGTGGCTGCCGCCTGAGCGGTCACATCCTGCAACTGCGCCATAATCATTGGCGCGTTGGCACCGCCCAGCTCATGCAGGTTTGGCATGACGATGCCGAGGCCTGCGGGGGGAGTGTTCATCGCGAAATAGAGACCCGGTTCGATAATCGAGGCCGCGACCAGCGCCATCACTGCAACAAACGACTCCATCAGCATGGCGCCGTAACCGATAAAGCGCGCATCGGTTTCACAGGCCAGCAGTTTCGGCGTGGTACCGGAAGCGATCAGCGCATGGAAGCCGGAAACGGCACCGCAGGCGATCGTAATAAACAGGAACGGGAACAGCGCGCCTTTCCACAGCGGGCCAGTACCATCAATGTACTGCGTCAGCGCCGGCATTTTCAGTTCAGGATTCAGAATGACAATCCCAATGGCCAGGCCAACAATTACCCCAATTTTCAGGAAGGTGGCCAGATAGTCACGCGGGGCCAGAATCAGCCACACGGGCAGCAATGCAGAAATAAAGGCATAGCCAATCAGCGTAAAGGTGATGGTGGTGTCTTTAAAGGTCAGTGCCGGGCCCCAGTACGGATCGTGGGCAATCACGCCACCAAAGTAGATCGAAGCAATCAGCAGGATGACGCCAATGACGGAGATTTCCCCGACCCGCCCCGGCCGGATAAAGCGCATATAGATGCCCATAAACAGCGCAATCGGCACCGTCGAGCAGACGGTAAACACGCCCCACGGACTTTCAGCCAGCGCTTTCACCACGATCAGAGCCAGCACCGCAAGGATGATAATCATGATCAGGAAGCAGCCGAACAGCGCAATGGTACCGGGAACCGGGCCCATCTCATTTTTGATCATCTCACCGAGCGAGGCGCCGTTACGGCGCTGGGAGATAAACAGCACCATAAAGTCCTGTACTGCACCGGCCAGCACCACGCCCGCCAGCAGCCACAGCACCCCAGGCAGGTAGCCCATCTGCGCCGCCAGCACCGGGCCGACCAGCGGGCCTGCTCCGGCAATCGCCGCGAAGTGATGCCCAAACAGGACGTTACGGTTGGTGGGCACATAGTTCAGGCCATCGTTATTGATCACCGCAGGCGTCGCGCGGGTCGGGTCGAGTCTCATCACCTTCTGGGCGATGTAGAGGCTGTAATAACGATACGCCACCAGATAGACCGATACGGATGCCACAACGATCCACAGCGCACTGATATGTTCGCCGCGCCTGAGTGCGACCACGGCCAGACAACACGCACCGATGATCCCGAGAATCATCCAGGGTATATGCTTGAATAGCTTATTTTTATTCATAGGGGGACCTGGCTTTATACGAAGTTAGATGATGTGCAATCGAAAGAAATTTATACCAGCGATATGGTGGCGAATTTATGCAGAAAGCAGGGGGATAATTCGTTGAGTGGCGATATGGGCGGTTAAGCGGTAGCTTACCGACGTAAGCGGTTTCGCCAGTAAACTAAAGGGGGAAAATATGTGACTGGGGTCTCACTGAGGCTGTCTGTTTTTCAGGGGCCTTGGAAACGTTGCGTCGTTTGCCTACGGTTTTGTACCTGCAGTAGCATGCACCCGTACATAAACAGCCTCAGCCGTAGCGGGTTGCTTAGAGGGGATGAGGTTTATCGGCTTCGTCTGCTTTCGCTCAGCTGCCGATGCTGTTCCAGTTCATAATCAATAAATGCCCCAATCATTGCGCGGTACACTTTCTCGATAATCTCTTCCGGCAAATGGTGTTCTGCGGCCTGCTGACGCACTTTATCAATCACCTTCTGCACACGGTCCGGCGCACGCACCGCATCGCTGTCTTTCTTAAATGCCGCAGCGGCTTTTACACATTCTCCCCGTTGGGCAATCAGCGCGACCAGGCGGATGTCGATCTGGTCGATGCTCTTTCTCACATCGTCAATAGAAGTAAAGGTCATGGTTGATCTCTCGTACTAGTTTTGTGGATCAAGCTTACCTAAAGTGATGCGCATTGACCAGCAGGAAAAGCGGTCAGCCTCGTTAATGTAAATTTCTCTGGTTTGGATCATTTTTATCCTGAATTTGCCCAATATTGCTGATATAACGAAGGCTCAAAAAATTGTCTTTTATGAAACTTTTCAATAGCTCAGGGACTTTTCGCTGAATTTGACTTAAAGGAAGGGCGATGAGCGAACACTCAGGAAGAACAGATAATATGACCTCTGATTATGAACCTCTGGCGTCAATCCTTGCACGCCGTGCGCACCTGCGTGCGTTGTTTGTCAGCCAGCAATTTGCGGCACTCGATGCATTACTTGAACAGCAATCCCAGCCCTGGCTGAACGGTGTCAGTGAAGCGTACGACTATGAGTGGAGCATCGACATGCTGTTCGATCCGCTCCAGCCGGTGGCTGAGACGCTGGCCGCGCTGGAGGCGTGGGTCGCCCTTCATCCTGATTCCTACCATGCTCATCTGCTACTGGGGTGCTACTGGGAGCGTGCTGCGGGCCGTATCCGTACTCAAAATGGTGGTGATTACGTGACAGACGACCGCTGGATGGGGGCGGAACTGGCGCGTGATTCAGGGATTGCCGCGTACCTGCGCGCGCTGCCTTTGCACCCGAAACCCGCGTATGCGCTGTTCCGCATTTTCCGTCTGAGCTGCTATCTGGGCGAGCCACAGTGGTTATTCGCACTGGCGCTGGGTGAACAGCCGGAAAGCTATACGCAGCGCCAGTCTGAGGTCGACCCGGAGGTCTGGGCCGCTGGCATGCAGTGGTTGCGCGAGGAAGGGGGCAGTGAGCTGGCCATTATCCCTCAGGCCCTGCCGGCATGTTTATCGCCGCGCAGTGAAGAGGAGCAACAGAACAGTAAGCTTTACTGGCTGCGGCTGACGCTGGACGCGCGCCCGAATCTGTACACCATCCTCAGTTCCTGGGTGCATTTCCTCTATCCGCGTTGGGGCGGGAGCCATCAGGAGATGTCGGCGTTTATCGACAGTGACTGGTGTTGTGGATTGACCGAAAGTGAACGTAACGGTTTACGCATGACGCAGGCCTGGGATTATCTCGGCTATGTGGCGTTAATGCCGGAGGAGGATGATCGGGAGAACATTGCTTTTTGTCTGCGGCAATATGATGCCCTGTTAGCACTCAACCTGACTCCGCGCCAGCATGCTTCTGTGCTGCGTAACTACGCCAACTTCCTTTGCCACTACGCGCGCACGGAAGAGGACGGTGAGGTGCACTGGAACCAACCCGAGATGCAGCGGGCCTACGATGCGCTGGTCAAGGCATGGCAGGTTGATCATCCGGTTGCCGATCCTGGGCTTCATGATGCATTCAGCTCTTTACTCTCCTGTCTGGATTTTGCGGGTATTGAGGACAGCTTTGGCCTGCGCCCAATGTGGCTGGATCGCAGTCAGCAGTGGGGCGACTGCCAGTACGAGGTGCTGGTGGCGGGGCTGGCCAGCAAATACGGCTTTTATGGCATCCGTCAGGGGCAGTTTGACCATGAGCGACTGATCCCGCTGGGCCTGGCGCTGGAGTCCGATCTTGATATCGGCCAGGCAGGTGCCAACCTGTTTGAGTCTGTATCCGAAGAGGCGGGGATTTTCCTGACGCAGGCCGCGGCTGACGCCGGTGATGCCTCTGCAATGGCCGGATTATACGACCTCTATTCGGGCCGGATGTCGCGCCGCTATGGCCGCGATGCCACAGCCTGGGAAAATCGCGAGCAGGCTCTGGCGTGGATGGAACGGGCAGCAGAGGCCGGTAACGTGATTTGCCAGTACAACCTGGGGTACGTCATTTCCCGTGAAAACGAGATTGTTAACGCACAGCAGTATCAGCGTGCACGCGATCTGTTTATCGGGGTGATGAATGCCGCCAATGTCGGGCTGGAAGTCTGGCAGCGCGCCACGCGTGAGCTGTCGGGATTGATCCTGTTTAATCAGTACGCCAGCGATGCGGATCGTCGCTTTGCGGTGGAAGAGGTGCTGGCTGCACTGTGGAACGATGAACGCCCTGCCAATCAGGAGTACGCCGCCGCCTATTATGCTCACGCCTTCTTTACCGGTTCTGGCTGCGTTGCAAACCGTTATCTGGCAAAAGTCTGGGTGGATCGCGGTCTGGCCATCAGCCCGCAGGATGAATATTTGCTGGAACGTGCCGGCGAGATTTATCAGCGCGGTGCCCTGTTCGGCGGATTGCGTTCATCAATGGCTTTTCGTCGCGATAAAGCGCGGATGGATGAGCGCGGCAGGGCAATGACTTTTGATGCCGTAGAATAAGATAAAAAGTGGCTGCATGCAGGGGCAGCCACGCTCTCGATGAATGATTCACATAAGCACACACGGAGTAAATACTAAAAAAATAGTGATAATAGAATCTGCACTGGTTAACCAAAAATAAAAATGATAAATATTATTCCGAATGGAAAGTAAATGTACTTCAAGGAGAAGAAGTAATTTATGGATATTTATCTAAACAGAAGAAGTAACGATAACAAGTATTTCTCTGCCATGGGGCAGTCTGCTGCCTCGGATTTATATCGGGTGGCAGAAATCGTTGCCGGGAAACATATACGCGATTACTTTATCCGCGCCCGGTTTCTTGGTGAGGTGAAAGCGTTTGCTAACGCTAATCTTCATGAAATCAGCAACGCTAAAAGTGATGCTCAGTGTAAAGCCGCCATTAATAATATCAGGGAGGAGAGCAATAACATCAGCACTCAGGGCGACCGGCTGACGATGGGACAGGCAAAGATATTTCTTACTGTCAGTATGGAGAAGTATAATAAAGAGCTGGGTTATACCATTGATGCTGTGAATCTTGTCGTTGGTACTGCGCAGCTAGCAGGTGGGGTTTCTATAGCAAGGAGTGCAATTAAAACGGCATCTCTGATAGGGAAGATCGCAGGTTCCTACGTTGCCATTAGCGGTGGGAGTTCAGCAACAGAAAGTCTTTATAAATTAAATGGTGATACTAACCCACCTAATTTTTTGAAAGATGCCTACGTTGGGGCGGCTAAGTTCATGGGCTTTAATAAGAAGTCAGGTCTGACAGCCTACCACTCGATGGAAATCATCAGTTCCGCCTATGGCGTGTTCAGACTGGGCCTCAAGCCTGGCGCACATAGGTTGTATAGATTTATTCCTGCTGATTTTCGTATGCAGGTTAACCAGATGAGTAGAGCATCGTTAACTCTTGAAATACTGGTTTCTGGTAATAATTTGAGGGTGATTTCTGGCATGAATTTTAATAATAATTCCACGCCATAGTTAGTTGTAAATTGCCACGTTGTAAAGCGTGGCTTATTATTGTTTTTTTCTTTTTTTGTACATCCATGATTTTAACCCTAACAGTACGGGGAATACGACGGATGAGCATATAATGACAATGCAGATGATAAAGGCATTTCCTTCTATTATTTTCCATGTTGGATACTCTTTTGATATGCATGTGGCATTCAAGAGGAAAAGCATGGTTAATGTTATATATATGATTAATGAAAAGCTTGAGCCCAGATCTTTGATCTCCTCTCTCAACGTCTCATCATAATCTAACGCATTATCACCCTCGACCTGCTCATCTTGTTTCGCCCGTTCTCTGGCCCTTCTGAGTTTTTTCAAATCTTTTTCGCTAAAACCATTGGCGAGTAAATCTTTTTCTAATTCGGTCATGGTGGCCTCCCTTTATTCAATCATCCTTGTCAGGCTGTGCTTGGGTGAGAATAGAGGATATGGCCGTTGAAAGACAGCCCCTGGATAAGAAAATTTATCTGCATCATAAAAAATGGACTATTAACTATTTATTTTTCATTAAGGTTAATCTCCTTTCATCAGGAAAGTACAGTTTCCATGTGTACCTCGACACTCTGTACCTCTTCCGCGTGACCTCGAATAATTAATTTGTTAATAAAATCCTAATGAGTTAGTTAATGTACTTCAAGGAGAAGAGGTAATTTATGGATATTTATCTAAACAGAAGAAGTAACGATAATAAGTATTTCTCTGCCATGGGGCAGTCTGCTGCCTCGGATTTATACCGGGTGGCAGAGATCGTTGCCGGAAAACATATACGCGATTACTTTATCCGCGCCAGGTTTCTTGGTGAGGTGAAAGCGTTTGCTAACGCTAATCTTCATGAAATCAGCAACGCTAAAAGTGATGCTCAGTGTAAAGCCGCTATTAATAACATCAGGGAGGAGAGCAATAACATCAGCACTCAGGGCGACCGGCTGACGATGGGGCAGGCAAAGATATTTCTCACTGTCAGTATGGAGAAGTATAATAAAGAGCTGGGTTATACCATTGATGCTATTGGACTTGCATTGGGAATGGGTCAGTTTTTTGGTGGTGGAGCAATAGTAAAAAGTGCATTTGATAGTGCTTCTGTGATAGGGAAAATCGCAGGTTTTTACGTTATGCTTAGCGGTGCAAGTTC
>Ga0308168_1003398_pt1 | contig 12190 bp, 13 predicted proteins | sample PhyCR2_FD_202133 | JGI IMG/M metagenome (GOLD analysis project Ga0308168, IMG submission 202133) | Phyllosphere microbial communities from UC Gill Tract Community Farm, Albany, California, United States - DLSLRC.R2 | ecosystem: Host-associated > Plants > Phyllosphere > Unclassified | place: USA... | reverse complement strand
ACTGAGCAACGGCCCCGGCACTCATGTGGTGGCCATGCCGCATATCATCGATGCGTTGGCGCCGATCCTCTACACCATTCCGTTGCAGCTGCTTTCGTACTACGTGGCGGTGCTGAAGGGGACGGATGTGGATCAGCCGCGTAATTTGGCGAAGTCGGTGACGGTGGAGTGAGGGGGGAGCAGGGTGGGTTTTACAACTGGTTTTGAACAATATAGCTTGACACTAAACAATGAAGCTGGACACACGTAAACATAGATTGACAAAGGCTTAAACCCCCGTATCTACGGGGGTTTTTTCTTTGCAGGCTTTACCTGTGGTCTGGATTCATCGCTTCAGTTTTCAGCGGGTGTGTAGTGGTCAACTGATCCCGGATCACTGAATTGAGCTTTTCCCCCGGCAATGGCAGGCGCCAAGCCTTCATTGACTGATGCGGTCGCCGCCAGTTGTATCGCTCCATCAGGAACCGGCCGATATCCTGTTGCGCCAGCGCAGCGCTCATGTAGCCCATCGTCGGTATCCATTCAGTCTTTATGCTGCGAAATTGCCGTTCCTTGGGCGCATTGTCATGGCAGTTACCGCGCCGATTCATGCTCTGTGTGAAGCGGTATCGCCATAGTCTTTGCCGGAAACTTCGGCTGCCATATTGGCTGCCCTGGTCGCTGTGAAACAATACGTTTTGCGGCCTGCCACGCTGCTCGTAAGCCATGTCCAGTGTCTTGATTACCAGGTCGGCGTCGGGCTTGGGTGAGAACGCCCAACCCACAACACGGCGGGCACAAAAGTCGATGACAGCCGTCAGATAGTGCCATCGGCCTCCAGCCCAGATGTATGTCATGTCACCGCACCAGACCTTGTTTGGAGATGCGACGGTGAATCCTCGATCAAGCACGTTCGGAATATCAGGTCGCTCCACGGTCGCCTTTTTATAGGCATGGGAACCCGGCTGTTTGCTGATCAAGTTTATCTCTCGCATCAACTTGCGTACCTTGAATCGCCCGATCTGCATGCCGTCCTCTTTCATCATCAGCATGATGCTCCTGCTGCCCGCAGCGTTTCGGCTTTGCGTAAACAGCTCGTTCAGGGGTTTGGGGAGCAATGGAACCAAAAACCAACGTAAGCCCTACCAACGCTTTTCGGTGTCTTCTTCCCAGGCGCCCATCTCGACAAAACAGTTGCGCATGTCGGCCTCCTGGCTGATCTCGGTCAGCAGGTCATGCACGCTCTTGTCCAGCTCATCGTCGCTCCGATACGGAATGGTCAACTCATAGTGGCCGGCATCCAGCCGCTTCATGCCATAGGGCTCCAGGCAGTAGCGCTCAATGTTCTCCGTGGCCCGCTTCCGGCCGCGCACGAACTTGCTGTTATTCACCACCGCGAGGCGCAGGGTGACGGTGGCCACCCGCTCGGCGGCGGGCGGCTCTGCCGGCGACGCGGCCGAAGGCTGCTGGTCGCGTGACCTGGCGCTCTTCTGGTACGCGCCGATCTCGACACCACGGTGGCGCAGGTAGCTGTACAGGGGATGTAAGCCGGAACCCCAGAAATTTCCGTCACCCTAGTTGGGTGGGCTCAACACTCGTGTCACCAGCTACCTTCTGGAGAATCGAGCTCGGCCATCCCTCCCTGGACGGGCATCGCTCGACGATGTTCAACGGCTCCCTCACGGGGCCGTCGTTTTGTGGGGGCTATTCCATCCACAAGTCGTCGAGGTTCTTGAAGTTCCAGAGCGTCGGGTCTTCGGGGCCAGTGATACTGTCCTTGCAACTCGTGGCCGCCAGGTCGATGGTCTGCATCGGGATCGGCTCTCTCGAGCGTAGCGAGAAGAACACGCGAACCTTGGGAGTCAGCAGTGATTCCATTCCCGGCTCAACGACAACGGCCAGACGCTGAGAGGACAGGCGAACCAAGGAGCCGACGGGGTAGATGCCCACGGCCTTGACGAAGGCGTGGAAGATGCGTTTGTCGAAATGGCCCTCCCACTTGGCCATCTGCCGCATCGCCGCGGACGGGTCCCACGGCTTTTTGTAGGCTCGCTCCGACGTCACGGCATCATAGACGTCGCAGATTGCGCCCATGCGGGCCAGGAGTGAAATGGCGTCACCGGCCAAGCGATCCGGGTAGCCGGTTCCGTCGATCTTCTCGTGATGGTGCAGGGCAATGTCCACCACCCCGGGCTCGGCCCCGCCTGCGCGCAGCATCTTTGCGCCCTCCACAGGGTGGCGCTTCATGATGGCGAACTCGGCATCGGTGAGCTTGCCTGGTTTGTTAAGCACTTCCAGCGGCATCGCGGCCTTGCCTAGGTCGTGCATCAGTCCGCCGATGCCAGCCAGGCGCGTTTGCTCCTCGTCTAGATCGAGATGCCGGGCCAGCGATAGCATCAGGGCGCAGACGGCAACCGAGTGCAGGTAGGTGTAATCGTCGTGCGTTTTGATGCGTGCGACGCTGATGAGGGCATGAGGTTGGCGCAGCACCGAGGCAGCGATTTCTCCGACCAGCGGCAACGTCGTGCTTGGGTCGACGGCCTTGCCAAGCCGGGCTTCCTGGAACATGTCCATGACTTGGGACTTGGCCGCAAGACAGAGTTTCCGTGCATAACACATTTCGCTCTCCATTGAGGTTGCGCCGTCACTTTTCTTGCTTAGTGGACTAGACGGCAGAGATTGCTCCTCCGACAATTCTCTGGGCTCTGGGCTCTGGGCTCTGGGCTCTGGGCTCTGGGCTCTGGGCTCTCTGGGCTCTCTGGGTCGACTTGGCTTTTGGCCAAGTCGACCCAGACCTCCCCGACGCCACATTCTCGAATGGCAGAGAGATCCTGAGGCTCGGTCAGCAGGAAGCTGCCGCGCCAGAATGGGTGTCGAACCCAAGAGCAGGCGAGCTTGTGGATGTACATGCCGAGACGAAGCTCGGATACGGGAATGCGTTTTACCAACTTATTTTCCTTTCTGAGTTGGGTGGTTAGGCGTGCGCCGAGGCTGGCACCCAGCGGTAGAGCGGAGGTAAGGTCACGCCAAGATTCTTGGATCAGCCGGAACCGCCGAAATTTCCGTCAGCCGATCAACATGGCTTTGTCTCGCGCTCGGTCGATGCGTTCCTGCATCGCCTGCATGACTTCTTCGTGGGTGTACGACTTGGCGTTGGGGTCGTCGGCCTCTCGGAGAGCTTCCTCGACCTCGCGGGTCATCCGCGCATATTCTTCCGGCCACAGCGCTTGCTCCATGCGCAGCGACGCCTGCCCAAGCAGGTGCAGCAGGCCGAACAGCCGCATGTCATTGGTGGCGACGACGTGCTCTCGAATCCGCTCCTGGATCACCTCGCAGGCCCGATGCGCCTCTGGCGTCGCCGTGCCCTCGTAGCCGGCTGGGAGTTCTGCTTCTTCAGCGATTCGCGCCCAAGCGATAGCCAGCGCCTCGATGGTGGACAGGTTCATTTGCTCATCCACTTGCGCAGCAGACGCTTTTTCAGGGAGGCGCGCTCTTGCGGATTGCGTCCCTTGTGGTTGGCAATGCGATCCGCCGTGGCGGCCTGGCGCTTGATGGGCCAGTAGGAGCGGCCATCCTTACCCATCGACCAGACGTTGCTGACCTGGTTTTCCAGTAGAGGCAGATGGGCGCATAGAGCTTCCGGCGACGCGCTGGCCAGCGCGGTGCGCTCGTGGGTTCGCCAGCGCTGATGCCAGAGTTTCTTGTCCTCGCGCTCGCTACGGCAGGTCGTGTGCCCAACGATGGGCGTTTTGCGGCGGCTGCGGCTCATGATGTGGTTGTCTCCAAGAACATTCAGGACAGGCTTTCTGGGTAGAGCGCCGTCACCGGGACAGGGTTTCTTGCACTTGTTCCAGCGAGGTCATCAGATGATCAACCTGATCCTGAAGATCCACGGCGAGATCAAATAGCTCAGCCACTCGGCTGCGTGATCCCTCGTTGAACGCGGCCATTGCCAGTTGATGCAGCTTCAACAGGTCGGTGCGCAGTTGCGCAGTTGCGGAGGTGCGCCGTCTGCGCTGTCATTCAAATCGCCGCGCAGCACGTCCACGGCATCGACTGCACGCAGCAGTGCCGTGGTATCGAAATTCTCGGGAGTCAGTTCGTCCCATTCGTCGTCGGTGATGCGGGCTGCCATCAGGAGAGCTCCGATTAAGCGGTTGCGAGCGTTAGATGCCCGATCGGCTCGGCTGCTGGCCGTACCTTGATTTCGATGTCGTAGCCGAGGCGATTCAGACAATCCATCAGCTTGCGTTCGGATAGATTGGTGAAGTCGCCGCGCATCATGCCCGACACCTTCGGTTGCGGGATGCCCATGCGTTTGGCCGCCGCTTGTTGAGTCAGCCCAAGGGCGCGCATGGCCCTCCTGATCTCGACCACCAGGCCGGTCTTGATCTTGAGCTTTTCAGCGTCAGGCAGTCCAAGGTCGGCAAAGACGTTGCCCGAGCTGCGCTGAACCTCGACGCCTTCAATGATTCGTTTTTGCATTTCGTAGCTCCTGTGCCAATACCTCGGCCACCTTCAGCCGAGCGCGGATGATGTCCATGTCGGCCTTTGGCGTGGCGATTCCGCTCTTGCTCTTCTTCTGGAAGCAGTGCAGGACGAACACCGCTTCCGCAAACTTGACCGTGTATACCGCTCGATAGGTGCCGCCGGCATCGTCTTCGACGACCTCCAGCACGCCGGCACCACCGAACCCCTTGAGCACCTTTGCTGCGTCATCCTGATCGCCTATCTGCGCCAACGAGAGCGCGTAACCGAAACGGCGACGCACGTCGGACGGCAACGCCATCAAATCCTTGTGGCTGCTCGCGATCCATTCGAGCGGTTTTTCTTTGTTTGTCATGACGGAATTTTATACCTGTTCAGGTAATGATGTAAACGCGGCAACCTCAAGGAGGTGTCGTAAAACATTTGTTTTGCGACAGGCTGTCAGCCGCCGCTGTGCTACCTGTGCAACACCCCCTCAAAAATGTACGGAAAACTCTATCGCTATTCACTATTATGCGGAAACCTGTTTTTGATGGTTATCCGCCTATGTTGGTTGGCTACATGCGCGTGTCGTCGGACTCCGACCGCCAGAGCACGGACTTGCAGCGCGACGCGCTGCTCGCCGCCGGCGTCGATCCGCGTCACCTGTTTGAGGATCGTGCCTCTGGCGCGAAGGATGACCGTGCCGGCTTGGCGCGGGCGCTTGAGTTCGTTCGAGCCGGCGATGTGCTGGTGGTGTGGAAACTCGACCGGCTCGGTCGCTCGCTGTCGCACCTGCTCGCCATTGTGACTTCGCTCAAGGACAAGCGGGTGGCGTTCCGCTCGCTGACAGAGAACCTGGACACTACGACGCCCTCGGGCGAATTCCTGTTCCAGGTGTTCGGTGCGCTCGCGCAGTACGAGCGCGCCTTGATTCAGGAGCGCGTCGTCGCGGGCTTGGCCGCCGCACGCAAACGCGGCCGGATCGGCGGCCGGCCGCAGGCGATCACTGGTGAGAAGCTGGACGCCATCGTCGCCGCGCTCGATGGCGGCATGTCTAAGGCGGCGGTGTGCCGCAACTTCAATGTCAAGCGCACTACGTTGATCGAAACATTGACGCGAGCAGGTTGGCGTGGTGCGGGAAGGACGGTCGATGAGCAACAAGAATAAGCTACTCACCGTCTTTTCTGACGCAGAGCAGGAAGCCTTGTACGGCCTACCGGACTTCGACGATGCTCAGCGGCTGGAATACCTGGCGTTGGCCGAATCTGAACTGGCGTTCGCCAGCAGCCGGCCTAGCCTGCAGGCCCAAGTCTATTGCGTCTTGCAGATCGGCTACTTCAAGGCCAAGCATGCTTTCTTCCGCTTCGATTGGCATGAGGTCGAGGACGATTGCGCCTTCGTGCTGAGTCGCTATTTCCACGGCGAAGCGTTCGAACGCAAGGCGATCACCAAGCATGAGCACTACAGCCAGAGGGGTCAGATCGCCGAACTGTTCGGCTACCGGTCGTGGGCGGCTAGCTTCCTGCCGCAACTGGCACAGCAGGCTGAACAGATCGTGCGGCGCGACGTAATGCCAGGATTCGTGGCCGCCGAACTGATCGTTTGGCTCAGCGAGCACAAAATCATCCGGCCCGGCCACACCACCTTACAAGAGCTGGTCAGTGAAGCCCTGTCCACCGAACGCAGGCGCTTGGGCGGCTTGCTGGCAGAAGTGTTGGACGAATCGGCCAAAGCTGCGCTGGGCCAGCTCCTGGTGCGTGACGACACCCTGTCTCAACTGGCAGCGCTCAAGCAGGACGCTAAAGATTTCGGCTGGCGTCAGATGGCAGGGGAGCGCGAGAAGCGCGCCACGCTGAAGTCCTTGCACGGGATCGCCAAGGCGCTGCTGCCCAAGCTCGGCATCTCGCAGCAGAACCTGCTGTACTACGCGAGCCTGGCGAACTTCTATACCGTCCATGACCTGCGCCACCTGAAGGCGGAGCAGACCCGGCTCTACCTGCTGTGCTATGCCTGGGTACGTTACCGGCAGCTCACCGACAACCTGGTCGACGCGATGGCCTTCCACATGAAAAAACTTGAGGACGAGAGCCGCACGGGTGCGAAACAGTCCTTTGTCGCCGAACAGCTGCGACGCCATCAGGAAACGCCGCAGGTTGGCCGCCTGCTGTCGCTGTACGTGGACGACAGCGTGGCCGATCCGACGCCGTTCGGCGAGGTGCGCCAACGCGCCTACAAAATCATGTCCAGGGAATTGCTGCAAAACACGGCGCAGCGCATGAGCGTCAAGCCACTGAACAAACTGGCGCTGCACTGGCAGGCGGTGGACGGCCTGGCCGAACGCATTCGACGCCATCTACGGCCGCTGTACGTCGCGCTCGACTTCGCCGGCACGGCCCCCGATAACCCATGGCTCGCGGCGCTGACTTGGGCCAAGAGCGTGTTCGCCAAGCAGCAGCGCCTATCACAACGGCCACTCGACGAATGTCCGGCGGCAACGCTGCCGAAACGCTTGCGTCCGTACCTGCTAATGTTCGATGCCGAAGGCACGCCGACAGGCCTGCATGCCGATCGTTACGAATTCTGGCTTTACCGTCAGGTCAGGAAACGCTTCCAGGCGGGCGAGCTCTACATTGACGATAGCTTGCAGCACCGGCATTTGTCCGACGAGTTGGTTTCGATGGACGAGAAAGCCGCCGTGCTCGCGCAGATGGACATCCCCTTCCTGCGGCAGCCGGTCAGTGCCCAGCTCGATGCACTGGCGACCGAGTTGCGTGCGCAATGGGTGGCGTTCAATCGCGAGCTGAAACAGGGCAAGCTGACGCACCTGGAATACGACAAGGACACGCAGAGACTGACCTGGCGCAAGCCCAAGGGGGAGAACCAGAAGGCGCGCGAGCAAGCTCTCTACGAGCAACTGCCATACTGCGATGTCGCCGACGTGTTTCGCTTCGTCAACGGCCAGTGCCAGTTCCTGTCGGCGCTGACACCATTGCAGCCACGCTATGCGAAGAAGGTAGCCGACGCCGACAGTCTGATGGCGGTGATCATTGCCCAAGCCATGAACCACGGCAACCAGGTTATGGCACGTACCAGCGACATCCCGTACCACGTCCTGGAGAGTACCTACCAGCAGTACCTGCGCCAGGCGACGCTACATGTGGCCAACGATTGCATCAGCAACGCCATCGCCGCACTGCCGATCTTCCCGCATTACTCGTTCGACCTCGATTCGTTGTACGGTGCCGTTGATGGGCAGAAATTCGGCGTCGAGCGACCAACTGTGAAGGCGCGCTACTCGCGCAAATATTTCGGCCGCGGCAAGGGCGTCGTCGCCTACACGCTGCTGTGCAATCACGTGCCGTTGAACGGCTACCTGATAGGCGCACACGAGTACGAGGCTCACCACGTGTTCGACATCTGGTACCGCAACACGTCGGACATCGTGCCGAGCGCGATCACCGGCGACATGCACAGCATCAACAAGGCCAACTTCGCCATCCTGCACTGGTTCGGACTTCGTTTCGAGCCGCGCTTCACCGACCTCGACGACCAGTTGCAGGAGCTGTATTGCGCCGATGATCTGGCATTGTACGAGAAATGCCTGATCCGGCCGGCTGGCCAGATCGACCGGCAACTCATCGTCGGTGAGAAGGCGAACATCGACCGAATCGTCGCCACACTGGGCCTGAAGGAAATGACGCAGGGCACGCTGATCCGCAAGCTGTGCACCTATACGGCGCCGAACCCGACGCGGCGCGCAATCTTCGAGTTCGACAAGCTCATCCGCAGTATCTACACACTGCGCTACCTGCGCGACCCGCAACTGGAGCGTAATGTTCACCGCTCGCAGAACCGCATTGAGTCCTATCACCAGCTACGCTCGACCATCGCCCAAGTCGGTGGGAAGAAGGAATTGACCGGCCGCACCGACATCGAAATCGAGATCAGCAACCAGTGCGCCAGGCTGATCGGCAACGCGATCATCTTCTACAACTCGGCGATCCTGTCCCTGCTGCTGACGAAGTACGAGGCAGCTGGCAATGCCAAGGCGCTGGCGTTGATCACGCAGATGTCGCCAGCGGCCTGGCGGCACATCCTGCTGAACGGGCATTACACCTTCCAGACTGACGGCAAGTTCATCGACCTGGATGCGCTCGTGGCGGGACTGGAGCTGGGCTGACGGAAATTTCTGGGATTCCGGCGTACAACCCCGTAAAATAGAAGAGTGAGCACTTGATTTGCTGGTGCTTTCAAACAACGGTGTTGTTTTTTTAACAGCCGAACTGGAAAGGGAAGCTGAGCTGCTCAGTGATCACTTTATCCGTTGGCTGATTTACGCCGGCATGTTCGCTACAGGCACTGAACGACAACGCAGATGGTATGGTCTGTGCGTTCTGACTCGTCAAGGATCGGCCAATGGATCGTTTGTCTAATTTGCTCTCGCGGTTCGGCGTGCGGGCCAATCTGTTCTATGACGGCGACCTATGCGGCTCTGCATCTTACGATGGCGCCGAGCGGCGAGGTTATATCCATCTGCTTCAGGCCGGCAGCGTGACGTTGCTTGGTCCCGATCGCAAGGATTTGCAGCTCACTCGCCCTAGCTTGATTTTTATGCCACGCCCCGCCAAGCATCAATTGTTTGCGGGTGAGTCCGATGGCGCAAAGTTGTTGTGTGCTTCCATGGAGTTTGAGGGCGGAATTGATAATCCTTTGTCGGCTTCATTACCGGACTGTTTGGTGCTCGCACTCGATGATCTGCCCATGCTGGCAGACACGTTGGAGTGGATGTTTGCCGAGGCGGCAAATGTGCATTGTGGAAGGGAAGCCGCGCTTGAGCGCTTATTTGAGCTCCTAATCATTCTGTTGCTCCGTTACCTGCTCGATCATCACCAGTTGCGCACCGGAATGATGGCTGGACTGGCCGACATGCGGCTTGCCCGATCGCTTTTACAGATGCACAACTCCCCGGAACATGCCTGGTCAATAGCAGAGCTGGCCAGTGAGTCAAATATGTCACGCGCTGCGTATGCCGTGCATTTCAAGAGTGTCATCGGACAGACGCCTGCTGATTATTTGTTGAGTTGGCGAGTTAGCCTGGCTCAGAAGCTGATGCGAGAAGGGCGCTCGATTACGCTGATTGCAGCTCAAGTCGGCTACGAAAGTCCTTCGGCGCTGTCTCGCGCATTTAGACGCAAGACGGGGTTGAGCCCTCGTGACTGGTTGAAAGATCTGGCGGGGGAAAATGATGGCAAAAAGGCCTAAGGCATTACTGCCTTAAGCCATTGAAAAAATTATGCATTAATTTTACGTTTTTCCAGTTCAACCAGCGAATGGCCTGCCACAAATATCGAAACAGCAAGCAACCCTAAGTCTTTAAGCAGAAACTGACCTGGCGCAACGGAAATCGCCGGAAACCCTAAACTAGGCTCAATGACGCCCGGAGTGGAAAACATAAAGCTAAGGGTTGTGAAGAACAGGCCTGCAGACAGAGCGCCTCCTACCACGGATAGTTTGGGCGACAGCATGCGGCCTGCGATCAGAGTGCCGATCGAAATCTCTAGTATGCCGAGCAGGCTGGAGAACATGTCGACCGAAAAAATGCTATACACCCATCCCAAAAGCGGGCTGTTGCTCACCAGTGGAACCAGGCCCTCGGCCTCGTAGTGGGTAAATTTCATGCCGCCGAACCAGAAGTAAATAATAGCGAGAGCCAAGTACGCGCCATAGATACCTAGCCCCATAGTTTTGGTTCCAAGCGTTAAGTGGGCCTGTACGCTGGACTTCGAGTTTTCAATGCCTATGGTTTTCATGTCTGAGCTTCCAGTAGTGAGTGAGAGTGTGTTGGCTGCCGAACGCCGTATGCGTTGGCGATGAGATGATTATGGCTGGCATCTCTAATCAAGAGGCATCAGAAAGTATTGATTTCAGTGCAGATCGTCTTGGGCGGTGCAATTCGCGATGAAGGGATCGCCGTGGAGAGCGATGAGTGCACTATTTCGATAAAGGAGTCGTTTTACATAGGTCGATGAAGCGCGTTGCGGCATCGCCTACTGTCATTTCTCAAATCTGACTATGGGGCTTGGGGCGAAGGGCGGCACTGACTAGGCTTAGAACAGCTACCAACTAGCCGCGCGGCCGCGATGCACAAAGAATGGTAACTGAGCCGTGAGTGCGGTGGGCGCCCGCATTTATTTCCAAACCCTACAGATACATCGATCTTCGACTTCAACCGGGCAGATAGCTGTTGCAGCAAGCCTATCAATCGACTTTGACGTGTTAAAGAGGATAGGTTTTCCAGGGTTGGGGAACAGCCAATGTCATCAACTTTGGAAATTATCCATAAATATCATATAATTAGCGCTCAAATCAGTGCATGGGAGAAGCCCTTTTGACTACCTATACCGCATCGCTTGACACCGCCAGCCAAGCCCTGGTTTGAGAATTGTACAAAAAATAACCAGTCCGCTCGATTGTCCCGCCTTCATCGCCGCCCACCGCCAGAATCCTCAAGACTTTACCCGCCGACGCCAGCTCACCTTCAAGAACCTCGTCCTGTTCCTGCTCAATCAGCCGCGCACGGCCCTGCAAACCGAACTCGATCAGTTCTATCGCGTACTCAATCAGGCGTCGACTGAGACGCAAATGGTCACTGCGCAGGCCTTCTGCAAAGCGCGCAAAAAGCTCAACCCCGAGGTATTTGAAAGTCTCAATCGCCTCCTGCAGCAACAAATTGACTGCTTCGGGCTGCGCCAGAAGTGGCGTGGGCTGAGGGTGCTCGCGGTGGATGGCTCGACCGTGCATTTACCCCTGGAGTCGACCATGGCGACCTTCTTTGGCAGTCACTCTGGCTTTCCCATGGCTCGCTTGTCCACACTCTACGAAGTCGCTGACGGTCAAACCCTGCATAGCCTGATCGTGCCCCTGACCGTCGGCGAGCGCGACTGTGCCCATCTGCACCTTGAGCACCTGCCGGCTGACAGCCTGACGCTGTTTGACCGTGGTTACCCTGGGCACTGGTTATTCGCGCTGTTCGCGCAGCAACAGCGGCACTTTCTGATGCGCCTGCCCTGTGGCTATAACGCCCAGGTCAAAGCGTTTCTACACTCTGGCCAAGTTGAAGACACACAGCTTTTCGTGGCCAACCATCCTGAAGCACGTCTGTTCTGCTCCGAGGCTGGCGTTGATCCTGCCAGCCAGATCGAGCTGAGACTGATCCGGGTCGAGTTGGCCAACGGCGAAAGCGAGGTATTGCTGACCTCGTTGCTGGATCGAGAAGCCTTTCCCGCTGAGGTGTTTGCCGAGCTTTACCACCGCCGCTGGGGCATCGAAACCGACTTCCGTCGCCTCAAACAAACCCTGACGCTGGACAACTTCAGCGGCCGCAGCGTGACCGCTGTAAAGCAGGACTTTCATGCCGCTCAACTGTTGAAGAACCTGGCGCTGTTGATGCAGCACCTGCTACAGCCAGTCATCGAACAGCGCCACAAAGGCCGCAAGCTGCGATGGAAAGTCAACTTCACCCAAGGCGTGTCACGGCTCAAAAATACCCTGGTCGAGCTGCTGGTGCGGCACTGTGCTCAGGGGCTGAGCAATGTGCTGGCCTTGATGGCTAAAAGCCTCAGTGCCGTACGCTCAGGCCGTAGCTTTGCGCGCCAACGCAAACGCGCAGCCAGCCGAGGTTGTGAGGGCTACAAACCGACGCGCTGAAGAAACACCACCGCCCAACCTCCGTGCAAAAAAA
>Ga0308168_1003395_pt1 | contig 12209 bp, 9 predicted proteins | sample PhyCR2_FD_202133 | JGI IMG/M metagenome (GOLD analysis project Ga0308168, IMG submission 202133) | Phyllosphere microbial communities from UC Gill Tract Community Farm, Albany, California, United States - DLSLRC.R2 | ecosystem: Host-associated > Plants > Phyllosphere > Unclassified | place: USA... | reverse complement strand
CAGCTCATTCCCTTTGCTCGCATCCGCGTCAAAGGCATATCCGTCCACATCAAACTTCTTCAGCTGTTCAGGCTGGGTCAGCTCATTTTCAATGATGTAACGGCTCATCAGTCCTCGTGCCTTTTTGGCATAGAAGCTGATCACTTTAAACTTGCCGTTCTTCTCATCGAGGAACACGGGTTTGACGATCTCAGCGTTCAGCAGCTTCGGCTTCACGGCTTTGAAGTATTCATCGGATGCGAGGTTAATCAGCACCGAATCCCCTTGCTCTGCCAGTGCGGCATTCAGCGCATGAGTCAGCTTATCGCCCCAGAAGCTGTAGAGGTCTTTGCCTGCCGGGTTGGCCAGTTTAATCCCCATTTCCAGACGATAAGCCTGCATCAGATCCAGCGGGCGCAACAGGCCATACAGGCCGGAGAGCATACGCAGATGCTGCTGGGCAAAATCAAAGGCGGCTTCGCTAAAGGTTTCTGCCTGTAATCCGGTATACACATCACCTTTGAAGGCAAGGATCGCCTGGCGGGCATTGTCCGGCGTGAAGTCAGGCTGCCAGTCATTAAAGCGTTCAGCGTTCAGTACGGCCAGTTTGTCACTGATATGCATCAGCGAGCCGATATCCGCCGGAGAGAGTTGACGCGCCACGGCGATCAGCTTCTGCGACTCGTCCAACAGCATGGGCTGGGTATAACGTTTTGTCGCCAGCGGGCTTTCAAAGTCCAGCGTCTTCGCCGGAGAAATTACCATTAACATGCTCGCGTCCTTGTATTTCATTAGCGGAAAAAGAATCTGCGCCTACTGTAGCAAAAAAGTGAGGTCGGGTGACGAATCGCTGCCATTGGTGACTGATGACGACCGGACAATTCCCAGAGAAAAAAAAGGCTTTATGACGGCAGTTTTATCCGGTTGTGGCGTGATGATTTACGCCCCTTGCATGGTGAGGTACGCGTGCTATCATCCGGGGCAGACATTTTCAACACCCTGACAAATCAACTTTGATGAGAATGACAACTATGACGGACAAATTATCCTCCCTGCGTCAAGTCACTACCGTTGTTGCTGATACTGGCGACATCGCAGCGATGAAACTCTACAAACCGCAAGATGCAACCACCAACCCTTCTCTGATCCTTAGCGCTGCACAGATTCCTGAATACCGTAAGCTGATCGACGAAGCGGTGGTATGGGCGCGTGAGCAGACCAGCAACAAAGAAGAGCAGGTGTCTTACGCTGCCGATAAGCTGGCTGTGAACATCGGTCTGGAAATTCTGAAACTGGTCCCTGGCCGTATCTCTACCGAAGTGGATGCCCGCCTGTCTTACGACACCGAAGGCAGCATCGCGAAAGCACGTAGCCTGATCAAACTGTATAACGATGCGGGTATCAGCAACGATCGCATCCTGATCAAACTGGCCTCCACCTGGCAGGGTATCCGTGCTGCAGAACAGCTGGAAAAAGAAGGCATCAACTGTAACCTGACGCTGCTGTTCTCCTTCGCTCAGGCGCGTTCTTGTGCAGAAGCGGGTGTGTTCCTGATTTCTCCGTTTGTAGGCCGTATCCTCGACTGGTACAAAGCCAACACCGATAAGAAAGAATATGCGCCAAACGAAGATCCGGGCGTTGTATCGGTGACCGAGATTTACGAATACTACAAACAGCACGGTTATGAGACTGTGGTGATGGGCGCAAGCTTCCGTAACGTTGGCGAGATCATTGAGCTGGCGGGTTGCGATCGTCTGACCATCTCTCCAGGCCTGCTGAAAGAGCTGGCTGAGACTGAAGGCAGCGTTGAGCGTAAGCTGGCCTACAGCGGTGAAGTGAAAGCCCGTCCGGCTAAAATGACCGAATCTGAGTTCCTGTGGCAGCACAACCAGGATCCAATGGCAGTACAGAAACTGGCTGAAGGCATCCGTAACTTTGCCATCGACCAGGGCAAACTCGATAAGATGATTGCCGATCTGCTGTAAGTGAGCGCGTGGCCGGGAAACTGGCCACTGTTTTTGTTTTTGCTATACAGGGTTCTTTATTCAGCTAATGGTTCCAGCTTGAGAAGATGATTTTTTGCTTTTTCAACAAGATGTAAAAACTCACCATAGTTGAACTCAAGAATATCATTATTATTGGGGTAGATAATAATATTTACGGATTTCTTGTCCTCAGACAATGAGATTTCTCCCCACTGAATGCTATTAAATGATAATTCAGCATACAGATCATCCCTATCCATAGAACTACCTACACTGTACTCTAACATTATCTATCCCTCATTATTTCGTCGGAGGCTCGCGTAAGCCAATCAATTTAGTTCCATCAGCATTATACCTGAGTGCCCGACCGTCAGAGGCGGTAACTTCTACCACAGTAATTTTTTTCTTATTCTCATAAATAACTCTGTATTCAATTTTACTATTTGGATTTCTTAGTATTTCATTCACTATAGCTTGCCCCTCTTGGTTTAAGATAGCGGATTTTTGACTAGAGTATGAATATGCAGAACCTTCCCTCCCACCATGCTTTTGTAAAGCTCTCCCTGCATCAGTCAGCCCGTTCCTATTAGGAGATGCTGCTGATTCGCTTAAAAGGATTTTAGAAGGAATGTTTCTAGAAATATCTTTATTATTAATTAGGTTGCTGTTTAATTCCTCTCGTGTTAGAGGGTTACGGGCCGTTTTAGCGAAAAGGACCGCCGCAGCTGCAATCATTGAACCTGACGTTTTTTCGTTCAGTACCTGGTCATATCCCTTAACCGCATCGCCCCCCAGCTGCTCTGCGGTTTTCCTGAATCCTGCGACATTACCATTATACACGCCACCGGCGGCCAGCAGTCGCCCGGCTGCTTTGCTGTTGAGCATTTTCCCCGGAGGGGCTTGCTGGCCGGAGTCACCGATATAATGCTTTTTAATAGTGGGGGCGGGCTTTTTGCCGTAATGACGTTTCAGACACTGTTCATAGGCTCTCCTGACTGCCTGCTCGAACGGTGAGTCGCGGAGATCCCTGGAACTGCCATAAACCAGATTGCTCTCTGCATCGAAATAGAATGGATGGTAAAAAGCATCCCAGCGTTCTGAAGTATCAATGCCGATAATCCGACCCCTTTCGAGGCTCTGCTCAGTGGCTTCATAAATGGGATCGTAGCCACTATGGCCTGAGTACTTATTGGATGGGTTAAAGCGATCGTTATTGGCGGATTTCCGCTGCGGGAGATCAACGGATGCGTCTTGCCTGGCATAGCGCCGATAATCCATTTCATAATGAATCCGGGCATTATCGAACGCCACGCGGGGCGTCTGAACGAATTGAAAATCTCGTGGAGAAAGTCGTCTTCCGGCATCCTGTGCCTGATATAAACAGAACATGCATCCTCGCGTGTTTATCCATAAACAACACAGGGATATTTATCTATTTAGTGTACAAAAAGCAATCGCCTTTTATCCATTAGTCATAGACAAAATTCACCACGGCCGTGGTTCTGACGGAACCGCTGGAGAGCATCTGCTTGTTGTAGACGTAGTACCACGCATTCATCGGTAGCGATAGTTGCGAAGGTAATGCCTGGCTGGCGGTGTATGAGAACAGCGTGGTGGCATTTCCCTGCGTGGTTTCCGACGAACTAAAGGTGAGCGGGATATTATCGCTGGCTTTTGCCACCCGGATACCCACCCCTTTTGCACCGCCGGTGACGGGGGAGGTCAGCGTGGTACTATCGGATGCAAGAAGGTTATTGCTGCTCATAAATGCCCGAAGATTACGCCCGGCGATACCATTTTTCATGCCGTCACAGCTGAAATTAAGGGTAAACGCCTTTTTCCCATTCATTGCCCCGCTGGCGAGTGAGGCGATATCGATATTGTTTAGCACCACGGTTTTATTATCATCATCGAAGCTGCAGGTGGTCACGCGCTTCACGAACCTTATCTGCAGGGCTTTGTAGTAAATATCGTAATTATGTTTTGGCCAACTCCAGTGGAAAATAAAATAGGCGAAGTCGCTGAGCATCCGGGCAATATTCTGCAGGAAAGTCAGCCCGGTACTGTCCTGAGCAAGTACAATCGGATTGATAGTGGCGATGTCACCATTAATGACCATCACGTTTTTGGTGGGAGTATTGGCCAACAGCTTCAGGTTAACGGTAAAGGTGGAATCAATAGCTGAACCGTTGTTGGTACCCACTTTGGGATGAAACTCTTGCGGTGTGGGCTGCGTGACATTGACGCTGACATAAGCATCGCCGGGAAATTTTAAGTAGAGCGTGTTCTGGGAGTAGGGCGTTGAGTTATCAACCGTGTTCTTGCCACCAATAATCCCCCATGCCGGCATGCTACAGCTAAAAGTACCCGGATAAGCCGTTGTGGATGAAAACGATGCCCTGCCCGAGAGGTTTAACGCGCTGGTAGCATCGTAATATAAAAAGGGAGCATCCACGGGGGCATTCTGTATACAGTTAGCTCCTGCCCAGGAGGGTAAGAACAGTATCAAACTCAGGGTAACCACCTTGCCCGCTCTCTTGATACATCGGATGTGCGGTAGCATTTTCATTATTCTCTTCCCTGATTAGTGACAGTGATTCACATCACTGCCCAGATTGGTTTTCGGCTGGGTAATGCTGCATGTACTGTTGTCTTCCCCGGAAAAATGAACGATTACCCTGTCGGGTAGTTTTTCACTGTGGACAAACACCACGCTGCCCTGCCCGACATAACCAATTTCATTATTTTTGCTATCAGTGACCAGAGCCCCAAAGGGTAGGGGGGCGCTGTTACGATCTACCGCATGGAAAATGAAGCTTTTGCGCTGATCTGTTTCAAATTTCACATAGCTGATGGACCCGGCGTAAGGCACAACATCTTTACGGTTGCCCAGTAGCTGCACGTTATCACCGAGATTGGTGGTATCCAGCGTCATCGCATTCTTACGATAAGGTGACATGTAGGGGACCAGAGCTTTCCCCTGACGGTTAGTGATGATGGTGGCATCGCTATTAACCGCTGCATTGGCCACACCAGGAGCATCAATAATGGCAAAGGTGCTACCAACTTGATTGGCAAACAGCACGCCGCCCTGGTATGCCACCAGACTTCCCGTCATCCCCAGCCCTTCCTGGCTAAAGTTCGACGACTGGCTCCATGAGGCATTCATGGTAGTGGCCGAGGCACGATAGCCGACATTGGCATTGGTTGTGGTATTGCCGCCCCGACTGTTAGCCACGTCAACGTTATAGTTCCACTGGTTGGCCTTGCCTGCGGTTCCACTCAACCCGATATCACTGTTGCTATAGTGATTCTGTGTGAAGGATGAGTTAGTCGACAGATAGATAGGGGAGTCGAATACGCTGAAGGGGACGGAAAAACCAAGGTAGTAACGCATCTCTTCACGGTTATCATTATTTCGGGTACGGCTGGCAGAAACGTTGAAGGTGACGTTAGAGAGGGTATTCGAATAGCCTACTTGATACTCCTTGTTGCTGTTTGCCTCTCCCCAATAGTTCCTTAATGTACCAGATAGGAACAGCGATCCTGCCGAGCCACCGAGGTTCTGATTCACATTGAAGTTAAAGCTGTTTTTCTGATTAATGGTACCGCTATTGGCAATCGTGTTTTTCCCGCCGTTACTTTCCCTCTGCGCCGAATCTTCCATAGTCAAAAAGCCGCTGGTTGAGTAACGGTAAGCTGCCAGCGCAAAGTTGGTTCCGGTATCGGTGAAAAATTTGCTATAAGCAAGCCGATAACTCTGCCCGCTGCTGCTATCCACGTGTCTGTATGAAGCCTGACGTGCCTGAGTAACATCAAAGGACAATGCCCCTACAGGCAGGTTCAGCCCGGTCCCTACCAGTACTGAACCGTAGTGGCTGCTCCAGATCCCTCCTGCATAGGCAGTAAAGAGATTTGTCATCCCCCTGCGCCAGGTCCCCTGTATAAAGTCGGGGTGAACGCTGATCTGAGGTATCCGCACCTGGCCCATCGCCAGGTTATAGACGTTAACGCCAGGTTTTAGCATGCCGGGAACGGAGGAATAAGGTACGGTAAAGCGTTGAATGCGCCCATCGGCCTCGTCAACTTCAACGTTAAGATCGCCCCCGGAGCCGGTTGGTAAAATATCATTAATCGCAAAGGGTCCCGGGGAGACGTTTTGCTGATAAATCGTCACGCCATTCTGAATGATTTTAACCAGGGCGTTGGTCTGCGCCACGCCGTGAACTATGGGGGCGAATCCCTGCATCGCGTCAGGAAACATCCGGATATCTGTCCCCATGCTCACGCCACGAAAGCGATAAGAGTCAAAGAGGTCAGAAGGGGTATAGCTGTCGCCGATACGTAACTGGGAGTTGATGGTGCTGATATTTCGTTGCAAATAACGGGTGTTATTTTGCCAGTCAGATTTACCCGTTCGTGAATAGTTATAGGAGCTGTTATCACGCAGCTGCCAGTTGAGCAGATTCAGTCCGGTATTTAATGAAATATAACCATTATCTTCATTCTGATGATTGTTAGAGGCCGAATGATAGTAGTTTGCCTGATAGGAGAGTGTCAGGCCTGGGATGCCTTCACTCCAGAATTTAGGATCGATATACCCCTGCCATTTTGTGTCCATCTCCTGCTGTGGAACACTCAAATCCAGTCTCATCTGACTGGCATCAAAACTGCTTTTTATTCCCGTTGAAAGAGCATAAACGTTAAGGAATTCATTCTTTACATTTTTCGGGTTGTCAATAACTTTTCTTAATCCCATTCGAGTGAATTCCTTAACGTTTATACGGATATCTGTTAGGCTGCTAACTACTTTTGCATCATACTTCCCCTTCCAGTCGCCATTGACGTAAATGTCAATATCATAGTTGCCTGACGGTAAATCACTGTTTGTATAAAATCGTGACAAATCAGCATGGCTGGATTTCCCTGCCAAAAAATCAGTGTTAAACGTGAGTGCATAAGAGATGTGTTGCTTTAACAGGAGGGAGCATATTAACATCAAGTGTAATGTGACCCGGTTTATTTTAAATTTAGGCATTTTTACTGAGTTTTTTTCCGCGACTCAATGCTGGCGCCATAATCATTGATATAGACAATGGAGACGGAGTTTTCGCTGGAAATAGGTGCATTTGCTTTCAGTGATTTCTGAGAAAAGGGTTCCATCATCAGACCTTTTTTTAATATATTTTCTCCCTGGTTAACACGTACGCCTGATAATGTTAAGTAATAGGGGCTGGCATTATGAAGCGTGATGCTATCCTTCTCATGAGTAAATGTCAGTTTATCTATTATGTTTTTAGGCTTTACTTTCAGTCCGGTGGGCCGAAAAAAAAGCTTAATACGGGACCGTATTGCCAGTTGCATTACGCTTTTCCCCTTAAGGTTCTCAGGGACGGGGGGAATATCCAGTATATTAAGATAAAAAATCGACTCGCGATCGACTGGCAAATTCCCACCCATATAGCGCACCTTTAGCTGTTGCCCGCTATGCGCGGACACCTTTACCACCGGTGGCATTAACAGAAACGGTACTTTTGCTGTCTCAGGGGTTGAGTCAGGATCGCCATTATCAATCCATGCCTGTACCAGTGAGGGGTCAGAACCGTTATTGAGCAATTGAACTGAGATCTCTTTCCTGTCGGAAGGGTAGATCTCACGCGTCGCACTGATAATGACATTCGCGTGACACAAAAAAGGTAATAATGCAGTTAACAGTAAAATTATTCTCATGAAACAATCGCTCAATAATAGGACTTATTGAAAATTAAAGATAAGTGATGCTATACGTTACCATCGTTCTGACCGTGCCGGCCTCCGCAGGCTGAGTTCCTACTTTGTAATATTTAGCATAGAAGTTCAGCGTTTCTGGTGATGATGATGTGCCTACCAGTTTGGTATCCAGTATCTGATTAAGTGGGATAGGCTGCGTTTCCGTTTTTTGTAAAACAATAGCGACACCCACATTTCGAGGATTACCCTGAGGATCATTTTCCTGGTTGATCAGGTATTTCCCATCATTAGATATGGTGTTAGGTGATGAGAACTGCATTTGAAGATTGGGCGTCGTTGGTGTTTTCCCATTGCCCGTATTCACTATATTTGCTGATGAACAGTTGGAGAAGTCCAGTGAAAATGCTTTCTTACCAACATCAATTAACCCTTCTGACGTTCCTGCCTGTTCGGTACTTATCGGATTGAGCACGACGGAAAGGTCGGCAGAATTATTACCATTGATAGTACAGGTTGCATCTGTCACTGCACCTGTAAAATTAATGGTTCCGCCTGAAACGCTGGTTTCGGAATAGCACATTGAACTGAATATTAACGTGGGTAGTACAGTGCCAATAATGACCTTTTTCATTTTTTCCTCTGTAAGTTTTCTATTGATAAATAATCGGGTTTTTTAATTACACAGGCCGTCATCCTCGATTTTTCTCGTGGCTGTCGGTTGGCGATAGTTAATGCAGGGGGCGTTTATAGCAGGTGTTTAACGATAATTATTTCCTTGTGCCTGATGAGATTTCGCGAATTCTAGTGGTTTTTACTAGTTATAAATTCGCAAAAAAAGCGAAATAAAATGAGTCCTTTTTTTTCTTAAATATGATGAGCCTGTGATTTTTAATCTATAGTGTGTGATTGTTCTGTTTTATTTTTCATTCTATTTCCGTTGTCATCATTAGCAAAATGTCTGTTTGCCTCTTTGCCAATATTCCTGAATTCAGTGTATTCTTGTGAAAACACGCTTACCCCCACCGGCCGTACTGATGTTGCCGGGTATGAATGGCGAGAACATGATGAATACATTACGCATAGGTTTGATTTCCGTTTCGGATCGCGCCGCAAATGGTATCTATCAGGATCAGGGATTACCGGCCCTTGAGGCGTGGCTGTCTGAGGCGTTAACCACGCCATTTGACATTGAAAAACGTCTGGTGCCTGATGAGCAGCCGATGATTGAGCAGGCGATCTGTGAACTGGTCGATGAGTTGTTCTGCCATTTGGTGCTTACCACCGGGGGAACCGGCCCGGCCCGGCGCGATGTCACACCGGATGCGACGCTGGCGATTGCTGACCGGGAAATGCCGGGGTTTGGTGAACAGATGCGACAGATTAGCCTTAACTTTGTACCCACCGCGATCCTTTCACGCCAGACGGCAGTAATCCGTAAACAGTCGCTGGTGATCAACCTGCCGGGACAACCTAAGTCGATTCAGGAGACGCTGGAAGGTCTGAAAGACAGCGAGGGTAATACGCAGGTACATGGCATCTTTGCCAGTGTCCCGTACTGTATTCAGCTGCTGGAGGGGCCCTACATGGAGACTGATCCGAAGGTCGTAGCAGCATTTCGTCCTAAAAGCGCACGGCGCGAAACAAACAACTAAAAAATCGTTTTTTCAGGCATAAGATCCAGCGTCCACTGCTGTGTCAGAAAATTGACGGTATAGTCATCTCAGCTTTACAAACGCTAACTATACGGCTTTCTTCTGACTCTGGATTTTCGTGAATAATTATGTCCCATGATCATGCGCGTCACCTCAACCGGCACGACTACAAGACGTTAACTCTGGCTGCGCTGGGTGGCGCACTCGAATTTTACGACTTTATTATCTTCGTTTTTTTCGCCAGCGTCATCGGCGACCTGTTTTTCCCTTTAGGTCTCCCTGACTGGTTGCGTCAGTTTCAGGCCTATGCGATTTTTGCTGCCGGTTATCTTGCCCGCCCGCTGGGCGGCCTGATTATGGCGCACTTCGGGGATAGCCAGGGACGCAAGAAAATGTTCAGCCTGAGCATCTTGATGATGGCATTGCCCACGCTGGCGATGGGGCTGCTGCCCACCTACGCCTCCATCGGTATTGCTGCGCCGATACTCCTGCTACTGCTGCGTGTGTTGCAGGGGGCTGCAATTGGCGGTGAAGTACCGGGTGCCTGGGTGTTTGTCGCTGAACACGTGCCGGAGAAACGGATTGGTTTTGCCTGCGGAACGCTGACCGCCGGTCTGACCTTCGGTATTCTGTTGGGGTCGCTGGTGGCAACATTGATTACCACCACTATGAGTGCGCAGGCCGTCGCTGAAACCGGCTGGCGTATTCCCTTCCTGCTGGGCGGCGGCTTTGGCCTGCTGGCGATGTACCTGCGCCGCTGGCTGCATGAAACACCGGTCTTTCTCCAGATGAAGCAGCGTAAAACGCTTTCAGCCGAGCTGCCGTTGATCACGGTGTTATTCCGTCATAGCCATGGCGTGGTGGTGTCGATGCTGCTGACCTGGCTATTGTCGGCCTGTATTGTCGTGGTCTTGCTGATGGCGCCCGCATTACTGCAAAAGTTACATGGCCTGCCCGCCGCGTTGACGCTTCAGGCGAACAGCCTGGCAACGGTGATGCTGATTTTTGGCTGTATTATTGCCGGGGCCTTGGTGGACCGTATCGGTGCTGCCACTACCCTGATAGTGGGAAGCCTGCTAATGGCCGCCTCCAGTTGGGCGTTTTTCCATGTGGCTGCGCAGTCGCCGGAATATCTCTTTATTGCCTATGCGGTCGCCGGGTTGTGTGTCGGTGTGGTGGGCGTGGTGCCGTTCGTGATGGTGAGTGCGTTCCCGGCAAAAGTGCGTTTTACCGGTATCTCCTTTTCTTATAATTTCGCCTACGCCTTTTTCGGCGGCCTGACGCCGATGGCGCTGACGCTGATGCTGAAGCTGTCACCAATGTCACCCGCTTACTATGTGCTGGCACTGGCGGGGATAGGCGTTCTGGTCGGCTGCTGGCTGCGAGGTGAAGCCGGGCAACAGGCACTATTAAAGCAGATCAGCGCACAATAACGCGCCAGCGTAGCGTTTTACGGGTCAGTTCAGGCTGGCCCGTTAGCTTTTTAGGGCAAAGTGAAAATTTTTTTCGTTCTCCCCCTTGATGCCGTGTCGCCCGGCCCCATCTTAGTTGGCATCCGAAGCGACGGACCTGGAAAAAAAGCCTAGGGCGAGCAGTTGAAACTGTAAAAAATGCCCGCATTAATGGTTCATAAGCTGATTTGAATTGAATTTAAGTGGGAGATGTTTAAATGGGTAAGATTATTGGTATTGACCTGGGCACAACGAACTCTTGTGTAGCTATCATGGATGGCGGCAAAGCGCGTGTACTGGAGAATGCAGAAGGCGATCGTACAACACCTTCGATTATTGCTTACACCCAGGATGGTGAAACGCTGGTAGGTCAGCCTGCTAAACGTCAGGCCGTGACTAACCCGCAGAATACCCTGTTTGCGATCAAGCGCCTGATTGGCCGTCGCTTCCAGGACGAAGAAGTACAGCGTGACCTGAAAATCATGCCATTCAAAATCGTCGGTTCTGACAACGGTGATGCATGGCTGGACGTGAAAGGTCAGCGCGTGGCTCCGCCACAGATCTCAGCAGAAGTGCTGAAAAAAATGAAGAAAACGGCTGAAGACTATCTGGGTGAACCAGTGACTGAAGCGGTTATCACTGTACCGGCATACTTCAACGATGCACAGCGTCAGGCAACTAAAGATGCCGGTCGTATCGCTGGTCTGGAAGTAAAACGTATCATCAACGAACCAACCGCAGCGGCTCTGGCCTACGGTCTGGATAAAGGTCAGGGTAACCGCACTATCGCGGTATATGACCTGGGTGGTGGTACTTTCGATATCTCTATCATCGAAATCGATGAAGTTGATGGCGAAAAAACCTTCGAAGTTCTGGCAACCAACGGTGATACCCACCTGGGTGGTGAAGACTTCGACAGCCGTATGATCAACTACCTGGTGGCTGAATTTAAGAAAGATCAGGGTATCGATCTGCACAACGATCCCCTGGCGATGCAGCGCCTGAAAGAAGCGGCAGAAAAAGCGAAGATCGAGCTGTCTTCTGCACAGCAGACTGACGTCAACCTGCCGTACATCACTGCTGATGCGACAGGTCCTAAACACCTGAACATCAAAGTGACCCGTGCGAAACTGGAATCACTGGTAGAAGATCTGGTTGCTCGTTCTATCGAGCCGTTGAAAGTGGCTCTGCAGGATGCGGGTCTGTCCGTCTCTGAAATCAACGATGTGATCCTCGTTGGTGGGCAGACGCGTATGCCAATGGTTCAGGCGAAAGTAACCGAGTTCTTCGGTAAAGAGCCACGTAAAGACGTGAACCCGGATGAAGCTGTTGCTGTTGGTGCAGCGGTTCAGGGTGGCGTGTTGGCGGGTGAAGTAAAAGATGTACTGCTGCTGGACGTTACCCCGCTGTCA
>Ga0308168_1003390_pt1 | contig 12224 bp, 11 predicted proteins | sample PhyCR2_FD_202133 | JGI IMG/M metagenome (GOLD analysis project Ga0308168, IMG submission 202133) | Phyllosphere microbial communities from UC Gill Tract Community Farm, Albany, California, United States - DLSLRC.R2 | ecosystem: Host-associated > Plants > Phyllosphere > Unclassified | place: USA... | reverse complement strand
CGGTGTAGTAATTTCGGACGCGGGTTCAACTCCCGCCAGCTCCACCAAAATTCTTGGTTGATGGTTACCAGAACCATCATCGAAGTCCTGAGAGCCCGCAAGGTGAAAGCCTTGCGGGCTTTTTTGTGTCTTAAGTTTGTTCAGCAAGGTCCGAATATAACTCATTCAATCTGAACCTTTCAGGCTAATAGATAGCCTCGGAGAAAAGTTATTTTTTACGTTGAGACTAAACGCATGGAGAATCCCCATGGCAGAAAAACAAGCTGGTAACCGATCCAAAAAGCAATTCCGCCCTACCTAAAATGCCGATTACCAGCATTAAGATACTGACAACCTATTCATCGGAAAATATTTCCTCATAGAGGTGCCTTCCCGTTGCTGGTAAAGACTTTACTAAAATCGAGGTAAATTAATTTAATTAGAATTGTTCATCTGAACTATCAAACAAAAGTCGTAAGCAAAGTTTTGGCCAATGGGAGTGTAACTTCGACATTAGCTAACTTCATTTGTAATTTGTTCATTGCCTTCCCATTAAGAAGGAAGGCTCATTTTCACATCAGGGGTAAGTGATATGTCCTACAAGCGCGCAGATGAGTCGATAATCGCTAACGTAGAAGATCTCCGGATTTTCTGTATCTTGCTCGCCGATAAAGAATACCCAAGCTTTATCTTTCAGGCCTTTGCCTTTGGCCTCTATTGCCTCTGTACGGGCGGCCTCCAGCTCTTTACGAACCACGGTACGTTTGGCTTTTGACCATCTAGCCCAATCAATGTAGATCTGGTAGCTTCGGGTAGGTTTAGGTTTACCTGACTCATCTTCCCCCCATTCACCAGACAAGGGAATGATGAGGCTTTCATCATTTTCAGTAAATTTGTTCCAGAGCAGTGGTGCATAAAAGATCTTCGGCTCCGGGTATGGTTGAACCTCATTCCGGAGCTTTTTAAACGCCGTCATGTAGATTTGACCACTGATACCGGGAACGTTAAGCGACATTCCCCGGTCATGCGGGAAACGGATGAAGGCACGGCAAATATTGCGAATAGCATTCACTTGACGCCGGGATTGTCGTTCGGGTGAATTACCTTCACCAGATTGTGAGGATGCTGAACGTGTCGAATTGGATTTACTTTCATCACCAGAGAAACCTGGTTCAACAACCGGGCGTTGTTCAATCAACTTTAATCCCGAGGGCATTAAACCCGGAGCACTATCCAGTATGTTGCGGACACTCTCCTTCTGGCCTTGGCGAATTACTGTGCTTTCAGCATCAGCATCACATTCATGATGATGTTGAATATGGCGTTTCTTTTTAAAATAGGCTCTAACTTTTTTATCTTTTTCCCATGCAGCAGGAAGCATGGTTATACCACACCCCCAGCACACATAGCCTTCAGTATCAACGCTATCCAGCAGCCAGAGATCCTCAGCTTCGATGATCTCATGAGTGCGTTTATCGCGAGCAGATTCCATTACTTTCTCCTAAGATGAAACACTAGGGTTCAGGCTTTTTTATGTTGCGATTTGACCTGTTTTTGTACCGGATAAATCCAACAGTTTCACCTTCGTCAGTCAGATATTAATCCATGCGTTCGCCAACGTGCGCGAACAAAGCTCTCAAAATGATAGCCTTCCTTGAGTGGCAATTTGTCAGCATGATCGCAAATGATGATCTGTGGCATTACACTTGTTTCTTCGTAAGTATCATCACAGAATTTAGCTAGGGTAGTGAACATCTTTGACACTGCGTCAACGTCTTCGTCTAAAGTTTTATCGGTCTTCCTATCCCCGCGCAGATCATCTGCCTTGAATACATCAGCTTCATCTGTCGATGGGAAATAAACCTGAGTGGGTTGATCTAAGAATAGGATAGGTGGCACTTTGCATGTTTCATACGCTGCAAAGTTGTAGTGAAGTGCAAGGAATAGGGTCAGATGAGAATACAGCCAATTAGCGCCACTGCCCATTGAACGCAGGAAGATCTTTTTAGCATAATTATCCTTCCCAAGTTTTTTATGCCAAAGGTCAAATGTCTCGATATCAAATTTCAATGAGCCACTTTTATAGGTATCTTCGAAATCAAAACCTTTTCCGATAATTTTCATTTTTCTATTGATACCATTCTGCAGCGCCCGCAATTTCGATTCGACATCATATTGAGCCATTTCAGAATTGTATTCGTCTACTTTCTTTTGCCAATGAGCAACCATCCTCTTAGCTTCTGAAGGAGGATTGTTGACACAACGCTCAATGGCCAGCTCTAATTTAATTTTAGCCTTCTGCGCTGCGGCATCGACAGACTTCGACTTGTCTAATCTTTCAGCTTCATCATCAAGTGGCTTCAGTGCCCTCTCCACGACCACAAGCTCTTTGCGTAAGTCTTTAAGTTTGCTATTAAGTGCTCTACGCTCCTCTCCAAAACCCTCTCGTGCGTAAGTTGAAACCTTGAGCTCACTATTCAGCCAATTGATAGCCGCTGACAGCCTATTAGCCTCATCTTCAGCTTTATCAGATTGAGATGCACAGACAGGACAGACCCCGTGCTCCAGATTAGTTGTTTTAGGAATAGGGAGTGATGTCAAAGCCTCAGCAAATCCGGATGCTTGGCCAGTAGAAATATCCAGCAAATAACGTGTATTGAGTGCCTTCTGAATGTTGGACATCAGTGACGCTTTCGTTTTCCGCAACTCTACGCGTCTGGTTTCAAATGCACTTGAAAGCCCATCAACTCTTACCGAGACACCAATGAGATGGCTCAATGATTGCTGGGGTCTTTGCCAAATATCTAAAGGAGTAAGCTCTGTCAGGGGATGCCCTGCTAGTGCTTGATATTCGGTTAAGAGAGTTGAAAATATATTAAGGTAAGCTTCCTTTATTTTCTCCTGCTTCGGTATCTGTGCCTGAGCACGTTTGAGTTCATACATTGCTTCAGTGCGAAGTTTGGCGAGATCGAAGTATTTCTCTCCAACGATATCCATGAAGATTTTAAAATGGTCAATGACCTGATCACGTTTACGTTTTTCGTCGAATCGGTAAAAAATTGCATGCCGGTTAGCTACTAGATTTTGATGCTGCAACATGAAAGAAGCAAAACTACGTACAGAAGGTGTTGGGCTAGACTTGCCGGTTATTTCCTTATGGAGAGGATCCATATCGATATTATCTAGTGTAACCGCGAAATAGCGGCCAAGACTTTTAATGAATTCTGCAATGTATTGAAAATAATTTTGAGAAAAGAAATTTTCAACATCCTCTATGAGCTGAAGTGTGTCATCCATCTCTGCTCCAGAAATCTCCCGAAGGAAACAGCGTTTGCTATCTGAAACACGGCCAATAACGACCGCAAAAGATGGGAAACGTAGTACTGTGAAAAACAGTTTCGCTCGTTCGGTAATAATACCTTCTGGAATGGTATTCTCAGAGCTACCCATGCAATAATCAAAAATATCAAGTATTGCACTTTTCCCTTTTGAGGATTTGCCAGTAACGATATTAAGGCCTGGCTGAAAGGGAATAGAATGGACATTATTATTATTATCAATAACACCAATATATTTTATATAACACATCATAGTGATTTAAGCCCCAACATCCTGTAAATTGAAACAACATTTTCACCAGAGAACACCATCGACAGCTTCTGTCCGTATCTCAGCAAGAACTTGTCCGAGTTGCAAACCTGCGGAGATTTGATGGTAAGGACTGAAAGCTCTGATGTAATTTCCAAACTCTTCTCAGCGGCTAAGATTAGCAAGGCTGCATTCGTGATGGGCTTAAATTCTTCAACACGCATTGCAAGCCCGATCAGTCTACTAGCTTCTGATGACATGGTTCGGATAGAACTATCTTTCCTAGCCCCTTTCAAAAAGGTATGCATCGGTTTGTAGGTGACGATAGGAAGGATTAAATAACTCAGCAGAACATCATTCTCAATAGGATCCCAGTCTTGATAAAAGCTATGAATTACAGGGGCTAATGCGAAAGGAGTTCTGTGCAAAGTGTAAAGGTGCTCAGAGACTTGGGTAGTCATTACCATAACCTCCATTGAAACTCTTCATCCTCATCCTCGGTCTTCTCTCCAGCAAGTATGTGATAAATGCCATTGCGAAATTCGGTCATTGTATGTTCCATGCCGCAAAATGGTGTGACATCCATGGCATTGCGGTTGAGGTAGAACATCATAGAATGTTTGTTTAGTTCCGCTTGGTCCGTGATGCCAGTACAAGTAAGCATGGCACTATCTCGGCCAAACTGATGCTGGATTAGGTGATTCTGGAGGTAACTATCCACATCCGGCTTGAAAAGCACTCCGTCACTGTAGAGTTCGGATATTAAGGTCTGAGCGATCACTCGATGTAGGGCTGCTCTCTTTAAGTATTTCTCGCCACCGATTTCCGTTATTTTCTGTGCAAACAGCATCGGCTGAATTTCCTCAATATTGACAGCCTCCTTTAGTGCAGCAATGTCTATCTGAGGGAAAGTTTTCGGGTGCTTAATGTAACGGTGCGTAAGTTCGGTAAGTTTTGCGGAAAAGGCTTGATGCGTGATTTGCCAGCCTTCATTCACAAGTTTGGTGCTACACATGAACCCTAGCAAATCATCCATAAACTGTTGGCGTTTTGAAGGGCGAATCACTGTGAGGTGGCGCGTCTGGTAGTTCTGGATGCGCTGTTTCAGAGAGTCTGCCCCTGTCGTAATTTGCATCCGCTCTAACACTTCCATCAGCGCAAGACGATTTTCAGGAGCCATAACATACTGCTGGAGCGATTGTGATTTAGTCGGCTTAGAGCCTTCCCCCTCAGAATCGGATTTATTAGCTATCTTTTTCGCAGCTTTTTTAACGGAATTTTCTCGAGAGGCGGCAAATATTTTTTCTAATATTTTGAGTCGTTCGGTAGTAGTGTTCTCGTTCCAATCCTTAAGCTCACTTTGTACTCCAAATTCCTGCGTTGTCAGTAGCACAAGACTTTTGAAGGCTGTACGTTCGAAGCTTTCATGCATCCAGTTTTTTAGAGTATTCCAGAAATTTGAATGACTGTCAGTGAGGCTATCTGAGTAATTCTTGACCTCAGTTTGAACCTTCCCTGGAACCGTAACATCACCGAACACCTCTAGCCATAGGCATTCTGACGGACTCAGGTCATGACAATACTCAACTGCAACCAATAATTGATACTGAAGTGCCTTGAACAAAAGCGTCGCATCAAAGGGTAATGGTGCATCGCCAGATGGTGTTCTATACTGGGCCAGCGGTTTATTCACACATTCCAATTTTTTGCCTCTCTCCTTGACTAAGGCCCAGCTGGCGGGCTAATGCTATATACAAATATAGGACCCATTAAATCAAGTACAGATATCACAAAAATTGACTAATGTTGTGGAAAATAGGTAAATATGCTCAAATGTAATTGCCATCCTCTCTGTTAATGTCATAAGGAAAGAACCTCGATTTGCTCTTGTAGAAAGAATGCAGGCTAGAAAGCAGTGCGACTTTGCTATTTTGAATGCTGGAAAATCTGTTTGGTACGATGCAAAATGCATATGGACAGCCTACTCAGATTTGGCTTGAATTCGACCTCAAATTAGAGATTGATTCAATTCTCAGAGTGAGAGTAAAGATTCCATATTAGAAATAACTATATTGTTGGTTCGAGTTTAGTTCTAGGTAACCAGTTATCGTATAGAGCAACCAGTTTAAAAACGTCGGAAGGATATGAGTAATTAGTATAGAACTCTTGCATCTGAAAGGGGGCAAACGCCAGAATTTAATCTCATTAAAAGCATGAGGGGGCTGTATTACGCTGCGCTTGTGACGTTTGTTATTCATTTGATTCAATTATAGTCTGGATGAGAGGTAGTTTTCGACAAGGCCACAATACTCTCTCAAATAACCATGAGCATTAGGGTTAATATATTCTTCCAATAACCGCCTAATTTCAGCTTTAGTGCGTCTTCCCGCTTTATTTGAAAGCAGTGAACGCAAGGTTACAAGAATATGCGCTCTATTCTGAACAAGACGAACTTTATTAAGATTCAAGACTGTATTTATTTGTGTTGAAAACTCACTATCCGTTGAGTATATATTTCCTAGACCGTCGTATTTTATAATTGCGTTAATTCGATCTTGAGGCCTGCTAGGATTGAATTTAAGGGGGGTACTCCCTTTTCGACTATCACAGGTCTGATTGACTAGCTTCTCTCCTTCATATCCCATGCAACAACCTAACAGATTTGAGTAATCAAGCTGTAGTAATGAGTTGCCAGTTTGGCATGCCCAATGTTCGACCTTCATAGTTTTCACTGTTATACGAACCATACAGTAAGCGCAAAGAAATCCCTGTTCTTCTAGTAACGATTCTCTGACTGCATCCTTTACCTGGGTGAAGTTAGGCCCGTCATATTCTCCTCCTCTTGCACGATACTCAGTGAGCAAACGTGGTTCATGTTTTTTTTGTATCTCTCTCATTCCTCATCCCACCCCTGAAGCTCAATATCGAATTTAGCACTAACAAACTCAGGAATTTCTCCATTGAGTTCTATTTCCATCTCAGTAATCTGATCTTTAGCCATCTCAAGCTTGCCATCAGCTATAAGCCTGAAAATGTTATCAATTTTTTCTTGAACTTCGGGGGAGCGATCTAATTTATGACTACCCGTTTTCATTATTTCATTGAGGACTTGGTTAGATGTTAAGCCATATGACTGTTCCGGTGAAGAACAGTTAAAATTCCCGTTATCATCTTTACCGAGTATAAATAACTGGTCATGTTTCACTTCACTGATAATTTGTGGGGAATGGGTAGAAACAATAAATTGGCAGTTTGGGAATACATCAGTCAACTTCTTCAATACATTGCGTTGCCACTCAGGATGAAGATGCAAATCAACTTCATCAATCAGGATAATCCCAGCAGTAAGTAGAGGATTTTCTGATAATGGGTTAAGTACCATCATTCTTCTACAAATATCAAGAACCAAGGCGAGTAATGACTTTTCTCCCTGAGAGAGTTGAAGTACATTAATTTTCTTGTTGAGTTTTTCAACTGAAAGATGCAAAGTTGGCTTTAGCTCAACATTTAGATTCTTGAAATCCTCCATAAATAATGAAATAGTATTATTTATTATTTTTTGCCTTTCTCTGGCAACGCTATTTTCTTCATTTTTTTTACTTTCTTTAAGATTGGAAATTAGTTCATTCAATAGTTTTCGTGAGTTTTCATCCGTCTGCGCTAACTTTTCAAGAGATGAAAGTATAGTAGGGTCTGTTTGATGGGCCTTCGTTGTTTCATGCTTAACTAAATCATCTAGACGCTTATACCAACGGAAAAAACCTTTAAAATCAGCTTTCCCTGAAAGGGCATTATTATACCCATCAAAGCGATTAGATATATCTACAACAGAGGTTTCATCATATTCAGCCACATCTTTTGAATTTATGTCAGTAGCGCGCATTACTCCGTAATATGCTAAAAGAGGGAGTTCGAAGTGTTCATCATATTCGCAAGCTAGTTTGTATAAATGTCCCAATTTGGTAAAGTCTGTGTAAAAACTTTTTTTATTTACAATGCTTCCATCTTCGACTTCACACAGTTCCAGTGTCGTGCTGTAATTTTTATTAAGTTTAATCTTTGTTATAATTGAGCTATAACCATCAGCATTGCCCAAGGTAATATCTGTTTTTTCAATATCTTTAGCTCTTCCACCTCGATGAACAATGCGCTGAATAAGCCAGCTCAAGCTATTTGATATAGCATCTAATACAGTCGTCTTACCCGCACCGTTGTTTCCAACCAGTACTTGAACATGACTGCTTGTCATATCCAGATTTAGACGATCTATAATCCTAAAGTTAAGAATAGACAGCTGTGATAATTCAATCCTCTGATGGCTAAACTGTTTTATAGCCAATTGAAGATATTCATTTGCCTTAGCATCGTCTTGTTCTAAAAATTTACCACTGCTATACGAGGAGTATAGTTCGTAAGATGCATTAACATCACCCTTTCTAGACTTCGAGGCGAGTTTAATGAATTTTTTATGTTCTGTAGGTTTCATCTTTCTTCCTCAGCGTGATTATTTCCATAACGGCATCAGTAGAATATTTATTAATCATGCGGGTTTTGAATTCAGGTTCAATATGAATAGCAAATGACAGTAACCCTTGCAGATAATAAGTCATTTCAGGTTCAAGTATACCAAGTGTATATTTATGAATTAGGGAAGAAATAAATCTCTTACGTTCACGCCCTACTGACAATGAGCCTTGCGTCGTCAGTGTGATTCCAGTTATATGGCGATTATGGGCTCGAGAAGTAAAAACTGTCTTACGTTCATTTAATGTTATTCTATTATGATAGTTTTTATTGAGAAAAACCCTTACTTCGTCAGGCAATGTGAATAAAATATTTTTATGGTGTGTTGAAAATGTAAGGTCGTCAGCATAACGGGAGTAAACAATCCCTCGCTGTTCGCAAAGTCGGCTAAACGTTTCATCAAAAAGAAACATTATTATGTTTGAGATGAATGGTGAGCTTGGCGCTCCTACACTCAAGGAAAGTCTGCCAGACTGGCTTTTTGCTTTATTCCAGAATAAACCTTTTGTGAGAACCCTCTGCTCCGCAGCAGATAGATTACACTCATTCCATGCGCAGGCCATAAAAAGAAGATCAGGAGTGATACTGTTAAAGAAATCCGTAAAATCCATTTTGAGGATATAAGGGTTATGGGAATGCATGGCTGCATTTTGCTTAATACCCGAACCTTTTTTGTAGGCAACAGCGCTTGTATGGATTCGAAAATGGGGTTCCAAAATACGAATTAGATCATATTGAAAAGTCTTTAGCTCACGTGACGGATGCGCGATGATTCTCTCTCCGCCATTTCTCTTAGGTATGCTGTAAACCTTATATCGGTTAGGAGCATTGTAAAGGAAGCTGTCAATTGCCCTACGGCTACGTGACTGAATCTCGATCAGTTTCGCATAGAGGTTAAGACGCATCCTAAGTCCTTAGATAATCATAGACATATGCATAGAAATGTGGCAAACCGAGTCATCAGTTTGCCACTGCCCTTTACTAAAGGATGCGGTAGTCGTTCTCCGCAGCCGCGATGGTTTCGAGCGGCTGCGGAGAACGACTACCGCAACCACGGAACCCAACAATAAGTTAGAGTCTGGCTAATCGCCCGACTAGACGTAACCGTCTGAACGCTAAAGGACCTCAGCAGTTTACTGTATCGGAAACTACACATCAACGTCTCAAAAAGCATTGTAGGTATCTGTAGCAAATATAGGCGCCCCCCTAACCATACACCTCCTTATAATAATCATTGGTGTCTGGCGCACTAAGCAGATAGTTGGGTGATTTTCACCTGTGTTCTGAGTTCAAGATTAAGTACGAAAATCATTCATATTTCAAATAATTTCAGATAGATATCATCTCTGTGAATCCACGCATTCTTTTCGGATCGCGGTTTTTTAATTTTCACGCTGAGAACTATCCATAAATAAACCTGAAAGTTTGCAGGCCATCGAAAAGCCACTGGCATCACTCCCCCACGCCATTGGCAAACATATTTTTGACCATATTCAAAAGCTCACTCACTACGAACCGGTCATCGGCATTATGGGAAAAACAGGTGCAGGGAAATCGTCGCTCTGCAATGCTCTGTTCCAAAGTGAGGTTACGCCCATAAGCGATATCAGTGTCTGTACCCGCGACGTGCTGCGATTCCGGCTGCGCAGTGTTCACCACAGCCTAATACTTGTAGATCTACCCGGTGTAAGTGAGAGTGAGCAGCGGGATAAAGAATATGAATCTTTATATCGACGAATCCTCCCTGGGCTAGATTTAATCCTGTGGGTAATCAAAGCCGATGATCGTGCTTTCTCCGTCGATGAACGCTTCTACAAGCGAGTGATGACTGACCACCAGCAGCGGACACTTTTTATCGTTAACCAGGCTGACAAAATAGAGCCCAGCCATGAGTGGTATGTCACCGGCAATGCACCATCACTGAACCAGTCGGTTAATATCGAGGCCAAGCTGGAGTCCATTTGCCAGCTATTTTCACCACACCATCCGGTGTGCGCTGTCTCAGCGAGAACAGAATGGAATCTGCCATCAATGGTAGAAACGATGATGCGTAGTCTGCCGGATCGTGCCACCAGCCCATTGGCGGCACAACTGCATGGGAGGTTATGCAGTGAACCGGTAAAAAAGCAGGCTCGTGAGGGCTTTGGTAATGCGGTCGGAGAAGTGTTTGACTCTGCGGAAGCGGTATCATTTATACCCTCGCCACTAAAAGCGGTCATCCGTACTGTCCGTGAGGCGGTGTTGTCCATTGCTCGTGCCGTTTGAGACTGGATTTTCTTCTGAGCTGGCTTACCTGCCATTAGCTTCGGGACATACCCTGTCCGTTCTGGCGTTTGATAAGCTGCTGAATTTCGACAGTTACCCCTTTACGCCCCGTCACGGTTGATTTTGGCAACTTTAAAAACTACGTCGTCTGGTGTCCATTCCCTGTCCCACACCCTCGCTAGAATATTCTTTTTATTTTCAGATAATTATCTCACTGGAGAACCTGCCTCATGGCTCAGGTTGAACGTCGTCATGATCGGCTTGCCGTCCGACTGTCGTTAATTATCAGCCGTCTGGTGGCTGGAGAAACACTGGATTTGCAAGTGCTGGCAAATGAATTTGGTGTCTCGCTTCAAACTTTGCGCCGGGACTTTCGGGAACGGCTGATTTATCTGTACCTGGAGTATCGTAAAGGCCGATGCCGTTTGTTATCCGGTAGCCGACAGAGAGGGCTGGCGTTAATGACATTTGCTCGCCAGTCAGGCGTTGAAGCACTTAACCATCTGGTCAGTTCACTGTTGAGCGGACCAGGGGAGTCTCCTTGCCTTATCTGGCAGGGAACAGCCCAGTTTTCATCCCCAGAATCAGGGGTATTCACTCGGTTAGTAAGCTCGGCTGCAGGTAAACTCCGGCACCGGGCCAGTTCTTATCGTCGCCGGGTAACCACGAAATAGCGCGATACTGTCCAGAATACGCGTGACCTGCACGCCTGAAATCCCGAAGGTAACAGTGACCGTCAGGCATTCCTTTATGAAGTCATCGACGCAGGTAAGGCACTTGATCCTGCGACCAGTAGCCAGCGCATCCATGAAGAAATCCATCGACCAGGTCATGTTGGGCGCCGCCGGGCGGAGCAGCGGCAGACGTTCTGTTGCAAGCCCTTTACGACGACGTCTGCGTTTAACGCCCAGCCCGTTCAGATGATAAAGGCGGTACACGCGCTTGTGATTAACCAGAAGCCCTTCACGGCGCAGTAACTGCCATATGCGGCGGTAGCCAAAACGCCTGCGCTCCAGTGCCAGTTCAGTAATGCGCCCTGATAAATGGGCATCAGCCGCCGGACGCTGAGCGTCATAGCGGCAGGTCGACAGGGACAAACCTGTGAGTCTGCAGGCACGACGTTGCGACAGACCGGTCGCATCACACATCAACACCACGACTTCGCGCTTCTGGTCTGTCGTCAGTACTTTCGCCCAGGAGCCACCTGAAGCGCCTCCTTATCCAGCATGGCCTCGGCGAGCAGCTTCCTGAGTCTGGCGTTCTCTTCCTCAAGTGACTTCAGGCGCTTAACCTCAGGCACCTCCATGCCGCCATACTTCTTACGCCAGGTATAAAACGTGGCGTCGGAAATAGCGTGCTTACGGCAGAGTTCCCGGGCAGAAACCCCGGCTTCAGCCTCGCGGAGAATACTGATGATCTGTTCATCGGAAAAACGCTTCTTCATGGGGATGTCCTCATGTGGCTTATGAAGACATTACTAACATCGCGGTGTATTAATCAACGGCGGAGCAGGTCAATTGTACCAAGTAACTAAATTTTGTTATAAAAAGCCAACAATCAAAAAAAAGACACTAATTAATTATGAATAAATTGGATATAGAAAAAATGCTATTAGAGGGGGGGTTACCCCAAATGAAGTCTCTGTGATACGTCATCATGCTGAGAAAGAAGGTTATCCTTATCCCTGGCTCCCTTCACAGTTAAAGAAAAAATTCATAGTTGCAATGATATTAACAGCAACCCTTCTGGCAGGACTCATTTATACCATTAGCAGTGGTACACAAGAAAACATTGTATCTTATTCGATAACGCTGTTAGCAGGCTTCACAATTCTGTATACTTTTATTCCTTTGAAGCCTGCATACAAA
>Ga0308168_1003389_pt1 | contig 12225 bp, 4 predicted proteins | sample PhyCR2_FD_202133 | JGI IMG/M metagenome (GOLD analysis project Ga0308168, IMG submission 202133) | Phyllosphere microbial communities from UC Gill Tract Community Farm, Albany, California, United States - DLSLRC.R2 | ecosystem: Host-associated > Plants > Phyllosphere > Unclassified | place: USA... | reverse complement strand
CCAGATGGCCTCCAGCAGTTCCAGCGGTTCGTCGGTGATCAGCCTGAAGTTCTCTCTCGATCTGTCACTGGATGTGGCCGAACAGGAAGTGCAGGCGGCGATCAATGCTGCCGACAGTCTGCTGCCGACCGATTTACCCAATCCGCCGACCTATAAAAAGGTCAACCCGGCGGACAGCGCGGTGATCACCTTAGCCGCCAGTTCAGACACATTGCCGCTGACCAAAGTGCAGGATCTGGTGAACACCCGCATTGCGCTAAAACTGTCACAGATTTCCGGGGTGGGCATGGTGACGCTGGCCGGGGGGCATCAGCCTGCCATCCGCGTGCAGATGGACCCGAAAGCGCTGGCCGCACATGGCCTGACGCTGGAGGACGTCAATACGCTGGTCAGCAACAGCAACGTCAATGGGTCGAAAGGGGGGTTTGATGGTCAGTACCATTCGGTCACCATCGATGCCAACGATCAGCTGCGCACTGCCGCTGAATACGGCAACCTGATCCTGACCTGGAAAAATGGCTCGGCACTGCGTCTGCGCGACCTGGCACATATTGAAGAAGCCGCTGAGAATACCTGGCAGTCGGCGTGGGCCAATAATACACCGGCGATTGTTATCAGCGTGCAGCGCCAGCCGGGCGCTAACGTGATTTCGGTAGTGGACAGCATTAAAGCGCAGCTGCCGACACTCCAGGCCGCGCTGCCGGACGGCGTCAAAGTCACCGTGCTGTCGGATCGTACCCAGACCATTCGCGCATCGATTAGCGATGTTCAGTTTGAGCTGATGCTGTCGATTGCGCTGGTGGTGATGGTGACCTTCCTGTTCCTGCGCAACGTTGCGGCGACGCTGATCCCAAGCGTTGCCGTGCCGCTGTCGCTGGTGGGCACTTTTGGCGTGATGTATCTCGCCGGATTCAGTCTCAATAATCTGTCGCTGATGGCGCTGACGGTGGCCACCGGTTTCGTGATTGATGATGCCATTGTGGTGGTGGAGAACATCTCCCGCCGTCTGGAAAAGGGCGAAAGCCCGATGGAAGCCGCACTGAAAGGCTCGCAGCAGATCGGCTTTACCATTATTTCCCTGACGTTCTCGCTGATTGCGGTACTGATCCCGCTGCTGTTTATGGGGGATGTGGTCGGGCGGCTGTTCCGCGAATTTGCCATCACGCTGGCGGTGTCGATACTGGTTTCCATGCTGGTGTCGCTGACCCTGACGCCAATGCTGTGTGCGTATTTGCTGCGCCATATTCCTGAACATCGCCAGACGCGTTTCTACCGCAAGGGCGGCGAGTTCTTTGACAAGCTGGTGGCCGGATATGACCGCCTGCTGACCGTCGTTCTCAACCATCAACGGCTAACGCTGTGTGTGGCGTTAGCCACCCTGGCCCTGACGGCGTTGCTCTATCTGGTGGTGCCGAAAGGGTTCTTCCCGGCGCAGGACACCGGGTTGATCCAGGGCGTGACCGTCGCCTCTCAGGATGTGTCATTTAAAGAGATGTCACGGCGTCAGCAGCAGTTGGCGGACATTATCCTGAAAAACCCGGCGGTCGAAAGCCTCTCTTCGACGGTGGGGATCGACGGCAGTAATACCAGCCTGAACAGCGGCCGTTTGCAGATTAACCTCAAGTCGTTTGACGAGCGCGATGAACGCGCCGACAGCGTAATTGCCGAGCTGCAACAGGCGACGGCTGGGGTGCCGGGCATCTCACTGTACCTGCAATCCGCGCAGGATCTTACGGTGAACGATCAGATCACGCCGGATCGCTACCAACTGACGCTTGACGATGCGGACAGCCAGAACCTGGTGGCGTGGTCCCCGAAGCTGGTCAGCGCATTGCAGCAGCGCCCGGAATTCAGCTCGGTGGTCAGTAACCTGCAGGATCAGGGGCAGGTGGCATACGTTGAGCTGAATCGCGATGCTGCCGCCCGTTACGGCATTACTGCCTCAGACGTGGACACCGCGCTGTATAACGCCTTTGGTCAGCGCCTGATCTCCACCATTTTCACCCAGTCGAATCAGTATCGTGTGGTGCTGGAAGTGGCCCCTGCATTCCAGCAGTCTCCGGCCTCGTTTGATGATATCTATCTGCAACCTTCAACCAGCAGCAGTTCGTCATCATCAACCAGTACAACCAGCACCATCACGACCAGCAGCAGTTCAACGGACAGCACGACCAGCACCACCACCAGTGGCATGGTGAAACTGACCTCGGTCGCCAGCATTCACCTCCGTACCGGCTCGCTGGTACATATGCGGCTGAATCAGTTCCCGGCGGTCACCGTCTCCTTCAATCTCAATGATGGCTATTCGCTGGAACAGGCGCAGCAGGCCATCAGTGAGGAGAGCACTTCACTGGCGTTGCCGCCGTCGATTACCCTGCGTTATCAGGGCGAAGCGGCGGCATTCCAGAGTGCGACCGGCAATACGCTGTGGCTGATCCTCGCAGCGCTGCTGACCATGTATGTGGTACTGGGTATTCTCTACGAGAGCTTTATTCACCCGGTGACCATTCTCTCGACGCTGCCGTCGGCAGCGGTGGGGGCGCTGCTGACGCTGATGCTGGCGGATACCGAATTCAGCCTGATCGCCTTGATTGGGGTGATCCTGCTGATCGGCATCGTGAAAAAGAACGCCATTATGATGATCGACTTTGCGCTGGAGGCCGAGCACAAGCAGCACCTCAGCCCCCGTGAGGCGATCCATCAGGCCTGCCTGCTGCGCTTCCGTCCAATCCTGATGACCACCATGGCGGCACTACTGGGCGCACTGCCGCTGATGCTGGCTTCCGGTTCGGGTGCAGAGCTGCGTCAGCCGTTGGGCCTGGTGATTGTTGGCGGGCTGATCTTCAGCCAGGTGCTGACACTGTTTTCCACCCCGGTGATCTACCTGTGGTTTGATGGGCTGTCACAGCGCATGAAACGTTATCTGCGCCGCTCAGACGCCGCACGGGGGCGTGAATGAGTATGACGCGTCTGTTTATTTTCCGCCCGGTTGCCACGCTGTTACTCACACTGGCGCTGGTGTTGCTGGGGGCGCTGGGCTATCGACTGCTGCCGGTCGCCCCGCTGCCGACGGTGGATTTCCCGACCATTATGGTGTCGGCTGACCTGCCGGGAGCCAGCCCGGAAACGATGGCTGCCACGGTGGCCACGCCGCTGGAGCGTGCGCTGGGGCAGATTGCCGGTATCACTGAGATGACCTCGGAGAGTTCTCAAGGTTCGACCAATATCATCCTGCAGTTTGCCCTCGATCGCGATATAAACGGCGCGGCGCGCGATGTGCAGGCCGCCATCAACGCAGCGCGCAGCCTGCTGCCGAGCAGTATGCCGTCGCTACCGACCTACCAGAAAGCCAACCCGTCCGATGCCCCGGTGCTGATGATGGCGCTGTCCTCCACCACGCGCACCAGCGCTGAGCTGTACGATCTGGCCGACAGTAAAATCAAACAGAAGATCGCCCAGGTGACGGGCGTGGGGGATGTTTCCCTGCGCGGGAGTGCCCTGCCTGCGGTACGCATTGACCTGCAACCTCAGCAGTTAAGCCAGGCGGGTGTGTCACTGGACAGCGTGCGTGAAGCCATCGCTAACAGCACCACTAATTTGCCGAAAGGGAGGCTGGAAGGGAAAAGCCAGTCATGGATGGTGGACGGCAACGGCCAGCTCGATCAGGCCAGCCAGTACCGTAATCTGGTGGTCAGCTACAGCAACGGGCGTGCCATTCACCTGAGCGATGTCGCTAAGGTGTCTGATTCCGTGGAAGATAACTACAGCGCTGGTTTCTATAACGGTTCACCGTCGGTGACCATCGGTGTGACCCGTTCCGCCGGGGCTAATATGCTGGAGACCATCGATGGCATTAAAGCCCAACTGCCGCTGATTGAAAAAGATCTGCCCGCTGACGTGAAACTGACCATTGTGGTCGACCGTTCGCCCAACGTGCGCGCCTCGCTGTATGAAACCGAAGAGACCTTACTGATTGCGATGCTGCTGGTCATCGGCGTGGTGTTTGTTTTCCTGCGCGATGTGCGTGCGTTGGTGATCCCGGCGCTGGCGCTGCCGGTATCGCTGATTGGCACCTGCGCGGTGATGTATCTGTGCGGTTACAGCCTCGATAACCTGTCGTTGATGGCGCTGATTATCGCCACCGGCTTTGTGGTGGATGATGCCATCGTGGTGCTGGAAAATATCACCCGCTACATCGAAGAGGGGCTCAGCCCGGTGCGCGCCTCGATCAAAGGTGCGCAGGAAGTGAGTTTCACCGTGCTGTCGATGACGCTGTCGCTGGTGGCGGTGTTTATCCCGATCCTGCTGATGGGCAGTATTGTCGGGCGCCTGTTCCGCGAGTTTGCCGTGACGCTCACCGCCTCACTGATTATCTCCATGCTGGTCTCACTCAGCCTGACGCCGATGCTCTGTTCGCGTCTGCTGAAGCGTAAACCGGCGGTGACGAAACGCCCACATCCGCTCTATCAGTGGATTGAGAATGGCCTCAACCGCCTGCTGGCTGCCTATGCCGCTGCGCTGACATGGGTGATGCGCCATCAGCGCCTGACGATGTTCAGCCTGCTGCTGACGGTGATCCTTAACGTCTTTCTCTATTCCGTGGTGCAGAAGGGGTTCTTCCCGAACCAGGATACCGGGCTGCTGATGGGCATGATGCGTGCCGATCAGAACGTCTCATTCCAGGCGATGGAACCGAAAGTGAAAGCCTATGCAGCGATGATCGAAAAAGATCCGGCGGTGGATGGGGTGATGTCCTCAATGGGCAGCGGGGCGTTTGGCTCGCGCAATACCGCCATGTTTTTCGTCCATCTGAAAGATTTCGATCAGCGCGATGCCAGTGCCAGCGAAGTGGCCAACCGCCTCAGCGGTAAAACCCAGAATGTGCCTGGCGTCGAACTGTTCCTGATGGCGGCGCAGGATCTTCATATTGGTGGGCGCAGTGCTAACGCTTCGTATCAGTACAGCCTGCAGGCTGACGATCTGGATACGCTGCGTATCTGGACACCGAAAGTGAAGGCGGCGCTGGAGCAGATCCCCCTGCTGACCAGCATTGACTCTGACTCGCAGACCGGCGGGCAGGAAGTGATGATCACTATCGATCGTGACCGCGCCACCCGGCTGGGTGTGAATGTGCAGATGCTGGATGACATGCTGAATAACGCCTTCAGCCAGCGTCAGGTAGCCACGCTCTACAAAACGCTGAATCAGTATCATGTGGTGATGTCACTCAGCCCGGAATGGACGCGCGATCCGGATACGCTCAACAAATTGTTTGTGGTCAATGACAGCGGCGATCGCATTCCGCTGTCGGCTTTTTCCAGCATCAGCGGCAGTAATGCACCGTTGTCGGTCAACCATCAGGGTCAGTCGGCCACCAGCACCATCGCCTTTAACCTCCAGGACGGTGCATCCCTTGAAGCGGCGCAGGCGGCGGTGAAAACGGCGATGGCAAAAATTGGCCTGCCGGATACGATTCAGGCCGGTTTTGCCGGCACCGCGCAGGCCTTTGCCGAGCTGAAGGCCTCAATGCCGTGGTTGATCCTCGCGGCGCTGGCCGCGGTGTATATCGTGCTGGGGATGCTGTATGAAAGTTATATTCATCCGTTAACCATTCTCTCCACGCTGCCGTCCGCCGGGGTGGGCGCGCTGCTGCTGATGCTGTTAACCGGCACGGAACTGACGGTGATCGCACTGATCGGCATTCTGTTGTTGATTGGCATCGTGAAGAAGAACGCCATTATGATGATCGACTTTGCGCTGGTGGCCGAACGTAAGCAGGGAATGACCCCGCAACAGGCGATCACTCAGGCCTGCCTGATGCGCTTCCGTCCGATAATGATGACCACCCTGGCGGCATTCTTCGGCGCATTGCCGCTGGCGCTGGGCAGCGGGGGAGATGCCGATCTGCGCAGCCCGCTGGGGCTGGCGATTGCCGGTGGTCTGGCCCTGAGCCAGTTACTGACCTTATTCACTACTCCGGTGGTGTACCTCTATCTTGACCGCGTCAGTCGTGCCACACGACCTCAGTGGCTGCGCCTGCGTCATGCTGAATAACTCAATAATGATGAAAATGAAAAAACGTACTCCCCTTGTACTGGCATTGCTGATTGGCGGATGTGCCGTTGGCCCGGATTACCAGCGCCCGACAGCCCCGACCGCGTTGCAGTATAAAGAGGCCAAAGGCTGGCATCAGGCCAGGCCACAGGATCAGCTCAGTAAAGGCGACTGGTGGGCGGTGTACCACGACAGCACGCTGGATAGCCTGCTGCGTCAGGTGAAGATTTCGAATCAGAACGTGGCGCAATATGAAGCCCTTTACCGCCAGGCGCTGGCGCTGGCCTCAGAATCGCGCAGCGATCTGCTGCCAACGGTCACCGGGACGGGAAGTTCGACGCGCAGCGGGGCATCTGCCACCACCAGCACCAGCGGTCAGTCGGTCAGTAACAGCCACGCATTGCAGGCCTCCGCCTCCTGGGAGCTGGATATCTGGGGCAAACTGCGCCGCACGCTGGAGGAGAACCGGGCCAGCGCAGAGGCCAGCGCGGCCGAACTGGCGAATATGACCCTCAGCGCCCAGTCAACACTGGCACAGGACTATTTCCAGCTGCGCATTCTTGACCAGCGCATCGCGCTGTATCAGAAAAGCGTGGATGCCTATCAGCGCTATCTGACGGTTATCCAGAATAAATATCAGGCAGGCAGTGAATCACGCGGCACCCTGGCGCAGGCGGAAACCCAGCTTGAAAGCGCACGGGCTTCGGCGCTCGATCTCAGCTGGCAACGTGCTCAGCTTGAACATGCGATTGCGGTACTGATGGGGAAAACCCCGGCAGAGTTTAGCCTCGCGGTGGCACCGCTTCAGGCCACACTGCCGGCGGCACCAGTGACATTACCTGCAGACTTACTGCAACGCCGCCCGGATATCGCCCAGGCAGAGCGCACGGTGGCCGCCGCCAATGCCGCCGTGGGCGTGGCGATTGCCGGTTACTACCCGGATCTGACGCTCAGCGCCAGCGCGGGCTATTCCGGCTCCAGTTTCAGTCATCTGCTGACCTTACCCAATCGCGTCTGGTCGCTGGGACCCAGCCTGAGCGGTACGCTGCTTGATTTCGGAGCCACCTCCGCGAAAGTGGATCAGGCACGCGCCGCGTACGATGCGGATGTGGCCAGCTATCGGCAGACCGTGTTGTCCGGCTTTGAAGAGGTAGAAAACTATCTGGTGGCACTGCGCACCTTCGAGGCGGAAATGCAGGCGCAGCAGCGTGCGGCGGCCTCAGCACAGGAGTCCGCACGCGTCACTAACAATCAGTATCAGGCCGGGATGATCGACTATCTCGACGTGGCCACCACCGAGAATACCAGCCTGACCCAGCAGCAGAGCCTGCTGACACTGCAAAGCACCCAGTGGGTGACCAGCGTGCAGCTGATTGTAGCAACCGGTGGCGGCTGGAAAACGCAGTAGTATGGGGCGTGGGCGGGCACGGGCCCGCCCCTACAGTTATCCTCTCTTCCTGCCGATATACCCGCTATAGCCTAAAAAAAACTTCACCTGCGGAAAATATCATGATCAAAAATCTCTCGATTCGTACCGGGTTGCTTCTCCTGCTCGCGCTTATGGCACTGATCCTGCTGGTGGTTAGCGTGCTGGGCGTGGTGGCGATTGGTAAATCTTACGACGCGCTGAATGCGGTCAACCTGACCCAGGGCGTGCAGCTAGGCAACCTTGCCAGCAGTAACACCAACATGCAGCGTATCCGCGTGGTGGCTTCACTGGCGGTGCGGAATATTGAACTGGGTAAACTACCGGAAGGGGCCGCCGCGGCTGAACGTGCGGGCAAGTATGCGGCGGCAGCCCATGATGACCTTGCGCGCTTCTTTACCGCCGTCAAAGGCAGCGGCAAGGGCGAAGCGCTCGGAGAGGATATTAACCGCGCCTACCAGACGTATATGAGTGAAGGGCTGAAGCCGATGATTGAGGCTCTGCAACAGCGTGACCTCACCACCTATTACGCCATGATTGATACCCGTCTGCGCCCGCTGGGCATCGCCTTCGACCAGGCCAACAAAGCGTTCTTTGATTATGCCCAGTTAACCGGGCAGCAGCAGCTTGAACAGGCCAGCGCCGACCGTACGCGGATGCTGGTGTTGATCGCTATCTGCTTTGTGCTGACGCTGGTGCTGATTGCACTGGGGTGGATGGTACTGCGGGTGATGTTGCTGAAACCGCTGAATCAGGCGGTGAATCAGCTGGAGTTTATTGCCAGCGGTGACCTGACAAGGCCGCTGCCAGAAGCGGGTAGCAATGAACTGGGCCGCCTGAATGCCGGACTGGCGCTGATGCAGCAGTCACTGATGAACTCGGTCAGCCGGGTGCGTGATGCCAGCCTGGCGATTGAAACGGGCAGTGCCGAGCTGGCGAACGGTAATGACGATCTGTCGCGCCGTACCGAAATTTCTGCATCCTCGCTGGAAGAGACCGCCGCCAGCATGGAACAGCTAACGGCAACAGTAAAACATAATGCTGAAAATGCCCGTCATGGTCATGAACTGTCGGAAAATGTCTCGGGTACGGCCAGTGCCGGTAACCATCTGATGAGTGATGTGATGAATAATATGAAGGAGATTTCCCGCAGCTCCGATCGTATTGCCAGCATTCTTGAAGTGATCGATGGTATCGCTTTCCAGACCAATATCCTGGCGTTGAATGCCTCAGTAGAAGCCGCACGTGCCGGCGAGCAGGGGCGGGGCTTCGCGGTGGTGGCGAATGAAGTGCGTACCCTGGCTCAGCGCAGTGCGCAGGCCTCGAAAGAGATCCACGCACTGATTGCCGACTCACGCAGCCGCGTGGATACCGGATCGCAACTGACCGCTAAAGCCAGCGACACCATGAATACCATTGCCGGGCAGATCGCCAGCATCAATGTGCTGATGGGAGAGATCGCCAATGCCTCGCGTGAACAGAGCCAGGGGATTGACCAGGTGAACGTTGCCGTCAGCCAGATGGAAGAGGTGGCGCAGCAGAATGCCGCACTGGTAGAAGAGTCTGCCGTGGCCACCCGTTCACTGGAAGATCAGAGCCAGCAGCTGGTGCAGGCGATGGCGGTGTTTAAAATTTAATCCGGGGCTAACGGGGCGAAGTGCTCGCCCCGTTAGCGGAGAAACAGGAAAAAAGTATTAGATATTGAGTTGTCCGCACCTTTGCTGCATCGTTAACGCAATTTGTTACAGCGAAAAAGGACAAAGCATGCTGTTCTCTGTGTTGCGTTTTCTGCTACGGGTGCTGTTTGGTGCCCGCCTGACGGGCGATCTCTCCGGGCTTTATAAAGAGAAGGTCTTGATCACCCCGAACCATATGTCATTCATTGATGGCATCCTGCTGGCGGTTTTCCTGCCGGTGAAACCCGTATTTGCCGTCTACTCCTCTATCAGCGAACAGTGGTATATGCGTGCGCTGCGCTCGGTGATCGACTTCGTTCCCCTCGACCCGACCAAACCGATGTCTATCAAGCATCTGGTGCGCTTGATTGGCCAGGGACGCCCGGTGGTGATCTTCCCGGAAGGGCGTATTACCGTGACCGGCTCGCTGATGAAAATCTACGATGGTGCGGGTTTTGTCGCGGCAAAATCGCAGGCGACCGTGGTGCCGCTGCGCATTGAAGGTGCCGAATACACCCTGTTTGGCCGCCTCGCCGGCGTGTTTAAACGCCGTCTGTTCCCGCGAATTACCCTGACCGTACTGCCTGCGACGATTATTCCGATGCCCGAAGCACCGCGTGCGCGCGATCGTCGTCGTCTGGCGGGTGAGCATCTGCATCACATCATGATGGAAGCCCGCATGGCGGTACGTCCGCGTGAAACACTGTACCAGGCCTTCCTGGCCGCACGCACCCGCTATGGATTGTTTAAACCCTGCGTGGAAGACGTCAATTTTAAACCTGACAGCTACACCGGGCTGCTGAAAAAATCGCTCGGGGTGGGACGCATTCTGGAGCGCTATAGCCAGCCGGGGGAATATATCGGCCTGTTACTGCCGAATGCCACCGTCACGGCAGCGGCGATCCTCGGTGCATCAATGCGCGGGCGTATCCCGGCGATGCTGAACTACACCTCAGGCGTGAAAGGGCTGACCAGCGCTCTGACCGCGTCTGAAGTGAAAACGGTGTTCACCTCGCGTCAGTTCCTCGATAAAGGCAAGCTGTGGCATCTGCCGGAAGGCATCCCTCAGGTACAGTGGATTTACCTCGAAGATCTGAAAGATACCGTCACAACTCAGGACAAACTGTGGATCCTGCGCCATCTGCTGATGCCTTCCCGGGCACAGGTGCCGCAGCAGCCGGAAGATGCCGCGATGGTGCTGTTTACCTCCGGCTCTGAAGGCCACCCGAAAGGGGTGGTGCATTCGCATAAAAGCCTGCTGGCGAACGTTGAACAGATCCGCACCGTGGCTGACTTTACGCCGCGCGATCGCTTTATGTCGGCGTTGCCACTGTTCCACGCCTTTGGCCTGACGGTGGGCCTGTTTACCCCGCTGATGACCGGTGCGGAAGTGTTTCTCTATCCCAGCCCGCTGCACTATCGCATTGTGCCGGAGCTGGTTTATGACCGTAACTGCACCGTGCTGTTTGGCACCTCCACTTTCCTGGGTAACTATGCGCGTTTTGCCAGTCCGTATGACTTTGCCCGTTTACGTTACGTGGTGGCGGGGGCGGAGAAGCTGCAAAACCAGACCCGTGAACTGTGGATGGAGAAATACGGCATCCGTATTCTTGAGGGGTATGGTGTAACGGAGTGCGCGCCAGTGGTGGCGATCAACGTGCCGATGGCCGCGAAATCCCACACCGTGGGTCGCATCCTGCCGGGCATGGATTCGCGCCTGGTTTCTGTACCGGGGATCGAGCAGGGCGGTCTGTTACAGCTGCGTGGCCCGAACATTATGAAAGGTTATCTGCGCGTGGAGCATCCCGGTGTGCTGGAAGCGCCTCAGGCGGATAACGGCGAAGGCCAGATGGACGCCGGCTGGTATGACACAGGCGATATCGTCAGCTTTGATGAGGGCGGTTTCTGTCAGATTCAGGGGCGTGTGAAGCGCTTTGCGAAAATTGCCGGAGAGATGGTCTCGCTGGAAAGTGTTGAACTGATTGCGCTGAAAGCCTCAGGGGAGAAACAGCATGCGGCAACCATCAAGCCGGACGGTAATCGCGGCGAGGCTCTGGTGCTGTTTACCACCGATGCCAGCCTGACCCGCGAACAGTTGACCCGTGCTGCGCGTGAACTGGGCAGCCCTGAGCTGGCTGTTCCGCGTGATATTCGCGTGTTGTCACAGCTGCCGCTGCTGGGCAGCGGTAAACCGGATTTCGTCACCCTGCGTGAAATGGCTGAAAAGCCGGAGGAACAGGCATGAGCACATCCCAGGTGAGTGGTCAGCCGCTATTGTCCAAGGGCATGATGGCGGTGATTGTGGCGCAGTTCTTCTCCGCATTTGGTGACAATGCGCTGCTGTTTGCCACGCTGGCCGTGATGAAATCACTGGTCTACCCGGAGTGGAGCCAGCCGGTGCTGCAAATGATGTTTGTGGCCACCTACATCCTGCTGGCCCCGTTTGTCGGGCAACTGGCCGACAGCTTTGCCAAAGGGCGGGTCATGATGTTTGCCAATGCTCTCAAGCTACTGGGCGCATTGGTGATCTGTTTTGGTTTTGACCCGTTCCTCGGCTACAGCCTGGTGGGTATTGGTGCGGCGGCCTATTCTCCGGCGAAATACGGCATTCTCGGGGAGCTGACCGGCGGTGACACGCTGGTGAAAGCCAACGGTCTGATGGAGTCCTCCACCATTGCCGCTATCCTGCTGGGATCGGTGGCGGGTGGCTTCCTTGCTGACTGGAATCTGACGGCGGCGCTGGTGGCCTGCGTGCTGGCTTATGCGCTGGCGGTGGCGGCGAATGTGCTGATCCCAAAACTGGCGGTCGCACGCGGCGGTCAGTCATGGCATCCGGCCCGCATGTCGGCCAGCTTCTTCCGCGCCTGCGGCACCCTGTGGCGTGATGGCGAAACCCGTTTCTCACTGGTGGGTACCAGTATGTTCTGGGGTGCGGGCGTGACGTTGCGTTTCCTGCTGGTGCTGTGGGTGCCGGTGGCGCTGGGGATCAGCGACAATAAAACCCCGACGTTGCTGAATGCGATGGTGGCGATTGGGATTGTCTTCGGTGCCATTGCCGCAGCGAAGCTG
>Ga0308168_1003381_pt1 | contig 12242 bp, 11 predicted proteins | sample PhyCR2_FD_202133 | JGI IMG/M metagenome (GOLD analysis project Ga0308168, IMG submission 202133) | Phyllosphere microbial communities from UC Gill Tract Community Farm, Albany, California, United States - DLSLRC.R2 | ecosystem: Host-associated > Plants > Phyllosphere > Unclassified | place: USA... | reverse complement strand
GCTCGGCCGTATGGCTGGGTAGAATAGGGGCCGCAGCGTCATCGACGCTGCGGCCTTTTTTTATTTATTTGGAGAAGTCCCGCGTGCACAAGATTCCTGAATCGGTCCTCGTCGTCATTCATACGGTCGACATGCAGGTGCTGCTGATCGAGCGCGCCGACCGGCCGGGGTTCTGGCAATCGGTTACGGGTTCGCTCGACGCGCTCGACGAACCGCTATTGGAAACGGCCACACGCGAGCTGTTCGAGGAGACGGGGATTGTTGCGGACGGCGAAACAATCCGTCTCCTGGACTGGGGATTGTCAAATATTTATGAGATCTATCCGACCTGGCGCCACCGCTATGCGCCGGGGGTAACTCACAATACCGAGCATGTGTTTTCGGTGTGCGTACCGCGCGATATTCCGATTACCTTGAGTCCGCGCGAGCACCTGCAGTATGCGTGGCTGCCTTTGCTGGAAGCGGCGGATCGCTGCTTTTCGTCCTCGAATGCGGAGGCGATCCTGCAGCTGCCGCGCCATATCGATCTCCCGACAAACAGCAACTGAGCTGCCAGTTCACTCGCTGTCTTTTGGTGGATACCACGGCTGTGGACGCGCACGTGGAAACGCGAAGCGGCCCCAGCGTTTAAGCAGCCAGGCAAGGCCGAACAGCGGCAAGGCCATCGCCAGCGTGAGCAGTAGCGCGGGTATCAGGGGCGCATGCATCCAGATCACTACTCCAAAGAGATAGATCACCATCAGTAGCACGGTGGCAGCATTCAAGAGTGTGCCTGCTATCCAAGAAAGCTTTCCCCAGATTTCTTTCATGTGATCTTTCCAGCGCTTATGTCTCAATAGAGCGACTCGCGCTGGCGCTTCGGCAGGGCGCTGTCGTAGCTTGGGCCGTCGATGCCGCCTTGCGTCAGCGCGGCCAGCATCGTACCTGGCGTGGGGACCTTCGCGGTATCGTGTTCTTCGCGGTGCCAGAGGCGCGAGCGCAGGATCGAACGCGCGCACTGGAAAAATACCTTCTCGATCGTGATGCGCAACACGCACGTGGGCTTCTTTCCTTCGACCGCGAACGACTCCAGCAAATCGGGGGCGACGCAGATCTGTGCACGGCCGCGTATCCGCACCGTTTCACCGATGCCCGGGATCAGGAAGATCAGGCTGATGCGCGGATCCGCGATCAGGTTGCGCAGGCTGTCGATGCGGTTGTTGCCGCGTCGTTCGGGCAGTAGCAGGGTATGGTCGTCCACGATGCGCGCCAACGGGCCGGGGTCGCCACGCGGCGAGACATCCAGTCCATGTGGCCCGTTCGTGGCCAGCACGGCGAACCGTGCATGCTCGATCCAGCGCGCGTACAGCGGATGCAGGTGATCGGCTTCCTTGGCGATGGAGGGCGTTGCGACGGGGCCGAACAGGGCCTCGAGCGATGGGAGGTCGGTGATGAGATGGTCGGACATGGGGGCGTGGATATCGGCATGAAGTAAGTGAGACATGATACCCCTGAGCAAAGCCTGGCGTCGGGTTCGGCGAGGCATAAACAAGTGTGATTAAAATCGTTCGCGTTCTTCCGGGCTTGGAGTAATCTGGCCAAATGGACAACTACGACACGGAGCAGGCCGGCTCCAGCCCCTGGCACCTCGGCCCCATCATCGACGCGCTGCGCACCTCGCGCGAATCGACCCACAACATCCGCCACCAGGGACGCGTGCGCGAGCTGCCGTCGCGCACGGTGCTGCGCCAGGTGATCGAAGGCGTGTCGGCGGCGCTGTTTCCGACGCATTACGGACGTCCGGACCTGAACGACGAGAGCATCGATTACTTCGTCGGCGACACCCTGAACGTCGCGCTCGACCGCCTGGTCGAGCAGGTGCGACGCGCGCTGCGCTTCAATCCGGAGCTGGAGAACGTCAGCGAAGCCGAGCTGGCCGAGCGGGCGCGGGCGATCACGCGCAGCTTCGCCGCCAGCCTGCCGGACATCCGCGCCTTGCTCGTGTCCGACGTGCAGGCGGCCCTGGCCGGCGACCCGGCGGCCAGCTCGGTGGCCGAGATCATGCTGTGCTATCCCGGAACGATTGCCGTGCTGTATCACCGCCTGGCGCACTGCCTGCATCGCCTCGGTACGCCTTTCCTGGCGAGATTGGCGGCCGACATCGCGCATACGCTGACCGGGATCGACATCCACCCGGCGGCGCAGATCGGCGCCAGCTTCTTCATCGACCACGGCACCGGCGTCGTGATCGGAGAAACGGCGATCATCGGCAAGCACGTGCGCCTGTACCAGGCCGTCACACTGGGCGCGCGCCGTTTCCCGACGGACGACAGCGGGGCGCTGGTCAAAGGCGCACCGCGGCACCCGATCGTCGAGGACGACGTCGTCATCTATGCCGGCGCCACCATCCTCGGCCGGATTACGGTCGGTGCCGGTTCGACGATTGGCGGCAATGTCTGGCTGACGCAGAGCGTAGCGCCGGGCAGCAACGTGACGCAGGCGCAGATGCGTAATCTCTGAAGGACACCGAGAGGTTCGTCCCGTATTCGTCCCAGTATTGTTGAGGCGCCGCAATGAGCAATCGTTGCAGCGCTTTATTTTTATCAAGTCGACGGTCGTTTCAGACCTTAATTTTGGGATGCATATCAGTTATTGACAAGTCAAGAACTTTTTCTTCTCTAGCGTAAATACAACACAGCCTCTCTTTTTGTCCTACAAAACAGCGGCGTCTAGACGGACAAAATTTTGCTTTGTTTTAAATAATTCATCGGTTTGTTACTAAGAGTAATTAATGTTGTATCGAAAGTTCGTCGGACAAGTGTAAAACCTCGGCGAACATGCATACAAATTGATACAAATATGGCGGTTGGGTGAATAAATTATCTACGGAAACATTGCCTGTTACATATTGAAACAAGTTCTGCAAGGAAAAATTACTGAAGGAAATTTGTTATGTTAGGTAGCGCACAATAGAATCTGCGTTTGACAATCGGAAACCAGTCGCCTATTGTCAGCAGCTCGCATAAAGCGAATTTGTGAACTGCAACACGTCCAACCAACGGATTCTGGGAGAAGAAAGAAATGAAACAATTCGAACCGAAGCACGAGGAAAAAGTGAAGGCAGTGAGCGTAGACGATGACTGCTTCTACATCGACCTGCAATGCGGCCTGCGCCTGAGCGGCCCGCGCCTGATTTCCGTTCCTCTGTCCGAGGCCGAACACCTGGCGGCACCGCGCAATGCCGCCTTGCGTCAGAACTGGGAAGCAGCGCCAGCGTTCGAATGAACCGCATGCGGGGTAGTGGCTCCCAGAGGCCGCGCCCCGCGGCGCACGATTGGCAATGTTATAAAAATGAACACGGGCTGATGGGGGTAGAATATTCCCATGAAGATTCGTGTCGCAACCTACAATATCCACAAGGGTGTCTCCTCGCTGCGCAGCACTCCCCGGGTCCTGGCGTTGAAGAAGGCAATCTCCGAGTTTCACGCCGATATCGTCTTCCTGCAGGAAGTGCAGGGGCGGCACGACCGCCACCAGGCGCGCTACGGCCAGCACAAACGCGAAACCCGCATCTGGCCGGAAACCGCGCAATACGAATATTTCGCCGGCGACTCGCATCATTCCGCCTACGGCATGAACGCGGTCTACGACCACGGCCACCACGGCAATGCCTTGCTCAGCAGTTTTCCGATCGAAAACTCGCACAACCACGACGTCTCCGACCACGCCTACGAACAGCGCGGCATCCTTCACTGCGTGCTGGAAACACCGGCCGGCAAGGTCCATTGCTATGTCGTGCACCTGGGCCTGTTCGAAGGCGGGCGTGGGCGCCAGACCGAGCAACTGATCGAGGCGGTGAACAAATCGGCGCCGAACGGGGAGCCGGTGGTCATCGCGGGCGACTTCAACGACTGGCGCAATACCCTCAGCGACCGCCTGCGCAATGCGCTTGGCGTGGTCGAGGTGTTCGACGAGCTGGGGCCGAAATCGGCCTTGGGCGACATGGTGCGCAGCTGGGCCGGCCGCCAGCCGCGGCTCGCGCCGGCGCGCACCTTCCCGGCCGCGCTGCCCTGGTTCCGCCTCGACCGCATCTATGTGCGCGGCTTCAAGGTCGACAATGCCCAGGTCATGGCCGGCCCGATATGGGCCAAGCTGTCCGACCACGCACCAATCGTTGCCGAATTGCAGCTGGCGTGACGCAATGCGCAGCGTTAGCTATGTAGCGAACAACGACATCACCCTGCTGGAAACTGGACAACAGCTGTTCCCGGCCATGCTGGCGGCAATCGACGCCGCCCGCCACGACATCCTGTTCGAAACCTATATCTTCGCCGAGGACGAGGTTGCGCGCGCCATCGAGGCGGCGCTGATCCGCGCCGCCGCCCGCGGCGTCAAGGTGCGCGTGCTGGTCGACTGGTTCGGCACCGGCCACCGCACCTGCTGCCGCCGCGCCGAGGCTTTCGCTGGGGCCGGCGTGCACTACCGCGTCTTCAATCCCTGGTTCAAGCGGGGCATTGCCCGCACCCATCGCAAGATCACGGTGGTCGATAACGAGGTCGCCTTCGTCGGCGGCATCAACATCAACGACGACATGCTCTGCGACTACGAGCCGCACCGGCCGCTGCCGGCGCCGCGCTGGGATTTCGCGGTGCAGGTGCGCGGCCCGCTGGTGGCGCAGATCCATTTCGAAGCCCAGGCGCAATGGATGCGCGCCGGGCGCCTCGACCTGTTCAGCCGCATCGGCCTGTTCCGCGAAACGCGGCGCACCCCGCCCACCGAAGGCGCGCGCCCGATGCGCGCCGCCTTTGTCGTGCGCGACAACCTGAGAAATCGCCGCACCATTCAGCGCGCCTACCTGCAGGCAATCGGCCAGGCGAAGAAAAGCGTGCTGCTGGCCAACCCGTACTTTGCCCCGGGCCGCAAGTTCCGCGAGGCGCTGGCGCGGGCCGCACGGCGCGGCGTAAAAGTCACGCTCCTGATCGGCGTCGGCGAATTCAAGATGCAGGATGCGGTGGCGCGTTCCTTCTATCCGAAACTGCTGGCGCACGGCATCCACGTGGTCGAATACCGCAAGACTCAATTGCACGCGAAGATCGCCGTGGTCGACGACGACTGGTCGACCGTGGGCTCGAGCAATTGCGACGGGCTGTCCCTGTTCGTGAACCAGGAAGCGAACATTGTCGTCAAAAACGCGGCCTTCGCCCGCGCCGTGCGCACCCACATCGAACGCGGTATTGCCGACGGCGAAGTGGTGCGCATGGAGGATTTCGAGGGCATCGGTTGGGTGCGCCGCGTGCGCTATGAAATGGCTTACCTTCTCTATAAACTCACCATGCGCATTTTTGCGATAGGTTACGCATAAGGAAGGGCAGGTATGGACAAGGATAAAGACGACGGTAACGTCCGGATCGACAAGTGGCTGTGGGCGGCGCGCTTTTTTAAAACGCGCTCGCTGGCGGCCGACGCGGTCGACCGCGGCCGGGTGCGCATCGGCGGGGAGCCGGTCAAGCCAGCCCGCAACGTCAAGGTCAACGACAAGCTGGTCATCGATAACGGTTCCGATCGCTGGGAAGTGATCGTTGCCGCCCTCTCGGACAAGCGTGGTCCGGCACCGGTGGCCCGCGAACTCTACTTCGAAACCGACGAGAGCATCGCCAAGCGCGAGAACGACAAGACGGCGCGCCGGCTGTTCCCAGAGCCGAGCCTGGATATCAAGGGGCGGCCGACCAAGCGTGATCGGCGCGCGATCGAGAAGGCAGGCGGGTAGGGGTGGTCGGAGCCAATGGCCTCGACTGGCGGGTGATTAAGGGTAGGGTGGGCGCCCCGTGCCCACCAGGACGCGGCGGCAGCGCCCACACAAGCCAACACAGTTCACCGAGTGGTGGGCACAGGGCGCCCACCCTACAGCATGGTTTTATAGGGTGGACGGGTTTTCCCGTCCACGCGTTCAAGCGGCCCAGGCACAGCCGCGCATAGAGTAGAACCACACCTCTAAGTTCCCGTTTGACATTCACCGCCCGATAGATAATAGTACGAGCGTTCGGATTTTTCGATTCATGCAGGGGAAACCTATCAACACTTCAGCAAAATTCATGCGCAAGGGCGAACAGACGCGGGCGGCGATTCTCGACGTCGCGCTCGAGCTGGCCAGCCGTAACGGGCTCGAGGGCCTGACCATCGGCCTGCTCGCCGATCGCATGAACATGAGCAAGTCGGGCGTGTTTGCCCACTTCGGTTCGCGTGAAGACCTGCAGATGGAAGTGCTCAAGCTCTACCACCATCGTTTCGAACAGGAAGTGTTTTTCCCCAGTGTGAAAGAGCCACGCGGCCTGCCGCGCCTGGAATCGATGTTTGCGCGATGGCTCAAGCGGGTGTCGGTCGAAATCGCATCGGGCTGCATTTATATCAGCGGCGCGGTGGAGTACGATGACCGGCCAGGCCCGATCCGCGACGCGCTGGTGGCGATGGTGCGTGCCTGGCAGGGCGCACTGCTGCGCGCCGTGCAGCAAAGCGTCGACTGCGGCGACCTGCAGACGGGCGCCGACCCGCAACAGCTGGTCTACGAGATGTACGGGCTGATCCTGGCCCTGCACCATGACGCACGTTTCCTGCGGATCCCCGGCGCCGTCGACCGCGCCAACCGCGGCTTCGCGCGGCTGATCGAGAATTACCGCAATCCCGTTCAAAGCAAATAAGCCGGCCTCAACGCCGCTCTTCAGTTACACACAAATCTCACCTTCATCAGGAGAAAACCATGGGTCAGTACGTCGCGCCAATCCGGGATATGCAGTTTGTGCTGCATGAATTCCTCAACGTCACCGAAGAATTCAAGAACCTGCCTGCCTACCAGGAAATCGACGCCGACATCATCAACCAGGTGCTGGAAGAAGGCGCGAAATTCACGCAGGAAGTGCTGTTCCCGCTGAACCACTCGGGCGACCGCGAAGGCTGCCACTATGACGCGGCCACCAAGACCGTGACCACGCCGAAGGGCTTCAAGGAAGCCTATAAACAGTACGTCGAAGGCGGCTGGGCGGCACTGGGCTGCGATCCGGAATACGGCGGCCAGGGCCTGCCTATTACGCTGAACAATTCGTTCTACGAAATGCTGAACTCGGCCAACCAGGCCTGGACCATGTACCCGGGCCTGTCGCACGGCGCCTACGAGTGCCTGAAGGAACACGGCAACGAAGAGCAGAAGAAACTGTACCTGCCGAAGCTGGTTTCGGGCGAGTGGACCGGCACCATGTGCCTGACCGAAGCGCACTGCGGTACCGACCTGGGCCTGCTGCGCTCGAAGGCCGAGCCGCAAGCCGACGGCACCTACAAGATCACGGGCTCGAAGATCTTCATCTCGGCCGGCGAGCACGACGTGTCCGAAAACATCGTTCACCTGGTGCTGGCACGCCTGCCGGACGCACCGGAAGGCTCGAAAGGCATCTCGCTGTTCCTGGTTCCTAAATTCCTGCCGAACGCGGACGGCTCGATCGGCGAGCGCAACCCGATCTTCTGCGGCGCCATCGAAGAAAAGATGGGCATCCACGGCAACGCCACCTGCCAGATGAACCTGGACGGCGCCGTCGGCACCCTGATCGGCCAGCCTCATAAGGGCCTGAACGCGATGTTCGTGTTCATGAACGCCGCCCGCCTGGGCGTGGGCATGCAGTCGCTCGGCCTGACCGAAGTCGCTTACCAGAACGCCCTGGTCTACGCGAAAGACCGCATCCAGATGCGTTCGCTGTCGGGCCCGAAGGCACCGGACAAGCCGGCCGACCCGATCATCGTGCACCCGGACGTGCGCCGCATGCTGCTGACCGCCAAGGCTTACGCCGAAGGCGCGCGCGCGCTGACCTCGTACGTCGCGCTGCAGATCGACCGCGAACTGAACCACCCGGACGAAGAAGTGCGCAAGGAAGCCGCCGGCGAAGTCGCGCTGCTGACCCCGATCGTGAAAGCCTTCATCACCGACAACGGCTGGATCGCCACCTCGGAAGCGATGCAGGTCTACGGCGGCCACGGCTACATCAGCGAGTGGGGCATGGAGCAGTACGTGCGCGACGCGCGCATCAACATGATCTACGAAGGCACCAACACCGTGCAGTCGCTCGACCTGCTGGGCCGTAAGATCCTGATGGACAACGGCGCCAAGCTGCGCGCCTTCGGCGAGAAAGTAAAAGCCTTCGTCGAAGAGAACGGCCTGGACGAGTCGATGTCCGAATTCGTGACCCCGCTGGGCGAACTGGGCGAGAAAGTCGGCAAGCTGACCATGGAAATCGGCATGAAGGCCTTTACCAACCAGGACGAAGTCGGCGCCGCTGCCGTGCCTTACCTGCGCGTCGTCGGCCACATGGTGTTCAGCTACTTCTTCGCGCAGATGGCGAAGATCGCGCTGGCCAAGCAAGACTCGGGCGACAAGTTCTACGAAGCCAAGCTGCACACCGCGCGCTTCTACTTTGCCCGCCTGTACCCGGAAACCGCGATGCTGATCCGCCAGGCACGTTCGGGCGCAAGCAACCTGCTGGCGCTCGACGCCGACCTGTTCTAAGAACTTCTAGGGATAAAAACCATGACCAATTTCACCGTCAAGAAAGTCGCCGTCCTGGGCGCGGGCGTGATGGGCGCGCAGATCGCTGCGCACTGCGTCAATGCCAAGGTGCCTGTCGTCCTGTTCGACCTGCCTGCAAAGGATGGTAACAAGAACGGTATCGTCCTGAAGGCCATCGAGAACCTGAAAAAGCTGTCGCCGGCTCCGCTGGGCAACAAGGAAGACGCCGCTCTCATCGAAGTCGCCAACTACGAGGACAACCTCGAGGTGCTGGCCGGCTGCGACCTGATCATCGAAGCGATCGCCGAGCGCATGGACTGGAAGCATGACCTGTACGCCAAGGTCGCTCCGCACATCGGCGCCAACGCGATTTTTGCATCGAACACCTCGGGCCTGTCGATCAACAAGCTGGCCGAAGGTTTCGATGAGAACCTGAAGGCGCGCTTCTGCGGCGTCCACTTCTTCAACCCGCCGCGCTACATGCACCTGGTCGAACTGATCCCGACCACGTCGACCAATCCGGAGATCCTCGACCAGCTCGAGACGTTCCTGACCTCGGTCCTCGGTAAAGGTGTCGTGCGTGCCAAAGACACGCCGAACTTCATCGCCAACCGCGTCGGCATCTTCGGCATGCTGGCCACCATCCACGAAGCCGAGAAGTTCGGCCTGAGCGTGGACGTGGTCGACGACCTGACCGGCGCCAAGCTGGGCCGCGCCAAGTCGGGTACCTTCCGTACCGCCGACGTCGTCGGCCTGGACACCATGGGCCACGTCATCAAGACCATGCAGGACACCCTGCAGGACGACCCGTTCTTCAGCGTCTACAAGACGCCTGAGGTGCTGGCCAAGCTGATCGAGAAGGGCGCCCTGGGCCAGAAGACCGGCGGCGGCTTCTACAAGAAGGTCGGTAAAGAGATTCAACGCCTGGACTTCGCCACCGGTGAATACGTCGCCGGCGGCGCCAAGGCTGCCGACATCGTCGGCCGCATCCTGAAAGAAAAGGATCCGGTCAAGAAGTTCAAGGCCCTGCGCGAATCGACCAACCCGCAAGCGCAGTTCCTGTGGGCGATCTACCGCGACGCCTTCCACTACATCGCCGTGCACCTCGACACCATCGCCGACAACGCGCGCGACGTCGACTTCGCCATGCGCTGGGGCTTCGGCTGGAGCGTCGGTCCGTTCGAGACCTGGCAAGCCGCCGGCTGGACCCAGATCGCACAATGGGTCAAGGAAGACATCGACGCAGGCAAGGCGCTGACCGATACCCCGCTGCCAGCATGGGTCTTCGAAGGACAAGTCGCCGAGAAGGGCGTGCACACCCCTGAAGGTTCGTACTCCGCAAGCACGAACAGCTACGTGCCGCGCTCGAACCTGGCCGTCTACGAACGCCAGGCCTTCCGCGCACCGGTGCTGGGTGCAGGCGCACAGGACGCGAAAACCGCCGGCACCACCGTGCACGAGGACGATTCGGTCCGTATCTGGCACACCGGCGACGACGTCCTGATCATCTCCCTGAAGACCAAGATGCACGTCATCGGCGACGGCGTCGTCAAGGGCCTGCAGCGCGCGATGGCGGAAGCGGAAAAGAACTTCAAGGGCCTGGTCATCTGGAATACCGACGCCACCGAAGGCGGTGCCTTCTCGGCCGGCGCCGACCTGCAATCGGCCCTGCCGGCCTTCATGACCGGCGGCGCGAAAGCGATGGACCCGATGGTGCGCGAACTGCAGAACGTCTTCATGCAGATGAAGTACTCGAACATCCCGGTCGTCGCCGCTGTCGCGGGCCTGGCGCTGGGCGGCGGCTGCGAAATGGCGCTGCACGCATCGAAGCGCGTGGCCTCGATCGAGTCCTACATCGGTCTCGTTGAAGTCGGCGTCGGCCTGGTGCCGGCCGGCGGCGGCCTGAAGGAAGCGGCAGTGCGCGCCTTCCAGGAAGCGAAGGGCAACGACATCCTGCAATTCCTGAAGACCGGTTTCACCAACGCGGCCACCGCGCAAGTGTCGAAGTCGGCACTGGAAGCGAAGGCGATGGGCTACCTGAAAGAAGACGACATCATCGTCTTCAACACCTATGAACTGCTGCACGTGGCGAAGGTCACCGCGCGCGCCATGTTCGACGCCGGCTACCGCGCTCCTGCGAAGCGCCCGGTCCAGGTCACCGGCCGCTACGGCTGGGCGACGATCCGCGGCCAGCTGGTCAACATGCGTGACGGCGGCTTCATCTCGGCCCACGACTACAAACTGGGCGACATGATCGCCGAGATCGTGACCGGCGGCGACGTCGACCAGGGCAGCGTGGTGTCTGAGCAGTGGCTGCTCGACATGGAACGCAAGGCCTTCATCGAACTGCTGAACAACCCGAAGACGCAAGAGCGGATCATGGGCATGATGCAGACCGGCAAACCAGTGCGTAACTAAGCCGCGACAGAACAGGACTACTGACATGAGCAAACAACTTCAAGACGCATACATCGTCGCAGCGACCCGCACCCCGATCGGCAAGGCGCCGCGCGGCATGTTCAAAACGACCCGCCCGGACGACCTGCTGGTGCACGCGATCCGCGGCGCCATGGCCGCCGTGCCGAACCTGGATCCGGCCCTGATCGTCGACGCCATCGTCGGCTGCTCGTTCCCGGAAGCGGAGCAGGGTTTTAATATTGCCCGTAACTCGGTGGTGCTGGCCGGCCTGCCGAACACGGTCGGCGGCGTGACCGTCAACCGCTACTGCGCGTCGGGCATCACGGCCCTGGCCATGGCGGCGGACCGCATCCGCGTCGGCGAAGCCGACGTCATGATCGCCGGCGGCGTCGAATCGATGTCGATGGTGCCGATGATGGGCCACCACCCGTCGATCAACATGGACACCTTCAAGGACGAGAACGTGGGCCTGGCCTACGGCATGGGCCTGACCGCCGAGAAGGTGGCGCAGCAGTGGAAAGTGTCGCGCGAAGACCAGGATGCCTTCGGCCTGGAATCGCACCGCCGCGCCATCGCCGCCCAGCAGGCCGGCTACTTCAAGGACGAGATCACCCCGATCGAGATCGTTACCCGCACGCCGAACCTGGCGACCGGTGAAATCGACATCAAGCGCCGCACCGTGGACCTGGACGAAGGCCCGCGCGCCGACGCCAGCGCCGAGGGTATGGCCAAGCTGAAGCCGGTCTTCGCCGCCAAGGGCACCGTGACCGCTGCGACCTCGTCGCAGATGTCGGACGGCGCCGGCGCCCTGATCGTCGTCAGCGAAAAGATCCTGAAGGAGCACAACCTGACCCCGCTCGCGAAATTCTCCTCGTTCGCCGTGCGCGGCGTGCCGCCGGAGATCATGGGCATCGGCCCGAAGGTCGCGATTCCTGCAGCGCTGGCCGCCGCCGGCCTGACCCAGGACCAGCTGGACTGGATCGAGCTGAACGAAGCGTTTGCAGCGCAGGCGCTGGCCGTGATCCGTGACCTGGACCTGGACACCAGCAAGGTCAACCCGATGGGCGGCGCGATCGCCCTGGGCCACCCGCTGGGCGCGACCGGCGCCATCCGCGCCGCGACCGTCGTGCACGCACTGCGCCGCAATAACCTGAAGTACGGCATGGTGACGATGTGCGTCGGCGCCGGCATGGGCGCGGCTGGTATCATCGAGCGCGTTTAATCCGGATAGGGCTGCATCGACGTGTGCGTTGATGCCGCTGCCAACTATCACCGCGTGGGCGGGAGACCCGCCCACCTT
>Ga0308168_1003379_pt1 | contig 12247 bp, 10 predicted proteins | sample PhyCR2_FD_202133 | JGI IMG/M metagenome (GOLD analysis project Ga0308168, IMG submission 202133) | Phyllosphere microbial communities from UC Gill Tract Community Farm, Albany, California, United States - DLSLRC.R2 | ecosystem: Host-associated > Plants > Phyllosphere > Unclassified | place: USA... | reverse complement strand
GCTCGGAAGTGGTCGGCATGATCCACACCCTGCTGGGCGCCGAAGGCTTCCGCAAGGGCAGCGATCTGTACTTCGAGCGCCACGACGGCCAGGCCGTGACCTGCGACGACTTCGTCAAGGCCATGGAAGATGCCAATGGCGTTGATCTCAGCCAGTTCAAGCGCTGGTACAGCCAGGCCGGCACACCGCGTCTGGCCGTCAGCGAGTCCTACGACGCTGCGGCGAAAACCTACAGCCTGACCTTCCGCCAGAGCTGCCCGCCGACCCCGGACAAGGTGGAAAAACTGCCGTTCGTGATCCCGGTCGAGCTCGGCCTGCTCGACAGCCAGGGCAATGAAATCGCTCTGCGTCTGGCTGGCGAAGCCTCGGCACAAGGCACCACTCGGGTGATCTCGGTGACCGAAGCCGAGCAGACCTTCACTTTCGTCGACATCAACGCACAGCCGTTGCCGTCGCTGCTGCGCGGCTTCTCGGCGCCAGTGAAATTGAGCTTCCCGTACAACCGCGATCAACTGATGTTCCTGATGCAGCACGACAGCGACGGTTTCAATCGCTGGGATGCCGGTCAGCAATTGTCGGTGCAAGTGCTTCAAGAGTTGATCGGCCAGCATCAGAAAGGCGAGAGCCTGAAGCTAGATCCGCGTTTGGTATCGGCGCTGCGCACGGTGCTGTCCGACGAGTCGCTGGATCAGGCGATGGTTGCCGAAATGCTCTCGCTGCCGGGTGAGGCCTATCTCACCGAGATCAGCGAAGTGGCTGACGTCGAGGCGATTCATGTCGCTCGCGAGTTCGCCCGCAAGCAACTCGCCGAAGGCTTGTTCGAAGCGCTGTGGCTGCGTTATCAGGCCAATCGCGATCTTTCGAAAAAGACTCCGTACGTCGCCGAGGCCGAGCACTTCGCTCGTCGCGCCTTGCAGAACATTGCCCTGTCGTACCTGATGCTCAGCGGCAAGCCGGAAGTGCTGGCGGCGGCGCTGGAGCAGTTCGAGACTGCCGACAACATGACCGAGCGCCTGACCGCGCTGGCGGTGCTGGTCAACTCGCCGTTCGAAGAGCAGAAGGCCCTGGCTTTGGCCAGCTTCGCCGAGCACTTCAAGGACAATCCGCTGGTCATGGATCAGTGGTTCAGCGTGCAGGCCGGTAGCACCTTGCCGGGCGGTTTGGCGCGCGTTAAGGCGTTGATGCAGCACCCGGCGTTCAACATCAAGAACCCGAACAAGGTGCGGGCACTGATCGGCGCGTTTGCCGGGCAGAACCTGATCAACTTCCACGCGGCGGACGGTTCCGGTTATCGCTTCCTTGCCGATCTGGTGATCGAACTGAACGGTTTCAACCCACAGATCGCCTCACGTCAATTGGCACCGCTGACCCGCTGGCGCAAATACGACAGCGCGCGCCAGGCACTGATGAAGGCCGAGCTGGAGCGGATTCTGGCGTCCGGGTCGCTGTCCAGTGATGTGTATGAAGTGGTGAGCAAGAGCCTGGCGTAACCCGACCCTGTAGGAGCTGTCGAGTGGAACGAGGCTGCGATCTTTTGATTTTGATGATCATAAAGGTCCGTATTCCAGCTTCAGACCCCCTCACCCTAACCCTCTCCCAGAGGGAAAGGGGACTGACCGAGGTGAATATTCGAGTTACACCGACCTGAAGTTCCGGCATCGAACTCAGGTCTTGAAACCAACAGAGATCGGCTCCCTTTCCCCCTCTCCCATTGGGAGAGGGCTGGGGTGAGGGGCTGGTTATCTCCCGCACCACATAATCCGAAGCAAACAAAAAAATGCCGCTCAACGAGCGGCATTTTCATTGGCACAAGAAACAGCTATTTGCGCAGGTCAAACCGATCCAGATTCATCACCTTCGTCCATGCCTTGACGAAATCATTGACGAACTGCGTCTTCGCATCGGCGCTGGCGTACACCTCGGCCAAGGCGCGCAATTGCGCGTTCGAGCCGAACACCAGATCCACTCGAGTCGCCGTCCACTTTGGCGCCCCGGTCTTGCGGTCACGGCCTTCGAACTCATCGGCATCCCGTGACGTTGGGGTCCACTCAACTCCCATGTCCAGCAGGTGGGTGAAGAAGTCATTGCTCAGCGTTTCGGTTTTATCGGTGAACACGCCATGCCGCGTCTGGCCGACATTGGTGTTCAATACCCGCAAACCACCCAGCAGCACGGTCATTTCCGGTGCCGTGAGCGTCAGCAACTGCGCCTTGTCGATCAGCAGGGTTTCCGCCGCAACCGTGTATTTTCCTTTGCTGTAATTGCGGAAGCCATCGGCAATCGGTTCGAGGAAGCCGAACGATTCGACATCGGTCTGCTCCTGCGAAGCATCGACGCGGCCCGGTGAAAACGGCACCGACACCGAATGCCCGGCGTTCTGCGCGGCTTTTTCCACTCCGGCATTACCGGCCAGGACGATCAGGTCCGCCAGCGAGATTTTCTTGCCACCGGCGGCCGAACCGTTGAACTCGTTCTGAATGCCTTCGAGTGTGCTCAGCACCTTGTCCAATTGCTCGGGCTGGTTGGCCTGCCAGAATTTCTGCGGGGCCAGACGCAAGCGTCCGCCGTTGGCGCCACCGCGCTTGTCCGAGCCGCGGAAGGTCGACGCTGCAGCCCACGCGGTCGAAACCAGTTGCGACACTGACAACCCTGAAGCCAGCACCTTGTTTTTCAGCGCCGTGGCGTCGCTGTCATCGATCAGCGGGTGCGTCACGTCGGGCAGCGGGTCTTGCCAGAGCAACTCCTCTTGCGGCAATTCCGGGCCGAGGTAGCGAGAGAGCGGACCCATGTCACGATGGATCAGCTTGTACCAGGCGCGGGCGAACGCGTCGGCGAGCTGATCGGGATTGGCCAGGAAACGCCGCGAGATCTGTTCATAAGCAGGATCGAAGCGCAACGCCAGGTCGGAGGTGAGCATGGTCGGCGAGAGCTTCTTGTTCGGATCGTGAGCGTGGGGAACGGTGCCTGCACCCGCGCCGTTTTTCGGTTGCCACTGATTGGCGCCCGCCGGGCTTTTGGTCAGCTCCCACTCGAAGCCGAACAGGTTTTCCAGATAGTTGTTGCTCCACTGCGTTGGTGTGGTGGTCCAGGTCACTTCCAGACCACTGGTGATGGTGTCGGCGCCTTTACCGGTGCCGAAGGCGTTTTTCCAGCCCAGACCCTGTTGCTCCAGACCGGCCGCTTCCGGTTCGGGGCCGACATTGTCGGCCGGGCCGGCGCCGTGGGTCTTGCCGAACGCGTGGCCGCCGGCGATCAGCGCCACGGTTTCTTCGTCGTTCATGGCCATGCGGCCGAAGGTTTCGCGAATATCCTTGGCCGAGGCGACCGGGTCCGGATTGCCTTCCGGGCCTTCCGGGTTGACGTAAATCAGGCCCATCTGCACGGCGGCGAGGGGATTTTCCAGATTGCGTTCGCCCTGATCGGTGCGGCTTTCTTCACGGCCATGCAAATCGGGCTCAGCCACCAGCGTGCCGTCGCCGGGCTCCTGCACCGGGCCATTGCTCTTGCCGTAACGGTTGTCGCCGCCCAGCCACTCGGTTTCCGAGCCCCAGTACACGTCTTCATCCGGTTCCCATACATCGGCGCGGCCCCCGGAAAAACCGAAGGTCTTGAAGCCCATGGATTCCAGCGCGACGTTGCCGGTAAGCACGATCAGGTCGGCCCAGGAAATATTGCGCCCATATTTCTGCTTGATCGGCCACAGCAAGCGGCGGGCCTTATCGAGGCTGACGTTGTCCGGCCAGCTGTTGAGCGGGGCAAAGCGTTGCTGCCCCGAACCGGCGCCGCCACGGCCGTCGGCGGTGCGATAGGTCCCGGCGCTGTGCCAGGCCATGCGCACGAACAACGGGCCGTAATGGCCGAAATCGGCTGGCCACCAGTCCTGAGAATCAGTCATCAGCGCTCTGATGTCTTGTTTCAGCGCCTGAAAGTCGAGGCTTTTGAAGGCCTTGGCGTAGTCGAAGTCCTGGCCCAGCGGATCGGACTTGGGTGAATGCTGGCTGAGGATTTTCAGATTGAGTTGATTCGGCCACCAGTCACGGTTCGTCGTACCTCCACCAGCGGCGTGGTTGAACGGGCATTTCGATTCGTTTGCCATGTTCGGATCCCTATCAGGTCTGCGGCCGGCTCGTGCCGACTTCGGACTGGTAAGGCTAGACCCGAGTTGGCAAGTCGGCTAATAGCCCGACTATTGGATACCGATAGGCAAACTCTTTCACCGCACAGGCAGGAGCTGCCGAAGGCTGCGATCTTTTGATCTTGCTGTTCGATGAAAAATCAAAAAGCAAAAGATTGCTGCCTTCGACAGCTCCTGCACGGGGTTAGCTCGATTGCGCGGTATCGTCCTCGGGCACTTCATCAAGTATGTCATCCTGCCCCGGCAGTTCAGTGATCACGCTGAAGTCCGAGACCTCGACCGCGCCATTGCCATACCCCAACAGATGAAATGAGAAGGCCTTGCGCGGCTGCGGGTTTTCAAAGCTGAAATCCATCTCCAGCGGCTGATCCGCCGTCGCCACCATTTCTGCCGGCAATCCCAGTTGCACGTCCTGTTCGAATTCCTTGGCCTTGAGCTGAATGTACGCCGCCTGCTGCGGATCGACCGAGCGCACGGTCAGGCGCACGCGGGTGTGCGAGCCTTTGGGCATTTCCAGGTATTGCGCGCCGATCAGGTTGTCGGCCCAGTCATCCTTGATCTGCGCTTGCAGAGGGATGATGCTGTTGCTGCCGAACTGGTAGCGATGATTGAGTGGTGTGCGCAACAGGGACAGGTCCAGCGCATCGGCGCGCGCGGCGATCTGCCGGGCCGGGTGACCGCTGTAGGTGCCTTTGTAAGTAGCGCTTTCGGCGATGAAGCCGGTGCTTTGGTAGTAGCGGCAGCGGCGCGGCAGGTCGCATTCGGAGAAGATGCCCTGGCCGTCGTGGTAGCGCAGCTTGCCGTTGGTGAACGACATGATTTCGCGCCCCGAATCGTAGTCGCGAAACAGCGAGCGGCCGCTCAGCGCAGTCGGCACCGGCAGGTCGAAATAGTCAAGGATCGAGGTGCTCAGATCGACGTGACCATAGACCCCGGCATTCAAGCGCGGCAGTTGCGCCTGCTCCGGTGCCAGCGTCAGGTTGAATCCCCACGAGGAGGCCAGTCGCACACCGTCGATGCCGTGGGATTCATCCGAGGTGATTACCACCAGCGTGTCCTTGAGAACGCCCTGGCGCTCCAGCCCCGAAAGAAATTCATCCAGCGCATCGTCGAGATAACCCACAGCGGCCTGCTTCGGCGTTTCATAACGCTGCAGATAATCGTCCGGTGCGGAGTAGGGCTGGTGGGTGCCGACCGTCAGCAGGGTCAACATCCAGGGCTGCTTTTGCTTTTTCAACTGGCCGACGTAATCCAGCGCACCTTCGAAAAACGCCTTGTCATCCTTGCCCCAGGGGAATTCCAGGTAGTTGCTGTTGCTGAACCATTCCAGACCGTGGGTCGCATCGAAACCGATGTGCGGCATGATCTTGTCTTTGGCCATGAAGCGCAGGCCCGCGCCCTGCAAGTAATGCGTGCTGAAGCCGTGCTCGCGCAATTGTGCCGGCAGGCAGGCCTGATTGCGTTCGTTGAGGGTGAGCATTTCCACGCCTTTGGGCGTGCCATTGTTGAGCTTGTCGTAGTCACCGCAGAGCATGGCATACAGACCGCGAATGGTCTGATGGGTGTGCAGCACGTAATCCGGGGTGTTCATGCCGCGCTCGGCCCAGCGGCTGAGGTTGGGCATCAGGTCTTCCTGATAATGACTGCCGATCGCTTCGCGGTTGGCGCGGATGTAGGCGCCGGGGATGCCTTCGAGCGCGATGATCAATACATTGCGCGCCTGGCCCGGCGCGGCGAGCAGCTTCTGGCCATTGAGATCGACGTCGGTGAGCCCGGCCATCGCCGGTGTAGGTTCTTCGACGTCGCCGTCGAGCCATTCCTCGGCCTGGATCTGCAGGTCGGCGACTTCACTGGCGAGCAACTGATGCGGCAGGTTGTACAGGCGCCAGGCGTCGCCGTCATTCGGCCACAGGTTTTGCACGCCCCAATGTGCGGCGAACAACACAATAGGCGCGGCCCAGACGGAGCGCGGCAGAGCAGGGCGAGACAAGCCGCGACCAACAAACTGAGTCAGCAGCCAGAAAGCCAGGGCACCCAGCAAAGCCATGGGCAGGGCAGGGTGCGCAAGTCCGCCGCCAGTGGAGTTTTCGACGAATTGCGGGTCGATCAGATAGTGAATATCCGAAGGCGTCGGCAGGCGGCCGACGGCGCTGACCAATTCTGCCGTGGCGATCGCCAGCAGCGCCCAGAACATCAGCACCGGCAAGGCCAGCCACCATGCGCGGCGATGCAGCGTTACCACCAGCAAACTGCCGACGGCCAGATCTGACAAAAAGCCCAGCGGTGTCGACCAGCCCAACGCTGCACGCAGGCACACCGGCACGACCAATACCAGAACGATGAGAGAAAAAAGGCCGGCATTCGGCCGCCGCAGCCAATTGAAAAGAGCGCTCACAAAAAAGGCCTGCTTGTCATCAAAGGGTCAAAAAAGTGTGGGTGATGATACCAAGGGCAGGAAGCCTGATCGGCTTTTAAAACCTGCGGCCGGCGATCGCTGAAACGGCGCGTGCCCATAGCGGGCGTGGGTTGTGGGACGTATGGCCGTTTTTCGGAGGGGCAGTTTTTTGTTTCAGACTGTTGTAGGTCCATCCACTGCTCCTGAATTTCAGCAGCAGATGCTAAATCGTGGAGTGCTATCTTTATGCGATAAAGATATTTAATTTCTATTTTTTATAGCTATAAAGTCAGGCCTTTCAGCCCACCCCCATGCTGCGAGGTTGTCATGGCCACACCGTTCAAACGTTCTGCGCTGACTCTGTTGGCCGCAACTCTGGCAGCGGGCGCGCTGTTCAGCAGCGGCGCCCGGGCCGAGGGCAAAATCAGCATCGCCCAGCAATTCGGCATTGGTTACCTGATTCTCGACGTCGTGCGCGATCAACAATTGATCGAGAAACACGGCAAGGCCCAGGGCCTGGAGATCAAGGTCGACTGGAACAGCATTTCCGGCGCCACGGCCATGAATGAGGCGCTGCTCACCGGAGCGCTGGACGTCGTCTCGGCCGGCGTGCCGCCGATGCTCACCGTGTGGGATCGCACCAAGGGCAAGCAGAACGTCAAAGCCATCGCCGCGCTGGGGTCGATGCCCAATTACCTGCTGACCAACAACCCGAACATCAAAACCCTCAAGGACTTCAGCGACAAGGACCGCATCGCCGTGCCGGCCGCAGGCGTAGGCTTCCAGTCGCGTACCCTGCAGATTGAAACCGCCAGGGAATACGGTAATGACCAGTTCAAGAAGTTCGACAACATTTCGGTCAGCCTGCCGCACCCGGACGCCACCGCTGCGCTGATCGCCGGCGGCTCGGAAATCAACTCGCATTTCTCCAGCCCACCGTTCCAGTACCAGGCGCTGCAAAACCCCAACGTGCATAAAGTGCTGAGCTCCTACGACATCCTCGGCGGCCCGGCGACGTTCAACGTGCTCTACACCACGGAAAAGTTCCACGACGAAAACCCGAAAACCTACAAAGCTTTCTATGACGCACTGGCGGAAGCGGAGAACATCATCAAAGCCGACAAACCCGCCGCCGCCCAGGCCTACATCCGAGTAGAGCAATCGAAACTGCCGCTGGCACTGGTCGAGCAAATCGTCAAAGACCCGGAAATCGACTTCACCGTTGTGCCGCAACGCACGTTCATCTACGCCGAGAAATTGCAGGAATTGGGCGTGCTGAAAAACAAGGCGGGGAGCTGGAAGGATTACTTCTTTGAAGAGGCGCATGGTGGTGCGGGGAGTTGATCGAACAGGGGCAACGTGTGTTGCCCCTTTTGCCATTCAAGATTCGCCATCATCAAAAATGCTCTCAATCGGCAGCTCAAACGCCCGGGCAATCTGAAACGCCAATGGCAGGCTCGGATCGTAGCGTTCGTTTTCGATGGCGTTGATCGTCTGGCGCGACACGTTCAGGCGTTCGGCCAGATCGACCTGCGACCACTTGCGCTCGGCGCGCAATTCCTTGAGACGGTTTTTCATTGGTAGCGGCGTCGCGCAATGTGCAGGCCGACAATCCACATCAGCCCCATTACCGGCCACACACACGTCCACGGGATATGCGGGGCGCCGACGTTTTCCAGAAAACCGTAGCTGAAGGTCACCAATGCCGAGGCGGCAAAGGCGAACCCCAAGGCTTCGAACTGGATGCGCAGATGCATTTCGTCCATGCGCCGCATGTTCCGCACAATGGCCCAGCACATCAGGGCCGCCGGAATGATCGGCGTCAGTGCGACGGCCGAGCGCAGCACGAGGTGCGCATCCATCAGGTATTGCGAGGCAATCAATGATGCTGTCAGCACCAGCATGTAGAGAATTAATGCTGCGCCCAATTCGAGGTGGTACCGGTTCATTCTTCACTTCCTATGTAAAAGACCCTTTACATGGTTGCTGATGTTGTTTCAGATGTAAAGCACGCTTTCCATCAGGCTGGTTACTTCGAACACGCTCGAGCTGGATAACTTGCAGCCGGGTTCACGCTTCTGGACAGCGTAGTAGCCACTCAGTAGCATTTACTTCCAACGGATTTTCCCTTCGCACGTCGTCCGACGTGGAACGCTCAAGGAATCGACATGCGCGACACTCCCGCTGACTCACAACGAACGGTCGTGACCCTGGTCAACGGCGAGATTCGCTGTGACACCCAGATCAGTTTCAGCTCCGTCTCGCTCGTCGATGGCGAAATTCGCGTGCATCGTGCTGAAGGCAATCAGATCGAGGTGCCTGTGCCCGGGGCGGACTTCGCGCTGCGCTTTGATCTGCAGGGGATGCAGAAAGTACCGGAGGCGCCACAGACGCCGGTCGAACCGGTGCCTGCCGACGACAGTTTGAAGTTGTTCAACTCGAAAACCGTGTGGGTCACACTGGCGCTGTGGTTCTTCGTGAGTTCGGTGTTCGGTTGGTTGGGGATCGTGGTAGCAGTCGGATATTTCGCTTACCACTGGCGTCAGGTAACGAAGCGCAAGGAACAGTTGGCCAAGGCGACCGTCGTTGAACCCATGATCCGTTCCAGCTCAGGTATGTCACCGGAAAGCGTGCGCAACGCATTGGCCCGCAAGCGTTGATTCTGCACACATCAAAAAAACGGGGCTGCCCGATCATCGATCAAGCCGCCCCGCTTATCTATCAGGCGAACAGACTTTCAGTCAGCGATCAATGCATCTTGCTGTGATCGTGGCCGCCCATGCTGGTCAGCGCGCGAACCGGTGCTTTGACTTCGATGGTTTCTTTCTCGCCCTTGGCGTTTTCCACGGTCAGGGTCAGCGGCACGTTTTCACCTTCCTTCAACTGACCGCTCAGGCCCATCAGCATGACGTGGTAGCCGTTCGGGTCGAAGCTCACGGCTTTGCCGGCAGGCAACTCAACCGACTTCACCGGGCCCATGGTCATGACGTCGTTCTTCATGCTCATTTCATGAATCTGCACGTCCTTGGCAACTGGCGAGGCAACGCTGAGCAGCTTGCTGTCGCTGTCGGCAGTGACGGTCATGAACGCGCCGCTGGCAGACTGGGTCGGCACGGTGGCACGGACCCAGGCGTCGTCGACTTTGGTCTGCGCCGACGCCTGAAAGGCCAGGCCGAGCAGGGACAGTGCACATACGGTGCGTTTGAGGTGATTCAGAACGGGATGCATCAGCAGACCTCCATAACAGTAAGCAAATCTTCCGTGCACTCTTGGGCTGTCAGCGAAGTGGACAGGCCCAGGCGCAACTCACCACGCGAGTCGTAGACGTAGCTGGTGGACGTATGGGAGATGGTGTAGGTGTCGCCGGCCGGGACTTTTTCGTAGAACACGTCGAATTCCTTGGCGGTGGCCTTGGTTTCCTCAAGCGTGCCGTACAGCGCGACGAAGCTCGGGTCGAAGGCTTTGACGTAGGCGTCGAGGATCTGCGGCGTGTCGCGCTCCGGGTCGAGGGTGATGAACACCACTTGCAAACGATCGCCGTCGCGGCCCATGAGTTTCTTGATCTGTGCGGCGCGGGCCAGGGTAGTGGGGCAAACGGCCGGGCACTGGGTGAAACCGAAAAAGATCATCGGCATCATCCCGCGAAAGCTCGACAGCGACATGGTTTCGCCTTCGGGATTCTTCAGCTTGAAGGTGCGTCCGAGGATCTTGTCGCTCAGATCCTTGCCGTACTTGTACGACAGTTGGCCACGGGTATCGCAACCGGCGAGCAGGCCGAGCCCGAGCACGCCCATTCCCGCAAGTACCTTGCGGCGAGTCAACAAAGCCGTCATCTAATACCGCCTTTTGCAGCCCGCCAGTCGGCAGGACTGGCGAGGGGTTAACCGTAAAAGCGCCGCATGATAGCAAACTGAGGCTGATCGCCGGCTGCCGATCGCCGCGCGGTGCGGGATCGGACGACAAAAGGTGTAAGAAGAAATGACGAATAAGCCATGCGTTCGCCGCGACCAAACTTTGATTTAAATAGTATGACGATTGGAGGCGGGCGCAGAAACACGTACTCTTGCCGCTGCGCTGCAAAGACCAAAACAACAACAGGAGTCTGTAATGCAACCGATTCGTCTCGGCCTGGTGGGCTACGGCAAGATCGCCCAGGATCAACACGTTCCCGCCATCCTCGCCAACCCGGCGTTCCAGTTGGTGGCGGTCGCAACCCAGGGCAAACCTTGCGCCGGGGTGGAGAACTTCCAGTCGCTGGGCGAACTGCTCGAAAACGGCCCGACTGTCGACGCAATTGCGTTCTGCACGCCGCCACAAGGGCGCTTCGCGCTGGTGCAACAGGCGTTGGCGGCCGGCAAGCACGTGCTGGTGGAAAAACCGCCCTGTGCAACATTGGGCGAGGCCATGGCCCTGGTCGATCAAGTCGCCGACCAAGGCGTCAGCGCTTTGTTCGCCTGGCACTCGCGCTACGCACCGGGCATCGCCGCCGCCCGCGACTGGCTTGCCAGCCGCACCCTGCAAAGCGTGCAGATCGACTGGAAGGAAGACGTGCGCAAGTGGCATCCGGGTCAGGCATGGATCTGGCAACCGGGTGGCCTGGGTGTGTTCGATCCGGGCATCAACGCCTTGTCGATCATCACCCACCTGCTGGCGCTGCCGCTGTTTGTCGAAGCCGCCGAACTGCGCGTGCCGAGCAACTGCCAGTCGCCGATTGCTGCCTCGATCAAAATGTCTGATGCACATCAGCTCGACGTACGCGCCGAGTTCGACTTCGACCATGGCCACGACGAACTGTGGAGCATCGAAATCCGCTGCGTCGAAGGCATCCTGCGCCTGGACAATGGCGGCGCCGTGCTGAGCATCGACGGCGTGCGCCAAAGTGTCTCGGAGGAGGGCGAGTACGCAGCGGTCTACCGCCACTTCCAGCAATTGATCAGCGACAAGGACAGCGACCTGGATCTGCAACCGTTGCGCTTGGTGGCGGACAGTTTCTTTGTCGGTAGTCGGGCGTTGGTTGAGCCGTTCTATGATTGAAGTGGATTGTCCGGTTTGAGTGGACGGTGTAACCCTTTTCAAGCGATTTATCCCTTTGCTGTGCGTCAGTAATCTGTACCCAACTTGAACGCAACAACAAAACTCCAAACTTGAAAAGGGACGCACACCATGACCACTCCAACCTACAACCGCCTGAACAAAGACGACGCTATCGTGCTGCTGGTTGACCACCAGACCGGTCTGATCTCGCTGGTGCAGGACTTCTCGCCGAACGAGTTCAAGAACAACGTGCTGGCGCTGGCGGATCTGGCCAAGTTCTTCGACCTGCCGACCATCCTTACCACCAGCTTCGAACAAGGCCCGAACGGCCCGCTGGTACCAGAGCTGAAAGAGATGTTCCCGGACGCGCCATACATCGCTCGTCCAGGCCAGATCAATGCCTGGGACAACGAGGACTTCGTCAAGGCGATCAAGGCCACCGGGCGCAAGCAGATCATCATTGCCGGTGTTGTAACGGATGTCTGCGTAGCGTTTCCGACCCTGTCAGCATTGGCTGAAGGTTTCGATGTGTTTGTGGTGACTGACGCGTCCGGCACCTTCAACACCACCGTGCAACAAGCCGCATGGAGCCGCATGACTCAGGCCGGCGCGCAGATGATGAACTGGTTCTCGGTGGCCTGTGAGCTGCACCGCGACTGGCGCAACGACATTGAAGGCCTGGG
>Ga0308168_1003376_pt1 | contig 12252 bp, 8 predicted proteins | sample PhyCR2_FD_202133 | JGI IMG/M metagenome (GOLD analysis project Ga0308168, IMG submission 202133) | Phyllosphere microbial communities from UC Gill Tract Community Farm, Albany, California, United States - DLSLRC.R2 | ecosystem: Host-associated > Plants > Phyllosphere > Unclassified | place: USA... | reverse complement strand
TGCCGGCCGCATCCAGCTTCGGCAGCGGCATGCCGTGGTCGAACATCATCATGTCGTGCTGGATCATGCCCAGCCAGCGCGGTTCTGGATAGCGGCCCGAGCCCTTCGGCGATTCGATGCCCTGCAAGCTCTTGCGCTGCTCGACGTAGGCGGCCGCGCCGTTCAGGCCGGTTTCCTCGTTGTTCCACAACGCAAAGCGGATCGTGCGCTCGGTACTGACGCCAGGCGCGTTCAGGATGCGCGCCAGCTCCATCACCAGCGCCGTGCCGGAACCGTCGTCGTTGGCGCCTTCGCCGAAGCCGAGGCCGTCCATGTGGGCGGCGACGATGTACATCTCGTCGGGACGGCTGGTGCCGACCTTGGTGCACACCACTTCCTCGCGCGGCCCGCCCTTGGGGTCCGGCTGCTCGGCGTTGAGCGCGCGCAGGCGGGCATCGGGCTGCAGCTGGGGATCGGTGTTGACGCCGATCGGCCCGCGCGTGCCGAACAGGGTGCTGCCGCCCTGGCCGGACGGGCCGGCCCGGCCGCCGCCGGTGGGCGCGGGCCGGGACCGCGGCAGCGGCTTGAACTCGTAGTGGATGCGCTCGGTAGCGCAGCCGTAGGATTTCAGTTGGGCTTCGATCCAGTCGATCGCCTTGCGGTTGCGCTCGGTGCCTTGCTGGCGGTCGCCGAAGCGGGTCAGTTCCTTGACCGTGGCCTTATAGCGCTGCAGGTCGAGCTGCCCGACCAGGCTGGCGACCGGGTCGCCGGCGGACGCCGCGTCCTGGGCAAACGCAGGGGCCATCGTGAAGGCGAAGCTGAGGGGAAGTGCGAAGGCGAGGGCGGGGCGGATGGATTTCACAAAACCTCTTGTCGGAGTGATGGGCAGGCCCTCTAAATATAGAGGAGTTTTCATGCACGTTGACTATTTGACAGCAGAAATATTTTTAACCATACTCAGGCGAAATATTTTTACCGAAGAGATCGCCGTGAGAAAAACAAAGCTTGCCCTGCTGGTGCTTGCCGCCTTCGCCGGCGCCGCCGCCCTCGCTACCGTCAATGCGGCGCCGGTGGGCATCGAAGCCAGCCACCTGTCGCACGACGTCAAGGTATTGTCCTCGGACGAATACGAGGGCCGCGCGCCGAACAGCGCGGGCGAAACCAAGACCGTCGCCTACATCACCGAGCAGTTCATCCAGGCCGGCCTGCAACCCGGCGGCGACCTCAAGGATGGCAAGCGCGGCTGGACCCAGGACGTGCCGCTCGGCCGCTTCGAGATCAAGGGGCCGGTGACGCTCAGCGTCAGCGACGGCAAGGCGGTGCAGAACCTGACCCAGGGCGAGGAAATCGCCGTGCGCGCCGCCATGAACGGCGCCAAGGGCGTCGAATTCAAGGATGCGCCGCTGGTATTCGTCGGCTACGGCGTGTCCGCGCCGGAGCGCAAGTGGGACGATTTCAAGGGCGTCGACCTGAAGGGCAAGCTGGCGGTGGTGCTGATCAACGACCCGGATTTTGAAACCGGCAAGGGAGAGTTCGGCGGCAAGGCCATGACCTATTACGGCCGCTGGACCTACAAGTACGAAGAACTGGCGAAGCGCGGTGCGCTCGGCACGCTGATCGTGCACGAGACCGCGCCGGCCTCCTATGGCTGGAACACGGTCAAGAATTCGAATACCAACGTCATGTACGACATCGTGCGCAAGGATCCGGCCCAGGCGCATGCGCCAGTGGAAGCATGGATCCAGCGCGACCTGGCCAAGTCGCTGTTCGCGCGCGCCGGCCTCGATTTCGACAAGCTCAAGAAGCAGGCCCAGGGGCGCGCTTTCAAACCGGTCGAGCTGAAGGGCGTGACCCTGTCCGGCAAGTACGGCGTCGACGCCCAAGTGATCACCTCGAAGAACGTGGTGGCGCTGCGCGAAGGCAGCGAGCGCCCGGGCGAGTACGTGATCTACAGCGGCCACTGGGACCACCTCGGCATCGGCCTGCCGGACGCGAAGGGCGACAAGATCTACAACGGCGCGGTCGACAACGCCACCGGCATCGCCGCGCTGCTGGAACTGGCGCGCGTCTACGGCAACGCGCCGGCACCCAAGCGCAGCGTGGTGTTCCTGGCCGTGACCGCGGAAGAAAAAGGCCTGCTCGGTTCCGAATACTACGCCTCGAACCCGGTCTACCCGCTGGCGAAGACGGTCGGCGTGATCAACATGGACGCGCTCAGCCCCTATGGCCCGACGCGCGACTTCACGATCTCGGGCAACGCCAAGGTCGACCTGCTGGACCAGCTGGTCGCCAAGGCCAAGACCTATAAAGTGAGCTACGCCCCGGATCCGACACCGGAAGCCGGCCACTTCTTCCGCTCCGACCACTTCCCGTTCGCCAAGCGTGGCGTGCCGGCGATTTCCTTCGGTTCGGGCGAGACCTGGGTCCAGGGCGGACGTACTGCCGGCAAGGCGGCGGAAGAGAAGTACGTGGCCAACAATTACCACCAGCCGTCCGACGAGTGGCAGGCCGACTGGACCTTCGACGGCATGCAGCGCGACCTGGAGATGCTGTACTCGCTGGGGCGCGACCTGGCGGAATCGAAGGGCTGGCCGAACTGGGGCAAGGCGTCCGAGTTCCGGGCGGCGCGCGATGCGAGTGCCGGGGAGCGTAAATGAGCGCGGCTGAGCGTGATTAGCAGCGCTTCCCTTCACCGTTAGCATATGCACGTCATTCCCGCGAAGGCGGGAATCCAAGTTTGCCGGCATATCGTCAGCTCAAGCAGAACTTGGATCCCCGCCTGCGCGGGGATGACGTGTCGAGGGTGCGGGCTTCATACAAACGCGGTAACAACTGCGCCACCCCGCACCGTTAACTGCCGTACAGTCCCGCCCGCGCCCGCGCCGTACACTCGGTCATCATGAGCCTGACCAGGTGATGCCATGCCCGATGCACTCAAGCTGTACAAATCCAGACGCGATTTCACCATCACGGCCGAACCCGCGGAAGGCGGCGAAGCCAGCACCGGCGCGCTGACCTTCGTGATCCAGAAGCACTGGGCCACGCGGCTGCACTACGACTTCCGCCTCGAACTCGACGGCACCATGAAGAGCTGGGCCGTCCCCAAGGGTCCCAGCTACGACACCCACGACAAGCGTATGGCGGTCCACGTCGAGGACCATCCGATCTCGTATGCCGACTTCGAAGGCACGATCCCGCCGCACCAGTACGGCGCCGGCAAGGTGATCATCTGGGACAAGGGCACCTGGGAGCCGATCGGCGACCCGCACCAGGGCTTTGCCAAGGGCGAGGTCAAGTTCGAGATCCACGGCCACAAGATGCGCGGGCGCTGGGTGTTGGTGCGCATGAAGGGACGACGCAGTGATTCCGCCAGCGACAAGCAGGAACCCTGGCTGCTGATCAAGGAAAACGACGAGTATGCGCGCCCCGCCAGCGAATTCTCGGTGATCGACGAATTCCCGGACAGCGTCAAGGACTTGCCGATGCCGGCCGGTCCCGGCGAACAGGCCGCGGCGCGCGCCAAGGTGGCCGAGCTGAAAGCTGAAGAAGAGGGCGTCCAGCCCGCCAAAGGCGCCAAGCCGAAGAAAGGCACGAAAGCAGCCACCCCGAAAAAGGGCGCGATGCCCGATGGCGCCGTCAAGGCCGAGCTTCCGGAAACCCTGAGCCCCGAGCTGGCCACCCTGGTCGATGGTCCGCCGACCCAGCCCGAGGAGTGGATCTACGAGATCAAGTTCGACGGCTACCGCATGCTGACCCGCATCGAGGGCAAGGACATCCGCCTGATCACCCGCAACGGCAACGACTGGACCGACAAATTGAAGCCGCTACAGAAGGAAATCGCCCGGATGAAGCTGCCGGACGGCTGGTACGACGGCGAGATCGTGGTCCACGACGAGAACGGCAAGCCGAACTTCAACCTGTTGCAACTGGCATTCGACGGCAGCAACAAGGCGCAAATCGTTTACTTCGTTTTCGATGCGCCGTACTTCAAGGGCCACGACATCCGCAACGTGCGCCTGGACGAGCGCCGTCCGCTGCTCGAAGAAGCGTTGGCCAAAAAACCGTCCGAGATGGTGCGCTTTTCCGCCGAATTCGGCGACGACCCGGCGCAGCTGGTGGTCGCCGCCTGCCAGGTGGGGCTGGAGGGCGTGATCGGCAAGCGCCGCGATTCGCGCTACGTCACGCGCCGCTCGCCCGAGTGGATCAAGCTGAAATGCGGGATGCGCCAGGAATTCGTGATCGGCGGCTACACCGACCCGAAAGGCGCGCGCACGGGCATCGGCTCGCTGCTGCTGGGCTACTACGACGAGAGCGGCACTCTGCGCTACGCCGGCCACGTCGGCAGCGGCTTCAACGGCGCCTCGCTGCGCCACCTGCGCGAGGTGCTGGAAGCGATCGGTACCGACAAGAATCCCTTCCCGCCGCGCGCGGTACCCGGCCGCAAGAGCCACTGGGTCAAGCCGGAACTGGTGGCTGAAGTGAGCTTTTCGGAGTGGACCCTCGCCGATGCGATCCGCCATCCGGTATTCCAGGGGCTGCGCAAGGACAAGCCGGCGCGCAGTGTGGTGCGCGAGCAGGCCAAGCACGTACAGGAGGCAGAATCCATGAGCGCATCGAAGCAATCCGCGGACGACACCGCACCTGAGGCCGATGCGAAGCCGAAAAGGGCCAGCCGTGCCAGATCATCCAAGTCCGAACCTGCGCCGGCTCTGCCCGAAGGCCTGCCGACGACGTTCAAGGTCACCCACGGCGAGCGCGTGATGGACGCCGACAGCGGCGTCACCAAGCTGGACCTGGTGCGTTATTACGCGCTGGTCGGCCAGCTGATGATGGCGCACCTGGAAGGGCGCCCGGTCTCGCTGGTGCGCGCGCCGGAAGGCGTGGGCGGCGAGCTGTTCTTCCAGAAGCACGTGACCGACACCCGCAAGATGCCGGGCGTGGTCCAGATGGACCAGAAGCTCGACCCGGAGCACCCGAGCATGACCCGGATCGCCACGCTCGAAGGCCTGCTCTCGAGCGCGCAGTGGAACGTGGTCGAGATCCACAGCCAGAACGCCACCGCCGACCATTACGACACGCCGGATCGCATCGTGTTCGACCTCGACCCGGGCGAGGGCGTCGAATGGGCGCAGGTGCAGGAAGGCACGCAGCTGGTGCGCGCCTTCCTGCAGGAGCTGGGCCTGCACCCCTTCCTGAAGACCAGCGGCGGCAAGGGCCTGCACGTGGTGGTGCCGATCAAGCCCAAGCTGGACTGGGACACGGTGAAGGATTTCGCGCACGCGATCGTGAACCACCTGACCAAGACCTTGCCGGACCGCTTCGCGGGAAAAAGCGGCGCCAAGAACCGCGTCGGCCGCATCTTCATCGATTACCTGCGCAACGGGCGTGGCGCGACCACGGTGTCGGCCTGGTCGGCGCGGGTGCGGCCCGGCCTGGGGATTTCGGTGCCGGTGCGCTGGGAAGAGTTGCCCGAGCTGACCTCGGGGGCGCATTGGACCGTGGAGACGGTCGAGTCGCGGCTTGCGGTGGGGAATACGCCCTGGGAGGATTATGAGAAAAGTGCGACGACTTTGACCAAGGCGATGAAGACGCTGGGCTTTACGGCGCCCAAGAAGTAAATGCTGGAATGGAGCACTCAGCCTGACCAGCGTCGTCCCCGCGAAAGCGGGGACCCATACACATCAACTCTTTTCAAATAGACCGTTTTCTGTTGCTTAGCATGGGTCCCGCCTTCGCGGGGACGACGTATTGAGGGTGCGTCACGGATTCAAGCCGCGTTCTCGTTCCTGAAAATCCCCCGCACATTCATCGCCAGCAGACCGGCCTGCAGCGCAATCAGCGCCCAGGCCCCGTCATGCACGCCCCACACGATCCACAGGGCGTTACTCAGGATGAAGGTGTAGAACCCGAGGATGCGCCGGTTGGCGCGCCGGGCGCCGACCAGGAAGGCGGCGCACAGCGTGATCACCATCGCCGGCCACTGCAGAAAATCGAGCAAGCTGTTCCAATCCACTCAGGCCGCCTTCCTGCGCCGGGCCGGCGCCTTTTCCGCAGCCGGTTCCGCAGCGGTGGATTTGGCGGCGGTGGCACGCTTTGCAGCCGGCTTGGCCGCAGCCTTGGTTGCGCTTTTAGTTGCTACTGTGCGCTTGGCCGCGGTGGCGTGCGCAGTGCTACGCGCGGGCGCCTTCCGCGCGCGGGGCGGCGGCGCATCGCCGGCGTCGTCGTCATCGTCGTCGGACGGCTTGCGCGACTTGCGCGGCGGCGGATCGTCGTCGTCGTCATCGTCGGCCGCGGCCTTGGCCGGCTTCTTGCCGAGGCTGGCCTGCAGCAGCGCGACCAGGTCGATGACGTTGCTCTTGGCCGGCTTGTCTTCTTCCGGTTCCGGCTCGGTGATGGTCTTGGTCTGGTTGGCGGCGATCTTCTTCTTGATCAGCGCCATGATGTCTTCGCGGTAGGTGTCGTGGTACTGCTGCGGCTTCCACTTCTCGCTCATGCCCTCGACGAGCGCCTTGGCCATCTGCAGTTCCTTTTCCGTCACCTGGGCCGCCTTGGAGTCCGCGTCAGGGATCTTGAGTTCGTCGGTAGGACGGATCTCGTCCGGATAGCGCAGCGTATTCAGGACGATGGTGTCGCCCACGCATACCAGCGCCGCCAGGTGCTGCTTGACGCGGATGACGACGTTGGCGATGCCGATCTTGCCGACTTCGCGCAGGGTCTCGCGCAGCAGCGCGTAGACCTTGTCGCCGCCCTTGCCGGGGGCAAGGTAGTAGGGCTGTTCGTAGTACAGCAGCGGCACCTGGTCGGCATTCACGAAGGCGAGGATGTCGATGGTCTGGGTCGCCTCCGGGTTGGCACGGCGCAGGTCTTCGTCGGACAGCACGACATATTCGCCGTCGCTGTATTCGTAGCCCTTGATGATGTCGTCCCAGGAGACTTCCTTGCCGGTGTTCTTGTTGTAGCGCTTGAAGCCGATCGGCGCGAAGTCGCGCCGGTCGAGCATGTTGAGGTCAAGGCCATTGTCGCTGACCGCCGCGTACATCTCGACCGGGATATGGACCAGTCCAAAACTGATCGCGCCCTTCCACATACTCCTCGCCATCGTGCTTCTCCTTCCTTATTCGCCCACCGAACCGGTGATCGGCAGCACCACGCCGGTGACATAACCCGAGCACACGTTCGACGCCAGGTAGACGTAGGCCGGCGACAGTTCTTCCGGCTGGGCCGGGCGGCCGAAGGTGGTGGCCTGGCCGAACTTGGCGATGTCTTCCGGCGACTGGTCGGCCGGGTTCAGCGGGGTCCAGACCGGGCCCGGGGCGACGGCGTTGACGCGGATGCCCTGTTCCAGCAGGTTGGCCGCCAGCGACATGGTAAAGGCGTGGATCGCGCCCTTGGTGGTCGAGTAGTCCAGCAGTTTCTTCGAGCCTTTCAGGCCGGTGACGGAGCCGGTGTTGACGATGGCGGCGCCGCGCTTCAGGTAGGGCAGGCAGGCCTTGGCCATGTGGAAGTAACCGTAGATATTGGTCTTCATGGTCTCGTCGAAGCGGTCTTCGGTCAGGTCGAGCAGCGAGTCGGCGTGCTCCTGGAAGGCCGCGTTGTTCACCAGCACGTCGAGGCGGCCGAAACGGGCCACGATCTGGTCGACTGCCTGCTGGCAGAATTCCATGTCCTTGACGTCGCCGGCAACCGTCACGCACTGCTGGCCTTCGGCCTCGATATAGCGCTGGGTCTCGGCCGCATCTTCATGTTCGTTCAGGTACAGGATGGCGACATCGGCGCCTTCGCGCGCGAACAGGATGGCCACGGCGCGGCCGATGCCGGAGTCGCCGCCGGTGACGATCGCCACCTGGCCGGCCAGCTTGCCGCTGCCCTTGTAGCCCTCGGCCATGAATTTCGGTTTCAGTTCCATCTGCGCTTCCAGGCCCGGCTTGGCCAGGTGCTGGGACGGGAAGTCGCCCGCCGGCTGCTGTACGCCGGTCTGGGCCGCTTTCTGCTCGCTGTCGCCGGATTCGCTCTTCTGCTTGCTGCCGTCCGCCTGGTCCTGGCGGTTCTGGATTGCCTTCTGCTTGTCTGCTGCGTCGTCCTGAATGGCCATGTTGCCCTCCTTGTTCGTAATAAATGCAGTATTCACTCGTGGGGCTGCCACCCACCGTGCGCTTCCACACACATGGGGGCAATCGGCGCCAGCGTGTAATATGGAGGGTGCCTTATGGCAAACTTGTCACCTTCATGGAATAGGAACGGGGAGTAAAGATGTCGACGGCAGAGGGACGGGATGCAGGAAAGAGCGGGATCTATCTGAGCCCGGTGGCGCAGCGGCGTGCGGAGTTCGGCACCGTCTGCGGCGGGCTGTTCGGCGACCTGCAGCTGGCCGACGGCGCCGAACGTGCCATGGACCGCATCGCTGCCGGCCAGCCCGACCTGCTTGTGATCGACCTCGATCGCTTCGAACCCGCTATCGACCTCGCCGCGCTCGGTGCGCTGGTGGCGCGCCGCGGCGGGGCGCCGACGCTGCTGCTGTGTCCTTACGCCACCGCGCGCTGGGTGCCGGCGCTGGCCGCCTTCGGCCCGGTCGCCTATGCCATCACCCCGATCGGCGCCGATGCGCTGCAGGCGGCCGTGGCGCAGGAGCTGGCCGGCGCTGCGCCGCCATCCGCGGACCCGGCAGACGCCGCACGCCTGCGCGCGCTGCTGGCATTGCACACCCGGGTGCAGGCGGCGCTGCGCGTGGCCGACGACATCCAGGGACTGGCCGAAGGCCTGTGCCGGGCGCTGGCCGGCTGGCCGGGCGTGCGCCACGCGGCGCTGTTCCACCGCAAGCCGGACGGCGACCTGCAGCTCGAAGCCCAGGCCGGCAGCGAGGGCGATGCGGGCGGCGAGGGCGGCGCACCGGCGCTGGCGCTGCAGACGCTGCTGGGCCGTCCCGACCGCCTGCTGCAGGCGCCGCTGCGCCATGCCTTCCCGGGTCTGCTGGCCGCCGCCAGCGGCGAGCTGGTGCTGCTCGACACCCTCGACCAGGCCGGCGAGCCGGACCTGGCCGCGCTGCTGCGCGCGCACGGCGTGGCGATGGCGCTCGGCATCGCGATCCCGGCCGACGGCCCGGGGGCGCCACGCGGCGCCCTGTCGCTGCTGTGGGAAAGTTCGCGTGCGCTGGCGCCCGAGGAATTTGCGGCGCTGCAGGACGTCGCCGCCCAGGCTGCGCTCGGCCTGCGCCTGGCCGAGATGGCGCTCGAAAACGAACAGCTGCTGGCGCGCGTGACCTATATCTCGACCATGGACGCGCTGACCGGCGTCGCTAACCGCCGCCATGGCGAAGAACTGCTGGAAAAGGAAATCCGGCGCGCGCGCCGCTACCGCGTGCCGCTGGCGCTGGTCGCCTTCGACATCGACCGCTTCAAGGCCATCAACGAGCGCTATGGCGATCCGGTCGGCGACGTGGTGCTGCGCAGCGTGTGCGAGGCGGCGCAGGCGGTGCTGCGGGGCAGCGACGTGCTGGTGCGTTCGGGCGGCGAGGAGTTCCAGATCCTGGCGCCGCACACCAGCGCCATCGACGCCCTCAAGATGGCCGAGAAGGTGCGGGTGGCGATCGCCGAGGCCGCCATTCCCGGCGCCGACCGCGTCACCGTCAGCCTGGGCGTGGCCCAGCTGGGCGAGCAGGAGAGCGCGGACTCCCTGGTGCAGCGCGTGAATGCCGCGCTGGCGCGCGCCAAGCGGGCCGGACGTAACTGTGTAGAACTGGCGATGCAATAGTCCATGCTGGATTGGCTGAAGCATTACCGGCGTGCCGACCTGGCCGGCGACGTCGGCGCCGGCATTATCGTCACCATGATGATGATCCCGCAGGGCATGGCCTACGCGCTGGTGGCCGGGCTGCCGCCGGTGACCGGCCTGTACGCCGGCATCGCGCCGCCGCTGCTGTATGCGCTGTTCGGCACCAGCGGCGCGCAGTCGGTCGGGCCGATGGCGATCATCGCGCTGATGACGGCGTCGGCCCTCGGCCCGCTGGCGGCGCCCGGCAGCGCGCTGTACGGAATGCTGGCCGGCCAGCTGGCCCTGCTGTCCGGCGCGGTGCTGCTGGCCTGCGGCCTGCTGCGCGTCGGCTTCCTGGCGAATTTCTTCTCGCGGCCGGTGATGAGCGGCTTCACGCTCGGCTCCTCGATCGCGATCGCGCTCGGCCAGCTCGATACGCTGCTGGGTGGTTCGCCGCTGGCGCCCCACTGGCCGAGCGTGCTGCTGGGCGCCGGCGCCATCGCCTTTTTGCTGCTGGCGCGCCGTTACGGCGCCGGCCTGCTGCGCCGGCTCGGCTTGCCCCCCGGCGCGGCCGACATCGGCGCGCGCCTGGCGCCGATGCTGCTGGTGCTGGCCGCGATCCTGCTGGTGACGCTGCTGCACCTCGACCAGCGCGGGGTGCGCGTGATCGGCTTGGTGCCGTCCGGCCTGCCGCAGCCGGCGCTGCCGCTGGCGGACGGCTACTGGCAGGCGCTGGGCAAGCCCGCGCTGCTGATCGGCTTCATGAACTTCCTGATCGGGATGTCCGGTGCCCAGGCGCTGGCGCACAAGCGCCTGAACCAGCCGCACGAAAAGCTGCACACCAACCGCGAACTGGTCGGCATCGGCCTGGCCAACGTCGGCAGCGCGCTGTCGGGCGGCTTCCCGGTCACCGGCAGCCTGTCGCGTTCGGCCGTGAATTTTGCCGCCGGTGCGCGCACCCAGCTGGCCGGGGTGATCAGCGCACTGCTGCTGGCCTGCGCACTGGTGCTGCCGACCGGCTGGCTGGCGCCGCTGCCGCTGCCGGTGCTGGCGGCCACCATCATCGTCGCCGTGCTCGGCATGCTCGACCTGGGCACGCTGCGCACCGCCTGGCACTACGACCGCGCCGACGCGCTGGCGCTGGTGGCGACCGGCGCCGGCGTGCTGCTGCTCGGTGTCGAGTCGGGCGTGGTGCTGGGCCTGGTGCTGTCGCTGGGTGCGATGATCTGGCGCGAAAGCCGGCCGCACATCGCGGTGCTGGGCCGCATCGCCGGCACCGAGCATTTCCGCAACGTCGAGCGTTATCCGGGCGAGACCGCACCGCGCGTGCTGCTGCTGCGCGTCGACGCCGGCCTGTTCTTCGGCAACCTGGAGGCGGTCAATGTCCGCGTCGAGGATGAACTGGCGGCCCAGCCGCAGGCACGCCACCTGGTGCTGGTGTTGTCGGCAGTGAACGCGATCGACACCTCGGCCCTGTTCGGCCTGCTGGAATTGAACAGCACGCTGGCGAACCGCGGCGTGATGCTGCACCTGGCCGAAGTAAAGGGGCCGGTGCTGGACCGGCTGCGCGGCTCGGCGCTGCTGCAGGCGCTCAGCGGCCGGCTGTTCCTGAGCACCGCGAATGCCTGGGATGCGCTCGCACGGGACAGCGGCTGATTGCAAGGCCGCGCTGGCTGTGGCAGGATGGTTCCAACGACTTTTTCAAAGGTGGAACCATGCCACGCGCAAGCACGCTCTTCTTTATCGCTGCGGCCATCGGCCTGTATATCATCGGGATGACCACGCCGGCGCAGTTCGCGCTGTTCCTTGGCATGGGTTGCGAAATCGTGGCCGGCAAGCGTGCCATGGACAAGCTGCGCGCGATGCGCCTGGCGCGCGTGGCCGCCCGTCCGGCGCGTGGCGTGCGCGGGCGCCGCTGACCGCCTGGCGCCGGACCCGCTGCGATCCGGCGCCCACATCGTTCGCTCCGCTTGCCGGTACTTCTTCAAGCAACCGGTGTCGATGGATTCGCTTGCTAGTCAGTGTCTCTGCCTATGCCGCTAGCCCAGTCGACACCGTGCCGCATGCACCGCCACCTTGGTATTCCGCTAAACTTGACGTAAACGCACCATCACGGTGCACATCTTTCGTCCGTGGTGCACAACGCCTGTGCAATCCACTCCAGTACGCCGCTTCCGCACCGATTCCACACTTTATTTAGCTGGCATGCTTCGTGCTGAAGCTTAAGCATGCCTGACTGTACACGTTCCGAACCATCTACCACCGCGCCATCCTGGCAGGCCAGCCTCGCCCTGCGCTTCGAGGACGATGCCGGCGCCACCCGCCTGACCGGGCGCGAGCACCGCGGACCGCTGCGTGTCCAGAAGGCGCTGTATCCGGAAGGCGCGCGCACCTGCCATGTGATCGTGGTGCACCCGCCCGGTGGCGTGGTCGGCGGCGACCGTCTCGAACTCGACCTCGACCTCGGCGCCGCGACCCGGGTGCTGGCCACCTCGCCCGGCGCCACCAAGTGGTACCGCGCCAACG
>Ga0308168_1003371_pt1 | contig 12265 bp, 12 predicted proteins | sample PhyCR2_FD_202133 | JGI IMG/M metagenome (GOLD analysis project Ga0308168, IMG submission 202133) | Phyllosphere microbial communities from UC Gill Tract Community Farm, Albany, California, United States - DLSLRC.R2 | ecosystem: Host-associated > Plants > Phyllosphere > Unclassified | place: USA... | reverse complement strand
ACCAGTACGACAGCGACGACATCACAGTGCCATTCGGCGGCTATAAACAGTCGGGCAACGGGCGCGACAAGTCGCTGCATGCCTTCGATAAATATACAGAACTGAAGACGACCTGGATCCAGGTCGGCTGAAGCGCGCTGGCGCCCCGGCGCCGGCCGCCATGCTACATTGGCCGGTCCGGAACCGCCGGGGAATCCAGATGAGCACTGCAGCGCTTGACGCCATGCGCGAATTCCTGCGCGAACACAGCATCCACGAAGTCGAGTGCGTCATCACCGACATGACCGGGATCGCACGCGGCAAGATCCTGCCGAAGGATTTGTTTCTCGACGGCGAGCACATGCGCCTGCCGAAAAGCGTGCTGCTCAATACCGTCAACGGCGAGCAGCCGAACAATCTGCCGTATGTCGGCGCGACCGATCCCGACATGGTGTGCGTGCCCGATGCGGCGACGATGCGCGTCGTGCCCTGGGCCTCGGAGTCGGTGGCGCTGGTGATCCACGACTGCATGAATTTCGACGGCTCTCCCGTCGAACTGGCGCCGCGCTCGGTGCTGCGCCGCGTGCTCGGCCTGTATGCGGCGCGCGGCTGGAAGCCGGTGGTGGCGCCGGAAATGGAGTTCTATCTGGTCGCGCGCAACGTCGACCCGCATGTGCCGCTGATGCCGCCCATGGGCCGCAGCGGCATGACGGAACTGGGCCGCCAGTCCTATTCGATCGACGCCGTCAACGATTTCGATCCCTTCTTTCTCGAACTCTCGAGTTTCTGCAAGACCCATGATTTGGGCGTCGAAACCCTGATCCACGAAGCCGGAGCCGGGCAAATGGAAATCAATTTCGCCCATGGCGACGCGCTGGAACTGGCCGACCGCGTGTTTCTGTTCAAGCGCGCGGTGCGCGAGACGGCGCTGCGCCACGGAATTTTTGCCACCTTCATGGCGAAACCGATGGAAACCGAACCCGGCAGCGCCATGCACGTGCACCAGAGCGTGGTCGATGCCGTCAGCGGCCAGAACATTTTCACGCAGCCCGACGGCGGGCCGAGTCCGCTGTTCTTCCATTTCATCGGCGGGCTGGAGCGCTATGTGCCCTCGGCTTTATTGATGTTCGCGCCCCACGTGAATTCCTACCGGCGCCTTTCTCGCTTCCAGTCGGCGCCGACCAACGTACGCTGGGGCTACGACAACCGTACCTGCGGCATCCGCGTGCCGAACTCGTCGCCGGAGAACCGGCGCGTCGAGAACCGGGTGCCGGGCGTGGACGTCAATCCCTATCTCGCCATGGCGGCCACGCTCAGCTGCGGCTACCTCGGCATGATCGAAGGGATCGCTCCGTCCGAGCCAACTGCCGACAGTGCCGAGCACATCCACGACGATTTGCCGCGCAACCTGGAAGACGCGATCCTGCGCATGCGCCAGTGCCCGCCGCTGTCGAACATGCTGGGAGACTTGTTCGTGCAAGCTTTCTGTGAAGTGAAAGAACTGGAATTCGCGACCTTCAGCCGCGTGATCAGTTCATGGGAGAGGGAACACCTGATGCTGCTGGTGTAGGGTGGACGGCTTTGCCGCCCATCCTACGTGTAGGTTTGCAGCACCGTATAACCGCCGCCATTGCCCGGCTTCGATTCCACCAGCGCATAGCCGTCGATCTGCCAGACCAGCGGCTCGGCCTCGGGCGGCACGACGGCGCTATTGGCACGCCGCGCCAGCGTCACATGCGGTTTGTAGCTGCGCGCTTCCGGTTGCAGCCCGAGCGCAACCAACGCCTGCGACAGGTTCGCGTGCAATGCCAACAACTCGGGCGGCTGCTCGTGCGGTTCCAGCACGGCCACCCCATGTGGCCACAGTTTCGGTATACCGATCGACAGCGTGAATGGCGTAAATGGCACCGCAAAGCCGCGCCGCAATTCCGGCACCCGCTCCGTCGGCACTTCGCCAAGGAAGTGCAGGGTCAGGTGCAGTTTATCCGTGTGGACGGGACTGGCGCCGCGCGGCCAGTCCCAGGCATCGCGCCGTTCGCGCAGGGCGTGGCGGACCGCCGGGTCTGGCCACAGCGCAAGAAACAATCGGGTGCCTGGCGCGTCCATTGTTCCGTTTTTAGAAACAGTGTTCCTGCGCCGGGAAGCTGCCATCCTTTACGCCGGACACGTAGGCGCGCACGGCGCCCTCGATGCTGGCCTGGCCCTCCATGAAGTTCTTCACGAACTTTGCCTTGTGGCCTGGGAACACGCCCAGCATGTCGTGCATGACCAGCACCTGGCCCGAGCAGTCGGGGCCGGCGCCGATGCCGATGGTCGGCACCTGCAGCAGTTCGGTGGTTTGCTTGCCCAGCGCGGCCGGCACGGCTTCCAGCAGCACGATGGCGGCGCCGGCGGCCTGCAGGGCCAGCGCGTCGTTTTTAAGGCGTTCGGCGCCCTCATCCGTCTTGCCCTGCACCTTGAAGCCGCCCAGCGCGTGCACGAATTGCGGGGTCAGGCCGATGTGGGCGCAGACCGGAATGCCGCGCTCGGCGAGGAAAGAGACGGTGTCGGCCAGCCAGGCGCCGCCCTCGATCTTGACCATCTGGGCGCCGGCGCGCATCAGCGCCGCCGAGCTCTCGAAAGCCATTTCCTTGGTGGCATAGCTGCCGAAGGGCAGGTCGGCCACCAGCAGCGCGTTCTTGTTGCCGCGTGCGACCGAGGCGGTGTGGTAGACCATGTCGGCCAGGGTCACGGGCAAGGTCGAGTTGTGGCCGGCGCAGACCATGCCGAGCGAATCGCCGACCAGCAGGATGTCGACGCCGCAGCGGTCCATGAGCGAGGCGAAGCTGGCGTCGTAGCAGGTCAGCATGGCGATCTTGTTGCCGGCCGCACGCATCGCCTGCAAGGCCGGAATCGTGACGGCCTTGGGCGTCGTTTTAACCGGGGCCGGTGCTTCGCCGCCCGTCATGTCCTTGCCCTGCAAATAAGCGCTCATGGTGATCCTTTTGAAAACAATTAATTCGACGGCGTAGTGTAATCCCACGGAAAAAAACCTGCCGAAGCAGCCGGTTTTTTTAGCTGCGGAAGATGAAATACACGGCCCCGACCAGGCACAGCGCCGCCCAGACGTAATCGAGCTTGAACGGCTGGTTCATGTAGAACATGGCGAAGGGCACGAACACGGTGAGCGTGATCGCTTCCTGCATGATCTTCAGTTGCGCCAGGCTGTACTGGCTGGCGCCGATGCGGTTGGCCGGCACCTGCAGCAGGTATTCGAACAGGGCGATGCCCCAGCTGATCAGGGCGGCGACGTACCAGGCGCGGTTGTTCAGGCTTTTGAGGTGCCCGTACCAGGCGAAGGTCATGAAGATATTCGACAGGACCAGCAAGCCCGCGGTCTGGAAGAAAACGGGGATCTGCATATTAGTCCTGGCTGAGGCGCTCGATGGCCTGGTCGACGACAAGAGGCAAAAAGTCGGCGGCGCGGCCGTGGCCGGGAATCACCGCGTCGGGTGCGACCTCCAGCAGCGGCGCCAGCACGAAGGCGCGCTCGTGCATGCGCGGGTGTGGCACCGTCAGGGCCGGCGTGTCGATGATCTCGTCGCCATACAGCAGCAGGTCGAGGTCGAGCGTGCGCGGGGCGTTGCGGTAGGGGCGTTCGCGGCCGTGCGCCGTTTCGATGGCGTGCAGCGTCGCCAGCAGCACGTGCGGGTCGAGATCGGTGTCGAGCAGGGCCACGGCATTGATGTAGTCGTCGCCCGAGGAGTCGATCGGCGCCGTGCGCCACATGCTCGACGCCGCCACCAGGCGGCAGCCGGACTGGCGTCCCAGGCGCGCCAGTGCGTCGACGACATTGCCGCGCGCGTCGCCCAAGTTCGCGCCGATCCCGATCAGGGCGATCATTCCTCGCCGGCGCCCGCGGCGGAATTGGCCGGCGCGGCGCTCGCGCCTTCGCCGCCGCCGCTGCGGTTGCGCGAACGGCGCGGTGCGCGCTTGCGTTTCTCGCCGCTCGGGGCCGGACGGTTCGCCTGGGTCACCAGGCGCTCGCGCTCGCCCGCTTCGGCGTCGTAGAAGGCGGTCCACCACTCGCCGATTTCCTTGTCCAGCTCGCCCGACTCGCAGCGCAGCAGCAGGAAGTCGTAGCCGGCGCGGAAGCGCGGATTTTCCAGCAGTTTGTACGGAGCGCGGCCGGCGCGGCGCTCGAAGCGCGGCTGCATGGCCCAGATATCGCGCATGTCGGTGGCGATGCGGCGCTGCAGGGCCAGGTTCTCGGTCTGGGTGTCGAGCACGTCGTCCGCGGCCAGGTGCAGGGCCGGGATCGGCGACTCGCCGGCGGCCCGGTACGCCGTCCACTTTTCCAGCACCTGGTGCCACAGCAGCGAAGCGAACAGGAAACCAGGCGACACCCCCTTGCCGGCTTTGACGCGCGCATCGGTGGACTCGAGGGCCAGGGTCACGAACTTCATGCCGATCGGCTGCTCCAGCACGACGTCGAGCAGGGGCAGCAGGCCATGGTGCAGGCCGGCCGAACGCAATTCCTTCAGGCAGGCCAGCGCATGGCCCGAGAGCAGGAGCTTGAGCATTTCGTCGAACACGCGCGCAGCCGGCACGTTGTCGATCAGCGGCGCCATCACGGGGATTGGCGCGCGCGTGGTCGGCTCGATCGTGAAGCCGAGTTTCGCCGCGAAGCGCACCACGCGCAGCATGCGCACCGGGTCTTCGCGATAGCGCGCCTCCGGCATGCCGATGATGCGCAGGATCTTTTCGCGGATGTCGGCGATGCCGCCGTGGTAGTCCAGCACGGTTTGCGTGGCCGGATCGTAGTACATCGCGTTGATGGTGAAGTCGCGCCGCGCGGCATCCTCGTGCTGCGGTCCAAAATTGTTGTCGCGCAGGACGCGGCCGTGCTCGTCCTTCGGCGCGTTGGCGCTGCCGGCGCCGCGGAAGGTGGTCACTTCCAGCAGCTCCTGGCCGAACATCACGTGCACGATCTGGAAGCGGCGGCCGATGATGAAGGCGCGGCGGAACAGTTTTTTCACCTGCTCGGGCGTCGCGTCGGTGGCGATATCGAAATCTTTCGGCTTCACGCCCAGCAGCAGGTCGCGCACGGCGCCGCCCACGACAAAGGCCTTGAAGCCGGCTTCCTGCAGGGTTTGCGTCAGGCGGATCGCATTCGGCGACACGAGTTTGGGATCGATGCCGTGCTCTTCCGGTCCGAGGATGTGGGGTTCGGTCGGATCGCGCTCGTCTTTCACGCCAAGGATTTTACGAATGAATTTTTTAATCATTGAACAGATGGAGTAAAGGCCAGCCCTGGGCGTGCGCATGGCTGGCGAGCGCGGCGCTCGGGTTGGTGGCGACCGGATGCGAGACCACGGACAGCAGGGGAAGGTCGTTATGCGAATCGCTGTAGAAATGGCTGCTCTCGAAGCTCTCGAAGGGCCGGCCCAGGCGTTCCAGCCAGGCGTGCATGTGCACCACCTTGCCCGGCCCCGAGGTCGGCGTGCCGGCCAGTTTCCCGGTCAGTTTCCCGCTGGCGTCCGTTTCCGGCATCGCCGCGATATGGTGCTCGACCCCGAACAGGCGGGCGATCGGCGCCGTGATGTAGTGATTCGTAGCCGTGATGATCGCAACCAGGTCGCCGGCATCCAGGTGGCGCCTGACCAGGTCCAGCGCCTGCGGGCGCACGGCCGGTTCGATCACGTCAACCATGTACTGCGCGCGCATGGCTTCCAGGTCGCTCTGCGGGAAGCCGGCCAGGGTGCCGAGGGCAAATTCCAGGTACTCGACCGGATCGAGCACGCCGGCCTGGTACTGGGCGAAAAATTCGTCGTTGCGGCGCGCATAGGCAGCCGCGTCGACCGCCCCGATGCGCACCAAAAACTGGCCCCACTCGTAGTCCGAGTCGATCGGCAGCAGGGTGTGGTCGAGGTCAAACAGGGCGAGCTTGTTCATTCTTTAGGTTCCGACTGCGCGGCATCGGCCGGCGCGGTATCGACCGCCGCGGTATCGACCGGCGGATGCGACAGCAGCAGGTCGCGCAGCAGGGGCAGCGTGACCGGGCGCTGGGTCTCCAGCGAATACTGGTCGAGGGCATCCAGCATCGTGGCGAGCGAGCGCATGTCGCGTTTGAAATGGGACAGCAAATAGGGTAACACGCTGGCCGACAGGGTCAGGCCGCGCGCCTCGGCCGCCTGGGTCAAGGCCGCGATCTTCTGGTCGTCGGACAGGCCGTGGATCAGGTAGATCAGGCCCCATCCCATGCGGGTTCTTAAATCTTCGCGCACCGGCAGCACGGCCGGCGGTACCGGACCGGTCGAGACCATGTAGGCGCCGTGCTCGCGGATCTGGTTGAACAGGGCGAACGCATCGATCTGGGCCGCGGACGACAGGCGGTCGCAGTCGTCCAGCAAGTAGAGAGAAATATCCGGCGAATACACGAAGTCGCTGCCCGGGGCATCGGCGGCGATGTAGCGCGAGTTCGGGGTGGCGGCCAGGGCCTGCAGCAGGTGGGTCTTGCCGGCGCCCGTATCGCCCCACAAGTAGGCGAAATGTTCGCGCGATGCACGCTGCGCGAACTGGTGCATCAGGTGCGCCAGTTCGGCATTTTCCCCGACCTGGAAGGTATCGAGGCTGTGCGCCGGCTCGGCGCCTAGATCGAGCACCAGCTGTTTCATGGCGTTCGTTTCATCCTGGAAGTGTCATACGCATGCAGCATTATAAAAGCTGTCGCGCAGACAAGGGCAAAGCCGGGGTGCGCAGGCGTGAAACCGGCTGCGCCAGTGCCTCCGGGAGCGCCGGCGCGAGGGCAGGCTGGGTGGGCTCCGGATGGCGGGAAGGATGGCATGTTTTTGTTTTTATCTCGGTTTGGCAGGGTGGGCCGGGCCGTTTTGTTAAAATAGCGGATTGACTGAAACAGCGCTTGATCAAGTCTACGCCTTCTATTTTACCGCCTCCGCTGCCAAATACCATGAGCCAACCATCTAATGTTTCTCTCTCCTACCGCGACGCCGGTGTCGACATCGATGCCGGCGACGCCCTGGTCGAAGCGATCAAGCCGTTTGCCAAGCGCACCATGCGGGAAGGCGTGCTCGGCGGGATCGGCGGTTTCGGCGGGCTGTTCGAGCTCAGCAAGAAGTTCAAGGAACCGGTACTGGTCTCGGGTACCGATGGCGTCGGCACCAAGCTGAAACTGGCGTTCGAGCTGAACCGCCACGACACGGTCGGCATCGACCTGGTCGCCATGAGCGTGAACGACATCCTGGTGCAGGGCGCCGAGCCGCTGTTCTTCCTCGACTACTTTGCCTGCGGCAAGCTGGACGTGGCGACGGCAACGGCGGTGGTCAAGGGCATCGCCCAGGGCTGCGAACAGTCCGGCTGCGCCCTGCTGGGCGGCGAAACCGCCGAAATGCCGGGCATGTACCCGGACGGCGAATACGACCTGGCCGGCTTCGCCGTCGGCGCGGTGGAAAAATCGCAGATCATCGACGGCAGCAAGATCGTGCCGGGCGACGTCGTGCTGGGGCTGGCCTCGTCGGGCATCCACTCGAACGGCTATTCGCTGGTGCGCAAGATCATCAGCGTCGCCAAGCCGGACCTGGAAGCCGATTTCCACGGGCGTAAGCTGGCCGACGTGCTGATGGCGCCGACCCGCCTCTACGTGAAGCCGCTCCTCGCCTTGATGGCTTCCATGGAAGTAAAGGGCCTGGTCCACATCACCGGCGGCGGCCTGGTCGAAAACATCCCGCGCGTGCTGCAGGAAAACCTGACGGCCGTGCTCGACGCCAAGTCGTGGGCCATGCCGCCGCTGTTCCAGTGGCTGCAGCAGCACGGCGGCGTGGCCGATGCGGAAATGCACCGCGTGTTCAATTGCGGCATCGGCATGACGGTGATCGTCTCGAAAGAGAACGCCGACGCCGCCATGGCCCAGCTGCAGGCGGCGGGCGAGACCGTGTACCGCATCGGCGAGATCCGCGCACGCGAAGAGGGACAGGCGCAGACCGTGGTGCTGTAAGCGGTTGATGCAATGAAGCAAAGGCGCCTGCGGGCGCCTTTTTCGTTTCAGCGTGCCAGGATCTTGTCGACGCGCGCGCCGCGCAGGCGGAACGCATCCGGCATGCCCGATCCCAGCAGCGGACGCAGGTACAGCCGGAATGCATCGGTGACGTCGGTGCCGCTCTCGCTGATGAATGCGTCTTCCATGGTGCGCGTCTTGCCCGCCACCTGGTCCAGCGGCAGCAGCTCGTAGTCGACCGAATAAAAGCCGGTACGGCGGATCACGACCGAGCCGTCGCGGTCGCCCCACATCGCGAACTGCACCGCCTTTTCGCCGACCTCGCGGGCCTCGCGCTGGTCGACGTCGGACACGCAGCCGATGAAGGAGCGCTGCAGGTAGCCGAAGGTATCGCCGCGCACGCGCTTGATGCCGAGTTTGCTTTTGATCTCCTCGCACAGCAGGTCGGCCAGCGCGCCGGTGCCGGACAGCTGCACGTTGCCGTGCGCATCTTTCTCGATTTCTTTCGCCAGCAGGGTCACGATCGGCTCGCCCGCCGCGTCATGCACACCCTCGGAGACGGCGATCACGCAACGCCCGTAACGGGCATAGGTCGCCTTTACATCCGCCAGGAACCGCTCCAGCTCGAACACGCGCTCGGGCAGGTAGATCAGGTGAGGCCCATCGTCGGGGAACTTTTTACCCAAGGCCGAGGCGGCGGTGAGGAAACCCGCATGCCGCCCCATCACGACACCGACGTACACGCCGGGCAGGGCGGCATTGTCGAGATTGGCGCCTGCGAATGCCTGGGCAACGAAGCGCGCGGCCGAGGGAAAGCCTGGCGTGTGGTCGTTGCCGACCAGGTCGTTGTCGATGGTTTTCGGGATGTGGATGCTGCGCAGCGGGTAGCCGGCCGCGCGCGCCTGCTCGCTGACGATGCGCACCGTGTCGGCCGAATCGTTGCCGCCGATGTAGAAGAAATGTTCGATCTCGTGCGCGCGCAGGACGTCGAAGATGCGCGTGCAGTAGGCGGTATCCGGCTTGTCGCGGGTCGAGCCCAGGGCTGAGGAGGGCGTGGCGGCCACCAGTTCCAGGTTATGGCTGGTTTCCTGGGTCAGGTCGAGGAAGTCTTCGTTGACGATGCCGCGCACGCCGTGCAGGGCGCCATAGATGCGGTTGACGTTGCGAAAGCGCCGCGCTTCGAGCGTCACGCCGACCATCGACTGGTTGATGACGGCGGTCGGACCGCCTCCTTGTGCAACGAGGATTTTGCCGGACGACATGACACCTCCTTATGTAGGGTGGGCATTCATGCCCACGCGGTGCGGCATATGCGGGTCGAAAATGCATTTCGACACGCGACCGTAGCACCGCGTGCGCATGAATGCGCACCCTACAATATCACCGGCCTGCGGGCACGGCCATACGCTCCGGGTAACGTCGCTTAATTGCTACTCCGGCGCCCGAATATAGTCGACTAACGCATCGCTGCCCCGCGCCGGCGGCGCCGTCAGCAAGCTGGCGACGACCACCGCCAGCATGCCCGCCGGCACCCCGAAGATCCCGGCCGACATCGGCGCGATGTCGAACCAGGCCGCGTCCATCCGCCCGCCCAGCATCGGGTGCACGCGGAGCATGTAGTACAGGCAGACCAGGAAGCCGCTTACCATGCCGGCGATCGCCCCAGCGTGATTCGCGCGCTTCCAGAACACGCCCAGCACCAGCGGCGGGAACAGGGCGGACGCCGCCAGCGAGAAGGCGGCGCCGACCAGGGACAGGATGTCGGCCGGCTTTTGCGATGCGGCATAGGCGGCAATAAAGGCCACCGCCAGCAGCAGCAGTTTCGAGATCGTCACCCGCTTCTGGGTCGAGGCGCCCGGATCGACGATCTTGTAATAGATGTCGTGCGACAGCGCGTTCGAGATCGCCAGCAGCAGGCCGTCGGCGGTGGACAGGGCCGCCGCCAGGCCGCCGGCCGCCACCAGCCCCGAGATCACGTAGGGCAGGCCGCCGATCTCCGGCGTGGCCAGCACCAGCACGTCGCCGTCGATCGCGATTTCCGCCAGCTGCACCAGGCCGTCGCGGTTAATGTCGGTAACCTGAATCAAGGGATTTACCTTGTCAATGTTTCCCCAATAGGAAATCCAGGTCGGCAGAGAGGAAAAATCGCTGCCGACCAGGCTCGTATAAATGTCGTATTTCGCCAGTACGGCCAGCGCCGGGATGCTCAGGTAGATCAGCAGGATGAAGAACAGGGTCCAGAACACCGAGACCCGGGTCTCGTGGACCGAGGGCGTGGTGTAGGAGCGCATCAGGATGTGGGGTAAGGCCGCGGTGCCGAACATCAGGCAGAACACGAGCGCCAGGAAATTATTGCGGCGCGCATTCGATTCCGCCTCGGTCGCGCCGGCGAACGGTGCCGCATGCGGCTGCGGCGGCTGGGCCCGGGCCAGCAGACGCGCCCTCTGTTCGCGCCACAGGGTGTCGGCGTCGTCCGCCGTCTTCGGGTAGGCCGCCAGCGCGCGCTCGGCGCTGCGCACGTCGGCCAGCGACAGGTTGCGCAGGCGCGCGGTGTCGAGCCGCCGCTGCGCCTCGACCTTGCCCTGCTCCCAGGACGCGGGCAGGGCAGCGAGGCGCTCCTTGTACACGTCGGCCTCCTTCTGGAAGCGGGCGCGCACCTCGTGCTCGCGCGGATCGAGCGCCAGCTGCGCTTCGCGCTGGGCCAGCTTCGGCAGCACCGAACCATAGGCTACCTGCGGCAGCGGATTGTCGGCATGCTTGGCCGACAACCACATGGTCGGAATCAGGAAGGCGACCAGGATGATGATGTACTGCGCCACCTGGGTCCAGGTGATGCCGCGCATGCCGCCCAGGAAGGAGCACACCAGGATGCTGGCCAGCCCCAGGAAAATGCCGACCGAGAAATCGACGCCCGTGAAACGCGAGGCGATCAGGCCGACGGCATAGATCTGCGCCACCACGTAGATGAAGGAGACGATGATGGTGGCGCCGACGGCCAGCGCCCGCACCGGCCCGCCGCGACCGCCCGCGCCGCCGCCGTAGCGCACGGCGAGATAGTCGGGAATCGTGTACTGGGCGAACTTGCGCAGGTAAGGGGCGATCAATAGCGCGACCAGGCAATAGCCGCCGGTCCAGCCCATGATGTAGGCGAGGGCGTCGAAGCCGGACAGGTACAGGCCGCCTGCGAGACTGATGAAGCTGGCCGCCGAAATCCAGTCGGCGGCGGTGGCCATGCCGTTGAACATCGCCGGCACGCGGCGTCCGGCCACATAGTATTCGGTCACGTTCGAGGTGCGGCTGACGACGCCGATCGTGGCGTACAGCGCGATGGTGGCGAACATGAACAGGTGGCCGATCCACAGGCGCGGCATGCCTTCGTTTTCGAGCACCGTCAGGGCCAGCAGGAAGCCGGCGAAGCAGACGCAGAACCAGGCGTAGTAACCGGAGAGACGGCGGAAGTAGCGATTCTGGCGATTCATTTAGCCGCCCCGTGAGCCACCCCGCCGGCCACCCTGGTGCCGTCTGCCATGGTGCGCGCCAGGTCGCGGTCGTAGCGGCGCATGCGCCAGGCATACACGCCGATGATCGCCAGGCAGATCAGCGAGGCGCCCTGCGCCGCCATGTAGAACGAGAGCGGCCAGCCGAAGATCGTCACCCTGGACAGTTCGCGCGCGAAAAACACGGTGCAAAAGCCGGTCGCCAGCCACAAGGCCATCAGCACGAAGGTCAGGCGGCGCGTGCGGCGCCAGTGGGTGGCGCGGGCCGCCAGCAGGCGCTGCTGGCGCGCCAGGTCGGGTTCAAGCGGGTGCGGGGTTTCAGGTGGCATCGAGGGCGTCGTCGACAGGTGGCGGGAAGGTCAGCCGGAACAGGCTGCCGGGGAATTTGGCCGAGTGGCTGCGCGGATTATTAAAAATGTCGACCTCGGCGCCGTGCTGGCCGGCGATCTCGCGCACGATGGCCAGCCCCAGGCCGCTGCCGCTCGCGCTCGAGCCGAGGATGCGGTAGAAGCGCTCGAACACGTGGGCGCGCTCGTGCGGGGCGATGCCCGGCCCGGTGTCCTCGACCTCGAGCAGGGCAACGTCGCCGTCGCGCCGCACGCGCACGGTGACGCTGCCGCCGGCCGGGGTGTAGCGCAGTGCGTTGTCGATCAGGTTCGACAGCAGCTCGCGCAGCATCAGGGCGTTGCCGGCAATGACCACGTCCTCGTCCTGCGCTTCGTAGCCGAGGTCGATGTTGTGGGCAAACGAAGCCTGTACCCAGTCCTGCACCACGCCGCGCGCCAGGCTCGCCAGG
>Ga0308168_1003370_pt1 | contig 12266 bp, 10 predicted proteins | sample PhyCR2_FD_202133 | JGI IMG/M metagenome (GOLD analysis project Ga0308168, IMG submission 202133) | Phyllosphere microbial communities from UC Gill Tract Community Farm, Albany, California, United States - DLSLRC.R2 | ecosystem: Host-associated > Plants > Phyllosphere > Unclassified | place: USA... | reverse complement strand
AATACTGTTCAGCCAGGCCAGATCCGGCAGGGTCATATCGCCCGCGGTAATGGCGTGGATCACCGGGCCGCTGCCGTCCACCAGGCTATTGACCAGCAGGGCAACAGGGATAACAAACACCAGGATCAGGAATAGCGTCATGACCAGCACCGCCAGCGAGCGGCGGCCCAGCAGCCGACGTTGCAGACGTAAAAACAGCGGCCAGGTGGCGATCACAATGGTGCCAGCCCAGGCGAATCCCAGCACAAACGGGCGCACGATCCACAGACAGGCGACAATCATGAGCGCTAAAAACAGCACCGACAGCATTACCTGCGGTACATCCCTGGCCTGTCGAAAATTAACCATATTCTTTCTTCATCCTGTAGGTACGCCGGAACGCCAGCGCGACGTGAAAATGACTTTCTAAACCTGCTAAATATCAGCGATTTCAGACAGCGAATTCTGCCTGTAATTCTGCCGCGCGTATAAGAAAAAAATGTGATACAACGATAAACGCACAATGCAAACGATTAAATACTCACAACTCTAACAGTCAGGCAGGGTCAACAGTAATGATCCCACAGATTTCTCAGGCACCCGGCGTCGTTCAGCTGGTGCTGAACTTTTTACAGGCACTGGAGCAACAAGGTTTCACCGGAGACACCGCCACAAGTTACGCCGACCGGCTGATCATGGCGACCGATAACAGTATTTATCAACTCCTTCCCGATGCCGTGGTTTTTCCCCGTTCCACGGCGGACGTCACGCTGATCGCGCGTATCGCCGCCGAACCGCGTTTCGAATCGCTGATCTTCACTCCGCGCGGTGGAGGGACCGGCACCAATGGCCAGGCGCTAAACGCCGGGATTGTGGTCGATCTTTCGCGCTATATGAACCGCATTCTTGAAATCAATCCCGAAGAGGGATGGGTGCGCGTTGAAGCCGGGGTGATCAAAGATCAGCTTAACCAGTATCTGAAGCCCTACGGCTATTTCTTTGCGCCGGAGCTGTCCACCAGTAACCGCGCCACGCTGGGCGGGATGATCAATACCGATGCCTCCGGGCAGGGCTCGCTGGTATACGGTAAAACCTCGGATCATACGCTGGGGGTGCGCGCGGTACTGATGGGCGGCGACATTCTGGACACGCAGCCGGTGTCGCTGGAGCTGGCGGAAACCCTCGGCGAGGCGCAGACCGCCATTGGTCGCATCTATAAAGCGGTGTATGAGAGCTGCCGTGACAATCGCCAGCTGATTATCGATAAATTCCCCAAGCTTAACCGCTTCCTCACCGGTTACGATTTGCGTCACGTCTTTAACGACGAGATGACCCGTTTCGATTTAACCCGCATTCTGACCGGCTCCGAAGGCACGCTGGCGTTTATTACCGAGGCGCGGCTGGATATTACGCCGCTGCCAAAAGTGCGCCGCCTGGTCAATATCAAATACGACTCCTTTAACTCGGCGCTGCGCAATGCCCCCTTTATGGTGGAAGCGCGGGCGCTGTCGGTGGAAACCGTCGACTCAAAAGTGCTCAACCTGGCACGGGAAGATATTGTCTGGCATTCGGTACATGAGCTGATCACCGATGTGCCCGATAAAGAGATGCTCGGCCTGAACATTGTCGAGTTCGCCGGTGACGACGAAGCGCTGATCGACAGCCAGGTCAGCGCACTGTGTGAACGGCTGGATAGCCTGATTGCCACAGAGCAGGGCGGCGTGATTGGCTGGCAGGTGTGCGGCGATCTGGCGGGCATAGAGCGTATCTACGCGATGCGTAAAAAAGCCGTTGGCCTGCTCGGCAATGCAAAAGGCGCGGCCAAACCGATCCCCTTTGCGGAAGATACCTGCGTGCCGCCGGAGCATCTGGCGGATTACATCGTCGAGTTCCGCGCGCTGCTCGACAGCCATGGCCTGAGCTATGGCATGTTCGGACACGTGGATGCCGGGGTGCTGCACGTGCGTCCGGCGCTGGACATGTGCGATCCCCAGCAGGAGATGCTGATGAAGCAGATCTCCGATGAGGTGGTGGCGCTTACCGCGAAATATGGCGGGCTATTATGGGGCGAACACGGTAAAGGCTTCCGCGCCCAGTACAGCCCGGCGTTTTTTGGCGAGCAGCTGTTCGGCGAATTGCGCAGAATCAAAGCGGCGTTCGATCCGCATAATCGCCTGAATCCAGGCAAAATCTGCCCGCCGGCGGGCATCGACGCGCCGATGATGCAGGTGGATGCGGTCAAACGCGGCACTTATGATCGCCAGATCCCGATAGCGGTACGGTCTTCCTGGCGTGGCGCAATGGAATGTAACGGCAACGGTCTGTGCTTTAACTTTGACGTGAAAAGCCCGATGTGCCCGTCAATGAAGATCACCAGCAATCGTATTCACTCGCCGAAAGGCCGCGCTACGCTGGTGCGCGAATGGCTGCGGCTGCTGGCGGATCGCGGTGTGGATCCGCTGAAGCTCGAAAAAGAGCTGGCGGAAAGCCGCGTCAGCCTGCGGGGGCTTATCGAACGCACCCGCAACAGCTGGCATGCGCGCAAAGGCGAGTATGACTTCTCTCATGAAGTGAAAGAGGCGATGTCAGGCTGCCTGGCATGTAAAGCCTGCTCAACCCAGTGCCCGATCAAAATCGATGTGCCGGAGTTCCGCTCGCGCTTCCTGCAGCTTTATCACACCCGTTATCTGCGCCCGCTACGCGATCACCTGGTCGCCTCGGTGGAGAGCTATGCGCCGCTGATGGCGCGTGCGCCGAAAACCTTTAACTTTTTCCTGCGTCAGCCGTGGGTGCGCACGCTGTCGGAAAAACGCATTGGCATGGTGGATTTGCCGCTGCTGTCGGAGCCCTCCCTGCAACAGCAACTGGTGGGACATCGCACAGCGAACATGACGCTGGAAAATCTGGAACAGTTAAGCGCCGACGAAAAAGCCAGAACGGTGCTGGTCGTGCAGGATCCCTTCACCAGCTATTACGACGCGCAGGTCGTGAGTGATTTTGTGCGACTGGCGGAAAAACTCGGCTATCAGCCGGTGATCCTGCCGTTCTCCCCTAACGGCAAGGCGCAGCACATCAAAGGTTTCCTGACGCGCTTTGCGAAAACGGCACAGAAAACCTCCGACTTTCTGACGCGCATCGCCCAGCTTGGCATGCCGATGGTCGGCGTCGATCCGGCGCTGGTGCTGTGCTATCGCGATGAATACAAGCAAACGCTGGGTGACACGCGCGGAGAATTTAATGTGCAGCTGGTGCATGAATGGCTACCCGCCGTGCTGGAAGGCGTGGAGCCGCGCGCTGTCAGTGGTGAGTCCTGGTATCTGTTTGCTCACTGTACCGAAGTGACGGCGCTGCCGGGCACGCCGGGGCAGTGGGCCGCCATTTTCGCCCGTTTTGGTGCGAAGCTGGAAAATATCAGCGTCGGCTGCTGCGGTATGGCCGGCACCTACGGCCACGAAGTAAAAAACCACGCCAGTTCGCTGGGCATTTATGAACTGTCATGGCATCAGGCGATGCAGCGTCTGCCGCGCAATCGCTGCCTGGCAACCGGCTATTCCTGCCGCAGCCAGGTCAAGCGCATCGAGGGCAGCGGGGTTCGCCATCCATTGCAGGCTTTACTGGAGATAACAGGATGATCTGGAAACGGGAAGCGACGCTTGACGCGTTGAACGCCATGGGCGAAGGGAACATGGTCGGGCTGCTGGATATTCATTTTGAGCGCCTGACTGCTGACACCATTGAAGCCACGATGCCGGTGGACCACCGCACGCATCAGCCTTTTGGCCTGCTGCACGGCGGGGCATCGGTGGTGCTGGCGGAGACCCTCGGGTCGGTGGCGGGCTATCTGTGCAGTGAAGGGGAGCAAAATGTGGTTGGACTGGAGGTCAATGCCAACCATATTCGTTCCGTGCGCAGTGGCCGTGTGCGTGGCGTCTGTACGGCGCTGCATACCGGCGGGCGTCATCAAGTGTGGCAGATCCATATCTATGACGAGCAGAACCGTCTGTGCTGCTCATCCCGGCTGACCACCGCCATTCTCTGACCGGTAACGCGGCTGTACAGGCAGCCGCTTAATCCATTAGAAACGTCGCGTGATAATTTCGCGCTGTGATATAGTGCTCAACAGTGAATCTCTGAACATGATCGTTGTCAAACTCAGAGACGGTAACGCATCAAGGCCTGGAGATATGATTCGTGGTTTCCTTGCGCGCTACTTAATAAAGGTACTTCAGGTAACATGGTAATGCGTACATCGTTAAAATTTTCCTTTCTTCATCCACGCCACTGGACCACATGGTTTGGCCTCGGTGTTCTCTGGCTGCTGGTGCAGTTACCTTACCCACTGATCGCCCGTCTCGGTACTACTCTCGGCACCCTGGCACGTCCTTTTTTGAAACGGCGTGAAAGTATTGCCCGCCGCAATCTGGAACTCTGTTTCCCGGAAATGGATCCGCTGGTACGGGAAGCATTAATCGAAAACAATTTTCGCTCGCTGGGCATGGGGCTGCTGGAAACCGGGATGGCGTGGTTCTGGCCGGACGAGCGCGTACGTCGCTGGTTTGATGTGGATGGCTATCAGCATTTGCAGGAAGCACAGGCAAAACAGAAGGGCGTGATGGTTATCGGCGTGCATTTTATGTCGCTGGAACTGGGCGGCCGTGTGATGGGCTTATGCCAGCCAATGATGGCCACCTATCGTCCGCATAATAATCCACTGATGGAGTGGGTGCAGACGCGCGGACGGATGCGTTCCAATAAATCCATGATTGACCGTCGTAACCTGAAAGGGTTGGTTAACGCGCTGAAAAAGGGCGAGGCGGTATGGTTTGCCCCGGATCAGGATTATGGCCGCAAGGGCAGCACCTTCGCGCCGTTCTTTGAAGTTAACGCCGCCACCACCAACGGCACTTACGTGCTGTCGCGTCTGTCCGGCTCCGTTATGTTGACGGTAACCATGGTGCGTAAAGCCGATCGTAGCGGGTATTCATTATTTATCGGCCCGGAGTTGACCGATTACCCGAAAGAGAGCGAGTTCGAAGCCGCCAGCTATATGAACAAAGTGATCGAAAACGAGATCCTTCGCGCCCCCGAGCAGTATCTGTGGGTGCACCGCCGCTTTAAAACCCGCCCGTCGGGTGAGTCGTCGCTGTATCGTTAATCTCCGCGTTGCCCGGCAAGCACACATCGCCGGGCATTGCCGCACCATTTGTCGCGTTTATATTGCAAAATTGTTATAAAATCCTATCTGATAAATAGGCATTGCCTATACATGTTTCATTTCCGCACGCTGTGGTAACTAACACCGCCTCAAAATACTTTATTTTCAATTGGTTAATTCTCGCCGCCCTTTACGGATAAGCCCGTTGTCAGGGTCTATGCTTAATAGAACTGTGCAAAAAGGGCGTTTCAGGCAATAACCCTTTGGAATAGAGGTTGAAGTGATAATCATTATCACTAACATAGCGTTATGCCCTTTGGCACCATTACGTGAGGTAGACCTATGGAATTGCAAGCAGGAACCTTCGACCCCAACGATCCCGGCTGGCAGGGACTGACGTTAACGCCCGCTGCGGCGCAGCATATCCGCGCGCTGGTGGACAAACAGCCAGACCTGCTGGGCGTGCGTCTGGGGATTAAGCAGACCGGCTGTGCCGGCTTTGGTTATGTTCTCGACACGGTCTCAGAGCCGGTGGCAGACGATCTGCTGTTTGAGTTCGACGGCGCACGTCTGTACGTGCCGCTGCAGGCGATGCCATTTATTGATGGCACCGCAGTGGACTATGTGCGCGAAGGACTGAATCAGATTTTCAAATTCAATAACCCGAAAGCGCAGCACGAATGTGGCTGTGGCGAAAGCTTTGGGGTATAGGCGGTACTATGTCTCGTAATACTGAAGCGACTGACGATGTCAAAACCTGGTCCGGCCCGCTGAATTACAAAGAGGGCTTCTTCACCCGGTTACAGACGGACGAAATGGCGCACGGCATCAATGAAGATGTGGTGCGGGCGATCTCGGCCAAACGTAATGAACCTGAATGGATGCTGGAGTTCCGCCTGAAAGCGTATCGGGCATGGCTGGAAATGGAAGAGCCGCACTGGCTGAAAGCCCATTACGATAAGCTGGATTATCAGGATTACAGCTACTACTCCGCGCCATCCTGCGGTAACTGCGATGACACCTGCGCCTCGCAACCGGGAGCGGTGCAGCAAACCGGGGCAGGCAGTTACCTGACGGATGAAGTGGAAGAAGCCTTTAATCAGCTGGGCGTGCCGGTACGTGAAGGGCGTGAAGTGGCAATGGACGCCATTTTTGACTCCGTTTCCGTGGCCACCACCTACCGCGAAAAACTCGCTGAACACGGCGTGATCTTCAGCTCCTTCGGGGAGGCGATCCACGATCACCCGGAGCTGGTGCAGAAGTATCTCGGCACCGTAGTGCCGTCGAACGATAATTTCTTTGCCGCGCTGAATGCGGCGGTGGCCTCTGACGGCACCTTTATCTATATCCCGAAAGGGGTGCGTTGCCCGATGGAGTTGTCGACCTATTTCCGTATCAACGCGGAAAAAACAGGTCAGTTCGAGCGCACCATTTTGATCGCCGATGAAGGCAGCTACGTCAGCTATATCGAAGGCTGCTCAGCGCCAGTGCGCGACAGCTACCAGCTCCATGCGGCGGTAGTGGAAGTGATCATCCACAAAGACGCGGAAGTGAAATACTCCACCGTGCAGAACTGGTTCCCGGGCGATAACAACACCGGCGGCATTCTGAACTTCGTCACCAAACGCGCGTTGTGCGAAGGCGAAAACAGCAAGATGTCCTGGACGCAGTCAGAAACCGGCTCGGCGATCACCTGGAAATACCCGAGCTGCATTCTGCGCGGCGATAACTCCATCGGTGAGTTTTATTCGGTGGCGCTGACCAGCGGACATCAGCAGGCCGATACCGGCACCAAGATGATCCACATCGGCAAGAACACCCGCTCGACCATTATCTCGAAAGGGATCTCCGCCGGTAAAAGTCAGAACAGCTATCGCGGGCTGGTAAAAATCATGCCTACCGCCACCAACGCGCGTAACTTCACCCAGTGTGACTCAATGTTGATTGGCCCGGACTGTGGCGCGCATACGTTCCCGTATGTGGAATGTCGCAATAACAGCGCGCAGCTGGAGCACGAAGCCACGACGTCGCGTATCGGTGAAGATCAGCTGTTCTACTGTCTGCAACGCGGTATTAGCGAAGAAGATGCGATCTCGATGATCGTTAACGGTTTCTGTAAGGATGTCTTCTCCGAGCTGCCGCTGGAATTTGCCGTAGAAGCCCAGAAATTACTCGCCATCAGCCTTGAGCACAGCGTCGGTTAAGGAAATTACATGTTAAGCATTAAAGATTTGCAGGTTGCCGTTGAAGACAAAGAGATCCTGCGTGGGCTGAGCCTTGACGTTCGTCCTGGGGAAGTTCACGCCATTATGGGACCCAACGGCTCCGGAAAAAGTACGCTCTCAGCCACCCTCGCCGGACGCGAAGACTATGAAGTGACCGGCGGTTCCGTGCAGTTTCACGGCAAAGATCTGCTGGAGCTGTCACCGGAAGATCGCGCGGGCGAAGGCATTTTTATGGCGTTTCAGTATCCGGTTGAGATCCCAGGCGTCAGCAATCAATTTTTCCTGCAAACCGCGCTCAACGCCGTGCGTAAATATCGCGGGCTGGATGAGCTGGATCGCTTTGACTTCCAGGATCTGATGGAAGAGAAAATCAAGCTGCTGAAAATGCCGGAAGATCTGCTGACCCGTTCGGTAAACGTTGGTTTCTCCGGTGGTGAGAAAAAGCGTAACGACATACTGCAAATGGCGGTGCTGGAGCCGGAACTGTGCATCCTCGATGAAACCGACTCCGGTCTGGATATCGATGCGCTGAAAATCGTTGCCGAAGGGGTGAACTCTCTGCGCGACGAAAAGCGCTCTTTTATTATCGTCACGCACTACCAGCGCATCCTGGATTACATCAAGCCTGATTTTGTGCATGTGCTGTACCAGGGCCGCATCGTGAAATCCGGTGATTTCACGCTGGTGAAACAACTGGAGGAGCAGGGCTATGGCTGGCTTACCGAACAGCAGTAACGCGCTGCAACAGTGGCATCATCTGTTTGAAACCGAGGGCAACGCCCGTTCGGAGCAGGCGCAGCAGCATCTGCAACAGGTGCTGCGTTTAGGGCTGCCGACGCGTAAGCACGAGAACTGGAAATACACGCCGCTGGAAGGCCTGCTCAGTAGCCACTTTGTCAGTACGCAAACCCGCCTGACCGCTGCCCAGCGAGATGCGCTGGCCCTGCCGGTGGACGCGGTGCGGCTGGTCTTTGTTGACGGACGCTTTGACGCCGATCTCAGCGACAGCACGGAAAACAGTGGCTTTGCCGTCACCATTAACGACGAACGCGGCGCACTGCCCGCACCGGTACAGCCAGAAGTGTTTCTGCATCTGACGGAAAGCCTGGCGCACAGCGTCACGCATATTCAGGTGGCGCGTAACCAGCGTCCGGCGAAGCCGCTGCTGTTGATGCATATCACCCAGGGTCTGGCGGGTGATGAGATGAACACCGCTCACTACCGTCATCATCTGACGCTGGAGCAGGGCGCGGAAGCAACGGTGTATGAGCATTATGTCAGCCTCAACGATCAACGCCATTTCACCGGCTCGCGTCTGACCATGAACGTGGCACCGAATGCACAGTTGCATCACGCGAAGCTGGCGTTTGAAAATGCGCAGAGCTATCACTTTGCGCATAACGATATTCTGCTCGCCGCCGATGCTGCCGCCCACAGCCACAGTTTCCTGCTTGGCGGCGCGGTGCTGCGCCATAACACCAGCATGGCGCTGAACGGCGAAAACACCACGCTGCGCGTTAACAGCCTGGTGATGCCGGTCAACAGTGAAGTGTGCGATACCCGTACCTGGCTTGCGCATAACAAGGGTTACTGCAACAGCCGTCAGTTGCACAAAACCATCGTTTCTGACAAAGGTCGGGCGGTGTTTAACGGTCTGATCAATGTGGCGCAGCATGCCATTAAAACCGACGGGCAAATGACCAACAACAATCTGCTGCTTGGCCGTCTGTCGGAAGTGGACACCAAGCCGCAGCTGGAAATTTACGCCGACGACGTAAAATGCAGCCACGGCGCGACCATTGGCCGCATTGACGATGAACAAATGTTCTACCTGCGCTCGCGTGGCATCGATGAAAAGGCCGCGCAGCAAATGATCATCTACGCCTTTGCCGCTGAACTGACGGAAGCCATCAGCGACGAGGCGCTCAGGCACGAGGTGCTGTCCCGTATCGGTCAGCGCCTGCCAGGGGGCATCGCATGAGTTTTTCCGTTGAGCGCGTACGGGCGGATTTTCCCGTTCTGACGCGTGAAGTGAATGGCCAGCCGCTGGCATATCTCGACAGCGCCGCCAGCGCGCAAAAACCGCATCAGGTGATTGATGCTGAAGCGGAGTTCTACCGCCACGGCTATGCTGCCGTGCATCGCGGCATTCACACCCTGAGTGCAGAAGCGACCCAGCGCATGGAAAACGTGCGTACGCTGGCTGCCCGCTTTATCAATGCCCGCACGCCGGAAGAGCTGGTGTTTGTGCGCGGTACTACCGAAGGCATCAATCTGGTCGCCAACAGCTGGGGCAACCGCAACGTGGCGGCGGGTGACAACATCATTATCACTGCCATGGAACACCACGCGAATATCGTGCCCTGGCAGATGCTGTGTGAACGCACCGGCGCGGAGTTGCGGGTCATCCCGATCAATCAGGACGGCACGCTACAGCTGGAGGCGCTGGCCGGGCTGCTCGATGATCGCACGCGGCTGGTGGCGGTCACGCACGTCTCCAACGTGCTCGGCACCGAAAACCCGCTCGCGGATATCATCGCTCTGGCCCATCAACAGGGTGCGAAAGTGCTGGTGGATGGCGCGCAGGCGGTGATGCATCACGCAGTTGATGTACAGACGCTGGACTGCGATTTTTACGTTTTCTCCGCCCATAAACTGTACGGACCGACCGGTATTGGCATCCTCTACGCCAAAGAGGCGATCCTGCAGGCGATGCCGCCGTGGGAAGGGGGCGGGGCGATGATCGCCAGCGTCAGCCTGACGGAAGGCACCACCTGGGCGAAAGCACCGTGGCGCTTCGAGGCGGGTACGCCGAACACCGGCGCCATCATCGGCTTTGGCGCAGCCATGGAATATGTGACCGCGCTGGGGCTTGACGCCATTGCGGAGTACGAGCGGGGGCTGATGCAATATGCGCTGAAGGCGCTGGCTGACGTGCCGGATCTGACGTTATACGGCCCGGCCGATCGTTTGGGCGTGATCGCGTTTAATCTGGGTAACCATCACGCCTATGACGTGGGCAGTTTCCTGGATAATTATGGTGTCGCGGTGCGCACCGGGCATCACTGCGCGATGCCGCTGATGGCGTTTTACCAGGTACCCGCCATGTGTCGCGCGTCGCTGGTGATGTACAACACGCAAGAAGAAGTGGATCGTCTGGTGGCCGGACTGAAACGCATTCATCAGTTATTAGGCTGACAGGGGGACGTAATGGCCGCTTTACCCGATAAAGAAAAACTGTTGCGCAACTTTACGCGTTGCGCCAACTGGGAAGAGAAGTATCTCTATATCATCGAGCTGGGCCAGCGACTGCCGGAACTGGCCGCCGAGGCGCACAAGCCGGAAAATAGTATTCAGGGTTGCCAGAGCCAGGTATGGATTGTGATGCAGCGCCGGGATGATGGCGTCATCGAACTGCAGGGCGACAGCGACGCCGCTATCGTCAAAGGACTGATCGCGGTGGTGTTTATTCTCTACCAGCAGATGACCGCGCAGGACATCGTCGCGTTTGACGTGCGCCCGTGGTTTGAAAAGATGTCGCTTGCCCAGCATTTAACCCCGTCCCGCTCGCAAGGGCTGGAAGCAATGATCCGCGCAATTCGTACGAAAGCAGCAAACATTAGCTAAACTCAAAAGACAGCGACTATCCTGTTATGCGGGGCAGTATTCTGCCTCGCTGGTTTATCAGCCTTCTGGCGCACTGCCAGTGATTACAGGAGTTTCAGCATGAAGCGCGCGTCTCTAATAACATTAAGTCTTATCGGCGCTTACAGCGTCATACAGGGTGCCTGGGCGGCCGATTATCCCTTACCGCCGGCAGGCAGTCGTCTTATCGGCCAGAATCAAACGTATGTCGTGCAACCACAGGATCGCAATCTGCAGGCCATCAGCCGGCATTTTGATACCAGTGCAATGCTGCTCGTCGAAGCAAACGACACCATGGCCCCTATTCCTGCGCCAGGTACGACGCTGACCATTCCAACGCAGATGCTACTGCCGGACACCCCGCGTGAAGGGATCATTGTCAATCTGGCGGAACTGCGGCTCTATTTTTATCCGCCGGGTAAAGATATCGTGCAGGTTTTCCCTATCGGTATCGGTCAGCAGGGGCTGGAAACGCCGGTGAGCGTCACGCGCGTCAGCCAGAAGATCCCGAACCCGACCTGGACGCCGCCTGCGGGCATTCGTGCACGCTCTAAAGCTAAGGGCATCGATTTGCCTGCGGTGGTGCCTGCCGGGCCGTATAACCCGCTGGGGCGCTATGCGCTGCGTCTGGGGATGGGCAATGGCGAATATCTTATTCACGGTACTAACGCGCAGGACAGCGTAGGGTTGCGCGTCAGTTCCGGTTGTATTCGTATGGGTGCGCCCGACATTGAGGCGCTGTTCTCGCAGGTCAGCACCGGTACGCCGGTACGCATCATTAACGAGCCGGTAAAGTATGCGGTAGAACCAGACGGCAGACACTATATCGAGGTGCACCGCCCGCTGGCCGCTACGCTTGAAGAAAACACCCAGACGGTACCGATCACGCTGACCGCGACCTTCGGCGATTTTATTCGTCAGGCAGGCGGGGAGCAGCGGGCGATTGATAAAGCGATGGTGCGCCGTGCCGGTTACCCGGTGGCGATCCCGGCAGCAAAGCAGTCTACGTCCACTCCGGCAGCGGTCTTGTCAGCAAAAAATGGTGAGCCAGCGGTAACGGCTGTGGCGAACGACGACGGGAAAGTGATGACGCAGTAACAGAAGGCGAATCGCAGGCAAAAAAAATGGCGCACAATGTGCGCCATTTTATTACAGGAACTCTTACTTACGGTAAGAGTGAGCCTGGTTGTCCAGACGCTGGTTAGCGCGAGCTGCGTCGTCTTTAGCAGCCTGAACGTCAGAACGGATTGCGTTCACGTCGT
>Ga0308168_1003364_pt1 | contig 12281 bp, 10 predicted proteins | sample PhyCR2_FD_202133 | JGI IMG/M metagenome (GOLD analysis project Ga0308168, IMG submission 202133) | Phyllosphere microbial communities from UC Gill Tract Community Farm, Albany, California, United States - DLSLRC.R2 | ecosystem: Host-associated > Plants > Phyllosphere > Unclassified | place: USA... | reverse complement strand
GGTTTAAGCTGGCAGATCATCGCCCTGACTGACGAGCAGGTAAATTATCTGCCTGCCGAAACGGTGCAGTTGCGTCTGGATCTGGCAGACGGTCTGGCTGCGCTGAATAGACAAATCAATCAATCAGAGAGTGAATGGTTACTCTTTCTTGACGCAGGCTGCCAGTTGTTGCCTTCAGGCATTAACGTGCTGTCCACCACCTTGCTACACGCCAGCCAGTATAATGCTTTCTATACAGACATCATTTACCCGGTAGTGGGTAAGCCGATGGGGACCCTTTTCCGGCCTGATTTTAATCTGGATCTGTTTTTAAGCTGTCCTGACCAGATGTCCCGCGGTTGGCTCTTTAAGCGCGAATGGGTTATTGCAGCAGGTGGAGTCAACCCGGGCTGTACAGAGATGTTTGAATTTGAGCTACAACTACGCCTTATTGAATCCGCTAACATCGACACCATTGGCCACCTGACAGAACCGCTGTTGCTGACAGCCACGGCGCCTGCTACACACCATGCTGTGGAACAGCGTCTGCTGCTGGAACACCTTCATCGCCGTGGTTTTTCCCAGGCAGAGGTATTGCCAACCCACCAGGGCCCCTGGCATCTGAAATATCATCACCAGAGTAAACCACTCGTTACCATTGCCATACTGGCACGGGATTTTAACAGCGTCAGTCGCTGTGTGATGACGGTACTGGAAAGTACTGACTACCAAAATTATGAACTGTTGATTGTGGCAGATAAACGGGAAGATGAGGAAAGAGCAGCGTGGCTGAAAGGTATTTCCAGCCTTGGTTCTGAGCGTATCAGAGTAGTGCACTACCCCGCAGCCTGGCAGCGAGCGGGGATGGCCAATCAGGCAATTCTTGATGCTCAGGGTGATTATCTGCTGTTTTTAAACAGTGATATTCACGTCATGCACCCAGAATGGCTGGACAATATGATGAATCATGCCCAACGGCCTGAAATTGCTATTGTTGGCGCCAAACAGCTTTATGCTAATAATGTCATTCGCCATGCCGGCTATATATTAGGTATAAACAGCAGTATAGCGGAGGAGCCATTTTACGGCACTGAAGACGGTGATAATAGTTATATGAAACGTTTGCATGCCGCTCAAAATTATTCGGCCGTTTCAGGTGATTTTATGCTGGTAAGTAAAGATCTTTGTTATGCGGTTAATGGATTTGACGCCGATCTGAACGACAATGATGATATTGATTTCTGCTTGCGCGTACAACAACTGGGAGGAATAATCGTCTGGACACCTTACGCAAGAGGCTGTCGACAGCCAGAAAAGACCTTATCTGGCATTCCGGCATCACCGTCTAAAGAAGAAGAAAACATGATGCTTGAACGCTGGCTGACACAAATTAGTCAGGACCCGGCTTATAACAAAAATTTATCGCCAGCCTTTCCATTTGCACTGCAAAACGGCGATCAGCATAGCTGGCTACCCTTAAGCTGGCATCCCTTGCCGGTGGTAATATCAGTGACAGGCGATGATGAGAGGATCAATGCTTACAGAGTAAAAGAACCGTTCTCTGCCCTACGCGATGCCGGGTTTATTGAAGGAAAACACATTTCATCACTGCCAACATTACCTGAAGTGACAAACTATAATCCTGACGTGATAGTTGTTGAACCGCAAATAGACGAAAATTTTAATTCATGGATAGCAAAATTATCGCGCTTCAATTCGGCTTTCAAAGTTGGCATGATCAATCCAGCCATGTTGCAAAAGATTATTATGTCGTCAGATGAGCAGCAAACAGGACAAAACTTTATCGCGAGTAGTAAAAGCAACCTGGCTTTCTTTGATCGCTTAATTGTTAATAATGAAAAAGAGGCTGAGATATTCTCAGCATGGCATTCTGACATATTAATAATGCCGACCTTGTTGCCTGAGGCACAATGGGGGCAGCTTAGCAGCCTGCGCAGACAAGGGAAAAAACCACGGATTGTCCTGCCAGGTAGCCTTTGTCATCATGAGATCCAGGGAATTGTCGCCAGGTTGATTGATGCATTTGCAGATCAGGTTGAATGGGTAATTTATGGCAACTGCCCGCCGGCACTGCGGCCACTGATTAACACTGTAATTCGCGAGGCTGATAAAGGAATTTATCAAAAGACGTTAACAGAAATGTATCCTGACCTTGCACTAATCCCACACAACGGGCATCCACTAACATACGCTGAGGTTTACATGCACCTTATTGAATATGGTGCTTGTGGAATACCCTTAATTTGTAGTAAGTCCATCGTTACTGGCAGCGATACATTTACGATTACATGCGTAGCGAACGAGTATGCTGACTGGCACCAGGCAATCAGCGCCCATCTGAATGACACTGATGGCAGTGAAAGGATGGGCAGAATTTTGCAAAGTGAAGTTCGCCAGCGTTGCCTGTTGAATGATGACCGTATGATAAAATGGTCAGCAGCCTGGTGCAGCAGCTGATTAATGAGCAGTGATATGCATTACAGATTGCTAAGATAAGATTTATGCAGATCAACATGCATTAACTGATGTGTTGGACCCCGCTGATTATGCGTTGGCGGGATCATGTAATCACCATACATCTTTTTAAGTATGCCATCATAAGCAGCAGGTGCGAAGCAGCAAAGACCAGCAAATTCAACTTCAATCCGCTTAATGTAGTGCCCGGTCGGCTGACTGCTTTTTTCTCCAGCCATGCTAACGACAATAGCAGATATTTCAGCGTGCAATGGATTTTTCAAAGTTGCCAAGCGATGTTGCGCCCAGATAAGGAATTTCTTGCCTAGTAGTCGACTTAGAATACCAAATAAAAAGTATTTACACTTTAGTCTGCGGGGAAGCGGTTTTCTGGCATATGCACCCATCAAATTCGTCAGTAACATCCGTAAAAATGCCAGCAATTTGATATGATAATACCGAGGCAAATGATTGGTAAAGGTGCCATCAACCGGAAAAATATCAATCCAAACTCCGCGGGTAATGGGTTTGACAAAATCGAAAGAGACTGATGTGGTAATATCATATATACGAATAAAAGGATAGACATGTTGTGGATCATTGCCCCAGTAAGCTAGTTGCAGTGGATAGGGCAAGCTATCTTTTAATGAAATTAATTTATTATAATCGGCTCTTAACATAGAGAGATCGATATCATCATCCCACGGAATCATTCCCCGATGCCGAATTGCGCCGATGAGAGTTCCACCATTGAGCATATAAAGGAGATCATGTTCATCAAGAAAATCTTTAAGTATCGCCAACATTTCAACAGCACGACTCTGAAATGACGAAAGATAAATATCTTTTATAAACCCTACAGAATTTGTCATAGTGCAACTCGTTTTTCTGAAATTAAAAATAACAAACTAACGCATAAAAATGGGTGTTTTCCCAGCGATTATATTCTTTTGGATAAACATCAACCTTTTCTATTCGGGAGAAACCTGCTTGTGATAACATGGCAATTTCAATATCAACATGGCGATATTCAGCATAATAATCTTTATTTAGCTCCTCTGACCAACCATTGACGGTAAAAGTCTCTTCCAGCCCCATCTGATGCTTTACTATGGCAACAGATTCATTATTTTTTCGCAAATAACCTGCAACTTTTTTATATATTAAATTAGCTTCTGTACTATTGAAGAAATTCATAACTCCGAAAATTGATACCACATCAAATGATCGATTATTTTCAAGATCAAGAATGTCGGAATTAATTACTTCAATCGTAGGTGTTCTTATAATGAAATCAGAAAAAGCCTTATACTTTTCAACGGCAACAATCGTTCTGAAGTCATTGTTAAGAGGGTTTATCAACAAGCCAGTGCCAGAACCCAAATCCAGTAAATCTCGATTTTTATTAGCAAAATTTTTCATAAGCGCAACATCGAAACGAGTGAAATCTTTTGCTTTGTTACGTGTCTCCAGAGGTGATTTTATATTTTTTGCCATTTCTTCATAATAACCATGTATATACTGATTACTCATTTAATTCCATTCCTCTATAAATTTCTTTGCTTTAATATAGTCAGTGTATGTGTCAATATCCTGAGCTTTTATTTTGAGTGCTGGTAATGGTAAAAAATCAACTATCTGATTGAACACATTCATCGTCGTGTACTTTATTTTGTTTTTCTTCAAACAAGCAGGACCAGACCATTCATAATCCCCTGATGAATGAGAGAAATTAACCACATAACCCTTCTCATTTAAATTAACATAAACCGGGTCATCTGAAATCATCTTGCTACACCCCACATACTCACCATTGTATTCAAGGCAATGGGTAATATCATCTGGATGAACAATCAGATCGCCATCCCAGGCAAGGATATATTCATTAGCATGTTTGGCACCAAGAAAAAGACTGGTACCAGTTTTAGTGTGAAAGTAGTCATGATTGAAAACGAAAATGATATCCTGCCTGACCTTAAGTACTGTTTCAATAACATCAGAATATTGAAAACCAACGACTACGCGTATATCTTCGACAGACGTTAATTTTTCCAGCTGCAATTGAATCAAGGGTTTGTTGCTAAATTCAATGAGAGCCTTCGTTTTCGCAAGCCCTAACCTTGAGCCTATACCGGCGCAGCTAAGGATTAATGATTTACCTGGCGATGGTGTTTTAATTTGCTTCAATAACCTCACCAGCGCCTGCTGACTATACACGCAATGACTCGCGACTGTTAGCAGCGTTTTTGCAGGCGTATGCACTATACCGCTTGCAATGGCAATATCTGCTAAGCGCATCGCTTCACTATCATTCTGTCCATCACCAATAAAAACGACATAGTAGCCAGCTTGTTGGTAACGCTGAACAACCTCTTCTTTTTTTAGAATCTTTGTCAACTTTACTAATTTATCATTTTCGACGAAACCTTCTGAAGCATAGTATTTACAACCAATATCATTCGCTAAATCGCAGATCCACATATCTACATTGCTGGTCACTACACGACATATGTCACTATGTACCTTGATGAATTTTACAACTTCGGTAAGTAAATTAATTTGTGTCATTCTCTCTCTGATAGCTGACACTGGAATTTTCTTAAGTATCTCTACCCGGCGAATAAAGCTTTCAACAAAGGGGATATTTCCTTTTATCGTCTGGCTTGTGAGATTAATCATTTCTGGAGACAGGTGAAATGACTTTGCCATTTCAGGAAAAGATTCTTCAGCAGTTATCGTGCCGTCCAGATCGAAAAGAAAAATTATTTTTTCCATAGTTCCATTTCCGGGCAGACAATGCAGTTTATGCTTTGACTGCGCAATTAATTTCTTTAACATTAACTTGCGAATGTCGTACAACGTGATAATGAGTAGATCAAGTCATATCCATCCCATTTGAGATTAAAAGCCAGCGTCTGGCCAAGCGTAACCACCCTATCAACACCAGCAGGGCGATACCGCTTCAGAAAGGCGTCTATTTTTTTGAGCTGACACCTGATAACGCGAGTGTCTGGCAGCGATTACCGCATACTGGCAAAATCTCACTAATATCATCGGCCATATATTCTAAAAAATAGCCGCCAGGTTCAGTCTGCATCATTGTCGTCTTATCTAGTTTATCCAGTAGAATACGCCAGATAAGATTAGACGCCATAGAGACTCTTTTTATGCCGTCGGTAATTGCTGCATGGTGACAAAAACGGCCAAACTTTCTTAATGCCGTAATGGGTTGCAGTTGATATTTTTCATTTACGTAATTTTCTAATTCCGACCAAAACTCTGCGCGTGCTTGCTGTTTATCAGTTTCGGTTCCCAGCCATACGACAAGCTGAGGAGAAGTGCAGGCATTTTGGTCCATCAGATAAGTATCGTTATAGAATCCGACCGCTACTGCACGTTTATTGATGCTCGTAAGATAATGACCGGCATCAATCAGCAACAGTGAATGACGTTTTGCAAAAGCCAAATCGAGACTCCGCGGCGGTATTGGTGACTTCCGCACAGTTGAAATGGTTTCGTCACCGCCCCAGATCAGTCGGGTATGGCACCAGCCAGAAAAGATATCTGTTAACCCTGATTCTCTGGCATACCGAACCAGACAGAGAAAAGGCGCTATATCGGGGCGATTTCGCAAGACATTGTTTAGCTCTTCACAAATAAGCGAGACCTGTGGAAAGGAGCGTGACGGTACCCGAACAAGGTTACAGTTACCACTGAGCAAACCCGCAACTAATGACCATGCAAAATTTGTCGCAACATTAGAGGGGGCAATATGAAATGCTAAACCTCGCCCGGTTCGTCTGGAAACATCGGGATATGCTCCTTTCTCTTTTAAGAGCGCATTTTTTCGACACCAGTAGGCCAGTGCAATCACGTCAGGCCAGTTCCTGGCAACCGGATTTTTGAACAAACTGCGTGAAAACTCATCCAAAAAATCGATAATAGCCTGTTCAAACGGCTGAAATGTAGGCTGACTAACCATTCCTATCGCAATATTTTTATCACCGACTAAAAAAGTGGCATTTTCAAAATTGTTCAGCATAGGTATCACTGCATCCCCTTAATTCGGCATTTTCTACTCGACCTAATACGCTAAAATATTTTCCGCGTCGGCCGCAGGGACAATCGTCTATACCCAGAATAATGCCTCTATCTTCGGTGAGTAATGAGTGTCCAGGATAAGATTCTGGAATGACAGAAAGCACCTGGATAATACCGGGGTCCCCATCACGACACACTGAAAAGTCGATATGATTTCGAATAATAACGTCTGAGAAGAGGCTGGCATGGAGATGACCATACTTGCACTGCATAAAAATTGTTCCGGTCTGCTCAACCATGCCATAGTAATCATGATGTTTCGCTATTCCACATAATCGTTTTAACGATGAGGAAAAACATTCTGCAGACACTGCGTCCGAATTCAATTTTTTCCAACCGCCGCCATGTATCAAAATGCCCAATGATAGATCTATTTTTTTACCCAGTTGAACAAGTTGTTTGTAAAAATGCTGCCATATAATAAATGTAAAGCCAAAAATCAACACTGTTTTTCCACAATTTCTTTTTAAAAAACTATCGATTTCTGGCATATCCAGCGACATGTCAGGTTTTAATGCCCATGTTTTTTCACTGCCAAAAAGAGAGAATCCAAGAATACCCGCACCACGCGCTGAAAAAGATTTTCGGTTTGTCATTACGTCAGGCGAATCAATGATTAACAGCGGCATGCGTGCCTGTCCGGTAAAATCACTGACGATCTTAACTAATGCTTTTTGCTGATTGATAGCGGTTGGTTTATCCAGATAAATTCTGGATAGCTTCTGACTACTAGTCCCCGAGGAGGTCATAGTTTTTATCAACTGTTCCTGACGCACACTGACCAGATCCAATTGCTTAAACAGTGATACTGGCAAGAAAGGAATGTTTTCCAGCGTCTGTAGATGCATAATATTTAGCCCCTGTGCATCAATAATTCGCTGATAAGCAGTGCAGTTTTTGTAGTGATACTGGGTCAGCGTTATCAACCGCTTTGTTATCAACTTCTGCTTTTCTTGCTGTTTAAGAGAAAATGGCGATAACAACATCTCTTCACTACACTCCATGATGAGACTCCAACTTTGAATAGAGTATTTTTCCCGCAATATTTCTCGGGATGACAGAAATAATTTTTATTTTAACCGACGTTGGCGTGAGCTGTATTTTTTTACAAACGAATGACCTGATCACATGAGAATATTTTTCATCAGTGATATATAAAATAACTCTTTGATCCTCTGCGACACAGACACATTCCAGAAAGGGAAAAGCGGAGTGAATGATAGCTTCGAGCTCATCAAGTGCGATACGGTGCCCAAAAAGCTTGATAAAACGACTTTTTCGCCCAACGATTGTGAAATAACCTTCTTCATCACAGCGAGCGATATCTCCGGTCGCTAACCGTCCAAGACACTCATCCCCTTTGTTGAGATCGCTCCCCGACTCAGCATAGCCGAGCATAACATTAGGGCCAAAGTAGACCAGTTCGCCGGCTTTGTTATAATCGTCAATCTCATTACCTTGATCGTCAATGATGATAAAACGCCCGCCGGGAATGGCTTTGCCTATACTGCCGATTTTATCAAGCGATCTTTCTGGCGGTAGCCATGCCATACGCGAAGTTGCTTCCGCCGCGCCGTACATTACCACGAAAGATTTATTATGCTGGCGAGCATAACTTGCAAATGCCTTGTGCAACTCTGGCGCTAACTTACCCCCCGCCTGTGTCAGTGTTTTGAGCGCGGGAAGGTGCATTTTCGTGAAACCTAACCGCCGCAACATTTCCCAGGTATAGGGCACGCCGGCGAGTGAACTTGCAGAATACTGTGTCACGAATTGCCAGAATTCACGCTGAGTGACCGCTTTGGTTGTTAATAATAATGTGGCTCCGCGCAGTAAGTGACTGTTGATAATAGACAATGCATAGACGTAACTCATCGGCAAATTTACTATCGCCCGTTCACGTTGATCAATTTTCAAATAGCTGGCAATACTTAATGCGTTAGCATAAATGTTGCGCATGCTTTGTCGAACCAGACGGGGACTGCCGGTTGAGCCGGATGTCGAAACCAATAAAGCCAGATCTTTATTAAGAGGGAAACTGGTCAGTCTTGTCGTCACCAGTTCATAATTTTCATAGGTAAACAGTGCTGCCGGATCGGGGCCCTCTTTGCGCTGTGGCCGCCAGTACCATCCAGGACGATAAGTCGCTACTAGCGTGTCAATAAACTGCTTATCAAGATCTTTATCCAGCATTAAAGGAACAATTTTATGCGTAAGAAATGCGACATAACCCATTAGAGAACCAAAGCTGTTTTCGCAAAAGCAAAATACCAGTGAGTGCGGCGGAATAATATCAGCAAGGAGTTTCCCTTGGATGCGAAGCTGCTCATAGCTTAACATACGCCCCTTTTCATCGATGGCAGCAATTGCCATTGGGTTATGTTGCTCCATAGCTTTAAACATGGCTTTAATAACTCCTGATGGACTAACAGCAGACTATTTTAATCCACCGTCGACTCTGATAACCTGGCCAGTGATATAGGTTCCAAGTTCCGATGCAAGAAAGAGAGCCGTTGAAGCTACCTCTTCGGGTAGACCTCTTCTCTTAAGTAATGTTTTATTTTGGGTTTGTTCAAGTTGCTTTGCAGGCAGGCTATCAAGCATAGTTGTGTCGATAATGCCAGGTGCGATGCAGTTAACCCTGATGTTCTTTTCACCCAGCTCGGCTGCTATAGATTTGGAAAAAGCAATCAGTGCTGCTTTTGCAGCACTATAAGCTGACTGGCCTGCACTGCCTTCAATCGCCACCACCGAAGAGATATTAATAATGCTACCGCTATTTTTCTTCATCATAAGTCTGGAAATGTATTGTGTAAGCTTGAAAATGGAAAAAAAATTCACTTCGAACTGCTGACGTAACATCTCATCTGTCGTCATATGAAAGAGCGCGTTTGTCATGACCCCTGCATTATTAATTAATACATCTACAGGATAATTATTACCCCTGATGCAGTGAAGGGATTTTCTCATCGCAGCATGATCTGTCATATCAAAATAACATGGCCAGATAGTAACGCCGTTTTTTCTTGCTATACAGGTCAGTGCATCTTGCCACTGACTATCCTTTCTGCGGGCATGAGCATAAATGTTAGCGCCATTTTCAGCAAAGCTCTCCACTAAAGCCCAGCCTATGCCTTTATTCGTTCCTGTAATGAAAACATTTTTTCCAGCCAGCAGACGCATTTCTCACAGTTCCACATCATATTTTGCCAGTATTAACTTCCCTTTTTCCCATGAGGAAAAATCAATAATATCTTCAGTGTCCAGCATGATATTAAACACATCCTCTATTGCTGTTATTAACATCATGTGACCTACAGAATCCCACTCTGGTACATCATGATATTTCAGGGTAACCAGGTCTTTCTCTACCAGCATAAAGGTATCTATAAAAACATTATTGTATAATGCTATTTTACTCATAACTCCGTCCTCTTTACTGCCGGATGGTAGAAAACTTTTCCGTCTTCATTGCTTCTCATTATCCTGGCGGGATTTCCTAGTGCAATGACATTTTTTTAATATCACTAAAAACAACCGAGCCCATACTAATAATCACATTATTGCCTATATGTGTATTCTCTTTAATGCAGGCATTCATTCCTAAAAAACCACCACTACCAATTTTACAGTTTCCTCCAAGCATTACACCTGGAGAAATTATGCTATTCTCACCAATTTGGCAATCATGCCCAATACAAACATGGGGCTGTAAGTAGACATTATTATTTATTACGCAATCGCATGAGACAAAAGCCTCCTTACAAACTACTACCCCCTCCCCCAAAAATGTTGAAGTGCATATGTTAACTTCAGGATGTACTAGCGTCGCCAAAGGCAAATCACTTGACTTGATTTTTTTCATTAACTCGCACCTGAGGGATGGTTCGCCTACTGCAACCACGACTTCAAGTTGTTCAATATCTAATACTGATTCAAATTTAACAACATCGACATTATTTATCTTTCTGCCAGGATTAATATCATCAATAAAGACTATTTCATTCCAGCGTTTATTTTTCGCGTTAATCTCGCGGGCCAGAGTAAGCACTTCACGGCCCAAACCCCCAGCTCCATAAATTCCAAGGTTCATGCCGTTCCTCGTTCTTTAATACTGACAGAGCATGGCTTAGCAGCCAACCTAAGAATCACGTTAATCACGCGTTGTTGATCATCTATCGTTAAACCTGCATAGATTGGCAGACAAAGCACCTGATTTGCCAGAGCACTCGCAACCGGTAATTTGTCCTGATTCTCGCTCGCAAGGGCAGAATAAAGTGAAAAATCACTAATCAGAGGATAGAAATAACGACGAGCCATTATCCCTTCCTTTTTCAAAATCGTATAGACCTCATCACGGCTATAGCTAAACTCTGGACCAATAAATACCGGAAAGTAGGCATAATTCCAGCTTACATTTGCGTCAGGCTTGATTATTTCCAGGCCATTGAGTTTCCCAAGTGTTTGTCTGTAACGCTGATAGCACTCTCTTCGCTGTGAAAGTGCATAATCAATATGCTTAAGTTGTAACAAACCAAATGCAGCTTGCAACTCGTTCATCTTGCCGTTAATACCGGTAGCAATTACTGTCGTTTCACTTGTAAAACCAAAGTTTTTTAAACGGTCTATATGCCGCTTGCTCTCCTCATCACGACATATAATCGCACCGCCTTCAATGGTGTTAAATACTTTAGTAGCATGGAAGCTGAGTATGGATAAATCACCAAAATTCAAAATTGAATTACCATCACGGGTTACGCCAAAAGCGTGCGCAGCATCATAAATTACCTTCAACCCATGCTTTTTCGCCAGCGCATCAATTTTTTCTACGTCCGCAGGGATGCCATAACAGTGAACCGGCAATATTGCCGTTGTCTGAGGTGTAATAGCCTGCTCGATTTTATTGGGATCCAGGTTACCGGTAATAGGATCAATGTCAACAAACACCGGCTTCAGGCCATTCCAGGAAAGCGAATGAGAAGTAGCAACAAAAGAATAAGGTGTGGTAATAACTTCCCCACTAATCCGCAGTGCTCGAATCGCACACAGCAGTGCCAGCGTGCCATTCGCAAATAATGAAATGTGCTTACACCCTAAATAGTCTGCCAGAGCCTGTTCCAGCTGGCGATGGAAAGGACCATTATTCGTTAACTGCCTGTTTTTCCAGATATCCTCCAGATATGGATAAAATTCTGATAGCGGAGGTAACAGGGGTCTGGTCACATAAATATCGTTATTCCTATCCATCCTGGTATACCCCTGTGAAACTACTGTTTAATTTAACCGATTTATTTCTGATTACTCTCATGGTTGAGAGACAATGGATTATAGCAATAATACAAAATCATTAATAACCGAAAAAGGCAACGATATCAGCCGTATTAAGCGCTTTTGACCCGACTATCTTATTAATTATGTTATGCGCTGATAAATAGAGATTATAATCTATGTTCTGTAAATCAGGCATGATCAGGCTGGCTATAATATTTTGACCAGGTTTGAGTACAACAAATGTATGACTTCTGATTCAACGGAAAATTTGATTTTTATCTTATATATTTTAATACAACTACTTTTCCGTTTAATTTTGCATTGGTATTCAGTCAGTAAGAACCTGTCACTGTGAACATAGGCTTTTAACCAGTCACCTTATGATGAGCGGAATCAATCTTTTTTCGAAAGCGTATCGTACAACCTGATTTTTGACCGGCAGGCTTCATAACTTG
>Ga0308168_1003359_pt1 | contig 12285 bp, 9 predicted proteins | sample PhyCR2_FD_202133 | JGI IMG/M metagenome (GOLD analysis project Ga0308168, IMG submission 202133) | Phyllosphere microbial communities from UC Gill Tract Community Farm, Albany, California, United States - DLSLRC.R2 | ecosystem: Host-associated > Plants > Phyllosphere > Unclassified | place: USA... | reverse complement strand
TGCCGAGGTCGGATTCGGCCTTGCGCCGCAGGCGCCGCACCATGGTGTCGATGCGGTTCTGGTCGTAGCTCAGGTAGTCCTCGCCGAAGGTCTGCACGATCTGCTTGCGCGAGATGGCTTCGCCGGTATCGACCATGGCGAACATCTTGATGAAGCTGAATTCGAGGCTGGTGAGCGCCATGCTGGCGCCGTTGGGCGACTCCAGGCGGCGGTAGCGCATGCTGAGGTGCCAGCCGGGATTGAGCTGGCGCGCCAGGCTCAGGATGTAGTCGAGCAGGCGGTCCGGCTGGCCGTCGGCATCGGCGCGCAGTTCACGCGCGGCCGGGTTGAAGATGGTGATGCCCTTGGCCGCGCCGTCTTCCGCGGCGGCCGGGGCGGCAGGCGGCTTGGGCGGCGCCGGCGACCTGGGTGAGGGCAGGCCGGCTTTCAAATGACGGCAGCACGACACCACGTCCTTGACTTCAATAACCTGATAACCGGCTGTTTGCAGCAGCGACGCCAGGTCATTGCTTGCCTGGCCAAGTAAAAGTAGATTCATGATGTCCGTCTCTTTTTGATAGCTGACGAACAAATGGTAGGCCGCCGATTAATTAAATTCCTGACACTATCTGACAAAAAATGATCTTGATGCGGAATAGGCTGCGGCGATGTTTTAGCCGTCCTGTAAATTACATGTCAATAAGGTGTAAATTGACATGGAAAAGAATGTCAATTCTTATCGGTGCTGGTGGGAATGGGTAATAAGCGCGCTGGCATTGAATTTGCAGATTTAAATAAAATCGAATGCAAATCGAGCATGGTGCGAGCGGAGCGGGCCAAAAAAGAAAGGGGCGCCGCTCGCAGCGCCCCCTGCAGCAGAGGGAGAACCTACTGGCGGACGACACCCATGGCATCCTGCACCAACTGCCTGGGATTCAATCCGGCGGCCTGATAAAAATCGATCGATTGGCCTTCCTGGCAGGCAAAGGCATAATCCCTGCCATTCAAGGTCACGATCGCGCCGAAATGCTTGAGGGTGCCGACCAGCGGATCCCCGCCCATGGTCGCGTTATTAATCGCGACGATGCCGTTGGATGCATCCAGCTGCATTTGCAATTGGGTGCAAACGTCCATGGTGTGCGGCGCATTCGGATTTCCGTTCTGGAGCGCGCCATACACGGCGAATTTCACTTGCAATAAACCTTTCATGATTTACCTCCGGAAAAGATTTTGATCGGATTCATATCGATTGCGGAATGTCCGCCTGGGCGCGGATTTCCGCGGCGTGCGGCTGCTCGATCAGCATAGGCAGCCGGCCGCAGGCGCCGCTGGCCGAATCTGGCAAGTCAGCTTTCGTCAGCGCGCGGCCTGGTTTGCGGCCCCAGGATGGCGCCAGGGCCCGCGCGCGCCGCGCGCCGGGTGCCACGCCTGGAATCCGCCCAACCTGCAATGAGGTAGACCATGAAACCCCTAGCTTGCACCCTGGCCGTCATGCTGGCCTGCCCGACGATCGCCGCATCGGCGGCGGAATCGCTTCCCGATGCGGCTTGCACAGCGCGTGCCGGCGAGGACGCCGCGGCGCGCATGGCCGGCATCCGCGCGCCGGTCGCCGCAGCGATCGCCGGACTGGACAACGCCAAGGTCACGCTGGCCTCGCCCAGCCTGGCCAGCGGCGCTATCACCTACATCGGCATCGCCCCGAATTTCGCCGAACAGCTGGACAAGGTGTGCGTGCTCGGCTACTTCGAGCTGGTGCGCAACCGCGAGGCGCTGACGCTGCCGCTGGTGGTCGACAGCATCGAGGTGGTCAAGGGCGTCAATCCGCACGATGAGGGCCAGGGACAGGGCCAGGTCCAGGCCAGCACCCGGATCTATTTTCGCGTGCCCCGCATCGAGGACTTCGGCAGCGCCCAGGACCGGCGGCCGCTGTGGAAGTTCTGGGACCGCGACCAGTCGCTGCACCTCAAGATCGCCGCCTTCGCCTATGCCGACGGTGCGCGCGGACGCCTCTACTTCGGACGCGACCTGCCGGTCACGGTGTCGCACAAGGGCGCGAGCAGCGTCGCCGCGCTGTTGTTCGCGGGTTTCTTCTACCTGGTGGCCGGCGCGGCCATGGTGCCGGCGGCGCGCGCCTCGCTTGCGGCCGAACGGCGCGAGCATCCCGACCAGCGCGGCAAGGCTGGCAGATGGCGCTGGCGCGGCGGCTGGCGCCGGCTGCTGCCCTGGAACATCACCGGCGCCAACGGCCAGGCCAGCCTGTCGCAATTGCAGATGCTGGTGTTCACCCTGATCGTGTCGACCCTGCTGTTCTACCAGTGGCTGCGTACCGGCCTGCTGCAAGAGCTGTCGACCGATTTGCTGTACCTGATCGGCATTTCGACGGCCGGCACCGCCGCCAGCCAGGTCGCCACCGCGATCCGCAAGAATCTCGACCCCGCCACCTACCAATACGCCCAGCGTCTCGGCTGGTTCACCGCCCCCATCGCCGAGGCCGAGGGCAAGGGCCGTCCCAGCGGCCTGCTGCTGACCAACAAGCGCTTCGACATCTACAAATTCCAGATGCTGGTGTTCACCTGCGTGATCGCGGCCTATGTCATTGCCAGCGGCGCCAATGAGCTGGGCAATATCCAGATCTCGGCGACCCTGCTGACGCTGATGGGCATGAGCCAGGGCGCCTACGTCGGCGGGCGTGCCGCGGTCGACCAGCTGACGCCGCTGCAGGACCAGTTGCGCGGCATGCAGGCCTTGCAGCAGCGCTACCGCGCCTGCACCGACCCGCGCGTGAGCGAAGAGCTGCGCCGCCAGTTCCGGCTTGCCGCCACCCAGGCCGGCGCGATGTTCGGCACCATGTTCGGGCGTGTGCTGCCGCCCTGGATGCTGGAGATGCCGCCGGATGCCGACATGGATGGCGAGGCCATCCCCCTCGCGGAAGCGGCGCCGTGACCGGGTTCAGGGCAGGTACTGGTTGCCGGTGCGCGCCGCCGCCTCGTACACCCGCGGCAGCACGAAGCCCCTGGTGCGCATGCTGGCGCCGCGCATCGACACGATGAACTGGGCCGAGGTCCGCACCGGCAGCGTGGCGGCGGCGCGGTGCGCCAGCGCGACCTGCAGCGCGAGCGCAGCGGCCACTTCCCCCTGTTCATAAGGCGAGGTGCCGATCGCCAGCATGCCGCCGTCTTCCGTGTAGAAGGCGTTGAAGGAGATCACCGGGCGCGGCGAATGGGCTTCGGTCCAGGCCACCACTTCCCGCGCCGGTACCAGCGTAGGGTCGGCGGCCGAACGGCGCAGGCGCCGGTAACCGCTCACCAGCAGTACGTCGTTGGCGGCACCGAGGTCCGTCACCGCGGCCTGCCAGGCCGGCCAGGTGTCGACCTGCAGCACGCCGCCAAGCCGGAGCGGGCGCCAGTCGTAATGGCTGACCTGGGCGGCGTCGCCGTCGACGGTTTCCGACCTGTCGCCGAGGTAGGCGACGCGGATTGGCCGGCCCTGCAGTCCCAGGCCGATTGCGCTCTGCAGCGCCTCGCGCATGGCGTCCAGCGGGATGCGTTCGAGGATGCCGGTGACCCTTGGCGCGCGCGCATAGCCGTAGTCGGCGGCCTCGCGGTTGACGCCGGCGAACACGATGGCAATGTGCGGATCGGCGGCGAAGTGGCGTGCCGCGTATTCCTGGGCATCGTCGTCGATGGCGATGACGACGTCCGGCCGCATGGTGGCGATCACGTTGCGGGCGGCGGTGCCGGCGCTGGCCTTGTAGCCGGGCGAGGGGTGGCGCTTGGTGTCCATGTAATACCAGCGCACCTGGTACAGGTATTTCTTGTCGAGGACCCGGTTCAGGCCGACGTTGATGTCCCTGACCCAGGCATAGTCGGGATCGTAGCTGTGCAGCACCAGGATGCTGGGCTTGCTGGCGTTGTACCAGCCGAACAGCAGCAGTGCGCCGCCCATGAACAGGGCCAGCATGATTTTTTCGGATCTGCGTTTCATGGTGGTCCTGTCAGCGGATGCCCAGCAGATGCCACCAGGGGAAGGCGGCGTAGACCGCCAGCAGGCGGGCCAGGTTCAGCAATGCGTTGAGCCACAGGAAGCGCGCTTCGTCGTACAGCGGCGCGCCGCGGTTCAGTTCCTGCAGCTGCAGGTAGTAGCTGCACTGATAGGGCAGCCACCAGGCTTCGGAAAACACCAGGATGATGAAGCCGACCAGCCACTCGTTGACGCCGTTCACCTGCGCCAGCGGCATCAGGATGGTGGCCAGGATCACGGTGACGGCGTTGCTCGGCGCCGCCAGCCGCACCAGGTTGATCAGCAGGTAGAGCAGCAGCACGAACAGGCCGAAATGCTCGCGCATGCTGTCGCCCAGCGCAGGCAAGTGGGCGCCCAGCGCGCGGTCCAGGCCCAGGTGGTTGAAGGCGGCGACGATGCCGGTGATGCCGCTCAGGTAGAGCAGGAAGGTCCAGTCGACCTGTTCCTTGAGCTCCTTCTTGTCGAGGGTGCCGCACAGGAGCAGGCCGAACAGCATGGCAAAGCCCAGCCAGGGTGCCTGCACCTTGTGCAGCGAACTGGTGACGATACCCACCACCATGAAGCCGATCCCGCCCAGTGCCGCCCATTCGCGGCTGGTGAGTGGGCCCAGCAGCGCGCATTGCTGGGCCACGCGCGCCGCCGGCAGCTGCGGCCGTTCGGCGTTGCGGCAGCCGGACACCGCCGCCGCCACGTGCGCCAGCAAGAGCACGGCGGCCGTCACCAGCGCCGCCTGCAGCCAGGCCATGCCCTGGAAATGGTCCTGGCCTTGGGGAGAGAGCAGGCCGAACACGGCGAAGTTGACCGATTTGCTGGTGATGAAGATGGCCGAGAACAAGGTGCCGCCGCTGAAGCAGCTCAGCGCCAGCCGGGTTGCCGCGCGGCCGCGGCGTTCCATGCGCAGGTTGTCGACCATGTCGGCGTAGAAGGGCCCGAGCAGGGCGATGCGGCCGTTGGCGGTGGGGATGATGGGCGTGAGCACCAGGCCGGTTGCAAACAGGCCCAGGTTGTGCCAGCGCTGGCGGTTGGGCAGGCGCCGCAACAGCAGCAGCATGACGCGGTAGCCCAGGCCCGAGCTGACCACGACCGTGCCCAGTGCCAGCGTGCTGAGCGCCATCAGGAAGCCGTCCGACGCGAAGCCCGACAGCACCACCGGCACCGGCACCAGGCCCGTGAGGAGGGTCGCCAGCAGGGCGAACAGGGCCGGGATGTAGTCGTCCACCAGGTTGCAGATCCACATGGCGACCGTCGCCGCGAAGATCGCCAGGAAGATCACGCCACCGTCGCCGATGCCCAGGCGAGCGCCAAAGGCCAGCGTCAGCAGTGCCAGCACGATCACCAGCAGCCAGCCGGGCGCGGCGTGACGGCGGTAGCCCGGCGCCGGCGGCTTGGCCGGCAGCGGCGCGCGCGCCAGGGTTTCGCCGGCCAGGTGGCTGGTCAGCGACAGCAGCAGGTCGGTCTGGAGCAGCGGATTGGCCCGGGCCAGGGCCTGCATCGCGGCGCGCGGCAGGCACAGCACGGTGGTGTCGGCGACCGCGAACGCCCCGGTCAGGTAGGCATGCGCGGCCGACGCCGCCTCCTCGCCGAAGCGGCCGGCACGCACCGCGCGGCGGCTGCCCAGCGGCGACACCAGCTCGACTTCGCCCTCGAGCAGCAGGTAGAAGCAATCGGCGGCGGCGCCGGCGGCATAGATCGGGCTGCCCGCGCCGAAGTGGCGGCGGCTTGCCTGGGCCAGCAGGCGTGCCATGCTGGGCGGACTGGCGCCGCCGATCAGGACGTCTTCCTGCAGGCGGGCGGCATCGGCGCCGAGGGCGTCCATCATGGCATGTCCTTGTCGGTTTGGAGGGCGCCCTGGCGCAGCCACTTGAATACCATCAGCAGGGCCGAATACAGCGAGGCCAGCAGGCCAAACGCCGCCTTCAGCTTGTCGAACAGTTCGCGTGAAAACACCGGCTTGTCGCGCTCGATGAAGCGGCGCGTGCCCTCCGAAGGCGGATAGGCGCCGGCCGACAGGATCAGCGCCGGGTCCAGGCGCATCTTGAGGCGCGCCGCCAGCAGCGGGCTGTACAGGCTGTCGAGCAGCTTGACGATGACGCCGGCGTCGACCGCGCGGTTGGCCACCAGGGTCAGCTTGATGCCGACCGTCTTGATGGCGTGCGCCGGCACCGGCGGCAGCGCACCATACATATAGGCGCCGATGTCGGCCTCGGCGGCCCAGGGATGGCGCAGCGCGAAGGCGGCCGCGAACGGCACCTCCAGCAGGCGGTAGCCCTGCTGGCGTACCAGGTGGTCGACCACGTCCGACGGGGCGAAGGAGGTGAGGACGATGGCGTCCGGCAGGCGTGCGCCGCGCTGTTCCAGCAGGGCCTCGGTCGGGATGTTCGATTCCACGTAGTCGAGGTCTTCGCGCAGGCCGGCAAAGGCCAGCACCTGGCGCGCCACCACGCGCGTGCCGCCGCGGCGCGTATTCAGGTTGATGCGGTGGCCGCGCAGGCCGGCGATGTCCTCGATGCCGGGGCGGACCAGGAAGTGCAGCAGTTCCGAAGTCACGGTCGCCACCTGCACCACGTTCTCGCTCGGGAGATCCAGGCCGCCCTGGACAAAGGCCAGGTCGAGCTTGCCCGCCGCGACCAGCGCCAGCGCCTCCTGCGAGCCTTCGGTCGGGCGCACCGCGAGCTCGACCCCTTGCCCGGCGGCGGCTTCCTGCAGCGCCTTGGCGAAGAAGTGGCGGTTGCTGGTGATGTCGGTGCCGGAGATGCTCAGTGCGTGGCGGCGCGGCACCAGTTCGAGCAGCGAGCGCACCGCCACCGCCAGCAGCAGCAACAGCAGGGCGGCGGCGAGCAGGCGCGCGCCACGGCTGCGTTGTCGCCAGTGCCGGCCGAGCGGCGCCAGGGGTTTGAGCGAGGCCGACAGGGTGGCCTGGATAGGGGGCGTAGGCATGCTGTAAAGTTCCGGGTGATGGGTTTCAGCAGACGGCGACGAAGCCGAGGCGCTCGACGATCGCCTGGCCGGCGGCGCTGCGCGCGTAGCGCACGAAGGCGCCGCTGCTGTCATCCGGCGCCTGCGCCGCGCCGTACAGCAGCAGGTGGAAGCCCTGGGTGTAGGGATAACGGCCGGACAGCACGCTGGCGAGAGTGGGCGCCACGCCATCCACAGCAAGGAGGGCGAACGCCGCGGCGCCGGCACGGTCCAGGCCACGCCGGTCGCGCCCGTCGAGGCAGGCGATCGCCCCCGGCGTGGCCGCCACCGCCGCCGCCAGCGCCGCGGCGCTCGCGCATTCGCGCGCATCGACGGCGAATTCGTCGCCATCCAGCACCAGGCTTTCCGCCGACTGGCGCGCGGTGGCGCCACGCGGCAGCACAAGGACACTGACCGCCAGGTCCGGGCCGCCGAGGGCGCGCCAGTTGACGACTTCACCGCTGAGCAGCGCACGCACCTGGTCGCGGCGCAGGTCCTTGACCGGCAGTGATGGGTGGACGACGATTCCGACCGCGTCGCGCGCGACCAGGTGGTGGCGGACGCCGGCGCGGTCTTCGGCGTCGGACAGCGGACGTGTCATCGCAGCGACGTCGATGGCGCCGCGGCTGGCCGCGATATAGGCCGGCAGCGAGCCGCCGCGTTCGACCTGGATCGCGAGCCCGCGCCGCCCACGGCGGAAGGCATCGGCCAGCGCCGTGGCCAGCTGCTGCATGGCGCCGGCGCCGCTGATCAGCAGGGATGCGCCTGGCGCATCCCTGCTGATCAGCGGCGCGCGCGGCATGCAGGCCGTCGCCAGCGCGGCGGCGCCGGCGGCCAGGGTGGCGCAGGCATGGCGCCTATTCATGGCGCAGTTCCAGGGCGCCTTCCGTCAGCACATTCGCGGCGGCGTGGGCGCTGACGTGGGCAATGAAGCGCGCCGCCGCCGGCGCCGGCATCCCCAGCGTGACCAGCGACATCGGTGCATACAGCGGGTAGGCCGAGGGCGCCGGCGCGGCCGCCATGCCGCCGACCCGCAGCACCTTCAGGCCGCGCAGGGGCAGCGCCATCTGTGCCATGTAAGTGATGGCATTCGGGCGGTCGACGAGGCGGGCCAGGCGCTCGTCCATGCCCATCACCCGTGCCAGCGGCGTGCAGGTGTCGCCGTCGCCGAGCAGGGTCTTGCGCCAGCTGGCCGAGACGCCGCCGGAGGCGGGTCCCACCAGTACCTCGATGGCGGCGTCCGGCCCGCCCAGGCTGCGCCAGTTGACGATGCGGCCGGTGAAGATGTTGCGCAGCTGGAGCAGGGTGAGGCTGTCGAGCGGGTTGGCCGCGTGCACCAGCGGCAGGATGGCGTCCCGGCTGACGATGGTGGTGCGGAAGGCCAGGCCGCGCGTTGCCGCCGCCGCGGCCAGGTCGGCCGGCACGGCGCCGCTGGCCATGGCGATATCGGTGGTGCCGTCGAGCAGCGCCTTGTAGCCGCGCGCGGTGCCGCAGCCGCCGTTGATGACGATGCGGCCGGTATCGGAGAACATCTGCAGGCGCAGATAGCTTTCGGCGGCGTGCTGCATGCGCGGCAGCAGGGTGGTGGAGCCGGTCAGCTGCAGTGCGGGCGGGTGGCCTTGGGTGGTGGCGCTGGCATTCACGTCGGTCTCGTCTAACCATTGTGGAAGGATAGATGGTAGGCCGCGCATGCCGCGGGATCCTGACCTTGTCTGGCCGGGATCCCGGTGTTTCAGTCAGGTGTCGGAGCGTGATCTAGTGCGTGATCTTCAGGGCATAGAACTTCACCACCGTGCCCTCGGCCGTCTGCGGCGTGCCCTGGGTCGCGGTCTGGTCGTAGTTCCCGGCCTTGAAATAAAACTTCTCGCCGACGAAGCTGTCGTCCATCGTGAAGGTCTTGGTGGTGCCGTTAACCTTGACCGTGATGGTCTTGCCCGACAGTTTGAGCTGGTAGGTGAACTTGGTGCCCAGCGGGACGGTGGTGATGGTGGTGGTCTTGCTGGAACCGCCCTGGTTGGTCAGTTCCAGGAACAGCTTGACCGCGCCGCTGGCGCTGTACTGCAATTCGCACAGCGGTTTACTCGGGCCGGTGCCCTGGAAGATCTGTGCGATCGCCGTGGTGCCGGGCACCTTGGTCACCGCCACCTGGGCGTCGAGCAGATTGGTGCCGCCGGTGGTCCAGGTGGCGTTTTCGCGCAGCTCGGTGCGCGGGTGCTGGGAGCCGGAGGTGGTGTAGCCGACGCGGGGGTCCATCATCACCATCGCACCGTCACTGCCGGAGTAGAAATAATGCGGGTCGGTGTAGCCGGCTTCGAGTTGGGCGCCGCTCTTGGTGGTGACCGCGCCTTGCGCGCCGATCGGCAACTGCAGGGTATAGCCGCCGAGGTCGAAATTCTGGCCCGGCGCCGTCACCGCCGCCAGCGCCAGGGCCGTCGGCATGGCGCTCAGGCGCGTGGCGCTGCGCAGGGACGATTCCGGGACGTGGCAATTGGCCGCGCCGCTGGTGATGATCCGGGCTTCGCTCAGGCCGACGGATCTGTCGATGTCGTTGCCCGGGCTGACGATGCGCACATACCTGGCCGCGACCTCCGCCAGGCGGGTGGTGGCCAGTTGCGCGGACCCGGCACTGACGCCCTCGTACTCGGTGGTCCAGGCCGTGCCGTCCACCGACGTCTGGATGCTGTACGGGTAGGTGCGGGTATCGCCCTTGTGCCAGGCAAGGTCGAGCGCGGTCACGTTGTAGCACCCGGCCAGCCCGTACTGGATCCACTGCGGCCCGCCCGAGGTATCCGCCGACCAGCGCGTCTGCAGGACGTCGTCGTTGGTGTTGGCCGGGGCATTGCCGTCGTAGGCGCTGGCGCTGATGTTCCCTGGCAGGACGATCAGCCGGTTGTCGGCCTGCGCCGGCGTGCATAGGGCCGCCAGCGCGCTTGCTGCAAGCAGTACCGTGGTTTTGATTCCGGTTTGCATGCTTGTCTCCGTTGATGTTATTGGGAGAACAAAGATAGCACGCAAAAATAAAGCAGGTAAACGGTTAACTTAGCTAGTTTGTGGGGTTTTATCAGCAATCGGAGATTAATAGATAAACCGATTTCCATTGTTGTCCAGTGTCACTTGCCTGGCTCAGGCTCGCTTTTGCAGCGCCTCGCCGATCGCGGTCCGGCTCAGCGCCAGCTGCGCGGCATCCTGTTGCAGCAGACGCAGTCTTCGCTGGAGCGGCGTCCAGCCCGGCCAGCCGCCGGTCCGCATCGTCAGGTTGTGCGGCGGCGTGGCGTCTCCACCCTGGCTTTCCAGGCTGCGCCTGACGTCGCCGAACATGTTCTCCAGCGCCGCGTTGACCTCCGCGCGCGGCAGGTTCTCGCCATAGCGCTGCAGCAGCAGGCGCAGCGCGGCCATGTGGGCCACCAGCAGGTAATTCTGCACCGTGAAGCGATTCAGTTCGTCCGGGGCGCGCCGCTTGGCCGCGGGTTCGTCCAGCATGCGGCCGAGGGCCGCGCTCAGGTTGGCCAGGCTGTCCATGAATTCCTTGCGCTGCACGCGGTAGTGGAAATCGTCGCCGCTGCGACCCAGCAGCAGGTCGGCGGCGCTGGCGATGTATTTGCGGTTGGCTTCGAGCACCGCATTCACCAGGCGCGGCAGGTCCTGGTATTCCCAGCTCGGCAGCACATAGCTGAAGAAGGTGGCGATCAGGGTGCCGAGCAGGGTGTCCAGCAGGCGCTCGCTGATGGCGCTGGCGCCGTGCGGCAGGGTCAGGCCGATCAGCAGCAAGGCCTGCATGCTGGCGGCGATGGCCGTGTAGCGGTATTTGATGGTGAGGAAGGTGGGGCCGGCGGCGGTGGCCACGAACAGGAAGCCGAACAGCAATACCGGGGCGTGCACGAAGCGCAGGATGATGGCGGTCAGCACGCAGCCGATCAGGGTGCCGACCAGGCGGTCGGCGCGGCGCTGGCGGGTGATGCTGAAACTGGGCTTGAGGATGACGGCGATGGTCAGCGCGGTCCAGTAGCCGTGCGACTGGTAGGGCAGCCATTCGGACAGCAGCAGGCCGGCCGAAATCGCCATCGCCACCCGCAGCGCGAAGCGGAAGGTGGGCGAGGTCCAGCGCAGATTGGCCAGCAGGATGCCGAGGCTGTAGCGCTGCTGGGTGAGGAAGGGCGTCAGGTCGGCGCCGGGCGCCATCGGCAGCTTGCCGCGCGCCGAGCGGCTGGCGGCGTGCAGGCGCCCGATCATGGCGATGGTTTCGCGGATCTTGTTGGAAGTGGCGCGCAGCACCGCGTGGGCCTCGGCCGTGGCGCTGGCCTGCTCGCTGTCGCCGTCGCTGGAGGGGAGCTTGCGCAGCAGCGCGTCGAGTGCGCGCAATTCATCGCGGTAATCGATGGCCGTGCGCGAGGGCCGGTTGCGCGTCATCGCATACGCCACCGATTCGATGTCGCGCGCCGCCTTGCCGATCAGGTCGCCTACCAGGTCGAGTACCGGACCATTTTCGCCGCCGCTGGCGAAATGCTGGCGCAGCAGGGCGTAATCGGTGTGGGTCGACAAAATCAGTTCGTACAGGTCGAACATGGCATAGTGCACCTGCACCAGGACCAGATCGTCCGCGTCATGCTTGCCGCGCAAGATCAGGTCGCGCGCCGCCTGCTGGCGCTCGGCCAGCACGCTTTGCTGGCGCACCAGCTTTTCCATCTGGGCCGGGAGGGCGTTGGCCATGTCGTAGCAGCCGGCCTTCATGCTGGTGTACGAGGCCAGTTCGTACAGCGCTTCGGCCAGCACCTGCTGCTTGAGGCGGCGCTGCAAAATCCACACGACCACCATCGCGTAGGCCATGTAGGCGGCGCCGCCGGCGAAGAACAGGGCGCCGTGGCGCAGCGCCTGCAGCGGCGTGGCCGGATCTTCGGCCGACAGCATCATCACGAACAGCGCCACGAACTGCAGCGGCATCGCCTTGCGGCCATACACCACCATCATGCTGGCCAGGAAGGAGACCAGCACGATGACGCTGCGCAGCAGCCAGGGCACGGGCGAGCACAGGCTGACCAGCAGCGCCACCAGGGAGCACAGCAGCACCCCGGCCAGCATTTCGTTGAACTTGTGGCGCAAGGGACTGGGCAAGTCCATCAGGCTGGTGCACAGCGCGCCCATCGCCACCGCCATGGTGGTCGGCAGGTCGGCGACGGCATAGGTCAGGTAGCTGAGGCCGACGATGCCGGTGGCGATCCGCAGGCCGGTATAGAAATAATGACTGAACAGGAAGGTGCGCGGCGCGAGGGCATAGTGCATGGGGTCGGATCGCTCGCCTGCCGGGCGTGGCAAGCGTGACAAGCAATGATGAGC